>Ga0102952_1000861_pt1 | contig 10637 bp, 6 predicted proteins | sample SalPon2A_C_D1_MG_FD_78506 | JGI IMG/M metagenome (GOLD analysis project Ga0102952, IMG submission 78506) | Soil microbial communities from South San Francisco under conditions of wetland restoration - Salt Pond MetaG R2A_C_D1_MG | ecosystem: Environmental > Terrestrial > Soil > Wetlands | place... | reverse complement strand
CTCGCGCGCCGCGGCCCCGGGGGTTTACTCATCCGACCAATCGGGTTATACAACTGACCAACCCGACGCGCAACCCCGTCCCGGAGATCGGATCCCATGGCCCCCGCGAACCCGCCGTACGACGTCGTCCTTGCCGGCTTCGGCCCCACCGGTGCCACCCTGGCCACCCTGCTCGGCCGCGCGGGCCATCGCGTGCGCGTCGTCGAGCGCGAGGCCGAGGTCTATCGCCTGCCGCGCGCGGTGCACTTCGACCACGAGGTGATGCGCATCTTCCAGTCGGCGGGCGTGGCGGAAGCGGTGCTGCCCCACACCGCGCCGATCTCCGACTATCGCTTCCTGAACTCCGAGCGCGAGCTGCTGCTCGGCGGCGACATCGGCGGGCCGAGCTCCGACCAGGGCTGGGAGGTGGACTACATGTTCCACCAGCCGAGCCTCGAGCGCGAGCTGCGCGACGCCGCCGAGGCGCTGCCGAGCGTCGAGGTGGGCTACGGCGGCGAGCTCGCCGGGGTGGAGACGCGCGACGACGGCGCGGTGGCGATCGTGCGCGGGCCCGAGGGCGAGGAGCGCATCGAGGCGCGCTTCGTCGTGGGCGCCGACGGCGCGGCCAGCGCCACGCGGCGCGCGGCCGGATTCGAGCTCGAGGACCTCGGCTTCGACGAGCCCTGGGTGGTGGTGGACCTGCTCGGTGCGAAGGGTCTGCCCGACTACTGCGTTCAGCTGTGCGACCCCGCCCGGCCGACGACGCTCGTGCCCGGCGCGCACGGCTTCTATCGCTTCGAGTTCATGCTGCGGCCAGACGAGGGCCCCGAGATGGACCGGCCCGCCAACGTGCGCCGGCTCGTCTCCGCGTGGCTCGACCCCGACTCGGTCGAGATCGTGCGCGCGGCCGTCTACCGCTTCCACGCGGTGATCGCACGCCAGTGGGCGCGCGGCCCGGTGGCGATCGCCGGCGACGCGGCGCACCAGACGCCGCCCTTCCTCGGCCAGGGCATGTGCGCCGGCATCCGCGACGCGGCGAACCTCGCCTGGAAGCTCGACCTGCTGCTGGGCGGGCGCGCCGGCGCATCGCTCCTCGACACCTACGGCAGCGAGCGCGAGCCCCACGTGCGCCGCTTCATCGACACCGCGATCCTCCTCGGACGCATCATCTGCACCCAGGATCCCGAGATGGCCCGCGTGCGCGACGCGCAGATGCTCGCCGACGCGAAGTCGAGCAAGCGCGTGGTGCCGAGCCTCCCCGACCTCGGCCCCGGCTGCCTGCAGGGCGGCCGCGCCCAGGCCGTGCACCCGCGCGTGGGGCGCCTCGCCCCGCAGCCCTTCGTGCGGACCGGGGGCGGCGAGGCGCGCCTCGACGACGTCACGGGCCCGGGCTTCCGGCTCGTGCTGCGCGACGCGCGCGGCTGGCCCGACCCGGAGCGGCTCGCGCGGCTCGCGTCGCTGCGGGGCCGCGCCCTCGTGTGGAGCGACGCGGACGGCGCGGCGCCCGAGGGCGGTCTCCACGTCCGCGACGCCGGCGGCCGCGCCTCGGCGTTCTTCGACGGCCACGGCATCCACGCCTTCCTCGCCCGGCCCGACCACGTGACCTTCGGCGTCGCGAAGGCCCCCGACGACGTGACCGCGCTGCTCGACGACCTCGAGGCCGCGCTCGGGCGCTAGCCGCGCCGGCGGTGGCCGACCGCGCGGCCGTGATAGGCTTGGCCCTCGCCGCCGGCCGGAGTCGCCCGTGCTCACGACCCTCGACCACGTGATCCTCGCCGTTCGCGACCTCGACGCCGCCACGCAGACCTACGCTCGGCTGCTCGGCCGGCGCCCGTCCTGGATCGGCGAGCACGCGGGCTCGGGCTCCCGCAACGCGCTCTTCCGCCTCGAGAACACCTACCTCGAACTGCTCGCGCCCGACGGACCGGGGGCCGTGGGCGACGCCCTCCGGGCCTGGCTCGACGCGCGCGGCGAGGGCCCGCTCGGCCTCGCCTTCGGCACCGACGACGCGGAGGCCTGCCGCGCCGGGCTCGGCGCGCACGGCCTCGACCCGGGGCCCGTCGAGAAGGGGCTCGGGCGCGACGTCGAGTCGGGCGCCTTCCGCGAGTGGCTCCGGGTCCCGCTGCCGCTGTCGCGAACGCGCGGCGTCCTGCTCTTCGCCATCGAGCACCGCTCGCCCGACGAGCTGCTGCCCCCGGCCGGCGCCGCCGGCGACGAGGCCGCCACGATCCACGCCCTCGACCACGCCGTGGTCCAGACCCGCGACCCCGACGCGGCGATCGCCCTCTACGGCGAAGGTCTCGGCCTGCGGCTCGCCCTCGATCGCACGTTCGAGGCCTGGGGTGCGCGCCTGATCTTCTTCCGCGTGGGCGGCGTGACGGTGGAGATCGCCGCGCGCCTCGACGGCGGCGAGGAGGGCACGAGTGCCGACGCCGACCGGCTGTGGGGGCTTTCGTGGCGCGTGCGCGACGCCGAAGCCGCCCGCGCGCGCCTCGCCGCCGACGGCTTCGACGTCTCCGACGTCCGCACGGGCCGCAAGCCGGGGACGCGCGTCCTGACCGTGCGCGGGCCCACCCACGGGGTGGCGACCCTGCTGCTCGAGCCGGCCCGCAAAGCGGCCGCCGGCGCTTGAGCCTCGCCCCCTGCCCCCATCGCCCGCCGTGCCCCGGCTGCCCGCGCTTCGGCGAGAGGGGGCCGGCGCCCGCCGCGCTCGCCCGGCTCGCCGCGATCGCCCGGGCGGCCGGGATCCCCGGGCCGACGGTCGAGAGCGGCGCCTGCGAGGGCCATCGCCACCGCGCGCGCCTGATGGTGCGCGGCCGCGCCACGTCGCCGAAGATCGGCCTCTTCCAGGAGGGCACGCACCGCATCGTGGACGTGCCGCGCTGCGGGGTCCACCACCCGCGCATCAACGAGGCCGCCGCGGCCGTGCGCCGGGCCATGCGCGAGGTCGGCGCGGCGCCCTACGCCGACCGTCCCCACGCGGGCCTCGTGCGCGCGATCCAGGCCGTGGTGGAGCGGCCGAGTGGGCGAGTCCAGCTCGTGCTCGTCACCAACGACGCGTCGCCCGACACCGCGCGCCCGCTCGCCCGCGCCGTCGAACGCGAGCTCGGCGACGCGCTCCACAGCCTGTGGTGGAACGGGAACTCCGAGCGCACGAACGTGATCCTCGGCCCTCACTGGCAGCGGCTCACGGGCCCGCCGGCCGTGCGCGAGGAGATCGGCGGCGTGGGCGTGCACTATCCGCCCGGCGCCTTCGGCCAGAGCCACCTCGCCCTGGCCGACCGGCTCGCGGCGCGCGTGGCGGGCTGGATCCCGGACGGGTCGCGCGTCCTCGAGTTCCACGCGGGCTGCGGCGCCCTCGGCCTCGGCTGGCTCTCGCGCATCGCGCGGCTCGACTGCAACGAGGTCGCCGCGCCGGGCCTCGAGGGGCTCGCGCTCGGCCTGGCGGAGCGCCCCGCGGACGAGCGCGCGCGAGCGCGCGTCCTCGCCGGCCGCGCCTCGGAGCACCTCGACGGGATCGGCGAGGCCGGCGTGGTGGTGGTGGACCCGCCGCGTCGCGGCCTCGAGCCGGCGCTGCTGGCGCGGCTGGCCGGCGACCCGCCGGCCCGGCTCGTGGCCGTCGCGTGCGGCCTCGACGCCTTCGAGCGCGAGACCGCGGCGCTGCTGGCCGGCGGTCGGCTCGCGCTGGCCGAGCTCCACGCATTCGACCTCTTCCCCTTCACCGAGCACGTCGAAACCCTGGCGCGCTTCGAGCGGCGCACGGCCTAGGCGCATTCGACCTGCCGGCGCGTTGCCGGTCGGGTCCGGCCTCCGGGACACGACCGACCCGTTCCGGGGTCAAGACCCGACGCGCGGCTCCCGATGGAGAGGGTGCGCCTGCGGCTCGAGACCCGTCGGGGGACGGGCTCGAAGCCTCCACGAACGCGCCACCCAGAGCCCCCCGAAAGGATGCTCGTCCCATGACGATGCGAACGACCCTGGCCGCCCTCCTCGCGGCCGCCCTGTGCGGCACGGCCTACGCCGAGCCCGACCTCGACTCGACGGCCCCGCCGGCCGCGCCGGCACCCGCCGGCGAGCCCGGTGACGCCGCCGACCTCTCCGTCCAGCTCCACCGGCTCGCCGAGGCGCGCCGCGACGTCCTCGAGGCCGAGCGCGAGCTGCGCCGCGCGAACGCCGCCGTGGCGCGCGCGCGCGGCAGCTCGACCCGCCAGGAGCGCGCCGAGGCGCGCCAGCAGGAGGCCCAGGCGGCCTTCGACGCGGCGCGCGAGCGCGTGCCCGAGGTGGTTGCCGAGGCCCGAGCCGCGGGCCTGTCGGCCGCCGCGGTGCGGAGCTGGGAGCACTCGATCTACGGCGACTAGCCGCCGCGAAGGCTCGAGACGCAGACGGGGCGCCGGTCCGATCGGACCGACGCCCCGTTGCGTTCGTCTCCGCAGGCCCCGCGCTAGGCGCGGCGCAGGCTCCGGCGCCGGCGCCAGGCCAGCAGGCCGAGGAACGGCAGCGCCTCGACGCCGAGCAGGCCGCATGCGCTCTGCTTCAGCTCGACGTTGTCCGCGGGCGACTTGCAGTCGGGGTCGGCCATGTCCACGAGGCCGTCGGAGTCGTTGTTGACGCCGTCGTTGCACTGCGGGTTCTCGATGTTGCTCCCGATCGAGCCGCAGCCCGCATCGGCGCCGAAGTCGACCAGCAGGTCGCCGTCGTTGTCGATGCCGTCGTTGCAGGCGCCGACGACGCTCCCCGGGTTGTTCGGGTCGGTCAGGGCCACGATCTCGTCGAAGTCGAGCACGCCGTCCTCGTCGCGGTCGAGGCCGACGCGGGCGCCGGCACCCGGGGGCACGACCGTGAAGGTCAGCTCCTGGCCCGCCACCGCCGCGATCGCCAGCAGCGCGGCGCGGCTCACGCTCGGCTCGGAGATCGAGTCGGGCTCGTAGAGGTCCGCGCCCGGGTCGTAGAACCAGCCGCGGCTCAGGCCGCCGACGCGGCCCTTCACGACCAGGTCGCCTTCGGTGACGGCTCCGCCCAGCGCCGCCGACGTGAACGGCGTGCCGGCGGCGTTCTCCATGAGGGTGAGCCGTGCCAGGGTCGGGCCGTCGGCGACCGTCGTGGCGTTCATCGTGACCTGCTGGCCGACGATCGGAGCGATGTCCGTGTCGAAGGCCAGCATGAAGGCCTCGACGTCGCGCCGCTGGGAGTCGCCCCCGTTGAAGCCGGCGTTCAGCGCGGCGTTGTTGTTGAACACCGTGGCCTGGAAGAAGCGGAAGACCGTGTCGGTGCTCCCGTCGTGCAGGAAGCCCGTACCACGCACCTGATCGCCCTGGTGAGAGTTGTCGGTCGCGTTGTTGAAGGGCACGTTCGGCATGCCGAACATGCCGACCTTCTGATAGAGGTTGCGCAGCTGCGGGATCTTGAAGATCTGCTGCTCGTTCTCGAACGAGTGCGTCCCGCCCGTCCCGAAGAAGCCCTGGGACGCGTCGAGCCGGTGGCAGCCCTCGCAGCTGAAGCCGAAGGTGCCCTCGCTGCCGAACAGGCAGGCGCCGTCCGCGCAGTCGTTCCCGCCGCCGTCGCCGAAGTAGAAGTCGCGGCCCGCCTGGAGGTTCCGGCCCGGGATCTGATCGCTGGCGACCGAGTTGTCCAGGTTGCGGATCGGGTTCGGCGGGAGCAGCACCTGCAGCTGGAAGTCGGAGAAGGCCTGCATGTCGGCCTGCAGCTGCGCGTCGCTCGGCGACGTGTCGCCGCCCACGAGGCCCGGGAAGGCGACGATGAAGTTCCGGAACGACAGGTCCTCGTCGTTGTTGTCAGGGCTGTCGGTCCCGAAGAAGCCGTCCATCCGGTCCCCACGCCAGTGCATGTGGCCCGAGTGGGAAAGGCCCCGCATGGTCTGGGTCGTCATCGGCCCCTTCATCGGGTGGAACTGGGTGTTCGCCGCGCCGCCGTTCTGGTCGCCGGCGGCGGCGTTCAGGTTGATCGTGTTGACGTTGGTGCCGATGCCGGCGTCCGGGTCGCCGAGGTCCCAGGCGAGGCTGTCGAAGTCGCCGAAGACGTGGCAGCTCGAGCACGAGGACTCGCCGTTCGACGAGGTCGCGGCCGCGTCGTAGAGCATGAAGCGCCCGTCGCGCAGGCTCTTCGGCTCCGGGTCCGGGAAGTTCAGGTGGTACTGCTCGACGCCGGTGTTGGTGTTGATCACCGACAGCCCGTTGTCGAAGCGGGTGGCCACGTAGAGCCGGCCCTTCGCCTCGTGGAGCACGAGCCCCGACGGGCCGCCGCCGGTCACGGGGATGTAGTTCGCGCTGTCGACCGTCGGGTCGAACGTGTCGCCCTCGAGCGCCGCGGTGCCGAAGACGCCGACCTTGCCCGAGCCGAAGGCCGCCACGTAGAGCGTGTTGCCGTCGCTGGTCACGGCCATCTCGAGGGGCGTCGCGAGGCTGTGGTCCTTGGTGCCCGCGGGCGCCGGGAGCACCGAGTAGTTGATGTGCTTGTTCAGGTGGCGGGGCGACACCGTGCCGCCGGGCGTGATCACCGTGATCTGGCTGTGAGAGAGGTTGCCCTGCACCGTGGTCGCGGCGCTGCCGGGGCCCTCGAAGCGCGTCAGGTTCTGCGAATCGGTGTTGGAGACGTAGATGTTCCCGGTGACCGGGTTGATCGCCATGTTGAACAGGATCGTGCCGACGTGCTCGAAGTCGTTGGTCTGGGTGAGCGTCGTGGCGTCGATCGCGAAGACGTCGTGGTCGGGCAGGGTGAAGCGGATGGCGTTGCTCCAGTTGCGCCCGAGCTCGTCGCGCCACTCGCCGGAGGCGTTGTCGTATTGGACGACGAGGCCGACCTCGGGCGCCGCCACGCCCGGGTTGGGCGACGCGGCCACCGTGGCGGAGGGGCCCGGGTTGCCGCCGGGCAGCCGACCGCTGGCGAGGCCGTTCGGCGACGTGACGCCGTCGCCGTCGCAGTCGCTCGCCGGGCTGCAGTCCTGGTTCTGGAAGTCGTCGGGGACGATGCCCTCGCTCGCGACCGCGGTCTGGTTGCCCGAGTGGAAGACCGCGGCGTAGACCGTGCCGCCGTCGGGCGAAACGGCCAGCGCGCGCGGCGTGTCGCCGAACAGGGTGACGATCTGGAGCGGCGTGCCGCCGATGGTGCTGCCGAGCGAGGAGGCGTCGAAGACCCACACGTCGGCGCGGCCCACGCCCGGCGTCGTGAGATCCGGGGTGCCGGCACCGGGGACGCCGCTGATCGACGCGTCCATGCGGTGCTGGCCACGGTGCGCCGTCGTGACGAAGGCACGGTTGCCGCCGGGCCCGGCGAAGACGACGTCGCGCGGCTCGTCGCCGACGAGCAGGGTGCGCGTGACGCGCAGGTCGGAGGTTCCGCCGTCCGCGACGATGCTGACGCTGTCCGAGAGGTGGTTCACCACCCAGACCTCGCCGTTGTTGCGCACGGCCACGGCCACGGGCTCCATGCCCACCGCGACGCTGCCGGCGTGGAAGACCGCGCCGCCGCCGACGTTGAAGACCTCGAGCCGGTTGTCCGGCGTGTTCACCACGTAGAGGCGGCTGCCGTCGTTGGACAACGCCATGGGCCGCACCGGCCCGCTCTCGAACGCATGGAACGAGGCGGCCTCGGCATGCGGAGCGGGCAGGATCGGGAGGCTCAGCAGCAGCGCGAGCGCCAGGAAGGATCGGACGTACGACATGGATCGGCACCTCATCGAGTCGGCGAAGCGAGTTTTCGTCGCGGCCATCCGGCGGAGCGCGGGCGGCACTCCGTGAGGGTCCGAAACGAGTCTCCTGGTTACAGGCAACTCGTCATGTTCTCAGGACAATGTGCCTCGGAGCAACCGTTTTTATCGATCGTTCAGGACAAATCGGCCTCACCCTCGGGGACCGACGTTCCCGCGGGCGACCGGATCGGCAAAGCTTGCGCAAGTCGTGCGATTTCGAGGCCGCGGCTGCCACTTCCCCTCCAGCCGGAGGAGAAAGCCCATGCAGCCGAGGATCCGGGGGCGCGCGCTCGCCCTCGCAACGTTGTGTCTTGCGCTCGCGCCCCGGGTGGCCGGTGCAGGCCCCTTGCCGCCCTGCCCCGTGTACCCGAACGCCACGGTCGAGTGCTTCGACGACGAGCCGTCCGGCAGCGCCGCCTCGGCGGGCGACTTCGGCACCCTGAGCGTCGTCGACGGGTTGATCCTCTCGGAGTCCGACGCGTCCTTCCTGCTCGGCATGGACACCACGGGCTGGGCGTCCAGCGGCGACCAGGGCGTGCTGAACGCGCTCCAGCCGGCGGTCGAGTTCCTGTTCGACGCGACCATCACGCTGTTCCGCCTGACCGTGCAGGTGCTGCCGGGCCCGCTCGGCGACCCGGTCCCCGTGGTCCTCCAGGGCTTCCAGGGCGACACGCTGGTCGCGATGGACGTCTCGAACGTCGCCCGGGCCGGCGCCGACGGCAGCTACGACGACCTGCTGGCGGTCCTCGACGGCTACCTGGGCTTCGACCGCGTGCGCGTGTTCGCCGCGCTCGGGCCCTGCTCGGGCGAGGACTGCGAGGTGGGCACCACCACCTCGTTCTTCGCCGACACCGTGAAGTACATCCAGGGCGAGCCTCGCGGGGTGCCCGAGCCGGGCGTCGCGCTGCTCGCGATCGCTGCGCTCGCGGGCTTCGGCGGGTGGCGCGCCGGCGCCTCGCGCGTCGCATCGAGCCAGGAAGGGAGCCGACGATGATCCGGGCCCAGGGACGCGCCGCGCTGCTGCTCGGCCTCGTTTTCTTCGTCGCGGGGCCCACGTGCTCGCCGCAGCCGAACATCCTCGCGCCCGCCCACGGCAGCGTCGCCACGGCCGGGCCGGGCGGCGTCGCCGCGAGCATCGACCTCGGCGGGAGCTTCGGGCCCGGCTGGGGCTTCCGCGTGACGCTGCTCTCGAGCGTCGACTCGCCGCCGGCGGGCCTCCACGACCTGACCTCCGGCTTCGTCGAGAGCGGCGGCATCGCCGAGGGCACGATCGACCCGTCGATGCTCGGCGAGGGCCGCAACACCCTGTTCGTGGGCCTCGTCGCCCCCGGCGAGACCGAGAGCAGCCACGTCGTCTCCTCGAGCTTCTCGTTCGAGCCCGCGCTCGACCTCGCGGCCGACTACTGCGACCTGCTCGACCCGAACGTGTGCCTCTACCCCTTCCCGAACGACTTCTTCAGCGTCGCCGACGGCGACAGCGACACGGGGCGGCGCATCCACATCGACCCGCTCGCGACGCCCACGAACGCCTCCGGCGCCCACGTGGACACGACCGAGTGGAACCGCAACGACGGCTTCAGCCCGGGACAGGCGATGCAGGTGCTCGTGCCCGAGCTCGTGCTCCAGACGCCCGACCCCGACCCCGACGAGACGCGGCCCATCCCGGCGCCCGGCGCCTCGCCCGAGTGGGACCAGGCCGCCTCGCTGGCCGACGACGCCTCGATCGTGATCCTCGACACGGAGACCGGCGAGCGCGTCCCGCACTGGGCGGAGCTGAACGTGCGCGTGCCGCTCGGCCAGCAAGCGCTGCTGATCCGGCCGTCCGTGAACCTGCGCAGCGGCGGCCACTACGTCGTCGCGCTGCGCAACCTGCGCAACGCCGCGGGCGACGTGATCCCCGCCAACCGGGCGTTCCAGCTCTACCGCGACGCGATCCCGACCTACGTGCCCGAGATCGAGGCGCGCCGCGCCCACATGGAGGAGATCTTCGACACGCTGGCCGACCACGACGTGGCGCGCGACGACCTCTACCTCGCCTGGGACTTCACGGTGATCAGCAAGCGCAACCTCTCGGAGCGCATGATCGCCATCCGCGACGACGCCTTCGCGAAGCTCGGCGACGCCTCGCCGGAGTTCGTGATCGACAGCTGGGGCCCGAAGCCCGGCGACCCGGAGGTGCGCTACCGGGTGACGGGCCGCGTGCGCGTGCCGCTCTACGTCACCAACGGCGGCGCGCCCGGCGGCTCGACGGGGGCCACGCGGCTCCACTGCGCGGACGCGGGCGGCGACCACCCGTGCGCGGGCGACGAGCTGCCGGTGCAGGTCGCAGCCGACCCGAGCGATCCGTCCACCTGGTTCAGCGACGAGGCCACCTACTGGGCCGACTTCAAGTGCACCGTGCCCAACTCGGTGCAGGCGCCCGACGGCACGCCCATGCCGGCGCGGCCGTCGCTCTACGGCCACGGGCTGCTCGGCGACGAGGGCGAGGCCCAGGCGAGCCACGTCGAGACCTTCGCCGACGAGCACAACTTCGTCTTCTGTGGCGCACGTTGGATCGGCATGGGCGAGGACGACTTCCTGACCGTCGCCGCGATCCTGGGCGACTTCTCGCGCTTCCCGACCCTTCCCGACCGCATGCACCAGGGCTTCCTCGACTTCCTCTACCTCGGGCGCGCGATGATCCACCCCGACGGGCTCGGCACGCACCCGGCCTTCCAGGCCGACGACGGCACGCCGATCCTCGACGGCTCGAACCTCTATTACGACGGCAACAGCCAGGGGTCGATCGCGGGCGGCGGGCTGGCGGCCTTCGCCCAGGACTACACCCACGCGGTGCTCGGCGTCCCGGGCATGAACTACAGCACGCTGCTGAACCGGAGCTCCGACTTCGACCAGTTCCGCGCCCTGCTCCAGTTCAGCTACCCGGACAAGAAGCTCTACCCGCTGATCTTCG
>Ga0102952_1000857_pt1 | contig 10669 bp, 10 predicted proteins | sample SalPon2A_C_D1_MG_FD_78506 | JGI IMG/M metagenome (GOLD analysis project Ga0102952, IMG submission 78506) | Soil microbial communities from South San Francisco under conditions of wetland restoration - Salt Pond MetaG R2A_C_D1_MG | ecosystem: Environmental > Terrestrial > Soil > Wetlands | place... | reverse complement strand
TATATAGATTGTTAACGTGATCAACATTAGAATCATAGACATGATGAATCGCCTGATATCCGCCTCCCTGCTGGTTGCCTGCCTGCTAAGCCCGACCATTTTTTCACCGGCCCATGCCGCCGGCGACATCTGGGAATGGAACAACCCGTTACCGCAGGGCAACCCGCTCCACAGTATTACCGCATCACCGGGCGGGTTCATCGCCACCGGCGCCAGAGGTACTATTATTCGCAGCCGCGATGGCAAGCAGTGGCAGGTCCAGTCAACTTCAACCCGGCAGCATTTATATGCCAGCAGCTGGAATGGCAAGCGATTTGTCGTCGTCGGAGAATCAGGCACCATCCTGACCAGCCTTGACGGTAAAAAATGGTACAGGCAGAACTCCGGCACTGACAAGACTTTAGTACAGGTCCTGTGGAATGGACGGAAATATATCACCATAGGTGCTGGCGGAACGATCCTCACCAGCCTTGACGGCAAACAATGGTACCATCAGGCATCCGGCAGCACCGCCCTGCTCTATGATGTCACCTGGAATGGCGAGTTGTTCGTCGTTGTCGGCCAGGCAGGCACGGTGTTATACAGTAACAATGGCCGTAACTGGCAAATAGCGGTCAAGCGCACCACGCATAACCTGTATAGCATCACTACCGATGGCCAGCGATTTATCGCCGTAGGCGAGGCAGGCACCCTCATCGGCAGTGGTAACGGCCACCTGTGGGGCCCTCTGACCGCCGATGTCAAAACCAACCTGAACAGCATCCGCTGGTACGCCGGGGAATTTATCGCTGTCGGCGATGATGGTACGGTGGTCAGCAGTACGGATGGCCGCACCTGGGACAGGCACAAGACCGCCGCCACCGTCAATCTCAATGATATCTGTATCACGCCCTCTCAAATCATTGCCGTCGGTAATTCCGGCGTCATCATTTCCAGCCCTGACGGTCTGCAATGGCAGGGGCTGACGATCGGCCCGACCCTGTGGCTGAATTCGGTGACCTGGAACGGCAAGGATTTTGTTGCTATTGGCGACCATCAACTAATATTAACCAGCCCGGACGGTCAGCACTGGACACAACGCCATGGCGATCAGGACAACTGGCTGGGGAAAATCATCTGGAATGGACAGCAATTGGTCGTCGTCGGTGGCAGTGGTTCGATCCTCACCAGTAATGACGGTTATAAGTGGCAAATTCAGGATTCCGGTATCCAGGATTCCCTGATCGCCAGCGCCTGGAATGGTGAGCGATTCGTCGTCGTTGGCGATGGATATACGATACTCAGCAGCGAGGATGGCAGGAACTGGTCCCAGAACCCGTCCGGAAGTATTGAAAACCTTTATGGCGTTACCTGGGGAAACGGCCAATTCATCGCCGTGGGCCGTAATGGCACGATCCTGTCCGGTAACCCGCAGGGGCAGGGCTGGCAGCGGCAGCCGTCCGGCAGCCAAAAATTATTATATAGCGTGGTCTGGAACGGCTCCATCTTCGTTGCCGTCGGTGAAGCCGGCACCGTATTGACTAGCCCGGATGGCAGCAACTGGCAACAGCAGGCCACCGGTACTGAAAGCTGGCTCAGTGAGATCCTCTGGGATGGGCACACCTTCACCGCGGTGGGTGAGAACGGTACCATTATCAGCAGCGCTGACGGTAAGCAATGGCGGCATAAACACTCGGTGACCAGTAATTCACTGTACGGTATCAGCTGGAACGGGCGACAGTATATCAGCGTCGGCAAGTCAGGGACCATCCTCAGCAGCGGCGATCCTGACCTCAGTATTAAAGGACAAATAAAGCCAGGACAGTACAATGGACAGCGGACCCTGGTACAACGCTACACCGTCAGCAATATCGGTACCGGGCGTGCCGAGGCGGTCATGGTCAACTACCCACTGGCGAACAAACAGACGTTAATCTCCGCCCGCAGCAGCCAGGGAAAATGCCGGAAATATGACGGACGGCTAAATTGCCGCCTGGGGACGCTGCTGCGCGGCGGTGAGGCGAGTATTACCCTGCTGACACAGCCAACGAACCAGCCACAGAGTCTGGTTGCCACAAGCCTGAAACAGCATGATCTTGATCCGGCCAACAACAGCCTCAGCATATCCCGGGCCGACGACCAGGCCTCATGGAACATGGATAAGAGCACCTGGATTATGCTGGGTATCCTGGCCCTGTTATTATCGATCTAGCGAGCCGATGGTCCACATACAACCACATCTAAAGGAGTACCTTACTTAACCCGATAACATGGCTGATACTCAGAAAGCTACTGAGAGGCATATTATCAACTGTAAGGTACACTGGCAGAATCCACAGCAATGATGAAATCAACAAGCGACATATCTAATGACACTGCTCTGAATCCTCTGATCCTGGTCGTCGATGACAACGAGATGAACCGCGACCTGCTGCAGCGACGTCTCAGGCAGTTGCATATCGATGTTGAGGTGGCCGCCGATGGCCAGCAGGCGATTGACATGATCGATCGCGGAGCCTTCGATATGATCTTGCTCGATATCATGATGCCCGGCGTCAACGGTTATCAGGTACTGGAGCATTTGAAAGGCAAGAAGCACCTGCGCCATATACCCGTCGTCATGATCTCCGCCCTCGATGATATCGACAGCATCGTCAAGTGTATAGAAATGGGGGCCGATGATTATCTGACCAAGCCGTTTAATCCGGTACTGCTCAAGGCCCGTGTCAATTCCGGACTGGAGAAGAAACGCTGGCATGACCAGGAACAGGAATACCGCAAGGAGTTACAATATTACAATCAAAGCCTGGAAGAACGTGTCAATGAGCAGGTCGAACAGATCTCCGCAGCCCAGCTGGCAACGATCTTTGCCATGTCGAAGTTATCCGAATCAAAGGATCCGGATACCGGCGCCCATCTCGAACGCATGCGAGAATACTGCAAGGTCCTCGCTGTCCATTTATCCCGGCAGCCACGCTTCCAGAATATTATTGACGGTGAATTTATAACCAGCATCTACGCCGCCAGCCCGTTACACGATATCGGCAAGGTCGGTATCCCTGACAGCATCCTGATGAAACCGGACAAACTGACCAGCGATGAATGGGAGATCATGAAACAGCATCCGACCATCGGCGCCAATACCCTGCGCGCGGTACTGAAACAATATCCGCGTAATCCCATCATCCAGGCCGGTGTCGATATTGCAGAGAGTCACCATGAACGCTGGGATGGTAGCGGTTATCCGAACCAGCTTGAGGGTGAAAATATCCCGATATCCGCCCGTATTCTGGCCCTGGCCGATGTCTATGACGCCCTGACCTCACAACGCTGTTACAAGGACGCCTTCGATCATGAACGTTGTCAGCAAATTATCATCGAAGGCAAGGGCAGCCACTTTGATCCACTGATCGTCGATGCCTATCTGGAAATCGAAGATGAGTTCCTGCGCATCCGCAAAGAATTCCAGGACGAGTAGGCCGCCGGTGGATATCCATGCTCAATTTCTTTAATAACAGTAAAACATTCCAGCTCTCACGCTATTTTTCCATCGCCAGTCTGGCCACCATTATCGTCGCGGCTCTGATCCTCAGCTGGATGTATCGACTCCTGGCGATCGAGGATCTGACTCAGCAGGGCGAGAAAAACCATATTATCCTGACCCAGACCTTCGCCAATGCCATCTGGCCGCAGGTCAAATTCTTTATCGATGCCGATCAAAAAGACAGCATGCGAGGGTCCTCGCAGCGAGAGAATGAACTCAACTTCAAAACCCTGGATGCCTCGGTTAACAAACTGTTAAATAATACACCGGTACTGAAGATAAAGATATTTGATCTGCACGGTCGCACCATCTACGCCACCGATATCGATGATGTCGGCAAGGTGATGCAGGAAGACTATCCGGGATCCAAGGCCGTCATCAGCGGCAAGGCCGCAACCGAATTAAACTATGTCGACAGTATCAGCACCGTCAAGGGCCTGATAAGGAATCGCTATATCCTTTCCAGTTACCTGCCCGTCTATGACCCGGCCACGAATGAATTCCGCGCCATCTTCGAAATCTATGCTGATGTCAGCGAGATGTATAATAAAATTATCGCCAGCGGCAATAACTTCGCCCTGATGGTCATCATCATCCTCGGCCTGGTCTACACCGCCCTGTTTCTGCTGGTACGCCATGCCGATCTGGTCATCCGTAAACAGGCCAATGAACGCGAAGAATATCTGCGTGAGATCGAATCGATAAATCTGGATCTGGATAAAATCGCCAAGGAACGCGCCCTGGCCCATGACAAGGCCGTCGAGGCCAGCACCTACAAGAGTCAGTTTCTCGCCAATATGAGTCATGAGCTGCGCACTCCGCTCAATGCCATTATCGGCTACAGTGAAATGCTCGCGGAGGACATGGAAGACAGTAACCAGACCCAGGCCATCGGCGATCTGAACAAGATCCAGGGAGCAGGCAAACACCTGCTTACCGTGATAAACGAGATACTCGATATATCCAAGATCGAAGCCGGCCGCATCAATCTGCATCTCGAGGATTTTGATATTGCCGAGGCCGTGCGGGGTATCGCCGCTACGGTCGAGCCTTTAGCCCGCAAGAATAACAATACCTTTACCTTGAACTGCCCTGATAATATCGGCACCATTCATACCGATGTTACCCGCTTCCGCCAGATTCTGATTAACCTGCTCGGTAATGCCTGTAAGTTCACCCATGACGGCCAGGTCAGCCTGGATATTAACCGTTCTGGCACAGATGACATGGAACATATCGTCTGTGTTGTCAGCGATACGGGCATTGGCGTCAGTCAGGAAAACCTGGAGAAGATCTTCGAACCCTTTCAGCAGGCCGACAGCTCGACGACGCGTGAGCACGGCGGCACAGGACTGGGCCTGACAATCAGTAAACGCTTCTGTAAAATGCTTGGCGGCAGTCTCCGCGCCGAGAGCGAACTCGGCAATGGCACCCGCTTTATCGTCAAACTGCCGATCCGTACCCGTGCCGACCTGTCACCTGATCATCCTCAGCAGCGACTGCCGGACACCAGCGATCCCAAGGCCAATGATGATAAACTGCCGAAGGAGCGACGCAACAAGATTAGCCGGGTCCTGCTTATTGATGATGATCCTACGGCCCGCGATCTATTTCAGCGCTTCCTTGAAAAACACGGTTTCGCTGTGGAAACGGCCACGGATGGTATCCGGGGCCTGACGATGGCCCGCGTCAATCCACCGGACCTGATCACACTGGATGTCATGTTACCGGGAAAAGATGGCTGGTCGGTGTTACAGGAACTGAAACAGGACCCACTATTGAATACTATTCCTGTTATCATGATCTCGATCATCAATGAGGAAAGCATGGGTTACGCTCTCGGCGCTTCGGATTATCTAACCAAACCCATCAACTGGGAACATATGGGCAACGTCATCAGAAAATGGACGCGCTCTGAAAAAAAAGAACTGTAATATATGACCAAGATACTGCTTATAGAAGACAACGAACTGAATCGCGACATGTTATCCCGTCGCCTGCAGCGCAAGGGTTACGATATCCTGATAGCCGTCGATGGCGCCGCAGGCATCGCCATGGCCAAGGGCCATAAACCTGACCTGATCCTGCTCGATATGAGTCTGCCGGTCATGGACGGCTGGCAAGCCGCCCAGCAGGTAAAGAAAGACCCGGAAACCGCTGGCATAGCCATTATCGGTCTGTCCGCGCATGCCATGGACGGCGACCGGGAAAAGGCCCTGGATGCCGGTTGTGATGAATATGAATCTAAACCGATCGACTTTTCCCGTTTGCTTGAAAAGATCTCAAAGTACACTGACTGACGGGTGATGAACAGTTAACTCCAGACAGTTCATTACACATCACCCTTCCGATACACCTTGCGTCGAAACAGATCATGGCGACGACTGACAAGCCGGTCAAGAAACAGCAGGCCGTCAAGATGGTCAATCTCATGTTGTACCACCCGGGCCTCGAAACCTGAAAATTCGAAAATATGGTACTGACCCTGCTGGTCCCGGGCCTGAATCGACACTTCCTCGGCACGCAGGACATTACCGGTAAAATCGGGTACAGATAAACAGCCCTCGCGGCCCGAGACCTGCCCCTGACGATTGATGATCTCGGGATTGATCAGCACCAGCCGGTCATGCCTTCCGCCCTTGGCTTTATCAACATCCGTCATCACGACACGCAGACTCACCCCGATCTGCGGCGCCGCTATACCGACGCATCCGGGAGCCTGGGCCAGGGTATCTTCCAGGTTCGTTATTAACGCCTGCAGCGACGGAGTCAATGTTTCGACCGGCTCCGCCACCTGCTTCAAGCAGTCAGCCGGGTGTATCAGAATATCGCGAACCGCCATTGCTCAGCCAATCATCGTCTCAATCGCTGTCAATGAAGTCTCAATGCCCTGGCCGGTCAGAATATCGAGTGCCGCCTGTAGCGATCCAATCCCTTCGGTGGCCAGGCCTTCTATGGTCATGACATAGATCGGCTGCTGCTCACTGCCGGCCACATCCGATTCCAGTTCGAGGATATACAGTCCGGCCTCGGTCAACGCCGTCGTTACCTGGGCTACAATGCCGGCACGGTCGGCGCCGTGAACACTAATGCGGACATCCGGGATCAGATGGTGGTGAAGTTCGGCCCGTATACTGTCTATGTGGACGCGCAGGTTCAGTGATTCCACCACCGGTTCGACCTGGTCCTGCAAGGCGGCACGGCTGCCGGCAAACTCGACCATCAACATAATGGTGAAATTGCCCCCCAGACGCGCCATCGTCGCCTCACCCAGATTACAACCACCGTCATAGAGGGCCGAGGTAATATGGGAGACGATCCCGGTGCGGTCTTTTCCTACGACCGTCAGCATGTACCATTTTTTCGTCATCACACACCTCGATAATAAAAAGGTAGGTTGGGCATCACCCACGCGGTTCGTTTCCATTAGTAGGAGCGGTTACGCTGCGATAAGTTGAATACAATTCTGGCCAATCGCGGCCGAGCCGCTCCTACAAATCCCTGACTCCGTTTTTCCTCACTCCTAACCCAAGATTATCTTAATGCAACATCATATGCGTCAGATAAATCACTCCGACTCCGGACAGGATCAATAACATCTGTTCAGCTGTTGCCTGCAGATGTGTTTCGTTATGCAAATCCGGAATCAGATCTGCAACGGCAATATAGATACAACTGGCCACAGCTATAGCCAGCATATAGGGCATCAATGAATCAGCGCCGGCCAGGCCATAATAACCGAGTATGCCACCGACAGGCGCCGTGAGGCTGGACATGATGTTCCACGTCAGTGCCTGACCACGCCGGTAACCCGAGTGTAACAGCACCGCAAAGTTACTTAACTCCTGCGGCACCTGATGGGCCATTACCGCCAGACTGGTGACAATACCCAGATCGATATCGACGATAAACGCAGCAGAAATCAATACCCCATGTATCAGATTATGAATGGCATCGCCTATCAGGATCAATGGTGAAGCGATACCGGCCGCCCCGCTGCCGGGCTCGGAAACATGATGGGTCTGACACTCATCGTGATGACAGTGGCGCCATAACATCATCTTTTCCATGAGGAAAAAGACTAAAAGACCGATTAATACCGTAAAGGTTATCTTATGGAAATGCGTCACCCCGGATAGTTCCAGTGCATGGGGTAACAGGGCCAGAAAGGCAGCACCCAGCAAGGTGCCGATGGCAAGGCTGATTAAATGCGGCAGCACCATCTGGCGCAAACGTTCCGGCACCAATAGAAAAAGTCCTGCCGCCAGTACACTGAAGATGCCAATCAGCAGGCAGAACAGGATCACCCAGGATAATGTAGCCATGTTCAGGTTCCCTCTCTGCCGGCCACTACTAGCGACGGGCCCCGGCCGCTCGCAACAGATCAACCGTTTCTATGTGGCCCTTCTTCAATGCCAGGCTCAGCGCTGAATCATCATCATTATCACGAAAATCGACGTTGGCACCGGCCGCCAGCAGGCGCTTAACAATGGTGTTATTGCCCTGACGCGCTGCACGCATCAAGGCCGTTTGACCCGTGCGCATACGGGTATTGACATCGGCGCCGGCCTCCAGCAGGACATCGACGATCTGTTCATGGCCCATATAGGCGGCCACCATCAGGCTGTTCAATCCCAGATGATTGCCATGATGCACATCGGCACCATAGCCGAGCAATAGTCGTACGACCTCCGGCTCATCCCGAATCGGTAGCAACATCAAGGCGGAGTTTCCACTGTGATCGAGAGCCTTGACATCGGCGCCGCGCTCGAGCAATTCACGGGTGATATCGACATAACCGGCTGATACCGCCAGCATCAACGGTGTCACTCCCAGTACACCGTGGACATTGACATCAATATTGTGCTGCAACAACAGTTGCACTACATCGAGCTGAGCCTCACGAATGGCGATCGCCAGCGCCGAGTCACCGGCACGGTTATAGACATTCACCTCATTACCCTGTTCCAGCAGGCTCTGAACCTTGTGCACATCGCGATCCTGAATCGCATTGATCAACGGATCATCACTACAGGCGGCCAGTACCAGTATCAGAGCGGCAACAACCAGCATGCGGGCCGCCCCTTTTATCTTCATTGTTCTCATCAGGATGACTTCCAGAGTTCTATGGTCCATATGGCAACAGGCGATTCTACACCAGATGAACGGTGACTGACATCACACTGCGTACGCCGTCCCCGGCATACGGCCGTAAAGCCGGCCCTCAGCTCATCCAGATCAGGGTGGCCATCCTGCCGGTGTCGCCATCACGACGATAGGAATAAAAGGATTCAGGCTGACTGTAGGTGCACCAGCGGCCGCCGTAGATGGCCTCGATCCCCAAACGCTGCAGCCGCTGCCGCGCCAGTAGCGTGATATCGGCCAGATAACGGTCCTGATTTCCGGGCTGAAATGCCTGTTGCGACGCCGGGTCATGGACGGTAAAACGTTCCCGTACCTCGGTCCCGACCTCGAATGCCGTCGGACCAATCGCCGGCCCCATCCACACCAGCAACTCCAGCGCCGGCACGTCCAGGGCCTCGACCGTCCGTTCAATTATCCCCGCCGCCAGCCCTCGCCAACCGGCATGCACCGCCGCCACTCGCGTGCCCTGCCGGTCGCATAAAACCAGCGGCAGGCAATCGGCGGTCAAAACGGCGCACACGATACCGACCTCCGTGGTCATCGTCGCATCGGCCTGCGGGAATCCGGTGGCGACAGAGCCGGGCCGGGCCGCATCGACCACCGTCGTACCATGGACCTGTGACAGCCACGCAGGTGCTGACGGCAACCGCAATGCCCGCTGCAGACGCCGACGGTTTTCGCTAACACTTCCCGGCACATCACCGACATGATCACCCAGATTCAGGCCCTGATAGGGACCGGTACTGACACCACCGGAACGCAGGGTGGAGACGGCGTGGACATTGACAGGGGCCGGCCATTGCGGACACAAACCGCTGAGAGCGCCTGCCGTATCGCTGGCAAGCGGCCAGTTTCGTATTAACGTATCGCCAGGATCGCCTTGCGGGCCGACGGGCATCAGCGCTCGCCCAGCGCCGCCTTCTTCATCTGTTCCAGCGTGGTATGACGGACATCCTTACCCTTGACCAGGTAGATAATATATTCACAGATATTCTTGGCATGATCGCCGATACGTTCCAGCGCACGTATTGACCACATGATATCCAGCGAACGCTTGATCGAACGCGGATCCTCCATCATGAAGGTAACCAGCTGGCGCATGATGCCCTCATACTCCAGATCGATCTTTTCATCCTTGCCCACCACCTCGAGCGCGGCCTCGGCATCCATACGGGCGAAGGCATCCAGCACCAGTCCCAGCATCTGCTGCACCCGTTCACCTAGATGCTGGATCTCGATGTATTCATTTGAAGGGCGTTCCTGAGTGATCAGCTTGAGGCCCATACGGGCAATCTTTTCGGCCTGATCACCGATCCTTTCAAGGTCCGCAATGGTCTTGATAACGGCAACGATCAGGCGCAGGTCACTGGCTGTCGGCTGGCGCAATGCCAGCACCTGGGTACACTGCTCATCAATAGACACCTCAAAGGCATTGACGCGGTGATCGCTTTCGATCACTGACTCGGCCAGTTCACTGTCACCGTCGACCAGCGCCTTGACGGCGGCGACAATCTGCTGCTCAACCAGCCCACCCATGGCCAGCACACGGTGTCTGAGACCCTCCAGTTCGGCATTGAATTGTTGTGAAATATGATGCCCGAAAAGATTTTCTGTCATTGCCTGGACTCCTGCTCATCCGCCGCTTTTAACTGTCAACCATACCGCCCGGTAATATAGTCTTCAGTCTGCTTTTTCTGCGGATTGGTAAATAATTTTTGCGTTACGCCAAATTCTATCAACTCACCCATGTACATGAAGGCCGTATAATCCGATACCCGCGCCGCCTGCTGCATATTATGGGTAACGATAACGATAGTATAACGTTCCTTCAGTTCAGATATAAGTTCTTCAATCTTCAATGTCGATATGGGGTCCAGCGCCGATGCTGGCTCATCAAGCAACAGTACCTCCGGCTCTACGGCAACGGCTCTGGCGATGACCAGTCGTTGTTGCTGACCGCCGGACAAGCCCAGGGCATTATCATGCAGTCGATCCTTGACC
>Ga0102952_1000856_pt1 | contig 10671 bp, 10 predicted proteins | sample SalPon2A_C_D1_MG_FD_78506 | JGI IMG/M metagenome (GOLD analysis project Ga0102952, IMG submission 78506) | Soil microbial communities from South San Francisco under conditions of wetland restoration - Salt Pond MetaG R2A_C_D1_MG | ecosystem: Environmental > Terrestrial > Soil > Wetlands | place... | reverse complement strand
TGACATTCCTCTTGACTTAGGTTAAGGTTTAAAAAGTCTTTTTCGAATTCTTTGCTGTTGTCACAAGTTTTTCATGAAATCGAAAAAAAAATTATTCTTTCCCTTAGAGAAAACCCAAAACAATCTCCTGAGATGCTAGAAAAATTCACGCAACTTTCACCTGACCAAATTCGACGAGGAATTGAATGGCTTAAACTAAAAAATTTAGTTAATGTAGATGAATCAAAATTAAGTATCATTAGTCTGGGTAAAAATGGAATTGAATCTTTTCAAAAAGGATTACCTGAAAGAAGATTACTGAATTTGTTAAAGAATGGACCTAGAAAATTATCTGAACTACAAAAAGAACTAGGAACTGTTTTTGGTCCTTCAATGGGATTAGCCAGAAAAAATAATTGGGTTGAAGCATCATCTGAAAATGTTTTAATAAAGAATTTGCCTTTAGAACTTCCTGGTGAAAAAACGCTCAAACAAATTGGAGAAAAAAAATTACCGATAAATGAAATTGACAATAATGATCTTGCTCCACTTCTAAAAAGACCTGATTTTATTGTTGAAGATATTTTAAAATATAAAAAAATTACTTTAACTGATTCTGCAAAGTCAATAGTGATTTCAGACTCTTCTGGTGAAATAGATGTTGAAGCAAAAGTGCCTGATGTTTTTATTGCTAGAACTCATCCACTAAAAGACACAATTGATGAAATCCGTGAAATATTTGTCACGTTAGGTTTTTCAGAAATAATTGGTAACATGACTCAATCCAGCTTTTGGAATTTTGATGCTTTATTCACTCCACAAGATCATCCAGCACGAGAATTACAAGATACATTTTATCTTGATAGCATTTCTGCCAAAAAAATTGCAACACCTCAACAAATTAGAAAAGTTTCTGATTCTCACAAGAAAAATTGGCGATATCATTGGGATATCAATGAGGCAAGAAAAATGGTTTTAAGAACTCATACTACTTGTGTCACAATCAAATATTTAGCTGAAAATAAGTCTGATGAATCTAGAGTTTTTTCTCTAGGACGTGTATTTAGAAATGAAAAAGTCAGTTACAAACATCTTGTAGAATTTAATCAAATCGAAGGAGTTGTTGTTGGAAAAGATGCTAATCTAAGAAATTTAATGGGGATTCAACGAGAATTTTACAAACGAATTGGAATCACAAAAATAAAATTCTGGCCAACATTTTTTCCATATACAGAACCATCGCTTCAAACAATGGTGTATAATGAAAGATTGGGAAAATGGATTGAATTATTTGGAATGGGGATTTTTAGACCTGAAGTGACTAAACCACTTGGAATTACTAAACCTGTTTTAGCATGGGGTGGAGGTATTGAAAGAATTGCGATGTTAAAGTATGGTCTAGATGATGTAAGAGAATTTTACAATAATAATCTCAATTGGTTAAGGAGCACTACAAAATGCCAGTAGTTGAGCTATCGTATGCAAGAATTCAAAAATTAGTTGGTAAAGTGACAAAAAAACAAATCTCTGATTCATTACCTTTCCTTGGACTAGATATTGAATCTGAAGACAAAGACCTTGTCAGAATTGAATACAGCCCAAACAGACCTGACTATTCTACTGATTTTGGAATTGCTCTTGGCTTGCAAGGATTACTAGGTATCAAAACTGGTGCAGTTAAACTAAAAATTAAAAAATCAAACAAATATCAAATATCTGTAAAATCTGAAGTATCAAAAATTCGCCCTTTTGTAACTGGAATTGTTGCAAAAAATGGTAATATTGATAACAAAATTCTTGAACAGCTCATACAAATGCAAGAGGATCTTCATATGGGAATTGGCAGAAAACGTACAAAATCTTCAATTGGTATTCATGATCTTGATAAAATCTCATTTCCCCTCATGTATACAACCACTAGCAGAAATACTAAATTTATTCCTCTCAAATCTACTCAAGAGAACACTATTTCTGAAATACTTGAACAAACTGATGTAGGTAAAGATTATGGATATATTTTGAGTAATTCTACAAAGGTACCAATTATCACTGATTCAATTGGTAATATCATATCTCTTCCTCCGATCATCAATGCAGCAATCACAACTGTAACAACAAAAACAAAAAATCTCTTTGTTGAGGTGACTGGAATCAACAAATACGATGCTGAAGATATGCTTTCTGTTGTTGCAACCATTTTAGAAAGTGCTGGGTTTACTTTAGAATCTGTTAAAATATCTGGCGCAAAAAACTCATCACCAAAACTAGATCAAAAAAAAATGTCTGTAAGCATCTTCTTAATTAATCAGATTCTTGGTTTGAATCTCAATACTTCAAAAATTCTTTCATCATTAAAAAAATCTAGATTGGATGCATCATCTAAAGGGAAGAATATCATTTGTACCATTCCAGCATATCGATTTGATATTTTTGGACCTATGGATTTGGTAGAAGAAGTTGCTTTAGGATATGGGATTCAGAATCTTGACCCTACCTTGACTTCTTCTCGAACAATTGGTCAAATAAATCCAGTTTCTCTTCAATTGAAGTCACTAAATCAAATTATGATAGGACTTGGATATCTTGAAGCCCTAAACTCAAGTTTGACCAGTAAACGTGTTCTATATGATATGACTAACAGAGATTCAACAAAACTTATTTCTGTACTTGATTCAAAAAGTCAAGAACACACTATTTTACGTGATTCAATTCTTCCTGGATTATTAGAAAATCTTTCAAGAAACATTCATGAATCATATCCTCAAAAAATGTTTGAAACTGGTACTGTTTTTACCATTAATGATCCAATATCTGAAAAAATTAGTTTTTCTAGTATCAGCGCACATAAAGATGCAAATTTTACTGAAATTAAATCCATATTGCAATCTGCATTAAAAATTGGATTTGGAATTACAATTGAAACAAAAACCACATCTCATCCAACCTTTGAAGCAGGACACTGTGCAACTGTGAATTTAAATGGTAAATCAATAGGGGTTATTGGAAAAATCGATTCCAAGATTGTTGAAAATTATAAAATCCGTGTACCAGTTGTAGGTTTTGAAATGTCCTTGTCAGAATCAATTCTTTAGAATAAAATTCAATCTAATTAAAAAATTATCTTATGACGAGATATATCATCAATGGTTTTTAGTAGGAGATTACACATCATTAAATGCCCAAGAGCAGGCACGCAGACGGATTAGGATGATGTCGATCGTAATGATACCAATGATTTCTAATTCACCCAGGTGTGCTACATTATGGGCAACCCCGGTTTCAGAACGCGAGGAGGCTTATGGCTATGTACCCATGATTTTGTGCGAGTCAGAACCGGGGAACATTAATTTTTCAAAAACCATAAAACACCATTGATGATATAGAAATATGAAATGACAAATTATTGGCTGGCAAAACAAGAACCTAGTGGGCCAAGAGGATATAATTTTGAACAACTAAAAAAAGAAAAAACAACAGTCTGGGATGGAGTTCACAATAATTTAGCATTAAAACATATGCGAGAAATGAAATCTGGTGATCTTGTTTTATTTTATCATACAGGTGATGAAAGACAAGCTGTGGGGATAATGGAAGTTACTTCAAAACCCTACCCAAATCCCAAAGAAGATGTTGAACGCTTCATCGTAGTGGATGTAAAATACAAAAAAACATTGAAACGACCTGTAACTCTTGATGAAATGAAAAAAGACAAAAAATTTAAAGATTGGGAACTGATCCGAATTTCAAGATTATCTATAATGCCTGTACCAAAGCCAATATGGGGTGCTATTATGAAGATTTCTCAAAACTAACTATAATCGCTTTATTGATATAGTCGATTTATTTAATTGAATCATGGCAACAGCTTATGTTTTAATAAACTGTGAACTAGGTTCTGAAGAAGCTATTATTCAGCAATTAAAGGGCTTAGATGGTGTTAAAGAAGTTCATGGAACTTTTGGCGCATACGATATTTTGGCCAAAATCGAATCTGATACTGTTGAAAAACTAAGAGAAACAATTACCTGGAAAATCAGGAAAATTGAAAAGATTCGTTCAACTCTGACCCTTATGGGTATTGAAGGCCAAACATAACACCCTTTTTTCTTATTATGATTTTACATTTTATTTTTGTCATACAAGAAGAAGATCGTGATAAACGACAGTTTGAATTTGAATATGTTAAGAAAATGGGTGAATTTTACAAGAGATGGATTAAAGAAAAATTTGATAAAGATTATGAAATTCAATGTGATGAATTAATCACAAAACCTAGAAGTATTCTTCAAAGACTTGACACGCACACACTTTTGCGTGATCATCAACAAAGAGGAAAAGACATTTATCATTTTTACTTGACACATTTCAAACCTTGGTGGACTGATTGTACTTGTGAAGGATATCATGCTGAAAATTTTGGGATGATATTTTGGCAAAGACCTAAAGAAACAAACGATGCACTGTTTCTTGCAGAAAAAAACTGCACAACCGTATCTCATGAGATACTTCATGAATTATTAAGAATATCTGGCCACAAAAAATTCATTCAAACAGTTCACGATATTTGGACAAAACATTTGTTTGAACAATTAGAATTTGAACAGTTTGGTGAAGATTTTCAAAAAACTAATGATAAACCCACATTTCTTACGATGGACACTTCACAATTAAATCTATAATTTGATTTTTAAAATCAACATTTTGTAACAGAGTATATGTTATTTTCAAAGTTTGCTGTTTTAAAATTCAACATATTTTCAGGATCATCTGATCTTGATTTACTTAATCTTTCAAGTTCCACTAGTGCATCTCCTCTGAACCCTACTGAAGAACCATAAATTCCATCTATTAGCATTGTCCCATGATCTCCTCGCTTGATATCATCAACCATTTCATAAAATCTAGTTATTTCTTTTTGATTAACTGGATTTCCAGTTGCTTTGTTGTATGCAACTGCTATGTACATCCCATTATTTTTTACTGCAACTGGAATCTTATGATTTTTCCCTGATGCCCCAGGAATGGTATCATTAACTATAACTTCACATTTGTGATACATACTTGAAACATATGCAAAAAACCTATACTGTGCATATTTTCCTGCACTATCTTCTTCACATCCAACAAATACCTTGTGTAATAATTCTAATGCATCATCATTCATGCTTTGTAATCTATCGTCAATCCTACCTCTCTCAAGAAGTTCAGATTTACATTCTTTAGCTACTAGTACTAAAATGAAATCTGGTAAATTGTAATTTTTAAGAGCTGCTACAAATGCTCCAGCCTGAGACATTCCAAATTTTGGAAATCCTTTATTGACCATATTTAGAAATCACTCCAAAAAACATACTACTACCCAACAATGTAGTAAAACATGCTTTTCGCTTATAATTGTTAAGGAGTTTATGTGCCTATTTTACAATTTTTTCTAAATTTTAAATTGTAAATATTAAATTCAAGAGAAATTCAATGTTCTCTATGGATATCGATACTACTCCTCAACTTGTTTCAAATGTTTATTCAAAAATTAAAGAGAATATGGTAAAATACCGAAACGTCATTGGAAGACCTCTTACACTTACTGAGAAAATTTTATCTGGACATCTTTATGAAATTTCTGACAAATCTCTTATTGGTGGAAAAGATTATGTTTTTCTTAAACCTGACAGAGTTGCATTACAAGACGTAACAGGTCAAATGGTGATGCTTCAGTTTATGCAAGCTGGACTTAAGCAATCAGCTTTGCCTACAACTGTCCATTGTGATCATCTGATTAGAGCTGAAGTTCAAGGTGATATTGACATGAAGGTTTCTCTTGATGAAAATAATGAGGTTTTCAAGTTCCTGCAATCTGCAGCCGCAAAACATGGATGTGGTTTTTGGAAACCTGGAGCTGGAATTATTCATCAAGTAGTTCTTGAAAATTATGCCTTTCCAGGAGGCTTGATGATAGGTACTGATTCTCACACCCCAAATGCTGGTGGGTTGGGAATGATTGCAGTTGGTGTGGGTGGATTGGATGCAGCTGAAACCATGGCTGGACTTCCTTGGGAGTTACTTTACCCAAAAAAAATTGGTGTTAAATTAACTGGAGAACTAAATGGATGGACGGCACCTAAAGATATCATACTAAAAGTTGCAGAAGAATTAACGGTTTCTGGAGGAACTAATTCTATTGTAGAATACTTTGGTCCTGGAACAAAATCTATCAGTTGTACCGGAAAAGCCACAATTACCAATATGGGAGCAGAAATAGGTGCAACTTGCTCAATTTTCCCATATGATGAAAGAATGGAAACTTATCTAAAATATACAAACAGAGAAAAAATTGCTGAATTAGCAAATCAAAATAAAGAATTACTTGTAGCAGATCCTGAAGTTGAATCAAATCCCGAAATCTTTTTTGATAAAGTGATTGAAATCAATCTATCTGCATTAGAACCTCACATTGTTGGTCCTCACACTCCTGATTTAGCAAGAACAATTTCAAAATTAGGTGAGGATGTAAAATCAAATGATTATGTTGATCCAATATCTGTTGCATTAATTGGAAGTTGTACCAATTCATCCTATGAAGACATGTCTAGAGTTGCAAGCATTGCCCAACAAGCAAAAGAAAAAGGAATCAAATCTAAAATCCCTCTGTTAATTACACCTGGCTCTGAACAAATTCGTGGAACTATAGAAAGAGACGGTCAAATGGATTCTCTTAAAGAAATAGGTGCAACTGTTCTGGCAAACGCATGTGGACCTTGTATTGGACAATGGAATAGACCTGAATTAAAAAATGATGAAAAAAATACAATCGTTACTACATTTAACAGAAATTTTCCAGGACGAAATGATGGTCATCGAAGTACTTTGAATTTTATTGGCAGCCCTGAGATGATTATTGCATTAGCTTTAGGAGGGAAATTATCCTTTAATCCATTAAAAGATGAACTTACAGCTTCAGATGGAACAAAATTCAAACTAAAACCACCAAAACCTGCACCGGAAGTTCCTGAAAATGGATTTATGATTCCTGAAGGAATTTTTATTGCACCTCCCGAAGATTCAAGTGATATTGAAGTAATTATTGATCCTAACAGTAAAAGACTGCAACTTTTAGAACCTTTTTCAAAATGGGATGGCAAAGACTTTGTTGATTTACCAATACTGGTTAAAGCCAAAGGAAAATGTACTACTGACCACATCTCTCCTGCTGGTGCATGGTTGTCCCTTAGAGGTCATTTAGATAATTTGAGCGATAACATGCTTTTGGGAGCAGTTAATGCATTTAATGATGAAGTAGGTAAAGGTAAGAACATTCTCAATAATCAACTTGAAACATTTTCAAATATTGCAAGACAATACAAAGAAAAACAAATGAGATGGGTGATTGTAGGTGACAATAATTACGGTGAAGGCAGTAGTAGAGAACATGCTGCAATGTCTCCTAGATATTTAGGATGTGCCGCAGTTATCACCAAAAGTCTTGCTAGAATTCACGAAACAAATTTGAAAAAACAAGGGATTTTAGCACTTACCTTTAGTAATCCAGATGATTATGAAAAAATTTTAGAAGATGATAAAATTAGTCTTCTAGAATTAAATGAGTTGGAGCCACATAAACAAGTAAAATGTATTCTCTCACATAGAGACGGAAATAGGGATGAAATTTTACTTAATCACTCATACAATAAATCTCAGATTGAGTGGTTTAAAGCTGGTTCTGCACTTAATGTTTTGAGGAATAATCAGTAGAATTTTTTGACGTGGGGCCGACCGGAATCGAACCGGCGACCTACGGGTCACTACAGCTCCAAACTTACATCATCCGTGAGTCAGTTTAGCTTAGTTAACCTTTGGAGCCCTTAGCGGTGATCTTTTTCGTAGACACTGTCGCCCTACCAGGCTAGGCTACGACCCCACAAACAAGAATGAAATGGACTTGAATTTTAAGTTATTTTTAACCAAGATTTATTTGCAATAATCATCAGATTGATATTGATTATCTATAATGGTGAAACCAATTTACTTAGTATTAGGTATTATTCCAATAATTGCGGCTATATTGATTTCAGTTCCATTACTAATTAAAAATGAAATTCCTACGTCTGCAGCAAATTATACTGATGAAATTGAAATTGAATATACAAAACATCAGTTAAAAAAGATCTCTAATGGTATTACTGAAAGAATTGGTGCACAAAAAACTGAAATTCTTTACATAAAAAATGATGGTGAGATAAAATACTCTGTCACTGAACAAGGTTATCTCAAACCCGATATTCGATCTCATTTAGATGAAAAAAAACTTAACAAAATTAAAGCACTAATAAAAGAAACTGGATTCATCGCAATTCCATCTGAATCTTTCACAGTTTTTGATAACGCAACTGAATATCAGAAATCAAATGTCAAAATTACTCTTAATGGCCGTGTCAATCAAATCCACTGGCCTCAACAAAATGTTACGGGTGATTTTATTCCACCAATAATCACCAGAGTTGAATCAGAACTCGATTCGATTATGTCTGAATTTAGTGAATAGATACAAATAGTCATTAGGAAAAATTGGAACATGCTTCCCCTATCTGGTGAACGACATGATGCAAAAGGAATAGTTTTTGAAAAAATAAACTCATCTGATATTTTACGTGGCTCGTCTACTCTTAAACGAGGATTTGCTCATATGCTAAAAAATGGAGTTGTAATGGATGTTACAACTGTAGAACAAGCTCAAATTGCTGAAGAATCTGGGGCAGTCTCCGTAATGGTTTTAGACAAACTACCATCTGAAGTTAGAAAAGCTGGAGGGGTTGCAAGAACTGCAAGCATTAGGATTATTGAAGATATCATGGATTCTGTTACTATTCCCGTAATGGCAAAATGTAGAATTGGTCATGTTCATGAAGCACTCGTTCTTCAAGAAACTGATGTTGATATGATTGATGAATCTGAAGTTTTAACACCCGCCGATGAATTTCATCACATTTGGAAATGGGATTTTACAACACCTGTTGTTAATGGTGCAAGATCCTTGGCAGAAGCTTTGAGAAGAATTGAAGAAGGTGCATCCATGATCAGAACAAAGGGGGAACCTGGAACAGGAAATGTTGCAGAAGCAGTAACTCATATTAAAAAATTAAACGATGAATTGAGAATAATTAAGGGAATATATGATTCTGGAGATAATCAAGATTTAGTTAGAATAGCAAGAGACTTCAAAGTTTCATATGATATTGTTGAACAAACTGCAAAACTTGGGCGACTACCTGTAGTGAATTTCGCAGCTGGTGGAATTGCAACACCAGCCGATGCTGCATATCTTATGTCACTTGGTTGTGATGGAATCTTTGTTGGCTCTGGAATTTTTAATGCTGATGATGCAAAACAAAGAGCAAAAGCAATAGTTTTGGCTACAACGTTTTGGAATGAATCTGATAAAGTAAAAGAAGCTCAAAAAATGATTGATGAGAGACAATCTATGCTGGGATTGGATGTTAAAACACTAGAATTACGTATGCAAGATCGTGGTGGTTCAGTATGAGCATTACTATTGGAATCTTATCTATACAGGGTGACGTTCAAGAAAATCTCCTTTCAACCAAATCGGCAATTGATGAATTAAGACTTGATGTTAAAGTATATGAAGTAAAAACACCTGATGAAATCTCTCAATTAGACGGTTTGATCATTCCTGGTGGTGAAAGTACTACAATAGGAAAACTATCTTTAGTGAATGGCTCGTTGAAAATTCTGAAGGAAAAAATTGAAAATGGAATGCCAGTACTTGGAATTTGTGCTGGCATGATTATGCTTTCAAAAACAGCTGATGATCATGTTGTCGGAAAAACTGATCAACCACTTTTAGATATTCTTGATATTAACTTGGAAAGAAACTCGTTTGGACGACAAAAAGAATCCTTTGAAGCTGATATATCGATAGATCCTATTGGAATTCCTAAATTTAATGGCGTCTTTATTAGAGCACCGTCTATCTCTGATGTTGGTTCAGGTGTAGAAATCCTATCAAAATTTAATGAACGAGTAGTTGCAGTAAAAAAAGGCAATGTGATTGGCACTGCATTTCATCCCGAACTCACTGAGGATACATCAATACACAAGTATTTTATCAATCTTGTTAATTCCTCTAAAAACTAATCATTATGATGAATTATGAGCAATTCTTTTTAACTATCAAAGAGGATTTTTTTTGAAATGAGGACAAAGTCAGGATTATTTATTATTTTAGCTGCTTTACTATTGGGCTCAATTGGATTTTTCACATTTGATTCAGCATTTGCTGCAGATTCTGATTCAAACGAAGACGATAGAAAAGGAACTCAAGATAAAAAAGCAGAGGATACCCAGCAAAAACAAGAAGAAAAACAGCAAGAACGAGAAAATAAATCTGAACAAAAACAACAAGAACTTGAAGATAAAAAACTAGAACATCAAAAACAAATTGAAGAGAAAAGAAAAGAACTAGAAACAAAAAGAGCTGAATATGAAAAGAAATCTCAAGAAATACAACAACAGCTAGAAGAGAAAAGACAAGAGATTGAAAAGAAACGAGAAAAACTAAAGTCTGACCGAGAAAAATACCAAGAAAAGCTTAGTGAGAGAACTCAAACATATGAAGAAAAATTACAAGAAATAAAAGTAAAATATCAAGAAAAAATAGATGAGTCAACATCAAAG
>Ga0102952_1000855_pt1 | contig 10673 bp, 10 predicted proteins | sample SalPon2A_C_D1_MG_FD_78506 | JGI IMG/M metagenome (GOLD analysis project Ga0102952, IMG submission 78506) | Soil microbial communities from South San Francisco under conditions of wetland restoration - Salt Pond MetaG R2A_C_D1_MG | ecosystem: Environmental > Terrestrial > Soil > Wetlands | place... | reverse complement strand
GCAGTAGTCGCCGAAAAACCGGCCGTTTTGATTCGCCTCCAGGTATTCGCGGCCGTAGGGACCGGGGTCGCGCAGGTTGCGCTCGACGCCGGCGCGAAGGGCTTCGATCCAGGGCTCGAAAAAACCCTCCAGCAGGACGACGCCGTCGCGCCGGAAAGTCTCGACCTGGGCCTCGTCGAGCAATGGCATGGACTATTCCGGGCTGCCTTCGACGATGCAAAGATCCCGCTCGGCGGCGTCACGCGCGAAGGACAGGGCCTCCTGGTAAGCTGCGGACGCATAGCAGCGCTCCGCGTCCTCGACGCTCGGGAAACGCACCACGACGTTGCGCGCGCGCTCCTTGCCTTCGAGCCAGACCGTGCGCGTGGCGCGGGCGAGGAATTCGCCGCCGTGCGCTTCGATTGCCGCGGTGGCGCGTTTGGCGTATTCGCCGTAGGCATCCGGATCGGTGACCTCGACGTGGGCAATCCAGTAAGCGGCCATTTGAACCTCCTGATCTGGCGATGGTTATAGCTTGATATACTAGGGCTTTCGCGTCGCGACGCAAGCCGTACCGCCGGGTTTGCATCGCGGGCTTTTATCTCCGCCCGGGGTATCCGATGAACCAGCAAAAGATAAACCGCGATCTCGATGCTCTCGCCAGCAGGGACGAGGACCTGCGCCGCGGTCTCGCGCAGGTCGGTTATCCCGCGCCGCGGATTCGCGCGCCGGGGTTCGAGACTTTCCTGTCGACTATCGTCTCGCAACAGATTTCGACCGAGGCGGCGGGGGCGATCATGCGCCGCCTGCACGAACTGTTGCCGGCGATGGACGCGGAGGCCGTACTCTGCCTGCCGGACGGCGCGCTGCGTGCGGCCGGGCTGTCGGCGCCCAAGGTAACCTATGTCGAGGGTCTTGCCAGTGCCATGGCCGAGGGGCGATTCGCGCCCGAACGCCTCGCGGGCATGGAAGACGACGCGGTGATCGAGGCGATTACGGCGCTCAAGGGATTCGGTGTCTGGAGTGCGGAAATCTACCTGATGTTTTCGCTGCAGCGCGCCGACGTCTTCCCGGCCGGCGACCTGGCGATCAGAACCGCGCTGCAGCGACTCAGGGGTATCGACGAAAAACTGTCCGAAAAGCGCGCCCGCGAACTGGTCGCGAACTGGTCCCCCTGGCGCAGCGCGGGCAGTCTTTTCCTGTGGCATTACTATCGCGGCGCGCCGGTTTGAGCGTTGCTAAATCACCGTTTCGAGAGCCGATAAAACACCGCTTGCGGGGCGGAAAAGCCGGGATTAAATTATCCCGTCGGCACGGATATGTTGGAGGCAATTCGGCATGTCTAACGGGGAACAGGGAATATTTCAGGCGCAGGCGAGGGCCGCCAGTGAGCAGCTCGGCGGCAAGGACGGTTTGCGGGATTTGCAGCACCGCAGCTCGCATTATCTCGACGAGAGGGTCGTCGTTTACCTGCTGGCGCTGGTCATGGTCGGACTATTCATGCTCTGGATGACCACCCGGTCGGTCCTGGTGATTTACGGTTCGCTCGGTCTCGGGATCGCGCTGATCCTTGTCTGGGGCCGGTTTCAACTCCGGAGTAGCGAAAAGCTGCGCCGCACGCGTGAACTGCAGGCCCGGTCCTTCGAGGCGAGTAAAACCCTGCGCAATCCCGGCAAGTGACATTGCCTGTCGGTTGGCCTCGCCAATCTTTATCGCCAGACGTTCCAGCGGCGGCGGGCGGATGCGGGCGGAATCTCGAATCGCACCTCGGCGCGGTTGCCAGCGTGCTGCGAAAACACTACCCGCGAGGCGATAAAACGCCGCTTGTGGCCTGAAGTTCTCGGGCTTATAGTTAGTCATCGATTTCCTGTTTGGTAGCCGACATGTCAATCGAAGAAAGCGGTATTGCCCTGGCGCAGGAGAAGCTCAGGAAACGCAGGCTGGCGGAAAAGGATGGCCTGCGGTCGTATCATCACTGGAATATCGCCTATATCGACGAACGCATTTACGTCTACCTGCTGGCCATGGCTATGCTGGGATTATTCCTGCTGTGGGCCACTTCGACCTCGGCGTTATTGCAGTACGGCTCCCTCGGGCTGGTTATCCTGCTGACCCTGTTCTGGGGCCTGGCTCGAATCTCGCGGGTCGAACGGGTGCGCCGGCAGCGCGCGCGACAGGCCAGGGAAGCCGAGTCGGGAAATTCAGCTTGAACCTCGGCGACGCGAAATCTTTGCGACAACTGATCGACCTCGACCGCTACCCGCTCGATCGGCTCGACAGCCCGCCGGGTCAGCGGCTGGTCGAGCATTGTATCGCCGATCTCGAGCGCAACGGTATGTTCACGCTCGAGGCCTTCATGCGCCGCGAGGTGATCGACGCCATGCTGCCCGGGCTGTTGCACAAGCTGGGCGACGAATCCTATAACCATGCGCGCGAGCACAATATTTATTTCGACGACGAAATCGAGGCTATCCCGGCCGATCATCCGGCGCTCGTACGGGTGCGCACCGTCAACCATACGCTGTGCGGCGACCAGCTCGCCGAGCCGCTGCTCGAGGTATACCGCTGGCCGGGAATCACCGCTTTCCTCGCGCGGGTCATGGACAAGCCCGCGCTCTATCCGATGGCTGACCCGCTGGCCTGCGCCAATCTGCTGGGCTATTACGCCGGCGAGGGACTGAACTGGCATTTCGACCGCTCCGAGTTCACCACCACGCTGCTGCTGCAGACGCCCGTGGAAGGCGGCGAATTTCAGTATCGAAAAAGTTTGCGTAGCAACGACGACCCGAACTACGAAGGCGTCGCCCGCCTGCTGCGTGGCGAGGACGAGCAGGTATCGACCCTGCGGCTTCGTGCCGGCGACCTGAACGTTTTCAAGGGCAAGAATACCGCTCACCGGGTAACCGCGCCGGTCGGCGAACGGGCGCGGCTGGTCACCGTGTTTTCCTACTACGAAACCCCCGGACGGATATTTAGCGATCGCGAGAACCTGGGATTTTACGGTCGCACCGCCGAGGGCGCCGGCACCGTCTAGCGCGGGGCATCGCCGGACGGCGCCAGGGTCAGGCGGTGAAAGCGCCGGGCGAGCAGGCAGGCGGCCACCGCGAGGCCCGCCGCCAGTCCCCACCAGAGTCCGGCGCCGCCGAGTTCGAAGTAAAACGCCAGCAGCGCGCCGCCGCCGATGCCGAGTACCCAGTAGCCGAAGCCCGCGATCCACAGAGGCACGATATTGTCCTTCATGCCCCGGAGCGCGCGTGCCGCGGTAGTCTGCAGGCCGTCGAAAACCATGAACAGCGCGGCGATGGCGAGAAAATGCGTTGCCATGGCGGCGACCGCTTCGTATCCGGGATCCGCCGGCGAGATGAAGACCAGGATGATCGTCTCCGCGTAGACCAGCGGCACGGCTACCAGGCAGGAGACGATCGCGATCACCAGTCCCATGCCGAGGAAGCCGGCCTGGCGTGTCGCGGCGCGGTCGTTGCGCCCGACCGCGTGCGCCACGCGCAGCATGGTCGCCTCGGCGAGCCCGAAGGCGATGACGAACGGAATGCCGGCCCAGGATATGACGATGCCGTAGGCGGCCAGCGTCTTCGCGCCGATGATGCCGGAGAGGATGGAGGCGGCCACGAACAGGCCGGCCTCGAGAAACGCGAGTCCCGCGACCGGGATGCCGAGCACCAGGATTTCACGGCAGGTCGGCCAGGACAGTTGCCAGCGGCCGGTAAATATGCCGAAGCCGCGAAACACCGGTTTGCGGAATACGTGCAGTGCCAGCGCGAAGAACATGAACCACGAAACCAGCGTGGTTGCCAGCCCGGCGCCGAACAGGCCCAGCGGCGCGAGGCCCAGGCCGCCGTGCACGAACCACAGGGTCAGCAGGTAATTCAGCAGGACCGCGGTCGCGGTGATCACCAGGATAGACAGGGTTTGCGACAGTACGGCGACGAAATTGCGGAATATCGCGAACCACAATACCGGCAGCACCGCGCCACTCAGTCCCTCGAGGTAATCGCGCGCTAGCTCGACTACCATCGGGTCCTGGCCGGTGGCGATCAGCGCGAGGTCCAGGTTCCAGAACAGGACCATCGCCGGGATGCCGAGCGCGGTGGCGACCAGCAAACCCTGGCGGACCGATTTAGCCAGTTCTCGGTCGTTGCCGGCACCGAGCGCCTGCGCGGCGAGCACGCCGACCACGGATAGCAGCGCCATCAGGACGACGAGTATTTCGAACGACAGGTCGCCGGCCACGCCGACCGCCGCCAGCGAGTGATAGCCGAGCTTGCCGACTACCATCTTGGTGGTGATGAACATCGCGAACTCGGCCAGGTAAGCCGCCGACAAGGGCAGTGCGATGATGAAAAACTGCCTGAGATCGTCTTTTAATGTGGTTTCGGTTCGAATCATGGGGTCTCGTTCCCGGACGCGGTAATGTAGTCCATCTGCGCCCCCGGCGGTAGCAAATCGCCCGGCTTTTGTACCGGCAAAGCCCCGGCCCGCGGGCATGGGGGGTTTTTCTTTGACAATACAGGGTCCCCTTATAATAATGACACCTGTTGGATTCGATCTCTGGCGGGGCATCGATCGCCGAAACGTGGTCCCGCGCGAATACAAAAAGAATCGGCACAACTCAATCGAAGGAGATAAAGCATGAAACTTTCAAGCAAGATTGCTGCGACTGCGCTGCTGGCGGTTTCGCTCGGCGGCGGTACAGCGATGGCCGCCAACCAGCAATTCATTTCAATCGGCACCGGCGGTGTTACCGGGGTCTATTATCCTACGGGCGGCGCCATTTGCCGGCTGGTGAACAAGAACCGCAAGGAGCACGGTATCCGCTGTTCCGCCGAGTCCACCGGCGGCTCGATCTACAACATCAATACTATTCGCGCGGGTGAGCTCGAGTTCGGTGTGGCCCAGTCCGACTGGCAGTACCACGCTTACCATGGTACTTCGAAGTTCGAAGACCAGGGACCGTTCAAAAAACTGCGCGCGGTATTTTCCGTTCACCCCGAACCGGTAACGGTCATCGCCAGCGACGGTTCCGGCATCAAAACGCTGACCGACGTCAAGGGCAAGCGCCTCAACATCGGCAACCCCGGTTCCGGTACCCGCGGTACCTGGGAAGTCATCGAGGAGGCACTGGGCTGGGATCGTGGCGACCTGAAACTGGCCGCCGAAATGAAATCGGCCGAAACCGGCCAGGCGGTCTGCGACGGCAAGATCGACGCCTATTTCTGGCTCGTCGGACACCCGTCGGCGCTGACCCAGGAGTCGCTCGCCACCTGCGACGCACACCTGGTCAGCGTCAAGGGCCCGGCGATCGACAAGCTGGTCGCGGATAATCCCTTCTACCGCAAGGCGGTCATTCCGGCCGGCATGTACAACAACAAGGAAGACATCGACACCTTCGGCGTCGGCGCGACCTTCGTGACCAGTGCGGATGTATCCGACAAGGTTGTCTATACCGTGGTCAAGGCCGTGTTCGAAAACTTCGACGATTTCAAGAAGTTGCACCCGGCATTTGCCAACCTGACCGAGAAGGAAATGATCACCGCATCGATTTCGGCGCCGTTGCATCCCGGTGCCGTCAAGTACTACAAGGAACGCGGCTGGATGTAATTCCAACCTGAAAATGCAAGCGGGTCGCGAACGCGGCCCGTTTGCAGACAGGTTCGGTCTACCAGGGGCTCTACCCTTTGCCTGTCTGTCCGGTTGTCGATTTCGTGCACCCGACAGAGGCAAAGGGTTGAGTTCTTTAAAAAATTATAAATGCCGGGCGCAGATCCGGCAGCACGATAATAAAACCGATTACCGGAGCAGGGGACATGGCAGATCAAAACGAAACCCATAGTTTGCAGGACGACCTGGTCGCGCAAGTCGATACCGGGGGGAGGTCGCCGACCGGCAAGACCGCGCAGTTCGTCGCCTGGACCGCGTTCGTCTGGGCGTTGTTTCAACTCTACATCGGATCGAATTTGCCGTTCTGGTTGTCGGACGTCACCGGATTCGGCTTCTGGGTCGTCACTAATTCCGACGCGCGCCTGTATCACCTCGCTTTCGGCTTTTTTCTCGCCGCGCTGGCCTTCCCGTTGTTCAAGTCCGGTCCGAAGGACTACATTCCCTGGTACGACTGGTTGCTGGGTATCGTCGGCGTCGGCTGTTGTCTGTATATCGTCGTGTTACGAAACGAGATCGCGGTGCGCGCCGGGCTGCCGACCCAGGGCGACCTGATCGCGTCGACGATCGGCATGATCATCCTCGGTATCACGGTTTATCGGGCGCTCGGTTTGCCGCTGCTGATCGTCGCCAGCGTGTTCGTGCTCTATGTTTTTTTCGGTAATTCGCCGAACCTGCCCGAAGCGATCCAGTGGAAGGGCGCATCCTACGGCAAGGCGATGTGGCATTTCTGGATGCAGAACGAAGGCGTGTTCGGTGTAGCGCTGGGCGTTTCCGCGTCGTTGATATTTCTGTTCGTGCTGTTCGGTTCGATCCTGGAAAAGGCCGGTGCCGGTAATTACTTTATCAAGATTGCGTTCGCATTACTGGGGCATATGCGTGGCGGACCCGCCAAAGCCGCGGTGGTCGCGTCGGCTCTGAGCGGCCTGTACTCGGGCTCCTCGATCGCGAATGTCGTAACCACCGGTACCTTTACCATCCCGCTGATGAAACGCACCGGTTTCTCGGCGGAGAAGGCCGGCGCGGTCGAGGTCGCATCCTCGACCAACGGTCAGCTGACGCCGCCGGTGATGGGCGCGGCGGCCTTCCTGATCGCCGAGTTTACCGGCATCAGTTACACCGATATCCTCAGGCACGCGCTGGTGCCGGCGCTGGTGTCCTATATTGCGCTGGTCTATATCGTGCATCTCGAAGCACTGAAAATGAATCTCAAGGGCTTGCCCAAGCTGCCGTCCAACAAGACCTTCGCCAACAAGATGATCGGCTTTCTCGGCGGTTTCATCGGCATCGGCCTGCTCGGTATGGCCGTCTATTTCGGCCTCGGCTGGATCAAGAAGGTGATTCCCGATTACGCCTTCCTCGTCGTCACTGTCGGCTGTACCGCGGCCTACGTCTACCTGCTCTGGCTGGCCTCGAAACGCCCCGACCTGGTCGTGGATCCGCCCGACGCGCCGATCACCGAGTTGCCGCGCGCCGGTGACGTCGCGATCACCGGGCTCTATTACCTGTTGCCGATCGTTATCCTGATCTGGTCGATCGTCGTCGAGCGCCTGTCGCCGGCGCTGTCGGCGTTCTGGGCGACGATCGCGATGATCATCGTGATCCTGACGCAGGATGCGATCAAGTCATACTTCCGTGGCACCGGCAACTACATGGCCGCGTTCAAAATCGGTTTAGGCCACTGGTTCGAAGGCATGGTCGCCGGCTCGCGCAACATGATCAGCATCGCCGTCGCCACCGGTGCCGCGGGTATCATCGTCGGCACCATCTCGCTGACAGGCGCCCACCAGGTGGTCGGCGAATTCGTCGAGTTCCTGTCGGGCGGCAGCCTGATTTTCATGCTGCTGCTGGTCGCGGTGATGAGCCTGATCCTGGGTATGGGCCTGCCGACCACGGCCAACTATATCGTGGTCTCGTCGCTGATGGCGCCGGTCATTTTGACCCTGGGTGCGCAGAACGGACTGATCGTGCCGCTGATCGCCGTGCACATGTTCGTGTTCTACTTCGGCATTCTCGCCGACGATACGCCGCCGGTGGGCCTGGCGGCCTTTGCCGCCGCGGCGATCTCGGGCGGCGATCCGATCAAGACCGGCCTGCAGGGCTTCGCTTACGACATCCGCACCGCGTTGTTGCCGTTCCTGTTCATCTTCAACACCGAGCTGCTGCTGATCGACGTGTCGGTGGCCAAGGCGTTCTTCGTCTTCGGTATCGCCGTGATCGCGATGATGCTGTTCGCTTCGGCGACGCAGGGTTACCTGTTCGTGCGCAACAAGATCTGGGAATCGGCGCTATTGCTGGTGGTCGCCTTCGCGCTGTTCAGGCCGGCTTTCTTCCTGGATTACATCGTGCCGCCCTTCGAAATCCACCCGGCTACGGAAATCATGAATGTCGTCGACGACACCCCGGCCAGGCACGATATCATGCTGAGTATCAGCGGGCCGGATTTCGATACCGGCGAAGTCGCCACGACCACCATACTCGTGCCGCTTGCGGCGGGCGCCGATGCCGCCACGCGGCTCGCCGACGCGGGTCTCAACGTAAATATCGACAACGGCAAGGCCGTCATCGAGGAACCGTTCCCGGGTACGCCTTACTTCGAGACCCTGGGCAAGGCCTTCGATTATTACGGCGACGAGCCGGTGCAGGTTGCCGAGGTACGCATGGAGGCCAAGCGTATCTTCAAGGAAATCATCTACCTGCCGGCGATCCTGGTACTGGGGCTCGTCGTGTTCATGCAAAAACGCCGCCAGCGCGAGCAGCAGGGCGGCACCGCCGAAGCAACCGCCTGAGCCGCGCCTTTGTCGAGTGTTTAATATCGGCCGCGCCGCCAGGGGCGACGCGGCCGGCACTTATTTCTGTTTCGAGTAGCCTGCGATGACCCCGCCGATCGTTGCGCTGGTATTGCTGGCCGCGCTGCTGCACGCGACCTGGAACGCGATGGCGAAATCGGGCGGCGAGCCCCAGTTCAGCATCGCTTCCTACCGCCTCGTCAGCGCGGTCTGCTGTCTCCCGCTGCTGTGGCTGCTGCCGCTGCCGCTGGCCGCGAGCTGGCCGATGCTGGTCGCATCCATGATCCTGCACACGGTTTACTACGTAACCCTGTCGCGCGCTTATCGTCTCGGCGACCTGTCCCAGGTATACCCGTTGTTTCGCGGCCTGGCGCCGGTGCTGGTGGTCTGCGGTGCGGCCGCTTTCGCCGGTGAATACCTCGGGATGGGCGCGATGCTGGGTATCGGCCTGGTCAGCGCCGGGCTGCTCAGCATTACCTTCGCCGGCGGCGCGCTCGGCAAGATTTCGACACCGGCCCTGGGCTGGGGGCTGGCGACCTCGGTGCTGATCGCAGCCTACACGGTCGCCGACGGACTCGGTGTGCGGTCCGCCGGCAACCCGTTCAGCTACATTGCCTGGTTGTTCGTGCTCGAACCGATACCGATCGGCGGCTGGTTACTGCTCAGAAGGCGTGCCGGCTGGTTCGGTTACATGCGATCGAAGCCAGGCAAGGTCGGTGCCGGGGCCTCGTTCGCGGCGGCGGCTTACGCGATGGTGATCTACGCGATGGGGGCCGCGCCGATGGGGCTGGTTTCGTCGCTACGCGAAACCAGTGTAATATTCGCGGCATTGATCGGCAGCCTGCTGTTTCGCGAACCCTTCGGCCGGCAACGCGTAATCGCCGCGATCCTGGTCTGTTGCGGGGTTGTCCTGATCAAGATCCTCAGTTGAGCGGAGAACGGATATGTCAATAACCAGCGGCTTCCCACGGGTGGATCTGAGTCACTTGCCGACGCCGCTGGAATTAATGAAAAACACCAGCGTCGAATTCGGCACCAATGTCTGGATCAAGCGCGACGACTGTACCGGGCTCGCCTTCGGCGGCAACAAGAGTCGGCAGCTCGAATTCTATCTCGGCCAGGCGCTCGCCGAGGGCGCCGATACACTGCTGACCACCGGCGCGGTGCAATCCAACCACGTGCGCATGACGGTGGCTGCGGCGCGCAAGATGGGGCTCGAAGTCGAGGTGCAGCTCGAGCACCGCGTCGACCGCGATCAGCCCGAGTATCACAATTCCGGCAACCCCTACCTGGTCAGGCTGATGGGCGCGAAGATCCGCCATTATCCGGTGGGCGAGGACGAGTCCGGCGCCGACAGGGCGCTCGAGGAACGCGCCGCGGAACTTGCCGCCGAGGGCCGTAAGGCCTTCGTGATCCCATTGTCGAATGCGCATACCCCCTACGGTGCGCTCGGTTACGTAGACGCGGCCGAGGAACTCCGGCAGCAACTGGACGCCCTCGGCATCCAGCCCTCGAGATTCATCCTGCCCTCGGGATCGGCGTCCACCCACAGCGGCTTTTTGATCGGCCTGCGCGCCGGCGGTTGCGCCGTGCCCGTGCAGGGCGTCTGCGTCCGCCGCGACGCGGCGAGCCAGAAGCGGCGCGTGGCCACCAAGGTAGCCGCGGTAATCGACACTCTCGGCATCGACCTCGCTATCGACGACGACGAAATTCTCTGTGACGATAGCATGCTCCCGCCCGGCTACGGCAAGCCCGGGCCGGCGACGGTCGAGGCCATCAGCTACCTGGCGCGGCACGAGGGCATCCTGCTCGACCCGACTTATTCGGGCAAGTGTTTCGCCTACCTGCTGGCCGCGCTCAGAAACGGCGATTACGCCGCCGACGAGCATGTCGTATTCCTGCATACCGGCGGCGCGCCGTCGTTGTTTGGATACCCCGAACTGGTCGCCGAGGCCTGAGGCGATGGAACCGTTGCACTGGAGCATTGCCACCGTCGCCAACGTTATCGATATCTCCGTGGCGCCGGTATTCCTGCTGGCCGGGATATCCGGCCTGCTGGTGGTGCTGACCAACCGCCTCGGCCGCACCATCGATCGCTCACGCTCGCTACAGGCGACGGAGTCGGGATTTCTGCCCGAGCCGCATCGCATCGCCATCGATCGCGAACTCGCCGCACTGCTCAGGCGTATTCGACTCGCCCATACGGCGATCAGCCTGGCTACCCTGAGCGCT
>Ga0102952_1000852_pt1 | contig 10700 bp, 8 predicted proteins | sample SalPon2A_C_D1_MG_FD_78506 | JGI IMG/M metagenome (GOLD analysis project Ga0102952, IMG submission 78506) | Soil microbial communities from South San Francisco under conditions of wetland restoration - Salt Pond MetaG R2A_C_D1_MG | ecosystem: Environmental > Terrestrial > Soil > Wetlands | place... | reverse complement strand
GGTTAGAGCGCGGCACTCATAATGCTGAGGTCGGTGGTTCAAGTCCACCCATCACCACCAAAAGGCAAGGCCCCCGGTTCGGGGGCCTTTTCGTTTATGGGTGCATGAGCAGACAGAACGGGGTTCAAGTCCACCCACCAGCCAGACTGTCCGAAATCGGACACTGCTTCATTTTGGTGACCGCGCGTGAACAGGCGCCAACGTCGGCCAATCCTGATGCCGCCGTCTAACCCTCTGAATTAACGAAACTTCCATCCCCTTCCATGCTTGGCACGGTTGCTGCATCTAGAATCAACATGGACCGCCCGCTGACCGAGGAATTCACCGATGCCCTGCGCCGCCGCAAATGGCTGCACGGCCTGCTGTGGGCCGCAGCCATCGTGGTGGGCTTCCTGGTGCTGCGCGGGTTCGTCAGCCCGGGCATTGACCGTAGCGACCTCAGCATCAGCACCGTCGAGCGCGGTGACGTGCAGGCCACGGTTTCCGCTTCCGGCGTGGTCACGCCCCGCGATGAGCTGGTCATCTCCGCCGGCTTCACGTCCGAGGTGCTCGAAGCCGTTGCGGCGGCCGGCAGAAACGTCGCCAAAAACGAACCCATCCTGGTGCTGGATTCCAGTTCCCTGCAGGTGGAGATCCAGGACCTCGAGGAAAAACTGTCACTGAAGGAAAACGAACGGACCTCCGAGGGTCTGCGCCTGGAGCAGGCCACCAACGATTCACGCGGCCGCTATGAGCTGCGTAAGATCGACCTGGAAAGCCGCCAGGCCAAGCTTGATCGCTACACCATCCTGGCCGAGGACGGGCTGATTTCCAAGGGCGAGTTGCTGGAAGCCCAGCTCGACGTTCGTCGCACGACGGTCGAACTGGCCCAGCTCGAGGAACAAATGAACAACCAGCGCGCCAGCAACGAGTCCGAGTTGCAACGCATCGCGCTGGAGGCCTCGATCCTCCAGAACCAGCTAAACGAGAAAAAACGCCTGCTGGACCTGACCACGGTGCGCGCCCCGCGCGCCGGCGTCATCACCTGGGTGTTGGATGAGATTGGCACCAGCGTCATTCAGGGCCAGCCACTGGTCCGCATCGCCGACCTCAGTGCATTCGAGGTCGAAGCCACCCTGTCCGATTTCTACGCCCCGCAACTGGAAGAAGGCCTCCCGGTGGCGGTGGATGTCTCCGGCCAAGCGCTGCCTGGTAGCGTCAAGTCGGTGCTGCCGACGGTTGAAAACGGCGCCATGCGCCTGATCGTGCAGCTCGAAGACCCCTCAGCGCCCGGCCTGCGCCCGCAGTTGCGCGTCAACGTGGACGTCATCACCGGCCTGGCCACCAACACCCTGAGGTTGCGCCGAGGAATTGGCCTCAGCGGCACCGGGCGCCAACAGCTCTACCGCATTCGCGATGGGGTCGCCGAACGCGTCTCCGCCCAGCTCGGGCTCAGCAACCGCAATTACGTGCAGGTCCTCGAAGGCTTGGCCGAAGGCGATGAAGTCATCGTCTCGGACACCGAAGCATTCTCACACCTTGATTCCGTGGAGGTTGATTAAACGACCATGAATGACGCAATGATTGAACTGAAATCCATCGGCAAGACCTACCGCACCGACAAGATCGAAACGGTCGCTTTGAACGACATCGACCTGCAGATCGGCCGCGGCGAAATGGTCTCCATCATGGGCCCGTCGGGTTGCGGCAAGAGCACGCTCCTGAACATGATCGGCCTGCTCGACGAACCGACCGAGGGCGAATTGGTGCTGGAAGGCCGAGCGATCCGCGGCGAGGGTGAAAAACGCCGCGCCGAACTGCGCAACCGCAGCATCGGGTTCGTGTTCCAGAGCTTCCACCTGATCCCCGACCTCAGCGTCGTGGACAACGTCGAAATCCCGCTGCTGTACCGCAAGCTGCCGGGTAGCGAGCGGCGACGCATGGCGCTGGAAGCGCTGGAGCGGGTGGGCCTGTCTTCGCGCGTGGACCACTTCCCGACCCAGTTATCCGGCGGCCAGCAGCAGCGCGTGGCGATCGCCCGGGCCATTGTCGGCAAACCAAAGATCCTGCTTGCCGATGAACCCACCGGCAACCTCGACAGCCACATGGGTGACGAGATCATGGCCATTATCGAGGGCCTGAACCGATTCGACGACACCACTATCGTCATGGTCACCCACGACCAGGAAAAGGCCGACCGCACCCAGCGCATCGTGCGCATCTTCGACGGCCGGGTGGTGCACTGAGATGTTTCGCAACTACCTGGTCACCGCCTACAAGGTGCTGCTGCGCCGCAAGTTTTTCAGCTTCGTCAACCTGTTCGGCATCGCCCTGACGCTGGGTGTTTTGACCACCGTCGTCGCCATGCTCGACAACTACCTGTATCCGGGCGGCGCGGAATCCAACAGCGGCCGCTACCTGGAAGTCAGCTCCCTGGTGCTGGTTTCCGAGGACGGGCACTCCAACTGGTCGGACAACCCCGGCTTTCGCTTCATGCAGGAATACGTGCTGCCGATGAAGACGCCAGAGCGGATCACGGTATTCAGCAGCGTGGTCGCCGGTACCAGTTTCGTAAACGGCCAAAAGCACGAACTGGCGCTGAAACGCACCGATGGCAACTATTGGAAAATCTTGACTTTCCGCTTTATCGAGGGCAGCCCGCTCACGGAGGAAGACAACGAATCTGGCCGCTTTGTCGCCGTGATCAACCGAAACACGCGGGATCGAATTTTCGGCGAACGGCCGGTACTGGGCGAGCGCCTGAAGGTCAACGGCCAGACCTTCGAGATCGTCGGCGTGGTCGAGAACGAGCCGCAAATGAACATCCACGCCTATGCCGATGTCTGGGTGCCGATCTCGACTGACCCTTCTTCCACTTACCGCAGCCAAATGATGAGCGGCTTCGACGCGCTGCTACTGGCGAAATCGCGCGCGGACCTGGACGCGATCCGGAAAGAATTCCACGAAGCGCTGCTGAGCTTCGAATACGAAGACCCGACGCAGTTCGCAACTGCCTACGGCGCCGCCGACACCAAGCTGGAGGCGCTGGCACGCGGGCTGACCAACAGCCAGCAGTCCTACGACAGCGGCGCCTCCGTATTCGTGACGACGCTGATCGCCGCCATGGTCGTGTTCATGCTGCTGCCCACCATCAACCTGGTCAACCTGAACACCAGTCGCATCCTCGAGCGCGCCTCCGAAATCGGCGTGCGCAAGGCTTTTGGTGCCTCTTCGCGCACGCTGGTCGGGCAGTTCATCGTCGAAAACCTGGTGCTGACCCTGGTCGGCGGCCTGGTCGGCTTTGTCCTCGCTGTGTTGCTGCTGGACCTGGTCACCACGAGTGACCTGCTCAAGTATTCGGCCCTGCGCATCAACGTCCGGATATTCGGCATCGCCCTGTTGCTGATCGGTTTTTTCGGGGTGCTGTCCGGCGCCTACCCTGCCTGGCGCATGAGCCGCATGCAACCCGTTGACGCCCTGCGAGGAGCCTGAGCCATGTTCAAGCACATGATGAAATTGATTTGGAACCGCAAGGGCAGCAATGGCCTGATCATCGCGGAAATCGTCATCGCCTTCCTGGTGGTGTTCGGCGTTGCCAGCCTCGGCTACAGCAACTATCGCCTTTATCACCAGCCGCTGGGATTCAAGTGGCAGGGCGGCCTGCACGTGATGATCCGCAACGGCGGCGACTGGACCGAGGAAGATGGCCGCGCGCTGGAACAGGCGCTGAACGTGCTGCGCGACAACCCCCAGATCGAATCCGCTAGCGCCCTGCTGTTCGGGCCATTTCGCGGTTGGCGCAGCACCACCAATTTCACCTTCGGCGGCAAGAAAGTGGATGCGGTCCAGAACCAGTTCTCGGACGGCGCCCACCAGGCCATGGGCATGGAACTGCTCGAGGGCCGTTGGACCGGCCCGGAAGACATCGGCCTGGACTGGAGTTCAGTGGTGATCAACAAGCGCCTGGCCGACGAACTGTTTCCCGGGGAAAGCCCCTTGGGCAAGAACATCAGGCCGCCGGACGAGGAGGACCAGAATTACCGCGAACAGCGCGTGGTTGGCGTATTCACTGATTTTCGTCAAATGGGCGAGTTCTTCGCCGAGTCCAACTATGTCATCCACCGACTGCCAATCGAGGCGCACGATGAGCGCGCTTTCAGCCTGGTAATCTACCCACGCCCCGGCGCTTCGGTTGCTTTGCAGGAAGAAATCGTCGAAACGGTGCAGCGGGTCGCTCCCAACTGGACGCTGAAGATCCAGGAATTCGGCGCCATGCGCGACGCCATGCTCGAACAGGTCATGACGCCGCTGACCGTGGCGATGCTGATTGCAGGCTTCCTGATCCTGATGGTCGGTTTCGGTCTGTTCGGGGTGCTGTGGCAAAGCGTCACGAGGCGCACCGGCGAACTGGGCCTGCGACGCGCGATGGGCGCCAACCGTCAGAGAATTTACCGGCAGATCATCGCGGAAATGTGCCTGACCGCCGGCATCGCTTTGGCGCTGGGCATATTTGTCGCCATCCAGTTCCCAATGCTGGGTACGTTCAAGGTCGTGGACTGGCCCACCGCGATCGGGGGCATCACGATCGGCGCAGGCATCGTCATTGCGTTATGCTTCCTGTGTTCCCTGTATCCCGGCTGGCTGGCCTCCAGGCGCTCCCCTGCCGAGGCACTGCACTACGAGTAGAAGCGAGATATTCCGGAGTTCATGACGCTCAAGCATCCAGTACTGATCGTTGACGACGATGAATCCGTCACGGCCTCTCTTTCGCTGCTACTGAAGCAAGCCGGCCTGCCCAGCAAAGTCGCATCCGACCCGGACACGGCGCTGGCCGCTCTGGAAACGGGTGCCTGCTCGATGGTGATCCAGGATATGAATTTTTCCCGCCGCACCAGCGGCGAGGAAGGCCTGCAACTGCTCCGGCAGATTCGGAAACATCACGCCCACCTGCCGGTGATCCTCATCACCGCCTGGGGCTCCATCGAGCTGGCCGTGCAGGGCATGAAGCTGGGCGCCACCGATTTCATCACCAAGCCGTGGAACAACCAGCATGTCCTGCAGCTGATCCGGACTTCACTGCGCCTTGCGTCTTCCGCGGAAGCGCCTGATTTCGACCGCGAGGAGCTCGACCAGCGCTTCGATTTCAGCGACAGCGTCGGGGAACACCCGGCCTTGCTGAAGGTATTGTCCACCATTGGCAGGGTATGCCAGACGGACGCGCCCGTGCTGATACTGGGCGAGAGCGGCACCGGCAAGGAACTGATCGCCGAGGCGCTGCACCGCAACAGCCACCGGACAGAAGGACCCCTGGTCAAGGTGAACCTGGGCGGCGTGCCGGATTCGCTGTTCGAGGCTGAAATGTTCGGTCACGTGAAGGGCGCGTTCACCGATGCGCGCTCGGATCGCCGCGGCCGTTTCCAGCTGGCCGATGGTGGCACAATCTTTCTCGACGAGGTGGGCGAGCTGGAACTGGCCTCCCAGGTGAAGTTGCTGCGCGTACTCGAAGACCGCTCGTTCCAACCGGTCGGCTCCTCCGACACCCTGCACAGCGACGTGCGCATCGTTGCCGCCACCAACCGCGATCTCGGCGCCATGACCCGAGACGGCGAATTTCGCGAGGACCTGCTGTACCGGTTGAACCTGATCACCGTGCGCCTGCCCCCGCTGCGCGAGCGCATCAGCGATCTGCGCCGGATCGCCCGCCATCACCTGCTGCGCGTGGAAGAGTTGTACGGCGTGAGGGAAATCTCGATCAGCGAAGCAGGCTGGCGCTGGCTGGAGTCACTGAAGTGGCCGGGCAACATCCGGCAACTGCGCCAGACCATCGAGCGGGCGGTCCTGATGTCAGGAAAGAGCGAACTGGACAGGGACGACTTCGTTGACCCGGACCTGGTTGACGAAAACGATGCGGACGCCGGGCAACTGGACGGCCTTGACCGCCTGACGCTGGACGAAATGGAAAAGCTGATGATCGAGAAAAAGCTGGCCCGCCACGAGAACAACATCTCGCGGGTCGCCGAGTCCCTGGGCCTCAGCAGGGCCGCGCTGTACCGGCGCCTCGAAAAACATGGTCTGAATACCTGATGCCATGACGCTGCGGCGCCAGTTCCAACTCTACCTGGTGCTCTTGCACGCTGTGGCCCTGGGACTGGCGGCTTGGTATCACAACGCGCTCGGCCCCTGGTTTTTCCTGGTCGAGTTCGCGCTGCTGGTTACGCTCTATATTGGCCTGCGGCTCGTCAATACCGCACTCAAGCCACTGGAGTTCGTGAAATCGTTCAAGGACCTGCTCAACGAGCATGAGTTCGCGACCCGTTTCTCACAGATCGGCCAGGCGGAAATGGACCAGCTGATCGGCAGCTACAACACCATGTTGCGCAACCTTTACGAGGAACGCCTGCGACTCGGCGATCAGCGCGGCTTCCTGGAGCAGTTCATGCAGGCGACGCCGGTGGGCGTTCTCATCACCGATTTTGACGGCCACATCAGCATCGCCAACCCGGCCGCGGCCCAATTCCTGGGCCTGCCCGTCAGTTCGTTGGCCGGCAAGCGCTTCGGCCAGCTCAAGTCCAGGCTTGCCCGGCAAATCAGCGTCCTGGAACCGGGTGAGTCCCAACTGGTGCAAAAGCAGGGCGCGCGCCGCTTACGCGTGCAGCGCCAGGCCTTCGCCGACCGGGGCTTCGAACGGGAGTTCGTGTTGGTCGAAGAACTGACCGCGGTGCTGAATGAATCCGAGCGCGCCGCCTACGAAAAGCTGATTCGCCTGATGTCGCACGAGGTCAACAACACGGTGGCCTCCACCAATTCACTGCTCGAATCCTGCCTGAGCTACGCGGACCAGGTCTCACCCGATGACCGCGAAGATTTCATCAAGGCCCTGCGCGTCGTGATCACGCGCAACTCGCACCTCAACCGCTTCATGCGCGACTTTGCCCAGGTCGTCAAGTTACCCGAACCCTCGCCCCGGCCGGTTGACCTGGCTGAATTGCTGCAGCAACTGGAAACCATCTTCCAGGCACAGGCCGCGGAGCAGGACATCATCTGGACCGCCCACTTTGAGCCGGGCCTGCCCACGGTCATGATTGACCGCCAGCAGTTCGAACATGCCCTGATCAATGTGCTGAAAAACGCGATGGAAGCCATTGGCAGCGAGGGGGAAATCGAGTTGCGCGCGGAAACGGAGGACAAGCGGATCATGCTCCGGATCATCGACAACGGCGAGGGGCTGGATGACAAGCCGGGCGAGGAGTTGTTCACTCCCTTCTACTCGTCCAAGTCCAGCGGACAGGGGCTGGGCCTGACCCTGGTGAAGGAAATCCTGCTGCGCCATGGCCTCGAGTTCGACCTTCACGCCCTGCAAGACGGTAGAACCTGCTTTTACATCCGGTTCCAGTAGTCCGGTTTGAGAATGAAAAAGCCCGCCAGAAGGCGGGCATTTTTGCATAGGAGGTTGCAGGAGTGTCGTGCAGGCCGGTCAGCTCCGCGGACGCCCCTGGCGTCCATGGAAATACATGCCGCTGAACAACAGCAGCAGTAGCACCATGATCGCTTTGGCCCACCACCCAATTGTCGGGACCTGGACGATCGGGACCTGGACAATCGGGACCTGCAGAGTGGCTGAGTCCGTGGCTTGGGCCACGTTGACCGGTCCCTCGTTATAGGCCGTCCAGGTTCCGACATAAGTAGTATCCGCCGTGGGCGCTACTGTCTGGGTCAATGAAACCGAAGCGCCGGGCAGTAGCTCGAAGGCGAACGCGGACAGGATGATTCCGAGTTCCGTATCTTCAAGATCATGCAGGTTCAGCGGCGTCAAACCGGTGTTCGTCACGGTATAGCACACCTCGACAACCGTCCCGGCCTGGACCAACAAGGTGCTGCTGACGCCACAATCGTCACTGGGCAAACCATTGCTGTCTTCGGCCAGGGTCACGTCCAGTGAGATCGATGGCGGCACCACGGTTAGGGTGGCCGAGTCCATGGACTGCACCTCGTCAGTCGGGCCGGCGTTGAAGGCGGTCCAGGTGCCATTGAAGGTGACATTTGCAGAGGCGATGACCGTCTGGGTCAGCGACACCGAGGCGTCCGGGTCGAGCGCGAACCCGAAATCGTCCAGGAGTACCCCAAACTCGGTGTCCTCAAGGTCATGGAAGTTCAGCGTCACATCACCGGTGTTGGTGATGGTGTAGCACACTTCCACCTCGGCGCCTTCACCGACTGCCAGCGTGTCGCTGACGCCGCATTCGTCGCTGGGCATGTCGTTGGTGTCTTCGGTCAGGGTCATTTCGAGACTGACGGACGGTGGGTCCTGCGCCCAGGCAGCCACGGGGATTAAAAACAGGAACAGCGCACTCAGCACCAAAATCAAACGGGGCTTCATCTTTGATACCTCGTAACTTCAGCTGGGTTGATTATCGAGTATAGCCCGATCAGGGGGCAGGAGAGCCAGTTCGCGCGGCTTTAACAGTAACTTTAGCATCCCACCTCCCCGTGTTGTACGGCTCCACGCCAAGGCCGGGAATAGCGATTTGCGCAGGCTCCCGTACCCGATGTGCTAAGGTGCTGCCAGTCCTTGCCCGCTTCAAATCCTGTGCCCAGTTCCCCCATTCTGCAACGCGCAATCTACATGGCCGGCCTGATCCTGGCCGGTGAGGCGGTGTACGCCCTGCCCTTCCATGTCGCGCGTTTCTTCCGGCCGACGGTGCTGGAGGTCTTCGAACTGACCAACACCGAGTTGGGCACCGCGCAAGCCGTGTACGGCATTGTCGCCATGCTCGCCTATTTTCCGGGTGGGCCGCTGGCGGACCGGTTTTCCGCGCGCAGCCTGCTGACGGTGTCGTTGCTCGCGACCGCTACCGGCGGCCTGTACTTGGCCACCTTGCCCGGCTTCCGGGGCGCGGTGCTGGTTTGGGGTTTCTTCGGCATCACCACCATCCTGCTGTTCTGGGCGGCCTTGATCCGAGCCACGCGCGAATGGGGCGGTGATGATGAACAAGGCCGCGCCTATGGCCTGCTCGACGGCGGCCGCGGCCTGCTGGCGGCGGCCTGGGCCTCGCTGGCGGCGCTCGCATTCGGCTGGCTGTTCCCGGAAGGGATCGCCTCGGCGAGCTTCGCAGACAAGCAGGAAGCTTTACGCGACATTATCCTCGGATACTCGGCAATCACTTTTGTCGCCGGTGTGTTTGTCTGGTTCGCGCTGAAACACCCGCACGGGGGAGAAGGCGAGCACCTGGAAGAATGGGATCCGGAGCGTGAGAGTGTGGGTCAGCACATCGCCCAGGTGATGCGAATGCCGGCCGTGTGGATGATCGCCATCATCGTGATCTGCGCATATGTCGCTTACAAGGGCTTCGACAACTACTCGCTGTACGCGGTGCAGGCCTGGCGCCTGACCGAAGTGGAGGCAGCGCAGCTGGTGTCAATCGGCGCCTGGATGCGGCCAGTGGCGGCGCTGGGTATCGGGCTGCTGGGCGATCGCTACCTGGTATCGCGAATGACAGTGATTACTTTTGCGGCACTGCTGGCCTCCCAGTTGTGCTTCGCGATCCTGACCCCCCAGCCCGGCCTGGGCTGGGTTCTGCTGCTCAACATCCTGCTCGGCAGTGCCGCGATGTTCGGCCTCCGCGCGCTTTATTTCGCGCTGTTCGAGGAGGCCAAGGTGCCGGCCACCGTTACCGGCACCGCGGTCGGCCTGGTCTCGGTACTGGGCTACACCCCGGACATCTTCGTCAGTTACGTGGGCGGCGTCATCCTGGACCGCTCGCCCGGGTTGGCCGGGCACCAGCACTACTTCGGTTTCCTTGCGGCCTTTGCCGCGCTGGGCCTGGCGGTCAGCGCCGCATTATTGCGCATGCTGTCCATCCACAGAAAACAACCATCCCAAGCGGCCCAAAGCCTGCAGGAATGAAAGCCACCACGGTTCTCTGTTAGGGTGTCGCGGTCAATCCGGGAGGCCCGCGTGAAGAATAAACCAGAGCACCTGTCCAAAGAAATCGATCTCGGTGGACTCAAACTCCACCTTCATCCAACGGTCTTCGGCGTTTCCGCGCTGGTCATCATTTCGTTCATATTCATCACGCTGTTCCAACTCAATTCGATCGAGTCATTTTTCACAGCCACCAAGTTCTGGATTACTGATACTTTTGGTTGGCTGCTGATCCTGCTGGTCCAGGGATTCCTGGTTTTTTGCGTGTATCTCGCATTCAGCCGGTTTGGCAGCATCCGAATCGGGGGACTTGACGCGAAGCCTGATTTCTCAAGGCTGACGTGGTTCTCCATGCTGTTCAGCGCCGGCATGGGCATCGGGCTGCTGTTTTACGGGGTCGCCGAACCCGTGCTGCATTTTGACAACCCGCCGGCCATGCCGGGCGGCACACCGCAGGCCGCAACGCGAGCCATGGATCTGACATTCCTCCACTGGGGCTTCCATGCGTGGAGTATTTACGCAGTAGTGGCTCTGGCCCTCGCCTATTTTTCCTACAACCGGGGCTTGCCGCTGACCATACGCAGCGCCTTCTATCCACTGCTTGGCAAGCGTATCTATGGCGTGGCCGGAACCCTTATCGACGTGCTCGCGGTGGTCGCCACCCTGTTTGGTGTGGCGACTTCGCTGGGATTCGGAGTCACCCAGATCAATACCGGGCTGAATTTTCTGTTCGCGGTGCCGATCCAGGCCAACATCCAGATCCTGCTGATCATGGGCATTACGTTGCTGGCCACTGCCT
>Ga0102952_1000851_pt1 | contig 10705 bp, 9 predicted proteins | sample SalPon2A_C_D1_MG_FD_78506 | JGI IMG/M metagenome (GOLD analysis project Ga0102952, IMG submission 78506) | Soil microbial communities from South San Francisco under conditions of wetland restoration - Salt Pond MetaG R2A_C_D1_MG | ecosystem: Environmental > Terrestrial > Soil > Wetlands | place... | reverse complement strand
CATCAGAAGCCAGGCGGTGAGCGGCGCCATGCGGTACGCCACCACCATGGGACGACCCAGCAGCAGGGTCTCCAGCGTGGCCGTCCCCGAGGCCACCAGCACCGCATCGGCGGCCGATACGGCTTCGTGGGCCTGCCCGTCGAGCAGCAGTGGCGAAAGACCGGGATATTCGTCGCAAGCCGCCACGACCAAGGCGCGTAGTTCGGGACGAGCCACCGGTATCACCACCTGCAAGTCCGGCCGCATGCGATGCAACTCGGCGGCGGCGCCCAGAAATGGCGGCAACAGCCGCATCAGCTCGCTGCCTCGCGATCCCGGCAACACGGCCAGCACCGGCCCCTCGGCCTTCAGTCCCAGGGCCTCACGCGCTGCGGCAGCCGGGCGCGGACTCAGTTCATCGGCGAGCGGATGCCCCACAAACTCCGCCCTGACATCGACTCCTCGATAGCAATCGGGCTCGAAGGGCAGCAGGCACAACACGAGCTCAACTGCCCGCGCCACGGTTCGCACCCGACGGGGCCGCCACGCCCAGACCGAAGGGCTCACATAGTGCGCCGTGCGCAGGCCGGCTGCGCGGCAGCGGCGCTCCAGGCCCAGCGTGAAATCCGGGGCGTCGATACCGATCACGATGTCAGGGTGCTCGTGCAATAAACGCGAGATCAGGCGGCGGCGCAGGCTGAGAAGGCGCGGCAAATGGGCGAGGATTTCCGTGAGTCCCATGACCGACAGTTCGTTGATATCCGCGAGGCTGAGGCAGCTTGCTGCCCGCATCGCGGGACCTGTCATGCCGACGAACCGGGCCTGCGGCAACCGTTCCCGGATCGCCGCGATCAGTGTTGCGCCCAGTCGATCTCCCGAGGTCTCGCCGGCGACCAGCCCGATGATGGGAGCCGCCCCGGCCATCAACGGATAATGCTGCGCTCGCTGGCCTCCAGGAAAGCGGCGAGCGGCGCAAGGACCGGATCGGTCGCGGCGCGTTCAATCAGTTCCGAACGGGCCTCGTCGAGCAGTTTGTCGGAACGGTAAAGCAAGCGGTATGCCTCGGTGATCGTTCGCACCTCCTCGGCCGAAAAATTCCGACGCTTGAGCCCTTCGCTGTTGATGCCCCGCGGACGTGCGGGCATCCCGGCCGCGATGACATAGGGAGGCACGTCCTTGGTGACGCCGGCATCCATCTGGATGAAGCAATGTTCGCCGAGGCGACAGAACTGGTGGACCTTGCCGAATCCGCCCAGAATCGACCAGTCCCCAATATGGACGTGTCCGCCCAGCGTAACGTTGTTGGCGAGAATGGTGTGGCTGCCGATCACGCAATCGTGAGCGATATGCACGTAAGCCATGATCCAGTTGTCCGATCCCAGGGTCGTCTCGCCCCGATCCTGCACCGTGCCACGATTCAGGGTGCAGTATTCGCGGATCGTGTTGCCGTCGCCGATGACAAGCCGGGTGGGTTCGCCCGCATATTTCTTGTCCTGCGGGGCCAGGCCGATCGAAGCGAAGGGAAAGATGTGGTTGTCGGCACCGATGACCGTGGGCCCCTCTATCACCGTGTGGGCGCCGATCTCGGTTCCCGGGCCGATTTCGACATCGGCGCCGATGACGGCAAAGGGACCAATCCGGACATCATCAGCCAACCGTGCGTCGGCATGCACGACGGCCCGCGGATCGATCAAGCCGCGACTTCCTTGGCAGCGCAACGGATTTCCGCAGAAGCGGCCATCGCACCGTCTACTTCGGCCTGCACCTCGAAACACCAGACACCGCGGATCGTGCGCTGGATGCGTGCGGTGATAACCAGCTGGTCTCCGGGTTCGACCGGACGCCGGAATTTCGCGTTGTGCACGCCTACCAGGTAATACAACACATCTTCCGGTGGCAAGCCCTTGGTGCGGAATGCCAACAGGCCGGTAGCCTGCGCCATCGCCTCGATGATGAGTACGCCGGGCATGACGGGACGGACCGGAAAATGGCCCATGAAAAAAGGTTCGTTGATCGTGACGTTCTTGATCGCCACCAGGCGTTCGCCGGGCACGCATTCGAGCACCCGGTCAACCAGCAGGAACGGATAGCGATGGGGCAGATATTCGAGAATCTTGTGAATATCGAAAGTTTCCGTTTCGCTCATGTGTCTTTGTCCTTACTCTGACGTTCCAGTTGCGCCACCCGGCGCGCCAACTCATCCAGACTTCGAAAACGTGCGCTGTTGCGTCGCCATTTGCGGCTTTCATCCATCGGCAGCGCGCCCGAATACTGGCCGCCGGGCTCACTGATCGTGTGACTGACCATGGATTTGCCGGTAATCAGGGTATCGTCGGCAATGCTGAGGTGTCCCGCGATCCCAACCTGTCCCGCGATCATACAACGAGCCCCGATGCGGGTGCTACCCGAGATCCCGGTACAACCGGCAATCACGGTATGCGCACCGATGCGCACGTTATGACCGACCTGGATCAGGTTGTCGAGCTTGACGCCCTCCTCGATCACTGTATCTTCGATGGCGCCCCGGTCGATAGCCGTATTGGCACCGATTTCCACGTCGTCGCGGATTTCCACGCTGCCCAATTGCGGTACCTTGATCCAGCGCTCCCGATCACGCGCTATCCCGAAGCCGTCACCACCGATAACGACACCGGGATGCAGCAGGCAACGACTGCCTATGCGAGCCCCGGCGATCACCGTCACGTTGGCGCTCAATCGGGAATTCGCCCCGATCCGCACCCCATCGCCGAGCACGCAGCCCGGCCCGATGCTCGCGCCCGGACCAATCTCCGCGGCAGCGCCGACAACGGTCTGCGGGCCGATCCAGGCGCTGGCATCGATATGGGCCGAGGCGTCCACCACGGCCGATGGATGCAGTCCCGGGGCCACCGCAGGAGGCGGCACGATCACGGCAGCGGCGCGCGCATAGTACAGGTAGGGATTTTCGACCACAATGGCGGCCACCGGGCACTGTTCTATATCGGACGCGGTAAGCACCACGCATCCGGCGCCAGTCGACGCAAGCTGGGGTCGATAATGGGGATTGGACAGGAAACTCAGCGAATGGGCACCTGCCGAGGCAAGCGTGCCCACGGTCTCGACCCGCGTTTCACGCTCGCCCCTTAACTCGCCGCCGAGTCGGTCGACGAGATCTCCCAGGCTGATCCCTTTCGTGTTCATGGTTTCCGGGTCTTTTTCCCCTTCTCCTGGGCCTGAGCCTGACGGTAGTTCTCGCGCAGCTGCTTCAGTATGGCGGCGGTCAGATCAATGCCCGGAGCAGCATAAATGCCGCCCCCCTTGAGGACCACCTCTATGCCGTGGGCCTTTGCATACGTCTTGACGTCACTATCCACCACCTGCCTGAAATTGTCACGCAACTGCTCTCGACGCAGGTCGAACGCCGAGCTGTAGGACTGCTCGGCCTTCTTGAGCGCTGCCTGGGTATGGCGAAATTTTTCGATCAGGGACGACCGCTTCAGGGGATTGGCCCCTGGTCCCAGCTCGTCCAGTTGCCGGCGCAGGTTCTCTAACTTGCCTTTCTGCTCGTTTATCGCTTGCAGGCGAGGCGCGAATTCCTGCTTGAGCAGCTTCCCGGAAGCCGCGATCTGCGGAGCCTTCTGCAACAACCTGGAGTAATCGACATAGGCAATACTACCCGCCATGGCGGGCATGCAGAGTGCCAGCCCTCCCACGGTACAAAGTATCCGCAGTGCCCTCATCAGAAATAGGCCCCCAGGGTGAACTGGAAATTATCGACATTATCCGTCGATTTGTAATGGAACGGAATCGCGTAGCTGAACTTCAGCGCACCAATCGGGGTCAGCCAGGTAATGCCGATGCCGTAAGAAGCGCGTATGCCGCTCAACTTGAAATCACTCGGCTTGGTAAACACGTTGCCCGCATCCAGAAACAGAGCCAGGCGATAGGAGTGCTTGGCGCCGGTGCCACCCAGGAAATTCGGGAGGATCAGCTCGTTCTGGACCCAGGTGATCATGTTGCCACCATAGGGATTGCCGTTGGAATCATATGGCCCCAGGGTGCCCGAGCGATAGCCTGCCACCGTTTCCGGGCCGCCCGCGAAAAAGTGTTCGAAGGGGGGTACGTTGTCGGTCTTGCCGTACGTGCTGGCGAACCCGACCAGGCTCTGCACACCGTACACGAAGCCTGCCCGGATCGGCACGAAAGTCATCTGGCTCCAGTTGAACACGTAATACTGTTCATTGCCGAGGGGCGTGGCCACATCCAACGTGAACTGCTGGAGCGTGCCTCTGGTGGGCAGCACGGTGCGGTTGCGGGTATCGTGCGAATAGCCGAGATCGGCGGTGAAATTATTGTAGGTCAGGGTCGAGAGATTGACGTTGATGGGAACCGATCCATCGGCGCCCTGACAGTAGCTTGGAATGACATTGACGATACCATTGTTGGGATCGCTCACGAAGGCCTTGAACTCGTTGGCCGAATAACAGTAAGGCGTCAACACGCCATGTCGCAATCCTGCACCAAGGCTGTAGGAGTCAAACTCCGATAGCGGGAACTGGTAAGTCACGCTACCCCCGTAATTCTTGGTCGAAAACGGGGATGCCGTCTGAATCAGGCTGCTACCTTGGCTATAGAAAAGCGAGGTCGTGCGGCTCACACCGTAGGCCGTCGCATACGGGTCGGTGTAGGAAACGGACGCGCTGGTCTCGACCGTATTGCGCGTCGCGTTTAAATGCACCAGGTCGCCCTGCCCCAGGAAATTGGACAAGGCAATCTGGCCGCCGACCCCCAGGCCGTAGTAGCCGGAATACGACACCGAGGCCTGCGCGGTCCCGGACTGGCGCTGGTGGACATTGACATTGACATCGACCTGATCGGGCGAACCGGCCACCTTCTGCGGCTTGACGTCGACCGCATCCACAAACGGCAGGCGCTGGATTCGGATCTTGGATCGCTGCAGTTCATAATTATTGAGCCAACTGCCCTCACTCTGGCGCATTTCGCGACGGAAGACACTATCGTCGGTATCGGGGGCCCCGGTGAACGTAATGTGGCGCACGTAGACGCGCTGGCCCGGTTCCAGGTAGAAAATGAGATTGACCTTGTGCGTCTTGGGGTCCGGACGCGGTATCGGGCTCACCTTGGCAAAGCCGTAGCCATAGGCGCCCAGCTCGTTGGTCAGGTAGGTCGCCTGCGCGGTGGCGAGTTTCATTGAGAACGAAGCACCCTTCTTAATGAAGATCATGTTCTGCAATCGCTTCTCGGGTATCACGAACTTACCCAGCAGCTTGACGTCACCGATCGTGTACTTGCCGCCCTCGTGCAGGTTGACGTTGATATAGATGGCCGAGCGATTCGGAGAAATCTGCACCTGCACGGAATTGATATGAAAATCCGCGTACCCTCTGTCCATGTAGAACGAACGCAGGTTCTCGAGACTGGCGCGCAGTTTCTCCTGCTCGTACTTGTCCTTACCGTTGAGCCAGGTGAACCAACCGGGTGTAGTGACCTTGAACTGGTCGCGAAGGGTGGAATTATCGAAATCGTGGTTGCCCGTGAAATTGATGCTCAGCACCTTCGCCTCCGCCCCTTCCTTGATCTGGAACAGGATGGCGACGCGATTGTTCTGCAGGTGCTTCACCTTGGTATCGATCTTCACGCCATAGCGTCCGTGGTCAAAATAGGTCTGCACAAGAGCGCCCGATATACCGGACAGTGCGGAACGGTTGAAAAACTGCCCCTGGGTCAACCCGGCCTGTTGCAACCCGTTCTTGAGGTCATCGGTCTTGATCGCCTTGTTGCCGGTGAGCACGACCTGGGCAATGGTCGGGCGCTCCGTGACTGCGACGATCAGAGTATTGCCGTCGCGGCGAAACTGGACGCGGCTGAAAAATCCGGTCTGGTACAGGCTGCGTATAGCCGCGGCAGTATCGGCAGGCGTGACCTTCTGGCCCACGCTGATACCGGGCATGTAGGTCAATACCGTCGTCCGGGATATGCGCTCGGTACCGACGACGCGGATCTGCTGCACGGTGAATGTTGAACCCGCCGCCTGCGAGGCTCGCGGTACCGACAGGCCGGTGATGAGCAAAGCTAGACATACCAGCGTTCCATAAAATTTGCGTCCAGGCAAGAGCGACACTCCTTGAATCATGAATGAACCAGGCGGCTGATGTCGTTGAAAACAGCAAAGCCTACCAGCAAGACGATCAGACTCAAACCCACCCGCTGCCCGATAGCCTCGGCGTGCTCGGACAAGGGCTTGCGCCGGACCATTTCGATGACCAGGTACAACAACTGGCCGCCATCCAGCAGGGGAATGGGCAAAAGGTTTACAAAACCGAGACTTATGCTGATCAGGGCGAGGAAAAACAGGAACGGGACAAGCCCCGCCCGAGCCCACGTCCCCGCATAATGGGCAATGTTAATGGGTCCGCTCAGATTCGACAACGAAGCCTGCCCGCGGACCATGCGATACACCATGACCGCCGTCAGCGCCGTAATCTGTCCGGTGCGCGCCGCGCCTTCCCCCAGGGCATCAAGAGGACCAAAACGCATGTAGGCGGTCAAGTCCCTGGCATAATCCGGCGGCGTGGCAATGGCCACGCCGATATGTCCGATACTTTTGCCCTCGGAGCTGGTGCTCGCCGGTACCACCGGGAGATGAAGCCGCTCGTTGCCTCTTACCAGCGTGAATTCCAGGCGACGACCGGGATGGGACCGTATCAGATTTACAAAAGCCGTCGCATCATCCACCGGTTGCCCATTGACGGCAACTATCCTGTCGCCACTCTGCAGCCCGGCATGGGCGGCCGGGCCGTCAGCATCGATCGTGCCCAGCACGGCGGGCACCGGAGGCAGCCATGGTGTGAGTCCCAGTCCGCCGAGCAGATCGCCTGGCTGGGTAAGCGCCTTGGGGTCGCCATAGCGCACTTGCACGACCCTCGCCGCTCCTTCACCGGGCGGCTGGATGCGCAGCTTCAGCGGCCGTTCGTCCACCACGGCAGCCAGCACGCTGAAGCGCACGGCCTGCCAGGTCGCGGTCGCGCTGCCGTTGACGGCGAGGATCGTGTCTTTTTCATGCAGGCCGGCAACCGCCACCGGCGAGTCGGGCTTGATCGTACCCACTACCGGCTTGATGCCGGGGATACCCACCATGTACACGACCCAGTAGGCAAGCAGCGCAAACAGGAAATTGAAGCCGGGTCCGGCAAGCAGGATGGCGGCACGGCGCCAGATCGGCTGCCGGTTGAAGGCCCGATGACGCTCTGGCTCGGGCACTTCGCCTTCACGTTCGTCAAGCAGCTTGACGTAGCCGCCCAGGGGCAAGGCCGAGATGGCATATTCGGTTTCACCACGCGGGCGCCAGGAAAACAGCACCTTGCCGAAACCGATCGAATAACGCAGCACTTTCACGCCCAGCAGGCGCGCCACGATGAAATGACCGAACTCGTGGATGGCGACGAGTACGGCTATCGCGACGATAAACGCCAGCAATGAAACCAGAACGTTCATGCCGCCAGCTCCTCGATGACTGCCTCGGCCCGCTGGCGACTTGCCGCATCGACGGCCATCACGGTCTCCAGGCTATCCATTGGAGCCGCCTCGGCAGCTTCCAGGGTTTGTTCCACGACGTCGGCGATGGCGCCGAAACGCAGCCGTGCATCCAGAAAGGCCCCGACGGCAACCTCGTTGGCGGCATTGAGCACCACCGGCGCGGTACCGCCGGCGACGAGTGCCGCGCGCGCCAGCCGCAGGCAGGGGAAGGTGTTTTCATCGGGCGGCTCGAAACTGAGATCCCCGAGGGTCGTCAAATCCAGCGCTTCGGTGCCGGCGGCAATGCGTTCGGGCCAGGCCAGCGCACAGGCAATCGGCGTACGCATGTCGGGTTGTCCAAGCTGCGCCACGAAAGAACCGTCCACATACTCGACCAGGCTGTGGATCATGCTCTGGGGGTGAACCACCACACGGATATGCTCGCTCGGCATGCCATAGAGATAGCTCGCCTCGATGATCTCCAGCCCCTTGTTCATCAGCGTTGCCGAGTCGACGGATATCTTGCGACCCATCCGCCAGCGGGGATGCGCGCACGCCTCGTCCGGACTGGCCCCGGCAATGTCCTCGGCGCGTCGACCCCGGAACGGCCCACCGGAGCAGGTCAACCATAAGCGCTCGACGCCGGCCGGCCGGGCCCCGGCCCGATAACCGCCCGGCATGCCCTGGAACAGGGCGTTGTGCTCACTGTCCACCGGCACCAGTTCGCCCCCGGCCTTCACCAGTTCTCCCAGGAACAGCGGGCCGGTCATCACCAGAGATTCCTTGTTGGCCAGCAGGACGCGCTTGCCCGCCCGTGCCGCCGCCAACGTGGGCGCCAGGCCCGCGGCGCCGACAATGCCCGCCATGACGCTGTCCACCCCGGGATGTGCCGCCAGGCTGGACAGCGCCTCGGTTCCGCTCTCCACCTGGGTCGGAATATTTTCCGCGACAAGGCGTTCACGCAGTTCGCGCGCCGCCTCCGCGTCCACCAGTACCGCCAACTCGGGACGGTGAGCACGACATTGTTCGAGTACCGTCTCCACGTTCCGGCGAGCAGCCACGGCGAACAGTTGATAACGATCGGGATTGCGTGCGATGACATCGGCCGTATTCCGACCGATGCTGCCGCTTGCCCCCAGTACCGCTACCTTGTTCACCATATTCTGTGCATCCATTCGAGCCCCAGTGCAAACACCGGCGCTGCCGCGCCCAGACTGTCGATCCGATCGAGCACCCCGCCATGGCCCGGGATCAGGTGCCCGGAATCCTTGGCATCGGCCGCGCGCTTGAGGCGGCTTTCGACGAGATCGCCTACCACCGAAAACGCTGCGGTCACCACCGCCAGCGGCACCAGCACCTGCACTGCCACCGGACACCACAGGCTCGCCAGCGCGCCGGCAACGGCCGCCAGCAGCAGTCCGCCGAGCAGACCTTCCCAGGTCTTGCCCGGGGAGATGCGCGGAGCCAGTTTGTGCCGGCCTGCGGTGCGTCCCGTGAAATAGGCACCGGCATCGGCACCCCACACCACGGCGAACAGGGCAAATATCAGGCCCGTACCCGTTTCCATGCCCCGAATCAGGAGCAGGGCAAAGAAGGCGGGGACGAGCACTCCCACCCCTTGGAGCAACAAGGCAAGGCGGGAGTTCCGTAATCCGCCCCATGCCAGATCCACTGTCATCAGTACCCAGAAGGCCAGGAACGCCGTCAGCAGGGGCAGAAAGTCACGCGTACCCTGGCGCGCACCCCACCAGGCCAGGATCAGAAGACCCAGGACCAGCACCAGCCAGGCAGCGTGCGACATTCGGGACTTGATACCCGCCAGCACCGCCCATTCCCGGGCAGCGGCGAGTACGATCAGCGCGGCAACCGCGGCGAATATCACCGGCGGCGCCAGCCACACCCACAGGATCACGGCCGGGATCATGACCGCCGCGGCAATCAGCCGAACCTTAAGCATGGGCACTGCGTGCGACGGATTTCACGCCCCCGTACCGGCGCTGGCGGGTGGCATAGGCCTTCAGTGCGTCCTCGAAGGCCGCAGCATCGAAATCGGGCCACAGCACGTCGGTGAAATACAGTTCCGTGTAGGCCAGGTTCCACAGCAGAAAATTGCTGATCCTGCATTCCCCGCCGGTACGGATGAACAGGTCCGGATCGGGAATCCGGGCCAATGCCATCTCCCCGCGCAGGCATGCCTCGTCGATCTGCCCGGGGGCAAGTCTGCCCTCGGCGACGGCCGTCGCCAATTGACGCACGCCGTTGACGATGTCCCAGCGTCCGCCATAACTCACTGCCATATGCAGCGCCAGGTGCGTGTTGTCCGCGGTCGTCGCCTCGGCTTCGCTCATCGCGTTTTGCAGGTAGGAGGAAAGCTGCTCGCGGCTGCCGATGAAATCGAGACGCACGCCCTGCTTGTCGAGCTCGGTCACCTCGCGGCGCAGGGCCTGCATGAACAGGCGCATCAGCGCATCGACTTCACTGCGCGGACGGCGCCAGTTTTCGCTTGAGAACGCAAACAGGGTCAGATGCTCGATGCCGTGCAGCAAGGCCGTGCGTACCAGTCCGCGGACGGATTCGTAACCGGCCTGGTGACCGGAACGGCGCGGCATGCCCCGCTGTTGTGCCCAGCGGCCGTTGCCGTCCATGACGATCGCCACATGGCGTGGCACGGCCGGGGGTGACTCCGGGTTCGCGGCCTCGCCTTGCGCGCGGCGCAGCATAAATTCAGGCCCGGCCGGAGACGGCGCGGGGCCGGTCTGCAAGACGGGCCATTCGGCAGCCGATGATTTCGTAAACGTGGAATTTCATGGCTGCCGGATCAAACCTCCATCAGTTCGGCTTCCTTCGCCTCCAAAAGTTCCTCGATCCGGGCAATATGACTGTCCGTCAGCTTCTGGATGGATTCGCCGGCACGATGTTCGTCGTCTTCGGTAATCTCTTTTTCCTTGAGCAATTCCTTTATCGTGGCCAGGGCATCACGGCGTACGTTGCGCACGGCCACCCGGGCGCCTTCCGCTTCCTGGCGCACAACCTTGACCAGCTCACGACGCCGTTCCTCGGTCAGGGAGGGCAGCGGAATCCGGATTACAGTGCCGGCGGTGGCCGGGTTGAGCCCCATGTCGGCAGTCATGATGATTTTTTCGATCACCGGTACCATGGATTTCTCCCACGGCGTGACCGAGAGCGTGCGCGCGTCCATGACCGTGATATT
>Ga0102952_1000850_pt1 | contig 10713 bp, 10 predicted proteins | sample SalPon2A_C_D1_MG_FD_78506 | JGI IMG/M metagenome (GOLD analysis project Ga0102952, IMG submission 78506) | Soil microbial communities from South San Francisco under conditions of wetland restoration - Salt Pond MetaG R2A_C_D1_MG | ecosystem: Environmental > Terrestrial > Soil > Wetlands | place... | reverse complement strand
CCGCGGGTGCACAGGCGAGTGCGCCGGCCTGTTCCGCTCAGCCGAATAACGTTGATGAAAGCGGGGCAGTTATCGTCAGGATGCAACCCCATTTACGGCGCAACAAACGTCCGAGGATCGAGCGCGAGCGCAGTGTGATTCGCATGCCCGACTATGAACAGGTCAAGCGCGATCCGGTGCTCTATGCCCATGCCTCGCGGGTCATGCACCTGGAAACCAATCCCGGTAACGCCCGGGCGCTGATACAGGCCCATGGCGGGCGTCTGGTATGGATCAATCCGCCACCAATCCCATTAACGACGAAGGAACTGGATGGCGTCTTCGATCTGCCGTACCGGCGTCTGCCGCATCCGGATTACGGCGATGCGCGCATACCCGCTTACGAGATGATCCGCTTTTCGGTCAATATCATGCGCGGCTGTTTCGGCGGCTGTACCTTCTGTTCCATCACCGAACATGAGGGTCGGATTATACAAAGCCGCTCCGAGGATTCGGTGATCAGGGAGATCGAGTCGATCCGCGATCATACGCCGGGGTTTACCGGCCATATCTCGGACGTCGGTGGCCCGACCGCCAATATGTATCGCCTGGCCTGCAAGGACAGCGAGATCGAGTCCGCCTGCCGGCGACCCTCGTGCGTCTATCCGGATATCTGCAGCAACCTGAATACCAGTCACCAGCCGTTGATCAATCTGTACCGGCGCGCCCGGGCCTTGCCCGGTATCAAGAAGATACTGGTGGCCTCCGGCCTGCGTTATGACCTGGCCATCCGTTCGCCGGAGTATGTGCGTGAACTGGTGAGCCATCATGTCGGCGGCTACCTGAAGATCGCCCCCGAGCATACCGAAGCGGGGCCTTTGTCAAAGATGATGAAACCGGGCATCGGCAGTTATGACCGTTTCAAGGAGCTCTTTGACAAGTATTCCCGCGAGGCCGGCAAGGAACAGTACCTGATCCCGTATTTCATTGCCGCCCATCCCGGCACCAGTGATGAAGACATGTTGCAACTGGCCCTATGGTTGAAGAAGAATGATTTCCGTCTCGACCAGGTACAGACTTTTTTGGCCGCACCGATGGCCACGGCCACGGCGATGTATCATTCAGGCCGTAACCCGCTGCGGAAAATCACGCGTCACAGTGAAGAGGTTATCGTCACCCGGGGATTGAAACGCCGCCGTCTGTACAAGGCCTTTCTACGCTATCACGATCCGCAAAACTGGCCCGTGCTGCGCGAGGCGCTGAAGCAGATGGGGCGTGCCGACCTGATCGGTAACGGCAAGCGTCATCTGATCCCGGCCTGGCAACCGGCGGGCAGTGGCACAACCGGGCCGGTGAAAAGCCGACCGGCGAGGACGGCCGGCCTGGGGCGGGCTTTATCCGCAAGCAACCCGGGGTGGACGCGACGAAAAGGCCCGCAACGGACGCGCGGCGGGCGCACGTCGAAAAGGTAGTGTGCGGTCAGTATTTAATTCCTTGGGGCTCTATTCCCCGCCACTTGCGGCGAAAAAATGTAGGAGCGGCTCCGCCGCGATGGGTTTGGTGTAACCCTGACCCATCGCGGCGGAGCCGCTCCTACTAGCTAATACCTCGTCCGCTTGCGGCGGGGTTGTTTATTAATCTAAGGTATCGATACAGTAATGGACAAGACGGGTTTCAATCAGGGCTTAATGGATTTTATTACGGCGTCACCGACGCCGTTTCATGCCGTGGCGGCGATGGAACAGGTGCTGTTGCAGGCCGGTTTCCGGCGTCTGCATGAAGGGGCTGCATGGTCTGATATCGGGGCATCCGGCAAACAGGCCGGACGTTATTATGTGACGCGCAATGATTCATCGCTGTGTGCCTTTTCCCTGCCCGGGGCTGACCTGTCAGGCAGTGGACTGCGCATGGTCGGGGCCCATACCGATAGCCCGTGCCTGAAGGTCAAGCCGCGTGCCGAGATATTCAAGCAGGGTTATCTGCAACTCGGTGTCGAGGTCTACGGCGGGGCACTGCTGAACCCGTGGTTCGACCGCGACCTGTCGCTGGCCGGGCGGGTCAGCTTCGTGCAGGCCGATGGAACCCTGAGTCATCGCTTGATCGATTTTAAGCAGCCGCTGGCCGTTATCCCCAGCCTCGCCATTCATCTTGATCGTGAGGTCAATAACCAGCGCAGTATCAACGCGCAGACCGATCTGCCGCCGATCGTATTACAGGTCGGCGATGATCGGCCCGAGTTGCGGGAGTTGCTGATAGAGCAGTTGCTGAAGCAATATCCGGATCTCGCGGTGTCCGAACTGCTGGAGTTCGAGCTCAGTTTCTATGACTGCCAGCCGCCGGCACTGGTCGGCCTGCAACAGCAGTTCCTGGCGGCCGCGCGGCTGGATAATCTGTTGAGTTGTTATACCGGCCTGCAGGCATTACTGGCGTGCGGGGAACAGCCCTGTTTACTGATCTGTAATGATCATGAAGAGGTGGGCAGTGTCTCGACCAGTGGCGCCCAGGGCACCTTGTTACGATCGGTGCTGGAGCGGTTGACGGCATCCGCAGAGGATTTTTCCCGGCTTGTAGATCGTTCCCTGTTTGTATCCGCTGATAATGCCCATGGTGTGCATCCCAATTTTTCCGCTAAACATGATGACAGTCATGGCCCCTTACTGAACAAGGGACCGGTGATAAAAGCTAACAGTAATCAGCGTTATGCGACCAACAGTATTTCCGCATCACAGTTTCACCAGTGCTGCAAGCGGGCAGGGGTGCCGCTACAGTCGTTTGTCGTGCGCAGTGATATGGCCTGTGGCAGTACGATAGGGCCACTCACCGCCGGCGAGATCGGGGTGCAGACCGTGGATATCGGCGTGCCGACGTTTGCCATGCATTCGATCAGGGAACTGGCCGGCGCCGAAGATGGCTGGTATCTTTTTCAGGCACTGCGTGAATTTTATAACATCGAGAATCTCTAGCCGGAAATCTTACCCAGGAACCGCCAATGAGCATACAAACGATTATCGAAGACAAACTGGCATCGGCACTGGACTGCCGGCACCTCGAAGTGATCAATGAGAGTGGCAACCATAATGTACCGCCGGGATCGGAGTCGCATTTCAAATTGGTACTGGTGACGCCTGAATTCGAGGATCTGTCCTTGCTGTCCCGCCATCGTCGTGTCAATGAAATACTGCAAGATGAGCTGGCCGGCCCGGTGCATGCGCTGGCCATCCATGCCTACACACTGGAGGAATGGCGGCAGCGACAGGGTGATGCACCGTTGTCGCCGCCCTGCCGGGGTGGGGGTAAAGGATAGGGTTCAGGACTTAGGGCTTAGGACTTAGGACTTAGGGAAACTCAGATTAATAAAGGTTTTGTCATTTCGACCGTAGGGAGAAATCTTTATGTTACTGGACAACACAGTGTTTATAAGGTCGAGATTTCTCCCGCCTGGCCGGGATAAATACTGGGAAACGTACTCATTTCGTTTCCCAGCATAAATACCGACAAGCGGCACCGAGGTCACCTGCGGTCGAAATGACACACATCTGCGTTTATACTCCCTGTCCGATTACTGTCGTACACGGCGTTTTTCAATTGCGCTCAGTGTGTCATGAATCTGGCTGCTGAACGGGCCGCCCAGGTCCGAGGCCTGGCGGGCGACCGCAAGGGCTTCGTCCAATCTGTCCTGGTCAGCCAGGGTCTGCGCCAGATTGTTCAATACCAGCGCCGAGTCGGGATGATCCGCGAGTATAAGGCGGTAGACCTGTTCCGCGGCCGGTAGATCACCCCGGGCATAGAAGCTGTTACCCAGGCTGAACTGCGCCAGCCATTGCCGGGGCCAGCGCCGTGCGGCTGCCTGGTAGGCGCGGTGCCGGTTGTTGTCATTGTCTTCGCCTTTAAGCGCGGACACGGCAGAAATGAAGGATTCAGGATCAGCGCTGGCGGGTACCCGGTCAAGCGTGGTAATCACCAGTCCCCAGTTTTTGGCACGTTGCCAGGTGCGCGCGAAGGTCTTCAGGGCCACGGTCCGGGCCTGCTCGGTGCCGCTATGTAAAATGATCTGCTGTTGTTGCAGGTCATAACCGATAACGACGGCGTAATGCCAGACCGGCGCCCAGCCCAGCCCCAGGTTCTGTAACACCAGGACCGGGTTGCCGGCCTCCAGTTCCTGCATCAGGGCCTCAAGCCGTGTTGCGATCACGTAGGGGATACGTTGATAATGACGCGTGCCCGCCATTAATTCGATTTGCAGACTGCCTTGCCGGGCCGGCAGGTAAACCAGTCCGACCAGTTCCCCGGGTGTCACCTTGACATCGGCATGATTGAGCGCCATGGCCAGTGCCGCCGGACCGCATTGATATTTTTGCTGCGGGAAAAAAGGGACATCGTGGAGCTGTACTGCCGTTTTCAGGTGACTGTCGGCTTGCGGTAGTGGCGGTAGGTTTGTACAGCCTGCCAACAACAATAAAATAAAAAGGCTGCCGGCATGTAAACCGGCAGCCCTGTCAGGGTAACGGTTGGGTCGTTTAGTGTTTTTTAACAAACGGGAATACGTCGGTGAGCCCCAATATGTCGGTCAACAATAACACCAGGAAGATAAGTGCCAGCGTACTTACGAGACCCTGACCGGCCGGTAATTGGTCCATATTATCGGCCAGAATCGTCAGTTCATCGTTTGACAGGCTGTCGATACGTGATTGTATATCGGCATTATCAACACCCAGCGAGGCGAGTTTTTGTTTGACGCTGTCCTGCTCGAGCAATTGGGTCAGCTGCTTGATGTTGTTTTCCCTGAGCTGCTGGCTGTGTTGCTGGTCCAGGACCTGTCCGGTACCAATGATGGATGCCTGGGAGACTGGCACATACAGGGTCATGGCACTGAAACTGATCAGTATCAGGTGGAGGAACGGGCGGGACAGTCTGCGGAATCGGTTCATTCAATATACCCCTCTGGTTGTTTTTTTCATTATTCTGGAGCAGGTGCAGCGTCAATGCAACTGCCAGTTTATGCCTTTCCCGGGATCAATGGATACTGTCCATGCTTGGACTATGATTGAATTATCGGCAGGCAGCCTCGTAATTTTAAGCTATATCCCTGTCTGTCCCGGATTGCTATTATGGCCGATTATTGTAATGATATCGCACCCTGTAGCGTCGGCGCCGGTGCCGTGCTGAGGTATTTTAATCAAGATGGTGGACCATGGCAGCTACAATTGATGAACTGACGATAAACTATACTGAAGACGGCCAGCTTGTTGTCAAGGAACTGGACAAGGTGGTTCTGACCAAGGGGGCATGGTCAACCATCCTCTACCGCTTTCAGGATTGGGACCGTAGCAAGGAAGAGTACGGCCCGGAAAAATATACCATCCGCCGCTATCAAAAACGTAACGGTGAGTATATGCAGCGCTCCAAGTTCAACATTTCCAGTCGGGAGCAGGCCGAGAAAATTATTGCAGCCTTGCAGGGATGGTTAAAATAGGATGCGCCAGGCCCGAAAGGTCCTGGAAGTGCTGGCGACTGACCGCTTGCGGAGCGGTAATCAGTCCTCGATTACAAATTCGACGCCCATCTGGAATTCTTCATTGATGCCGCCATTGTTGCTGATCCAGCAAACACGTGCCGGCAACGGCTGATTCGGTATACCGATACCTTCGAGCCAGATCCTGTCGTTTGGTTCATGTTGATAGCTCACGCGCAGGCCTATCCCGCCGACGCTTTTATCGGTAATGGTGCCGGGAAAATACAGCCGTTCATCGCCTTGATGGGTGCTGAATTCAGTAAAATAGATGGTCTCCACCGTGCTCGGAAAGCGGCGGTGTTTTCGCTTATCGTCGTCCATAGGCGTTCATATTCCCTATCCATGTTGACAAGATTGCGTAATTGTAACCTTAGCAGTACCAATTATATAACACAAATTAACAGAATTAATATTATAAAACTAATAATTATGTAGCAAATCTACGGTTGAATATCACTATTGTAAAGCGCCAGGCCTCCATTAAGGAGGCCTGGCGCTTTCCGGTTTAATCGAACTGAATCAGTTCAGGATCGTTTCAACCCGATCCAGATCATTAATGATTCTCCAGGTGCCTCCACCACTGACAACCCGTTTGTTCCATTCATCCAGTCGTGCCATGTATTCACGCGGATCGATGTTGTCACTGCTGAGTTTGGTGACGTTCAGGGCAATCACTTCGATGCCATCCATCGGCAGTTCAAAGTCACGTTTATGGCCTTTTTTGATCTCTTCCTTCATGTCAGAAAAGATCAGGATATTGCGTTTGCCGGCACCGGTTTCATCAAGATATTCCGCCGCCTGTAACATGCCGCCACTGATATCAGTGTAGGGACTGCCCTTTACGGTTTTGACAAACCGGTCAATCTGGTTCCTGAATTCGCGTTTCTGGCTGGTTGCGACTGAAGGCCGGTTATCGAAAGTAACCTTGGCGACGATATCTTTTTCACTGAAGCTGCCGCTGTCGATGCGGGCGACGGCCAGCGAATCCCCACTGTCGAGGGTGCCGAGGAGATAATTGATAATCATCTGTGCCTTTTGTAACTGCTGGGTGTAGGTTCCGGATGTATCCATCAGCATGTATACGGCCCGGCCTGGTGCCACCTGTTCACCGCAGCCACTGCTTAGTAATAGAGTGCAGGTTATCAACAGGGCTGTGAGAAAACGCCGGGGTTGAAAGTTGTTCATAAGCCATGTCCTCCTTCATAGGTATTATTGCCCTGATTGGGTTTCGGTGTGTGTTGTTTCTTGTGCGTGTTTTTTGAGCCCTTGCTGTAATGCACAAATAGCTCTTCGAAGCGCAGTGGTATAAATATCAGCAGGTCATAGAGATTGACCAGCGTATTGCCCAGATGATAGGACATGCTGCCCAGATAGCGCAGGGTGATCGCGAGCAGACGCAACAGGCCGATACCGCAGACGCCGATGACGGTGCGCGACGAATGGACAAAAGATTCCAGCGGGATGGCGACAAATGTCAGGGCAAAAGGCAGCACAAATCCCATAATCATCTGCCCCATTGACGGTATCCACCTGAATTCCGGGTTAGCTGCCTGAATGCCGGACAGGGTCTGACGCAGGGCCTCACGGTCTGCGGCGAGCAGGTCGCGCATAAAGGCCAGTGAGGACTCTACCGAGGCCAGAATTAATAATAGCGTGAAGGTCATCAGTAACATGCGCTTGCGCATCTTGTCATCCATGGTACCGATCACCGGAAACATGTGGGTAATACGCAGTGATTCCATCAGAAACAGACCCATGGCGATTTCCAGTGTAATGATCACCAGGGCGGCGACGTTAGATGCCCTGAAAGGTCCGAGCATACTGTTGGCACCGACCATTTCAGACATCGGCAGGGCGATGAGGTAGTAGTTGACGATACCGCCTACGATGGCAATCGTGAGTACCAGGCCGGAGATAAAAAACTGGGTCATCGATGAAGACGATAATGTTCGCTCGGCCTGGGGTGAACGGGCGCGGATCTTTTCATACTGATCCATCTGTTGGTCAATGACTTGTGAGCGGTCTTCGAGCCCCTTTATACTCCTGTCGACATCGCTGAGGGTCTGGGTCAACTTACGCCAGTAAGGCATCATGTTTTTCAGTAGCAGGTGGCGCTTGGCGCTGGCCTTGCGGTATTCATTCAGGGCCGAGACCTGCGATTTTTTGATCGTGGAATGTATTTCTCCCAGTATCTTGCCGACCATACCACTGTCATCGTTACGTAATTTGGCCACCGTTTCCACGGCCTTGACCCAGCCCGGTGCCTCGGGCGGAATTTCCGTCGATTGCTGATAGTCCTCGTCGATGCGGGTGATTTGTTCGCTCAGTTGCCGCTGCAGGTTCGGATAGCCACTCAGGTCGCGTGAGACCACGGCATTGACACGATGAAACTCTCTTTCCAGCAGTTGTTCAGTGCTTTCCTGGCCATTGGCGAGCAGAACCTCACGGTTGCGCTGATTGAGTTTTTCCTCTACCTGTCGTACCGCGCGAGCGGCGAGTCGAAAGCCATTGCGTACGATCAGACAAAGCGAACGGATTGATCTGTGCGCCGGCATCCTGGCCAGATAGAGCAGGGCCACAAACAGAGTAAACCAGATGACTATGGAGACGACCATGCGGTCTGACCAGAGTAATAAGAGATCCATTGAAGACATAAGGTTTTCCCCCGAGGTAACTAAAAAAGTGAAAAAACAACCGTTGATGTGTCCTTATCGGGCGGTTGCGAATGATCGTGAGCCCTAAATGTGAGCTGGGTCGCATATCAGTATAATTGTCTTTATTTATTAGGAGCTTGCCGGCAAGCAGGGTAAAAACCAATATGAATCAATGGCCTAGTTATTTACGCCGGATATCAGACGTCCCCGAAATGAGTTTATAAAAGTCTATTTAATTCAAGCGCTTGTTATGTCAACCGATAAGAATTATTAAGTAACGGGTAATGAATTTATGAAGCAGTGGTACAGCTACAGACATTTGAAAAGTATTGATGGCAGCCATCCATTACGTGAAGCCGTTGTCAATGGTTATATCGATTATGCTGCCCGCCGTCGCGATGACGGCAGCGTCTTCTATTTTAATTTTCCCCTGGCAAAGGAAATGGGCCTGTTACCCGCAAGACATCCGGACCGCTTGAATGCCGGTTTGCAGCGTGCCTTGCTTGATGTCTTCAGTATCCAGATCATCAATGAATATGACCTCCAGCACGGGCTGGATATTCCTGCCAGGGATCGTTTGCCGGGGCGCTATATGGCGACCCGCTATCTGCAGTTACAGCACCCGGGAAAACGTGGCGCAACGTCCGGGGACGGCCGGGCGATCTGGAACGGTTATTTCAGAGGACGAGGAGGGCTGTGGGATATATCAAGTTGTGGTACCGGGACTACCGCCCTGAGCCCGGGTGTGACCTATGAAGGGCGCTTTATCCAGACCGGCGATGAAAATGTGTCGTATGGAAACGGCCGGGCCTGCCTGTGGGATGGTGTCTGCGCGGCCATGATGAGCGAGATCTATTATCATACGGGTATTGCCACCGAGCGTACATTACTGATCATTGCCTACCCGGATGGTACCGCAATCAATGTCAGGGCTACGCCTAACCTGTTACGCCCTGCGCATTTTTTCAGATATATCAAACAGAATGATCTGCCGGCACTTGAAAGTTTGCTGGACTATTATATCGACCGGCAGGTGCAGAACGGACAATGGCCCAGGCTGAAGAATCGCACGGCACGCTATCGCTATTTCCTGGAGACCTTTACCCGGGATTTTGCCCGCATGGCGGCCAGATTTGAGAGTGAATATATCTTCTGCTGGCTGGATTGGGATGGTGATAATATCCTGATGAACGGAGGGATCATCGACTACGGTTCGTTGCGGCAGTTTGGTTTGTTTCATCATGAGTATCGTTATGAAGACGTCGAACGCATGTCGACGACCATTACCGAGCAGAAAAACAAGGCCCGTTATATTGTCCAGACCTTTGTCCAGATTGTCGATGCCCTGCTTAAAGGGCGGAAGAAAAATATCCGTCACTATGCAGGTCATAAGACATTGCGCGATTTTGACAAGCTGTTCGCCCGGGCCCGGAATGAGGCCTTTCTTTACCGTATGGGCGTGGAGCCGGCGCTGTTCGAGTCTCTGTTCGATTCATCTGCCGTTAGCCGGTCGTTAAAACGGCTGCGTCGTTCCTATAATTATTTTGAACGGGCTAAGTCGAGTAGGGGTATCTATCCTGTCAGTGATGGCATCAGTTGTGATGCCATCTATTGCATGCGTGACTGTATGCGGGAGATGCCGCGCCTGCTGCTGGATGATGATACCCCCATCAGCGCGACTTCATTTATTGAAATGATACGTTCACGCTATGCCAGTGACGAAGATGTCATCATTACACCTAATCGAAGACAACGCGCCAAAGATTTTCAGCTAGATTATCAACGCCTTGTTACCGATATTTCGACAACTACTGGCAAGTCCAGGGAACAGTTACTGGTGTCAATGAAGCGCCGCTCAGCGCTGATAAACCGCTATGACAGGATCACCGGCGATGCCATTATTCATGTCGCCGAACAATTAATCGAAGCCAGCCATACCTTGAAAAAACATCAGGTTTTGCAAATGTTTAACGACTTTGTCGACGCCCAGGTGCTGTCACCCGAATATCATGCCAGCTCACGGAGGCAATTGACTCACGGAGCGTCGGAAAGATTACGCGTGAATCCGCGCAGCAATACCGCAACGCTTTATCAGCAAATGATGAATATTGTAGCTGATCACCGCGAAGGCATATAAAAATTGCACAGACTGCGTTGTAGAAGCTGGACCCGAGCCATTTTGCGCCGTATTATCAGGCTTGGGTGTTACCCGGTAACCAGCTAAGGAGTAAATAATGTCAGACAATAATGAAATCCTGGTTGTTGCGTCCAAGTTAAAAAACTATATACGCAGCAAATCAGACATGAATACCTCGGCCTCGGTAATGGAAGTGGTTTCGGATCGTATTCGTGAAATGTGTGATCAGGCGATAGAAAACGCACGTAACGACAAGCGCAAGACTGTAAAGGATCGTGATTTCTAAATTTCATTGCATGCCGGCGATGGGTGATTATTATGCACATATCGATTGGCAGCCGGTCACCCTGGCCCGACACAGTAGTAATGCCGTGTCGGGCCAGGGTGCTTTCGTAACATTATCATGGCCGGCGCAGTGGGTTTAGCTGATT
>Ga0102952_1000847_pt1 | contig 10716 bp, 6 predicted proteins | sample SalPon2A_C_D1_MG_FD_78506 | JGI IMG/M metagenome (GOLD analysis project Ga0102952, IMG submission 78506) | Soil microbial communities from South San Francisco under conditions of wetland restoration - Salt Pond MetaG R2A_C_D1_MG | ecosystem: Environmental > Terrestrial > Soil > Wetlands | place... | reverse complement strand
TCCGCCCGGATGAAGCGATAGGGCAGGTGCCCGTCGCGGCCCGGCGGAATGCCCAGCCGCGTCGTGCGCACAACGGCCCGTGGGCGGCAGCCCACGTCCAGCAGGCGCAGGCCGCCCGTGCCGATGGGCACGCCGTCCCAATCGGGCACGCGCAGGCCCAGCGCCTTGCACAGCAGCGTCTGCCCGGAGCATACGCGCCCCGGCGGCCGCGGCTTGCCGGAGGGCAGCGGCACGCGGCGCTGCATGGCGGCGATCACCGCCGCGGCCCCCGGGTGCTCCGGCGGCACGTGCGCCGCCTTGATCAGCACGGCATTGCCGGCCCCGGCGCAGCTCACATTGAATGAGTCGCCCCCACGCGCATAGTACATGTAGATCGTGCCGGGGGGCATGAAGAGCGCCTTGCGCTTCTCCGTGTAGCCCAGCGATGCGTGGCTGGCCTTCTCGTCCAGGTAGTAGGCCTCCGTCTCCACGATGCAGGCCCACAGCGCTTGCCCCTCCACCTCGCGCCAGAGCAGCTTGCCCAGCAGGTCGCAGGCCACCACCTGCGCGTCGCGATCGAAGAACGCGGGCGTCAGCGGGGTGCCGGGGGGCGTATCGGACATCGGGCGACCGGGCAATCGGCTTCGTTTCGCAAAATCGCCCGCACGGGGCGCCAGGCCGCGTCCCCCAAGGGCTCGCGGGCAAGGGCAGTATAGCCTATGCCGGGCACGGGGGCCACGGACAAGAGCGGACAATGGGGGATGTGGGGGCCTGCGTCAGGCAGACGCGGCCCTGCGTCCCGCCGCTACGCCTTGGGCGCGGGCGGGTCGATAAGCTGGGGGTCCTGCGGTGCGGCCTTGGGCTCGTCCGGCACGCGGACGCGGGCAGGGGCCGCTCAGGTGGAAACGCCGGCGCGCGGCAGCACCCACACCTGCAGCACCAGGTAGATCACCAGGAAGGCGAGAAATCCGAACGATTCCATAGGGCCTGGGTCGGTAGCGCGCGCGCGACGCGCCGGGCAGCCCTCCGCAAGCAGCCCGGCGCATCCGCGGCGGTCAGGTAAGGCGGATCAGGCCTGGGGTTTGGTCAGGGCCTTTTCCAGCATGGCGGCGTATTCCGCCTTGGGATAGGCACCCACGCGCACGTCCAGCACCTTGTTGCCCTCGAACAGGGCCACGGTGGGGATGGACATGATGCGCAGCGCGGCGGCCACGCCCTGGTTCTCGTCCACGTTCAGCTTGGCCACCTTTACGCGGCCCTCGAAGTCATCGGCCAGCTCGGCGATGGTCGGGCTTACGGCACGACAGGGGCCGCACCAGGGCGCCCAGAAGTCCACCAGCACGGGCTGCCCCGCGTCGATGATCTCCGTTTCGAAGGTCTGGTCCGTCAGTTCAAGCAGCGTTGGATTGGAGCCGTTGCCGGTCATAGCGCTTCCTCTACTCGATATTGCCAGGCGCGCCCCCCGCCCAAACCTGGGCCGCGGTGTCACCTGAGCTGTTCTCTGTAGATCAGAATACGGCCCATGCGGCCCGCCGGTCTGTAACCTTCTTACACACCGCCGGCCCGGGCGGGTTGCTCCGCGACGGCGGCTTCCAGGGTGTGCCCACGCCCGCCTGGAGGCAAGGGCGCCTGCCCGCGCCAGGGCTCCACGCGGGCAGATGCGGCCTTACCAGCCGCACGCCGGTCTGGTATGGGTGGCGTTGGAAAAGCGGGGCCCGTTGACCGACAATGGGGCCACGCACCCGCGCCGGGCCGGTCGGCGCGCAACCTGCCGGAAGAGGAGCCCCGCCGTGTCCACCCAAGCCGCCGTCGCCCAGCTCGCCCCGGGCGTGGACCTGTACGACCCGACCGAGGAGGTGGCGCTGCTGCGCCAGACCGTGCGCCGCTTCACCGAGCGCGAGGTGGAGCCGCAGGCGCTGGAGTACGAGCGGGCGGAGAAGTTCAACCGCGCGCTGTTCCGGCGGCTGGGCGAGCTGGGGCTGCTCGGCATCACCGTGCCGGAGGCCCACGGCGGGGCGGGCATGGACGCGGTGGCGGCCGTGGTGGCGCACGAGGAGCTATCCGCCAGCGATCCGGGCCTGACGCTGTCCTACCTGGCGCACAGCATGCTGTTCGTGAACAACTTCTTCCGCAACGCCAATGACGAGCAGCGCGGGCGCTACCTGGACAAGGTGGTCTCCGGCGAGTGGGTGGCCGGCATGTGCATGAGCGAGCCGGATGCCGGCACGGACGTGCAGGCCATGAGCACCACCGCCGTGCGCGAGGGCGACGGTTACCGCATCACCGGCCGCAAGATGTGGATCACCAACGGCGCCGTGGACGATGGCGAGCTGGGCGACCTGTTCCTGGTCTACGCCAAGACGGGCGGGCGCATCTCCAGCTTCGTGGTGGAGAAGGGCACGCCCGGCTTCTCGCTCGGCCAGCGCATCAAGGACAAGCTGGGCACGCGCAGCTCGCCCACGGCCGAGCTGGTGTTCGATCAGTGCGCGGTGCCGGTGGCCAACCGGCTGGGGGAGGAGGGCGACTCGCTGCTGCACATGATGCGCAACCTGGAGATCGAGCGCCTCACCCTGGCCGCGATGTCCCTGGGCATCGCCCGGCGCTGCCTGGACGTGATGAACGGCTACGCCATGGAGCGCCAGGCCTTCGGCGAGCCCATCAACCGCTTCGGGCAGATCCAGCGCCACATCGCGGAGTCCTACGCGGAGTTCATGGTGGGCCGGGCGTTCGTGTACGACGTGGCGCGCCGCATCCGGCTCGATGCGCCCGGGCACCGCATGGAGACCGACGCCGCCAAGCTCTTCACGGCCACCATGGCCAAGAACGTGGCGGACCGGGCCATCCAGGTGCTGGGGGGCAACGGCTACGTGGGCGAGTACAACGTGGAGCGCATGTGGCGCGCCGCCAAGCTGCTGGAGATCGGCGGCGGCACCGTGGAGGCGCACCACAAGAACATCGTGCGCGACCTGGCCCGCGACCCCCACTTCTACCGCTAGCGGCCGGGGCGGACAGAAGCCCCCCGCCTCCTCAGTCGTGCCCGGCCTTCCAGGCGGCGGTGAGCACCTGCACCAGCTCCGGTTCGAGCTTCTCGAAGGCCACGCCGATGCGGCAGCGGCCACCGTTGTTGGCTTCGCAGTGCCGCACCACGGCATTGACCTGCACGTTGCCGCTAATCAGGAACAGCTCGACGGGGGTGCCGATCTCCAGCGGCGCATCGGCTTCGAAGGCCATGCCGGATTCGGAGATGTCCAGGGCCTGGGCTGGGTGCGCGGCGGACGGGCGGTACTGCAGCTCGGCGCGGTATTCGCGGCGCGGGTGTCTGCGGCGTTCGGTGGGTGGTTGGGCCATGCGGGGGGTCTCGCTCCTTCTTGCTTGATTTGCGGCGGGTTCGGTGCCGTGCCGGTGGATGGGTTGCCTCGGCGGGGTGCTGCGTCCGCTGCGGGGCAGGCCGTGCCGGGTCCGGGGGCGCTCCCCCCAGCGCATATCTGCAGCATAGGGGCAGATGTTGGAGATTCTGCGGGGGAAATTTGGAGCCCCCCCGGATTCTGCTATACTTGCGGGCAGGTGCTGCCGCGCTGGCCCATCCGGGTCGCGGTCGCGCCTCGCCCCCGTGTGCAGGGGGCTCGGGTCCTCTCGCAGTCGTCATGGCCTCCCGCGATTCTCGATGCCCGCTTCCGTTCGTAGCGTCGCACCCTCCGCGCCCAGGGCCACCTATCGCCTGCAGCTTGGCCGCACGCTGCCCTTCGCGGCGGCGGCGGGGCTGACGGACTACCTGGCCGCGCTGGGGGTGAGCCACTGCTATGCGTCGCCCATCCTGCGGGCCCGCAGCAGCAGCGCCCACGGTTACGACGGGGTGGACCCCACCCAGCTCGACCCCAAGCTGGGCGGCGATGCCGGCTTCGCCGTCTGGGATGCCGCCCTGCGCGAGGCGGGGCTGGGCCTGCTGCTGGACATCGTGCCCAACCACCTGTGCGTGGTGGGCGGCGAGAACCCGTGGTGGCAGGACGTGCTGACCCACGGCCGCGGCTCGCCGCGGGCCATCTGCTTCGATATCGACTGGGACCCCCCTGATCCCGCACTGGCCGGGCGCGTGCTGCTGCCCTTGCTGGGGCAACCTCTGCCGGAGGTGCTGGCCGCCGGCGAGCTGCGCGTCGTGTGTGCGGATGGTGCCCTGGCCGTGGCCTATCACGAGCACCGCTGGCCCCTGGCGCCCCATAGCTGGTCCCGGGTGCTCACGCCGCTGACGCGGCGGCGTGGCGTGCCCGCGCCGGAGCGCGCGGAGCTGAGCGCCCTGCTGGCCGGCTTGCGCCGCTTCCGGCCCCCGGCTGCCGTGACACGGCCACTTTCCCCCCGCGTGCTGGGCCTGTGGCAGGCCGCGCAGATGCGGCTGGCGCGCCTGCTGGCCGAGCATCCCGCCCTGCTCTCCGCGCTGGGTGCGGAGTTGGACGCCCTGGCCGCCGAGGCCGCGGACTACCCCGCGCGGGGCCGCTGGGCGCGGCTGTTGGAGGGTCAGGCGTGGCGTCTGGCGTACTGGCAGGAGGCCGGGCAGCGCCTCAACTACCGCCGCTTCTTCGACATCACGGAACTGGCTGGGCTGCGCCAGGAGGACCCGCGCGTGTTCGCCGCCACCCACGCCCGCGTGCTGGAACTGGTGGCGGCGGGCTCCGTGCAGGGTCTGCGCATCGACCATCCCGACGGGCTGGCGCACCCGGCGGGCTACCTGCGCCGGCTGCGGCGTGCGCTGCACGCGGCCCTGGCCCGCGTGCCGGACGGACACGGCGAGCGCAGGCGGCTGCAGGGCCCCGCCGGGGGCTACGTGGTGGTGGAGAAGATCCTCGACCCCGGCGAGCGGCGCCGCGGGGACTGGCCCGTGGAGGGCGGCACGGGCTACGACATGCTCTACCGGCTCAACGCCGTGCAGGTGGACACCACCCACGCCGCCGCCTTCCGCGCCGCCTACGCCCGCTGCACCGGCGATGCGGAGCCCTTCGCCGAGCACGTGCACGCGGGCAAGCGCCTCGTGCTGCGCACCGCGCTGGCGGGCGACGTGGCTCGGCTCGCCCGGCGCCTGCAGGCCCTGGCCGCGGGCACGGAGGCTTGGCGGGAGGTGGGGCCGGATACCTGGCGCAACGCGCTGGAGGCGCTGGCGACGTGCATGCCGGTCTACCGCACCTACGTGGCCGATGGCGGCCCCGCCTCCACCGAGGACAGTCACTGGCTCGCCGTCGCGCTGGCCGAGGTGCGGCGCCGCCGGGGCGAGCTGGACCCGACCCTGGTGGACTGGCTGGGGGCGTTGCTGGCCCATCCGGCTGAGGCGCTGCCGCGGGCGGCCCGGGCGGCGCAGGCGTGGGTGACGCGCTTCCAGCAGCTCACCGGCGCGGCCATGGCCAAGGGCCTGGAGGACACGGCGTACTACCGCTACGTGCCGCTGGTCTCGCTGAACGAGGTGGGCGGCGACCCCGCCACGTTCGGCATCAACCGCGAGGCCTTCCACGCCTGGAATCGCTCGCGGGCACGGCGCTGGCCGCACGCGCTCTCCGCCACCGCCACTCACGACACCAAGCGCGGGGAGGACGTGCGCGCCCGCCTGAATGCCCTGTCCGAGGTGCCGGAGCAGTGGGAGGCCGCTTTCCACGACTGGCAGCGGCTCAATGCGCGGCACCGCACGCCGGTGGGCGACCTCACCGTGCCCGATCCCATCACGGAGTATCTGCTCTACCAGACCCTGGTGGGTGCGTGGCCCCTGGGCGGGCGGGCGGACGTGGAGTGGGCCGGCTTCGCCGAGCGCATCGCCGCCTACCTGCTGAAGGCCGTGCGCGAGGCCAAGCGCCACACGAGCTGGACCGAGCCCAACGCGGCCTACGAGGAAGCTCTCGCGCGCTTCGTGGCCCACCTGCTGGCGCCCGCGCGGGACAATCCCTTCCCGGAGCAGGTGGAGGCCTTCCTGGCGCCCCTGCAGCGCGCCGGGCTGCACAACTCGCTGGCCCAGACGCTGCTGAAGCTGGCGCTGCCCGGTGTGCCGGACTTCTACCAGGGCACGGAGCTGTGGGACTTCAGCCTGGTGGATCCGGACAACCGCCGCCCGGTGGACTTCCAGCGGCGCCGCGAACTGCTGGCGGCCCTGCCCGATCCGCCCACGCCCGCGGCGGCCGCGTCGCTGCTGGCCACCGGCCCGGACGGGCGCATCAAGCTGCACGTGATCCGCCAGGGCCTGGCCTTGCGCACTCGACGCCAAGCGCTCTTCTCCGGCAGCGACTACCGGCCGCTGGCCGTGCGCGGCGAGCGCGAGCGGCACGCCATCGCCTTTGCCCGCACGCGCGGGCGCACGGCGCTGGTGGCCGCGGTGGGGCGCTTCTTCCTGGGCCTGCCGGGGGGCGCGGCCGCGCCCTTCGCGCTGCCCGTGGGCAAGGCCGTGTGGGGCGATACCGTGCTGGAGGGCGCGCGCGGCCTGCCCGGCGGCACGTGGCGTGATGTGCTGACGGGGCAGGAGCTGACGCCGCAGCGGGAAGCCCACCGCCTCGTCTTTCCCCTGGCGCGGGTGTTTGCCCACCTGCCCGTGGCCCTGCTGGAGCGCATCGCATGACCGCACTGCCCACGCTGACCGAGCGCGCCGCCGGGGTGCTGCTGCACCCCACCTCCCTGCCGGGCGCCTATGGCAATGGCGACCTGGGAGCGGAAGCCTACCGCTTCGTGGACTTCCTGGCGGCGGCGGGGCAGCGCTGGTGGCAGATGCTGCCGGTGCACCCCGTGGGCGAGGGCTACTCGCCCTACACCGGGCTCTCCGCCTTCGCCGGGGCGCCGCACCTGATCGCGCTGGAGCCGCTGGTGCGCGAGGGCTGGCTGACGCCCGCCGAGGCCGCCCCGCCCTCCCGCGACCACCCCGGCCGTGCCCACTATGCCCGCGCCCTGCGCTTCCGCGAGTCGCGTCTGCGGCGGGCCTTCGCGCGCTACGAGGCCGGGGCCCGCGCGGCCGAGCGGCGGCGCTGGGCGGCCTTCTGCGCGGCGGAGGCGGACTGGCTGGAGGACTACGCCCTGTTCGCCGCCATCAAGCAAGCGCAGGGTGGCGCGCGCTGGATGGAGTGGCCGGAGCCCGTGCGGGTGCGGCGCTCCGCGGCCCTGCGCGCCGCGCGGCGAGAGCTGGCGGAGGAGATCCGCTTCCGCACCTTTCTGCAGTACCAGTTCCACCGCCAGTGGCAGGCGCTGCGCGCGCACTGCCGGGCGCGGGGCGTGGCGCTGCTGGGCGACGTGCCCATCTTTGTGGCGCACGACAGCGCGGATGCCTGGGCGCACCCGGACCTGTTCCACATGGATCGCCACGGGCGGCTGCCCATCATGGCCGGGGTGCCGCCGGATGCCTTCAGCGCCAACGGTCAGCGGTGGGGCAATCCGCTCTACAAATGGCCCCGCCACCGGGCCACCGGCTATGCCTGGTGGAGCGCCCGGCTGCGGGCGACTTTGCGACGCTTCGACGCCGTGCGCCTTGACCACTTCATCGGATTCGTAAGATACTGGGCCATTCCAGGCGGGCAGCGCACCGCTCGCCACGGGCGCTTCCGCCCTGGGCCAGGGGCGCACTTCCTGAAGCATCTCCAGGCCGAGTTCGGCCGCCTGCCCCTGATCGCGGAAGACCTTGGCATTGTCACGCAGGCCGTGACGGCGCTGCGGGAACTGTTCGACCTGCCGGGCATGCGCGTGCTCCAGTTCGCGTTCGGCGGCAACGACCCGGCCAACCCGCATCTGCCGCACAATCACGACCGCAACAGCGTGGTCTATACGGGCACGCACGACAACGACACAGCCGTCGGCTGGGCCCATGCACGGCGCGGCCGCCCCCTGCGTGCGGAAGTGCAGCGCGCCCTGGACTACCTGGGCCAGCCCGGCGGCCCGGATGCCCCCGTGCACTGGGCGCTGATTCGCTTGGCGTACCTCTCCGTGGCGAACCTGGCCATGGTGCCCGTGCAGGATCTGCTGGGGCTGGGCAACGAAGCCCGCATGAACCGCCCCGGCGTCGCCCGCGGCAACTGGGATTGGCGGCTGGCGCCGGACGCCCTGACGGACGAGTTGGCCGAGCGGCTGGCGGCCCTGGTGCGGCTTTATGGCCGTATCGATGATCGCACAACCTGACGATGCGCCCATGAACCAGCACATCCTCATCGAAGCGATCACCCCCGCGGTGGATCAGGGCCGCTACCCCGCCAAGTGGGTGGCGGGCCGCCCCTGCGTGGTGGAGGCGGATATCTTCCGCGATGGCCACGAGGTGCTGCGCGCCGCGGTGCGCTGGCGGCGCAAGGGCGAGCAGCGCTTCACGGAGGCGCCGATGGAGCCGCTGGTGAACGACCGTTGGCGCGGCGAGATGTACCTGCCCGAGAATACCCGCTACGAGTTCACGGTGGAGGCCTGGACGGACGTCTATGCCTCCTGGCTGGAGGACCTGCGCAAGCGCGTGGCGGTGGCCGAGCCCGTCGCCAGCGAGGTCATCGAGGGCACCACGCTGCTGGAATCGTTCGTGGACGGCGCCAAAGGCGCGCACGCGCGGACCCTGCGCGAGGCGGTGCAGGCCCTGCGCGCCTGGACGGCCGACGGCGGCGCGCCCGCCGCAGCCAAGTCCATAGCCAAGTCCACAGCCAAGTCCACAGCCAAGCCCGCAACGAAAGCCGCCGGCAAGCGGACCCGCGGCCGCAAGAGCGCCGCCGACAACCCTGGCGCGGCGACAGCCGGCGCCGACACCAGCACGCCGGCCCCCGACAATCCGGGCGCGGCGGCCCTGGCCATTGCCGAGGCCCCCGCGCTGCTGGCCGCCGTGGCCGCCACGCAGCCGCGCTTCGGGGCGACAGCGTACGAGCCGTTCCTGGAGCTGGTGGTGGATCGGCCGCGCGCGCTGTTCGGGGCATGGTACGAGCTGTTCCCGCGCTCCCAGGGCCCCGTGCCGGGCGAGCACGGCACCTTCGCCGATGCGGCGCGGCGCCTGCCGGACATCCGCGATCTGGGCTTCGACGTGGTGTACCTGCCGCCCATCCACCCCGTCGGCACCACCCACCGCAAGGGGCGCAACAACGCGCTGCGGGCCGCGCCGGATGACCCGGGCAGTCCCTGGGCCATCGGCAGCAAGGACGGCGGGCACATGGCCGTGGAGCCGCGCTTGGGCACGCTGGAGGACTTCGACCGCTTCGTGGCCACGGCGGAAACGTTGGGCATGGAGGTGGCGCTGGACTTCGCGCTGCAGGTCTCGCCGGACCATCCCTGGGTGCGCGAACACCCGGAGTGGTTCTACCACCGCCCGGACGGCACCATTAAGTACGCCGAGAATCCGCCCAAGAAGTACCAGGACGTCTACCCCATGAACTTCGACACGGAGAACCGGCAGGCGCTCTGGGACGAGATTCGCGACGTGATGGAGTTCTGGGTGGGCCACGGCGTGAAGATCTTCCGCGTGGACAATCCGCACACCAAGCCGCTGGCCTTCTGGCAGTGGGTGATCGGCGGCATCCAGCAGGCGCACCCGGAGGTGATCTTCCTTTCCGAGGCCTTCACGCGGCCCAAGGTGATGAAAGCGCTGGCCAAGGTGGGCTTCACGCAGTCGTACACCTACTTCACCTGGCGCAACCACAAGTGGGACCTCACCGAGTACCTCACGGAGCTGACCGACCCGGAGCGCGCGGCCTACTTCCGTCCCAACTTCTTCGCCAACACGCCGGACATCCTGCACGAGGTGCTGCAGACCGGCGGGCGCCCGGCCTTCAAGCTGCGCTTGGTGCTGGCCGCCACGCTGTCGCCGTCCTACGGCATCTACAGCGGCTACGAGCTGTGCGAGAACGAGGCGGTGCCGGGCACGGAGGAATACCTCAACTCGGAGAAGTACGAGATCAAGGTGCGTGATTGGAACGCGCCGGGCAACATCCGCGAGTTCATCGCGCGCGTGAACACGATTCGCCGCCAGAACGCGGCGCTGCAGGAGCTGACCAACCTGCGCTTCCTGGCCACGGACAACGACCAGATCCTGTTCTACGCCAAGAGCGATGCGGCCCGGGACAACGTGCTGCTGATCGCCGTGAACCTGGACCCCCACACCCCGCAGGCCTGCACGGCCATCGTGCCGCCGGACGTGATCGCGGACGAGCCCGTGGGCGCCTATGAGGTGCACGATCTGCTCACCGGCGCGCGCTACACCTGGGGCGCGTCGAACTTCATCCGGCTGGACCCGCAGGCGGAGCCGGCGCACATTCTACGCGTGGAACGAAGGCATCCATGAGGAGCAGGCAACCACCGGCGCTGCCGGACGATCCGCTCTGGTACAAGGACGCCATCATCTATGAGGTGCGCGTCCGCTCGTTCGCGGACAGCAATGGCGACGGCATCGGCGACTTCCAGGGGCTCACCGGGAAGCTGGACTACCTGCAGGACCTGGGCGTCACCGCGCTGTGGCTGCTGCCGTTCTACGTCTCGCCCCTGCGCGATGACGGCTACGACATCGCGGACTACACGCGCGTGCACCCGGAGTGCGGCACGCTCAACGACTTCAAGGTGTTCCTGCGCGAGGCCCACAAGCGCGGCCTGCGCGTCATCACCGAGCTGGTGCTGAACCACACCTCCGATCAGCACCCGTGGTTCCAGAAGTCGCGGCGCGCGCGGCCGGGCAGCGCCTGGCGCAAGTTCTACGTGTGGAGCGACACGGGCCAGGAGTATTCCGACGCGCGCATCATCTTCAAGGACTTCGAGAGCTCCAACTGGACCTGGGAC
>Ga0102952_1000846_pt1 | contig 10720 bp, 10 predicted proteins | sample SalPon2A_C_D1_MG_FD_78506 | JGI IMG/M metagenome (GOLD analysis project Ga0102952, IMG submission 78506) | Soil microbial communities from South San Francisco under conditions of wetland restoration - Salt Pond MetaG R2A_C_D1_MG | ecosystem: Environmental > Terrestrial > Soil > Wetlands | place... | reverse complement strand
GTCCCGGGCGAACATTACGAGGGCCCCCGCGATCAGGATCATGACAGCGAGGGCGTGCGCGTTGGGAAGAGTCAACTCAAGCATGATTCGCTTCCTGGCAGAGCCTCAGCGTTCCCCAAGCGCCTGTTCGAGTTCTTCGCGCCTGCTCAGGGTCGGCAGGCAGTGCATGCCCAAACATACCAGGGCCAAGGTTTGCGCGGGTGGCGGCAGCTGGCTCACTGCGCCGGGCCTGCCACTCGCTTCCGCCGGTACGACGTAGCAGTTTACCCGATCATGGCTCAGCGCGACTTCCCGCCAGGCGCGCTGATCAGACTTGTTTCCTCCCAGGATAATGACCTGCGCGGCGGGGTGCCGGTGTTCGCCGAGGGCAGCGAGCAGACTGGCGTGCGCAACCGGATGTGCTTCCAGTTCGGACAGGGTCGAGTCCAACGTGTACTGGGCGGCCTTCGCATAAGGCCCGGAGGCGTCCAGCCCGGCGAGCTCTTGGAGTGCCATTGCCGCAACTGCATTCCCGTTTGGCGTTGCATCATCCTGCAGGATGCGCATCCGCGCCACGGGCGCTGCCTGGTCCGCTGCCGTGAAATAAAAGCCACCATCGGGGGCCAAAAACCGCTCGAGCAATGTATCGGCCAATTGTCGTGCGAATAACATTAATCCATCCTGCCAGCGGGCTTGCAGCACGGACAACGTGGCCTGCAGAAGGAAGGCGTGGTCGTCAAGGTAGGCGGGGAAAGCCGGTTTCCCATCGTGGATCACCGCGTAAAGCCGCGAGTCGCGCCACGCGGTTTCGCGCAGGTAGAGCAGGGTGTCCGCGGCAGCGGAGACCCAGTCCTGTCGTCGCAGGGCGAGTCCCGCCCGGGCCAGGCCATCCACGCAAAGGGCGTTCCACGCGGTCAGAATCTTCGTATCCATGGCTGGCGGGACGCGCTGTTCGCGTTTCGATCGCAGAACGGAGCATTCCCTGGCGAACCCCTGCAACTTATGGTCCGTCCGTAGCAGGTGCCAGTGCGCCTCTTCGAAGTTCGGGGGCTGCCCAAGACCGAAGGCGCGTGAAAATTCCGGGTATCGTTTCTCGCCCAACGCGACGCGAACCTGGTCCCTGTCCCACACGTGAAACCCGCCTTCCTGGCCGTCCGCGTCGGCGTCGATGCTGGCGGAAAATGCACCTTGTTTTTGCCGCATTTCGGTGAGCAACCAATCCCCGATACCCTTGGCGGCATGTTCGAACGTCGCGCTCCCGGTGCGGGCCGCGGCTTCTGCGTACAAGGGCAGCAATTGGGCATTGTCGTAAAGCATCTTTTCGAAATGCGGAATCGTCCAGCTTCCGTCAACCGTGTAGCGGAAAAATCCCCCGTCCAGGTGATCGCGCAAGCCGCTGTACGCCATGGATTCGAGGGTGTTGGCCAGCATCGAACTGGCTTCTTCCGAATAAGGGCCTGCTGAGTCACCGAGGGCCGCAACAAGGCTTAACAAGGGGGCCTGCGGGAACTTGGGCGCCCCGCCAAAGCCGCCGTGCAGCCTGTCGTATCTTGCCTCGATTTGCGCAAATGCATTTTCCAGCAGGTCGTCACAGCTCACCGGGGCCTCACCCCCTCCGGCGCTCAGCGATTCAATGGCTTCCTGCAGCCTGCGGTTCTGAGCCGTAACGGCGCCGCGGTTCGCGTCGTACCATTGGCGTACCTTGCGGAGTAAATCCACGAAAGATGGCAAGCCATGGCGCGCCATCGGCGGAAAATAAGTCCCGGCAAAAAACGCGCCGAGATCGTCCGGGTCCAGGAAAACCGTCAACGGCCAGCCGCCGCCTCTTCCGGTCAGCAGTTGATGTGATAGCTGGTAGAGCTTGTCCAGGTCCGGCCGCTCCTCGCGATCCACCTTGATATTGATGAACAGCTCGTTCATCACGGCGGCTGTTGTGGCGTCTTCGAACGACTCATGCGCCATCACGTGGCACCAGTGGCAGGCGCTGTAGCCGATGGAGACGAGGATGGGTTTGCCCTCATTCCGGGCCAGCTCGAGGGCAGCGTCATCCCAGGGCTGCCATGCCACCGGATTGTCGGCGTGTTGTCGCAGGTAGAGGCTGTCGCTTTCTGACAATCTGTTCATGGTTGCTGGATTCCCGAGCATGGCTTGCTTGGTTTTGTGGCCTGGCCTATGCTCCCTGAAACGTCCAATTCTACCTTGTCCGGAAATCACCTATCCCGATGGAACCCCGGTACTATCTCGTTAACTTTGACCCGGTGGCATTCTCGCTCGGGCCGCTTTCCGTGCACTGGTACGGAATCATGTATCTGCTGGCCTTCCTTGCCTTCTGGTTGCTAGGCAGCTGGATTGCACGAAACCGGGGTTGGTGGGAATGGACCCCGGAGCAGGTCAGTGATTTCCTGTTCTACGGCATGCTCGGCGTCATCATCGGCGGGCGGGTTGGGTACGTGCTGTTTTACGGGTTCCAGAGCCTGTTGGAGAACCCCCTTTTCCTGTTTCGCATATGGGAAGGAGGCATGTCGTTTCATGGGGGCTTGCTGGGCGTCATGGTTGCCATTGCATGGTTTGCGCGGCGGACGGGGCGTAGTTTTTGGCAGGTTGCGGATTTCGTGGCGCCACTCGGTCCCATTGGACTGGCATTCGGGCGTATCGGAAACTTCATCGGAGGTGAATTATGGGGGCGCTCCACCGACGTGCCCTGGGCAATGATCTTTCCCGGTTCGATACCTTGGGGCGTGTATGAGGGGCAGACACTTGAATCTGCTTGGCAGGGCGGCATGCTGGACGCATTTGCACGCCATCCCAGCCAACTCTACCAGGCTGCCCTGGAAGGGCTCTTGCTGTTCGTAATCCTGATGATCTATTCGGCCCGCCCCAGGCCTCGGGCGGCTGTCTCGGGTTTGTTCCTCGCCGGCTATGGCCTTTTCCGTTTCCTCGTCGAATTCTTCAGGGAGCCCGATGAGCACATCGGATTTCTCGCCGCGGACTGGGTTACCATGGGCATGCTATTGTCCCTGCCGATGATACTGGCCGGTGTGACCATCATGGTGCTGGCCTACCGCCATGCCGACCAGGAGGAATGAGCCGAGTCAATGCAAACCTACCTGCAATTCCTCAGGGACATACTCAAAAACGGCACCCGCAAGGCTGACCGGACCGGCACGGGTACGATCAGCCACTTTGGCTACCAGATGCGGTACAGGCTGTCAGAAGGATTCCCGGCGGTCACGACCAAGAAGCTACACCTGAAATCCATCATCCATGAATTGCTGTGGTTTTTGCGTGGCGACACGAACATCGCCTACCTGAATGAAAATGGCGTGCGGATCTGGAATGAATGGGCTGATGATAGGGGCGAGCTTGGCCCGGTCTACGGCGCGATGTGGCGTAGCTGGCCGGCGCCCGATGGGAGCCACATCGACCAGGTCCAGAACCTGGTCGATGAAATTCGCGACAACCCGGATTCGAGGCGCTTAATCATTTCGGGGTGGAATCCGGCCCTGTTGCCGGATGAATCCATCAGCCCGCGTGAAAATGCTGCCCAGGGACTCCAGGCCTTGCCACCTTGCCATACGCTGTTCCAGTTTCACGTGGTGGACGGTCGCCTGAGTTGCCAGCTTTACCAGCGTAGCGGCGATGCCTTCCTGGGTGTGCCTTTCAACATCGCCTCCTATTCCCTGATGACCATGATGATTGCACAGGTTTGCGGCCTGGAACCGGGGGATTTCGTCCATACGCTGGGTGACTGCCACATCTACCTGAATCACATGGAGCAGGTTCACACGCAGTTACAACGCAAGCCTTTTCCGCTACCGGCAATGCACATCAACCCCGACGTGAAATCGCTGTTCGACTATCGGTTCGAAGACTTCGAACTGCGAAACTATCGCTGCCACGAAACGATCAAGGCGCCCATCGCCGTTTAGGTTCTTGTAGCTGACGCTGTTGTTTCGCCTACCGCCTGCGGCGGGCTTGGCGACCCGGTTGTCTTGCTTGTCCAGGGGTTCCGCTGCTGGCTGCGCAGCAGCCATTCGAAACCATTGGGCAAGCAAAGAGAAGTAGCTCGCAGGAGCCCGCGAAGCGGGGTTGCGAAAAATCCGGCGTCAGCTACAAGTGAAATGCCCGCCGCCGCAGGCGGCAAACAAAACACGTGCGCTGCTAAAATGCAGGCACAATCCAAGCGGGGTACAGGCCATGAGCCAAACTCAAGGATCAGATCAATCCCTGGTGATTTCCTACTTGCTGCTCAGGAAGCTGGTCGGCTTGCTCGGTGTGGCATTGCCTTTCGTGTTGGCCATCGGCGCGGCCATCATCAGCCAATTGGACATACAGCCGTCCATCAGCGACTACTATCACACGGTCATGCGGGACATGTTCGTCGGGATTCTATTTGCGATCGCGATATTCATGTTGTCGTACAGGGGCTATGAGCCAGTGGATGACCGAGCGGGCGATATTGCCTGCATATCCGCGATCGGGGTAGCGCTGTTCCCGGTAGCACCGCTCGGAGCAACGCCTGGACAGGAAGTGATCGGAACGCTTCATTTCATTTCTGCTTCATTGTTCTTCCTGACTCTGGCCTATTTCTCACTGGTGCTGTTCACCAAGACCAAGCCTTCGGTGCCGCCGACGCCACGCAAGCTGCAGCGCAACCGGGTTTACCGTGCCTGCGGCTGGATTATCCTCGCTTGCCTGGCGGCGATATTCCTGGTGGGTCAGCTCATGTCCGTCCCCTTGAAGCAGGTGGGCATCGTGTTCTGGCTCGAGTCGGTGGCGGTGATCGCATTCGGCATTTCGTGGTTGACGAAGGGCGAGGCCATCCTGGCAGACCAAGCGTGACCGGAGGCGAGCAAGCGAGGCGGTTTGTTACCGTGGTGGCTGCGGTGGCAAACAACCGGGCCATTGGATTGCGGGGCGCCATGCCATGGCGCCTGCCCGATGAACTTCGGCACTTCAAGCGAATTACCCTCGGCAAGCCGGTTCTGATGGGGCGCAAGACTTTCGAGGCCATCGGCAGGCCATTGCCCGGTCGCCAGAATATCGTGGTTTCGCGGGATCCTGCCTACCGGGCAAAGGGGGCCGATTCAGCCGATTCGCTTGCAAACGCCCTTGCGCTGGCCGACCCGGGGGAAGTCATGGTGATCGGCGGGGGCGAACTGTATCGCCAGGCAATGCCCATAGCTGGACGTCTGTTCCTGACCGTGGTTGATTGCGAGCCGGAAGCCGACACCTGGTTTCCCCGCTGGAGCGAAGCTGAATGGCAACGGGTGGGATCGGTGCCGCACGCGGCTGATGATCGTCATGCCTGGCCGTTCACCATGCAGGAGTGGTTGCGTTTGGCACCGGTGAAGGCCTAGCGTTATTTTTCGCGGCACGGCACCTGGAACAGCGCCCGGTCCTCGAGCCGCACCGCGCTCAATTTCCCGCCCCAAACACAGCCCGAATCCAGGGCGATGTAGCGTTTCTTCATGCGCAGACCGAGTGCGGCCCAGTGCCCGAAAACCACGGTTACGTCCCTGGTCAGGCGATGACGGTGCCGGTACCAGGGCCGATAGCCGGGGGGCTGTGAACCCGGAGGGCCTGCCAGCTTGAATGCTGCCTTGCCGCCCGCCTTACAGAAGCGGATGCGGGTCAGGATGTTGGTGATCAGCCGGAGACGAGCCCACCCCTTCCGCTGGTCGTGCCACCGGGAAGGCCGGTTGCCGTACATGCGCTCCAGAAACTTGCCACGTAGATCCGATCTCAACACTTCGCTCACTTCGGAAGCCAGTTCCACGGCGCGTTCCGCGGTCCACAGCGGCACTACTCCCGCGTGTACTCGGAGCACCTGGTGTTCCTTCTCCAGCCGGGCGAGAGGCTGGGACAACAACCACTCGCGCAATGATTCACGATCGGGCGAGCGCAGGATTCTTTCAAATTCACGATTCTTGCAGTCGCCGTCAGGGTGCCGGTGGTCGGCAGCCAGCAGGTGCAGGTCGTGGTTGCCAAGCGTCACTGAGCATGCCGAACCCAGCCCTTTCAAAAGTTGCAGTACTTCGAGCGACTGCCCGCCGCGATTGACCAGGTCGCCGCAGCTCCAAAGCTGGTCGCCGGCCGGGTCAAAGCGTATTTGATCCAACAGGCGGGCCAGCGGATCGTAGCAGCCTTGGATATCGCCCAGCAGGTAGATCGCCATGAAAGATCAGCAGGCTCTCGTTAGTGCAGCGCGTCGGGGGCGTGCAGCGCGAATTCCGGTATTTCGGCGCGGAATGACTCGCCCTGGCGGGTCACGAAACCGTAGGAGCCCTTCATGGAACCGACCGGAGTGGGGATTAGGGCGCCGCTGGTATAAGTGTAGGATGCGCCGGGTTCGAGCAATGGCGTTTCGCCGATGACACCTTCGCCGATGACCTCCTCCTCGGAACCGTCGCCATGCGTAATGATCCAGTGCCGGTTGCGCAACGTGATCGGTACCGTGCCCTGGTTGGTGATCTGGATCGTGTAGGCAAACGCGAACTGGTCCTGATGCTCTCCCAGGAACCTGGGCTTGGCGACAACTTCCACGGGATGCTCGGTTGACATGCCACTAGCATAATGTCGGCACCGCCCTTTGTGAAAGAAAATTACGCCGTGTCGTTGCCCGTGAGGGCGCCGGCAAGCCGGATAAAGTCCGGCACTGACAGCTGTTCTGCGCGTAGCCCGGCGTCGATACCAAGGGATTCCAGGGCATTGGCGTCGATCAGTCCTTCCAGGCTGTTGCGCAAGGTCTTCCTGCGCCTGGAAAATGCTTGCCGGACGACCCGGTTCAGGTCGGGCATCTGGGCATAACCGCTCAAGGGCTCACGTCTGGGCAAGAGGCGCACCAGGGTGGATTGAACCTTCGGTGCCGGGTCGAACGAACTCCTGTCGATGTCGAATAATGGCACCACTTCGCACTGGTTTTGACACATCACACTCAAGCGCCCGTAACGCTTGCCACCCGGTTTTGCCGCCATTCGCTCGACGACCTCTTTCTGCAACATGAAGTGCATATCCACCGGCGCCTTGCGCGATTCCAGCACGTGGAAGACCAGGGGTGTGGATATGTTGTAGGGGAGGTTTCCCACAAGGCGGTATGCGCGGTCGTCGGCCAGCTCGCCCGGGTCGGTCTGCAGCGCGTCCCCGCAAATCACGCGAATGTCCGCCCGGCCTTCGTAGCGTGCTTGTAGCGTGCCGGCGAGGTCACGGTCAATTTCCAGCACCAGCAGGTCCGCGCCGCTTCCGACGAGGGGGACGGTCAATGCGCCGCGGCCGGGCCCGATCTCGATCAGGAGTTCGCCTTTCGCTGGCGCGATCGCATCCACGATGCGCCGAATGACCGCGTCTTCTACCAGGAAATTCTGTCCGAAGCGCTTGCGCGCGCGATGGCTCATGTGCCCGCGTCCCGGCACATCGCCTGGGCCATGGCCGCTGCATGGAACAGGCTGGATGCCTCCGCGATTCCCTGGCCCGCGATGTCGAGCGCGGTGCCGTGGTCCACCGATGTGCGTACGAATGGCAGTCCCAGCGTGATGTTGACCGCCCGCCCGAATCCCGCGTGCTTCAGCACCGGCAGTCCCTGGTCGTGGTACATGGCAATCACGCAGTCACACGATTCAAGGGCTCTGGGAGTGAAAGCAGCGTCGGCGGGAACCGGGCCGGTGACAGGAACGCCCTCCTGCAGGCACTGGGCGATGGCGGGTGCGATCACGTCCCGGTCCTCCGATCCGAGGTGCCCGCCTTCCCCCGCATGCGGATTGAGACCGAGGACCTGGATCCTGGCCGCTGGCAGGCCGAACCGCAGCCGCAGTTCCGCGTGCGTTATCAAAATCGTCTCGCGCACGCGATCGATCGTTATCGCGTCCGGCACATCACGCAGGGGAAGGTGCGTGGTCACGAGGGCGACACGCAAATCACCGGCTGCGAGCATCATGACAACCCGGGAAACGCCGGCCAGTTCGGCAAGAAACTCGGTGTGACCGGAAAAACCGATTCCGGCCTCGTTGATTACCGCCTTGTGCACCGGGCCGGTCACCAGCGCACCGGCCCTGCCGGCCCGGACCTGCCGAACCGCACACTTCAGTGTTTCGAGCACGTAGACCGCGTTGGCGGGGTCGGGATGGCCGGCGGTGACTGGCGCCTTGAGGGGCACGTGCGCAATGGCCATTTCGCCGGCGCGCACAGTATCGCCCGGCTGCCATTCTCCGGCGCTGAAGGGCAGGCTGAGCCGTGTAGCCGTTTCCTGCAGCAGCTTGGGGTCAGCAAAGACCAGCAGTCGGATTTCGGGATGCTCGGCCGCCAGGCGCAAGACACATTCGGGACCGATCCCGGCCGGCTCGCCAGGCGTCAGCGCCAGTACCGGGAGATCCATGATCATATTAAGGTCCTGGCTGCTCAGGAGGGCAGGCGCAGCTCCACGAATGCTTCTTCGCGCATCTGTCTCAGGAAACGGTCGATTTCAACTTCGGCCTTGGTCTGGCGAATGCTTTCTCGCGCCTGGCGCCGAATTGCGGCATCGGTCACGTCCACTTCGCGGCTGCCGAGGTTCTCGATGATGTGCCAGCCGGCCTGGCTTTGGAACGGCTCGCTAATCTGACCTACCTCCAGCGCGCTCAACATTTGCTCAACCCGTTCGCCGTAGGCATTCTCCTGGAACCAACCCATGTCGCCACCGAGGTTGGCGCTGGTCGGGTCGTCCGAATTTTTCTTCGCGACTTCCGCGAAATCCGCGCCATCGACGATCTGTTGGCGGATTTCCCGAACTTTCTCCATCGCGTCCCGGGGGGTCACCAGTTCATTGGTTTCGATCAGGATGTGCCGTGCGTGGTGTTCCTTGGCCATGACCCTGGAGCGTTCACGGTAGTCGTTGACCTTGATGATATGAAAGCCTGCGGGGCTTCGAATCGGCACGGTGTATTGCCCGGTGCGCAGGTTCTTGATCGCGTCGGCGAAAGTGCGCGGGACGGAATTCAGATCGCGCCAGCCGACCTCGCCGCCTTCCAGGGCTTCCTGGCTCTGTGAATAACTGATGGCCGCGGATGCGAAGTCCATCCCGTCGTCCAGACGTTGATGAATCTCGTTGATGCGCGCGGCGGTTTCCTGGATCTGTGCCGGGGTTGCCCCTTCCGGCAGCGTCAACATGATATGGGAAATATTGTATTCGCCGCCCGCGTGTTCGTCCGATGCCAGCAGAATGTCCACCTCGGTATCGGAAATCGGGTCCATGCTGGCGACCACGCGCTGGCGCAGGCGCTCTGCCATCAATTCTTCGCCGATGTTGCGGCGGAACTCGGCGAAGTCTTCGCCGTCGCTCTCAATCACCTGCCGCATTTGCATGACGCTCAGTCCGTTCTGCTGGGCCAGGGCGGTCACGGCCTGGTCAATTTCGGCGTCGCTGACCCGAATGCCGGTCTGGAGGGCGCGCTGCACCTGCAGCTTGCGGATGACAAGCCGTTCCAGGACCTGCTTTTCCAACAGGTCCTGTGGCGGGAGGTTGCCACCCTGTGCGCGAATTCTCTCCACGATGCCTTCAATGGCCGTATCCAGTTCACTGCGCAGGATCACATCCTGGTCGACCAGGGCCACGATGCTGTCGATTTCTTCGCTCTGCTGCGCGGATGCTGGCTGGCTCGCCATGCCCGTGGCCACCAACATGCAGCAGGCCGTTATCAGGATAAGAGGCTTGTGGATCATTTGGGACATCTCCGGGGAATTTGGCTTCCATGGTTCATGGTCAAGGTTTGACGTCCCTGGCCGCCATTGGTTTCATCTCGACGCACCGAGGCGCGCACAATCCTTCATTTTAGCGCATTGGGACTGGTCGCGACTATTCGGCTTCGTCGTAAAACAGGGGCGGTGGCTGGCGTCCAAAACTGCCCAGGCCTTTCAGGGTCAGTTCGAGATAAATCGCGTTTCGCTCATCGCCGTCGCGGCTGCGCAGGTAGCGGCGGCTGATCAGTCGCATGGCCCAGCAGCAGCTTTCATATTCAATACCGGCCTGCGCTTCGAGTAGGTCGGATTCTTCCAGTGAATATTTGAGCCTCGAGAGGAAACGCCAGCGCTCGTTGATGGGCCAGATATGGCGCAGGTCGAATTGGTCGAGGCGGTCGCGGCGGTAGCGGTATTCAAAGCCCAGGCGGCTTCCACGCTCCGATGTGTAGTCCACGCCCAGCGTACCCAGGTCGAGTTCGTTGTTTTCCCAGTTCCATTGCGCACCGATCCTGCCGGTGAAGCGGGTGAACGGGTGCCAGGTGAACTCCGCGAGAAACGGGGACGTATCGATGTCCAGGGGCATGGCCTGGTTGCCCAGCCTGACCTGGCGGTCCTGGAAGTAAAAAATCTGGCCAACATTCAGGCTCCAGCGGTTTCTGCCCGTGTGCGGGTCCAGCGACCGTGTTCCCAGGGCGAGGGTCAGGCGATTCGCATCCGTCTGGCGGTCCGCACCCGTGAATCGGTTGGTGTGGAACAACTGGGCGAAACTGAAAGTGAACTCCGCGCTGTCGAAATCGGGCAGGTGATCCTGATTCTCGTACGGCACATACAGGTAGAACACGCGGGGTTCGAGGGTTTGAACATGGCCCGAAGACATCGTCTTTTCGAAGTACATTCCGGAATCCAGCGTCAGAATCTGGGTCCCACGGTCGGGGGAATCATCACCGGACTGTCCGTTGAGGTCGAGTTCATAGGCGGTGTAGCGGTATCCCACGCTGCCGCGCAAGAAGCCCCAGTAGCGCGCCATCCC
>Ga0102952_1000845_pt1 | contig 10725 bp, 9 predicted proteins | sample SalPon2A_C_D1_MG_FD_78506 | JGI IMG/M metagenome (GOLD analysis project Ga0102952, IMG submission 78506) | Soil microbial communities from South San Francisco under conditions of wetland restoration - Salt Pond MetaG R2A_C_D1_MG | ecosystem: Environmental > Terrestrial > Soil > Wetlands | place... | reverse complement strand
CGAGTGCAACCTCGTAGCGATTGCGAGTATCGATGAGCAGCGTCGCGGGATCGTCAAGCAGAGCGTGCCAGCGCGCGGGCGGCACGTGCAGGCCGGTTCCGGCCTGCGGCCGGATATCGGGCCGGCCGAGGCTCACGATTTCCGGTTTGACCCGGACCTTCATGCGCTGGAACGGCGCAGCTGCCGCATGCGTGCGGCGGCCCGCGACGGCCGCATCGGGATGCAGGCGTGCCCGCAGCCAGGCGAACACCGCATCGATGCCTGCGCGGCTGCCCGCGAGCGTGCCGTTGTATCCTTCCGTGGCCAGCAGGATCGTGCCGCGCAGCGCCTGCCGGCCGCACAGGGCGAGCAGCGGGTCGCGCAGCGTGGTCGGCGCCTCGATGTCGACGAAGCGATAGAAGGACACCACGTTGACGGTACCGGACGCCTGCATCGGCGGTTACGCCGCCTCCCCGGCGTCACTCGAGGTCAGCGACAGGATGCTGTGCCGGATCTCCTCGCCGAGCACCAGGCGCGCGTCCTCGCCGATGCGCGTTATGTCCTCGTCGAACTCCAGTTTGCCGTCGTCATTGCGCCGCAGTACGTCGAGTACTCGCAGCTCGGCAATGAAATCGCGGAACAGCCCGCGGTCGAAGAAATCCGGCGAATGCAGTCCATAGATCATCGCCAGGCGCTGTGCGCTCTGCTGACAGAGTGCTTCCAGCGTGGCCCGCGACAGGCTGCCGGAGCCGTTCTTCACGAGCAGGGAAATAACAAGGTAGAAACGCTGCAGCATCGGCACCATGGATTGCCCCAGCATCAACAACTGGAACGCCTTGCCGGACCCGGCGGGCGGCCGCACCAGCAACTTGCCGTCGCTGCTGCGCGAGAGTATCTGCAGATCGAGCAAGGCGGCGATCGCCGCGCTCGTCACCTCGTCGATTTCCTCCGCGCGCCACTTCAGGGTCAGTTCCTGCCTGACGAACGGATAGATCAGCCGTACCAGGCGTTGCAGCTCGCTGTGCGCGAGGCGCCGCCCCTGGATGAAACAACAGGCGATGGCCGCCGGGATGGCAAACAGGTGCTGCACGTTGTTGCGGAAGTATGTCATCAGCACGGCCTGCGGCTCCGCCATGCTGATGACGTCGCCGAGCGGGTGCGCCGTCCGGCTCACGACCTCGAGCTTCTCACCGTGGCGAATGATTTCATCGGGAGCCCAGTCGGGAATCGTCACCGATTCCGAGTAACGAAAACGCGTCAGCAGATCGATCGAAAGCTGCAACTGCCGCGCAAGCTCCAGCGCACCCATCGTTTGCTTCGGCGTGGACAGCAGGGTCGATGCCAGCAAGCTGATCGGCGTCACGGCCGCTGCTGCATTGATGCCGACCATGATTTCCTCGCCGAGCGTGTCGATCACCTCGTTGATCCATGCCGGCCGTTCGTCGCCCATGGGCGTCTCGTCGCGCCAGCCGGCCTGGTAGCGGTCGAGCAGCTGTTCGAGTTCAATCGGCTTGCCGACGTTCACGTAGACCTTGCCGAAATTGTCGCGCAGCGAGCGCACGCTGTTGATCAGCCCGAACAGGCTCTCCTTCTTTTTCGCCGCGCCGCCCAATTCGCTGATGAATGCATCTCCCTCGATCAGCTTTTCGTAGCCGAAGTAGATCGGCACGAACGCCACCGGCCGGCGCGGGTCCGCCAGGTAGGAATTGACCGTCATGGCGAGCATGCCGGCCTTGGGTGACAGCAATCGCCCGGTGCGGCTGCGGCCGCCCTCGACGAAGTACTCGATCGAGTGGCCGCGGATCAGGATCTGGTGCAGGTAGGCATTGAAGACCGCGGCATACAGCCGGTTGCCCTTGAACGTGCGCCGCAGGAAAAACGCACCGCCGCGTCGCAGGATCGCACCGATCACCGGCATGTTCAGGTTGATACCCGCCGCCACGTGCGGAATGCTCAGACCCTGCTGGTAGACGATATAGCCGAGCAGCAGGTAGTCGATATGGCTGCGATGGCACGGCACGTAGACGATTTCCCGATCCTCGGCGACTTCATGCAGGTGCCCGGTATGCTGGAGTTCGATGCCGTCGTAGATCCGGTTCCACAGCCAGCGGAGAAAGCGCTCGACGATACGTATCGTCGGGTAGGAAATGTGCGCGGCGATTTCCTGCGCATACTTGCGGGCCTTGTGCCGCGTGCGTTCGAGCAGTGCGCGGTTGTCGCCTGCCTCGGCCTCGATCATGCGCTGCACGATGGGGTCGCGCAGCACGACATTGACCAGCGTGCGCCGGTGCGAGAGATCGGGGCCGACGGTGGCCGTGCGCCGTTGCCGGAAATGCACGCGCAGTATCCGCGACACCTTGCGAAAGGCGACGTCGCCGTCCGTTGCATCCGCGATGATGCCGCCGAGCCGCAGCGGTTCGCTGTAGCGCAGCAGCGTATTGCGGCCGGTGATCAGCGTGACCAGCAATTTGCGGGTGCGGCCGGCCACGTCCCAGTTTTCCGAGAACAACAATTTCAGCCAGGAATGTTCCTTGTCCGGCGCGCGTCCCCAGTAGATCGCCGCCGGCACCAGCAGCAGTGACTCGCCGTCGGCCCCGAGGCCCGCCTCGACGAGGCGGCGCAGCCGCCGCGAGCCGGTCGTGCTCGGGCGGCGCAGCAACAGGCCCTTGCGCGGACGCAGCACCACCAGCCGATGCGCTTCGCGCAAGCCCGCAAAGGTCAGCGGTTCGAGCGGCGACGGCAAGCCGTGGAGGCGGCACTGGCGCACCAGCGCCAGGGTGTCCGCAAGCCCGCCCGTCTCCAGTACGTAACAGACTTCGTCGCCGGCGTGCGCCAGCAACTCCGCGGGCCGCTCGGGCTGCACCGACGGCCGTGTCCAGGTGCTGAACACCTTGCCGGCCAGCCAGAACCAGGGCTGCGAAATGAAGCGGGCGAAACTCATGGGCGGCCAATCTTACAGAAAAGCACTGCGCCCGGGAGTCGCTCAGGGTTGCTCCTCGTCCTGCGCGCCCTCTGCCTGTTCCGCCTCGGCCAGCGCCTTGTCCATGCGTTCCTTCTGTTCCATGACCTGGCGCTCGACGTCCTGCGCCTTGTCGAGCGTACCCGTCATATCGTCGAACACGCCCTCTTCCTGCGGCGCTTCGGCGTCGTCGCTGCCGCAGCCTCCCAGCAGTATTGCCACCACCAACAGCATTCTGATCATCTCTGGTCTCCCCGTTTCGTCAGTGCCGCAACTCGCTGCACGAACAGCTGCAGAAAGTCATTGATTGCATCGATGTTTGCCGTAAGCCGGTGATCGCCGTCGACAATGTGCAGCGTCGCGCCGGCGGCACGCGCAAAGCGGATGCTGTTGTCCACCGGTACGACGTCGTCACGCCAGCCGTGCACGATTTCCAGCGGCACCTCGGGCGGCGGCGGCGTCAGGTGTGCGAAGCCGGGCATGAAGTACGCGGGCGCCAGCACGAACACGCCGGCGGCATGCAGGCGCGCGGCGGCGGCCGTGGCGACGTGGCCGCCCATGCTCGAACCGACCAGCAGCAGCGGCTCGCCGGCACCGCTGCACTCGGCTTCGAGCTTCTGCACGCGTGCGCCCGGATCGGCGATTCCCCGGTAATCCACGCTTTCGGCGCGGCAACCGAGCGCCCGCACCCGTGCCGCCATGCGCTGAATCTTGGTGCCCCAGGGCCCGCTCTCCTGGCCGTGGGAAAAATACACTGCCGGCATGGTCATGCTCACCGCTCCCTGCGGGCCGCGGTGGCGGCCGCGCACGTCACACATTGTATACGCTGCGGCGCTGTCAGGATTCATCCCAGGCCGCCGACGGTTTCCACAGCAATTCGTCGAGATCGGGCTGCCAGCGGTAGCGCCGCAGGTCGATGCGCCCGTTACACACCTCGACCCCCTCGGCCCGCAGACGCGCGGCCTGGCGCCGCCAGCTGTCGCTGTGTTCGGCGAATGCGATACGGCCGGCGGCGGTGATGACGCGGTGCCACGGCAGGTCCTCGCCCGCCGGCATGTGGCGCAGCGCGTAGCCGACCTGGCGCGCGCCGCGCGGCACGCCGGCGATTGCCGCGATCTGGCCGTAACTTGCGACTGCGCCGCGCGGAATGTCGCGGACCGTCGCGCGGATGCGTGCGAGACGCCGTTCGCGTGCGGCGGCGCGCGGCACCGCTAGCGGCCGCCCGCCATGTTGAGGCGTGCACGAATCTCGCGCCGCGCTTCACTCAGCACGCTTTCGTTGTTGAGGCTGTCCAGGATCTGCTGCACGACCTTCTTCGGCCCGCCCTCGCCCCAGGACTTGCCATGCGACAGGTACTCGGCGGCGACCCGGCCGACCAGGTAGGTGCTGTACCAGGCTATCGCGCCCTGCGCGCCGGCGGTCAGCACGGTCGACAGGCCGAGCGTGCCTGCCTTCAAGGCGCTGGAGACGAAATGCATCGCCCACACCGTGCCCATCAGTGCCGCCGCCTCGGCGGCGATGACCGAGACCAGCGAGCCGGCCTCGCGCCGCGACAGCGGCAGGTCGTAGACGCGTGACAGGTGCATCACCATGCCGACGTCGATGAATGCCGCGGCGAACAGGTCGGCCACCGGCACCGGGTTGAAGGCGACCGCGACACCCTTGGCAATGCAGTAACTGCGCAGCAGCCGGTCGCCGATCTCGCGGCGTGCGGCGAGGATGCGCTGACCGACCTTCTCGCTCAAATCGGTGGCGAACAGGCTCGCATTGAGCGCCGCAAGCGTCTTGCCTTCGGCCTCGATGATGTCCCACAGCCTGAGGCGCAGTTCCTCGATGTCGGGCGGCCGCGCGCGCTGCGAGGCCTGCTCGTGCCCGGCCGCGTCGACCGACAGCACCGTTTGCGGGCGCGGTTGGGCGGCCGCCGCCAGCACCTGCGACGCCGGCACGAAACCGGCGATCTTGCGGCGTATCGACTCGAGCAATGCGCCGGCTTCCTGCGCCGTGTACAGGTCGCGCTTGTTCAGCACGACGATGAGCGGACGCCCCGCCTGTACCAGCGTGCGCACGGCCTGCCGCTCGCTGTCGGTGATGTCGCTCTCCAGTACGAAGATGACGAGATCGGCGCGCCCGGCCACTTCGCGGGCAATGCGTTCGCGGGCTTCGCCGCCGGCCTCGTCCAGTCCCGGCGTGTCGATCAGGTACACGCCGCCGGCGCTCACTTCCTGCCAGCGCTCCATCGACGACTGCCGGGTCTCGCCGTGCAGCGGGCTCACCGCGAAGCGCGGCTCGCCGACCAGCGCGTTGAGCAGCGAGGATTTCCCGGTGCTCACGCGGCCCACCGCGGCGATGTGCAGGTGGCCGTGCTCCAGCTTGTCCAGCATCGCCGCCACGGCGGCGTAGTCCTGTGCCAGCGATTCGCGGATTCCGGACGGCAGGCGGGGGTCGTCGATCAGTTCCGTCAGGGACTCGCGCGCCAGCGTCAGGTGATGCGCGCCGCGGTCACTCGCGTCGTTGCCGTTCGCGTTCGGCGAGCGCCATCCTTGCCACCTGCTGAACACCCGCTTCAATATGTTCACCGATGCTGTCCCCGAATTCGTCCGCTGCCTGCGCCGGCTGCAGTTCGCCATGCCGTTTCAGTGTCTGCACCAGGCTGCGGCCGAGTGCGTCGAACAGGAGACCGTAGGCTACCGCATGCACCAGCCCGCCGGCGACCGTGCCGAGACCGGGAAAGGCCTTCAAGCCGTTGCCGGCGACGGCCAGCGACAACGGCAGTGCCCTGCCCGCGCGGCTCTGGCTCAGGCTCAGGAATTCCTCGACGTCCAGGTCGCGCGGCGCCGCCCCGTACAGCCGGCACAGCGCGCGGGTCATGGTCGTGCCCACGTAACCCTGTATCAGCACGTCGGTGCCGGGGCTGACGGCGGCCAGCGCACCGACGACCGCCTTGCGCGTCGAGTTGCGAATGATCTGTTGCGAGCGCTGCTCCCGGTAGCGCGCTTCCGCTTCAGCCAGTTGTTCCGCGGCCAGCCGGAAGACCGCGCGATCGCGGCGCGCGTCCAGCTCGCCGCGCTCACGCTCGAGGAGGCGGTTGATGGCGACCACCAGCACGCCGACATCCGCGGGACGCTGGCGCTGGGCGAGCGTCTCGCTGCCGTCGGCGCGCCGCTCCACGACTTCGCGGGCGCCGCCGGCGGACACGGCGACGACCTGGTCGCGCGACCACTCACCGCCCAGGTCCTGCAGGTGCTCGAGCAGCCGCTGCATCAGCTGCGCCTGTTCGCCGGCGTCGTAACGATCCGACTTGTTCAGCACCAGCACCGTCGGCTTGTCGAGCGCCAGCAGGCGTTCAAGGGCCGCCTTTTCCGCGCGCGTCAGGTCACCGTCGCAGACGAAGATGACGACCTGCGCGCGCCGCGCCTCCCGCATGGCCGCCTCGTCGAAGCCGGCCGCGACGCCGCCGGTACCCGGCACGTCCGTCAGCAGCACCTCGACGCCGGCGTCGTTGGTCCAGCGGAAGTGGCGGATATCGAGCGTGGAACCGCCGACCGCGCTGATCGCGACGTCGGCGCCCGGTACCAGCGCGCGCAGCAGGGAGCTCTTGCCACTCGATATTTCGCCGAAGAAACACAGGTGCACGGTGCCGGCCTGCTGCCGGGACGACAGTTCGGCCAGCTCGGCCGCGGGTGCGGCCGTCTCGATGCCGGCAGCGTCGGCCGCGCGCAGGCGGGCTTCGATTTCGGCGCGCGTGAGCGGTGCCCGCGACCGCCGCTCCGCTGCCTGCGGCCGGCGCCGCACCAGCAGCCGTATCACCAGCCAGACAGCGGCCAGCAACAGCGCGCTCATGGCGCCGACATAGCCGTACAGCAGCAGCCGCGGGCCGGCCAGCAGGCGGTCCCACACGTTCAGGGCCGACTCGGTGACGAACAGGATAGCCGCGATGCCAAGCACGAACAGCAGCAGGATCGCGATGCCCAGGACCATGCGAATGAAACGGTCGAGTTTCATGGCGCGAAAGACTGCCCGAAAAGCCCGGGCAGAGGAAGCGGGAACGCGGCCACCCGGTACCCCGGCTTACACCCCGGGCAACCGCCGTGCGCTCCCGGCCGGTACCGTCACTGTCGCAAAATACAGACAATAGGCTATTGATTTTTTGGAAAAAAACGGCAAACTTCGCGCCCGATTCGCACTCTAAAACGGTCATCGTGCGATCACCGTGTCCGGCGCGTGACCCCACGACACGGTCGCTATTCCCCCTTGGGTCACGCACAGGAGTTTCATAATGAATAAACGACTTGGGCATTCGGTCGTCGCGGCTGCCGCCGCAATGCTGTTACTGGCCGGCACCGCCGCGGCCGCCGAGCTGCGTTACGACTACGCGGAACTGCGCTACGTCGACGCGGAAATCGACGGCAATGGCGGCGGCGACCTGAACGGCGACGGTTTCGAGTTCGGCGGCTCGCTGGAGATCGCCGACAACATTCACCTGTTCGGCAGCTACCAGGCGCTCGACTTCGATGGCAACGTCGACACGTCCGCGCTGGAACTCGGTGCCGGCTACATGGTGCCGGTCGCGCCGAGTGCGGACCTGGTGGCACGCATCTCCTATATCGACGGTGAAGTCGATGCCGGCTTTGCCAACGTCGACGACAGCGGCATCGGCCTGTCTGCCGGGTTCCGCAAACTGTTCACGTCGCAGTTCGAGGGCCGCGCGTTCATCAATCACGTCGACCTGGACGAATCCGGCAACAGCACCTCGGTGGAGCTGGCCGGCGATTACTACTTCAATCCGCAGTTTGCCGCCGGGTTGTCGCTCGAATTCGGTGACGACGAGACCGCCATCGGCATCGGCGGCCGTTATTTCTTCGGTCGTTCCGTGCGCTGATCACGCTTGAGGCTGACCGGCGGGCCGCAAGGCTCGCCGGCTTTTTTTTGCCCGGGCGCGGCGCCGGCGGGAATCGTGCGACACTGGCATGCCCACCCCGCCCCGGCTCGCTGGAATGACGGTGATGCGACACCGGAAACATCGGTCACGCCTCTGCAAGGCGCTCGTCGGGACGGCCGCGGTCGTGGCCGCGTTCATCGTCACCAGCGTTGCGCTGGTATTGCCGTTGCGTTTCACGACGCCGGCGACGACCGCGTTCATACTGCAGGACGACAGCGGCCGCGTGCCGGTCGCCCGGGCCTGGCTGCCGTGGCCGCAGCTGGGCACGCGTCTGCCGCTCGCGGTGGTGGCGGCGGAAGACCAGAAGTTCGGCACGCATTTCGGCTTCGACCTGGAGTCGATACGCCAATCGGTGGCCGACTTCAGTGACGGTGAGTCGCTGCGCGGCGCCTCCACGATCACGCAGCAGCTGGCAAAAAACCTGTTTCTCTGGCCCGGGCGCAGTTTCGTTCGCAAGGGACTCGAGGCCTGGTTCACGGTCGTGCTTGAAAGCTGCCTGCCGAAACGCCGCATCCTCGAGCTTTACCTGAACGTGGTCGAATTCGGTCCCGGTATCTACGGCGCCGCCGCCGCGAGCCGGCATTACTTCGGCCGCGAACCGGGCAGGCTGAATGCCGCGCAAGCGGCCCTGCTGGCCGCGGTACTGCCGAACCCGGCGCGCCTCGATGCCGCGCGGCCGAGCCGCTACCTGCGCGAGCGGCAGCGCTGGATCCTGGCGCAAATGGCACGCCTCGAGCGCGACGGCTGGCTGGCGACGATCGACTGACGCGCGGTTACAATGCGACGCTGTGTTCGCCCCGCCGCCGGAGCCCGCCCATGCCATGGCAACGTCCTACCGTACCGATCGCCGCGCTGCTGCTGTGCACGCTGCTGGCGGGCGCTTGCGAACAGCAGGCGCCCGCGTCACTGGTGGTGACCGGCGCGCGCGTGTGGACCGGCGATGCCGCCCGCCCCTGGGCGGAAGCACTGGCGAGCCGCGATGAGCGCATCGTCGCGGTCGGCAGCGCGGCCGAGATCGAGCAGCTGATCGGTGACGGCACCGAGGTGATCCGCGCCGACGGCGGCCTGCTGGTACCGGGCTTCATCGACTCCCACGTGCATTTCCTCACCGGCGGTGCCGGCCTCGCGTCCGTGCAGCTGCGCGAGGCACGTTCGGCCGACGAATTCCGTCAGCGTATCGCCGCATTCGCCGCTGAACTGAATCCCGGGGAATGGATCCTGAACGGCAACTGGGATCACGAGAACTGGGGCGGCGAATTGCCGCGGCGCGACTGGATCGATGCCGTCACACCGCACAACCCGGTGTGGATCAATCGCCTCGACGGCCACATGGCGCTGGCGAATTCGCGCGCACTCGAGCTCGCCGGCGTGGACGCCGACACGCCGGACGTCGACGGCGGCGATATCGTGCGCGATCGCGACGGCCGGCCCAGCGGCGTTTTGAAAGACAATGCCATGGCGCTCGTGGATGCGGCGGTACCGCCCTACTCCGAGGCACAACTCGACCGCCACGCGCAGGCCGCGATGGCGTATGTCGCCGCCAACGGCGTGACCTCGGTGCACGACATGGCCGACTTCCGCAGCCTTGCGGCCTACCGCCGTGCACGGGCTGCCGCGCGCCTTGCGACCCGCATATACAGCGTCGTGCCGCTGCCCGAGTGGCGCGCACTCGCCGACGACATCGCGGCGCACGGGCGCGGCGACGAGTGGCTGCGCGTTGGCGGCGTGAAGGGTTTCATGGACGGTTCACTCGGCTCGCACACGGCCGCCTTCCTGCAACCGTTCAGCGACGCACCCGGGGACCGCGGCTTGCTGGTAAGCGATCGCGACGACATGCGGCGCTGGATCGGCGCCGCGGACGACGCCGGCCTGCAGGTGATGGTGCACGCGATCGGCGACCGCGCGATCCGCGACCTGCTGGACATCTACCTCGACGTCGCGGACGACCACGGCGCGCGCGACCGGCGCTTTCGCATCGAACACGCCCAGCACATTGCTCCGCAGGACCTGCCGCGCTTTGCCGCGCAGCAGGTCATCGCCAGCATGCAGCCGTACCACGCCATCGACGACGGGCGCTGGGCCGACAAGGTGATCGGCGCGGAGCGCGCCCTGACGACCTACGCGTTTCGCTCGCTGATCGCCTCCGGGGCGCACGTGGCATTCGGCAGCGACTGGTTCGTCGCGCCGCCGACACCGATCGACGGTATCTACGCCGCGGTCACGCGACGCACGCTGGACGGTGCGCACCCCGACGGCTGGGTACCGTCGCAGAAGATCAGCGTCGAACAGGCGCTCGCCGCCTACACCTCGGAAGCGGCCTACGCGTCCTTCGAAGAGGACGTCAAGGGGCGCCTGAAAGCGGGCATGCTGGCCGACTTCGTGTTGCTCGATCGCGACCTCACGCGCATTCCGCCGCAGACGATCCGCGACACGCGCATCCTGCGCACGGTGGTCGGCGGCCGCACCGTCTACCGCGCGGATGCAGGGCGCGCCGGCACACCCTGACGGCACATTACGGGCGCCGCCGCGCCAGCACCGCGACGAGCAGCGCGACGCAAAACGGCAGTACGCGTTCCGCCGCGTCGCCCGGCGTATCCGGCAGCCACGACAGCAGCACGGTGAGCCCGAACCCCGACGCCATCGACGCCAGCGTACCGCGCGCGCTGGTCTCGCGCCCGGCGAGGCGCAGCAACAGGAGCGGGCCGAATGCCGAGCCGAGCGCCGCCCAGGCGAACAGCACGCGCGAGAAGATGTCGGCGCGCCATACCAGGGCCAGCGCCGTGGCCAGCAGCAGCACGATCAGCACGGTCAGGCGCGAACGGCGCAGGCTCGCATCGGGCGGACCGGT
>Ga0102952_1000842_pt1 | contig 10731 bp, 7 predicted proteins | sample SalPon2A_C_D1_MG_FD_78506 | JGI IMG/M metagenome (GOLD analysis project Ga0102952, IMG submission 78506) | Soil microbial communities from South San Francisco under conditions of wetland restoration - Salt Pond MetaG R2A_C_D1_MG | ecosystem: Environmental > Terrestrial > Soil > Wetlands | place... | reverse complement strand
TGGCGTAATAAGCGTGCAAAGCACCCAGGTGGAAAGCCGCTTCAACGAGGAAGACAAAAACCTGCTGAGCACCATTGCCATCAATGTGGGGGTGGCCCTTCATAACGCCGAACTCTACGAAGCCGCACGCGATGCAAAAGCCCGGGCCGAGGATGCCAACGAGGCCAAGAGCGCTTTCCTTTCCACGGTAAGCCATGAACTCCGCACCCCACTGACTTCCGTGCTTGGCTTTGCGAAAATTATCCGTAAAAGGCTGGAAGATAAAATTTTCCCTGCCGTAACCATCGACGATCAAAAAATCAAAAAGACAATGAAACAGGTAAGTGAAAACCTGAACGTAGTTGTCTCGGAAGGGGAACGACTGACTAACCTGATTAACGACGTACTGGACCTGGCCAAAATCGAATCGGGCCGCATGGAATGGAATAAAAAGGCTATTTTCATGCAGGACGTGATCAGCCGTGCCGTGGCGAGTACCTCTTCATTGTTTGAGGAAAAGAAACTCGCGCTGAAAAAAAATATACAGCCAGACCTGCCATTGGTAAGTGCCGATGAGGACAAACTCATACAGGTGGTGATCAACCTGCTCTCCAACGCCGTCAAATTCACGGATAAAGGGAAGGTGGTTCTGGAAGCATATCTGGACAACGGACAAATAATCGTAGAGGTTCAGGATACAGGGATTGGGATTGCCGAAAAAGACAAACACAAAGTCTTCGAAAAATTCCGGCAGGCCGGTGATACGCTGACTGACAAACCCAAAGGAACCGGGCTCGGACTGCCAATTTGCCGCGAAATCATCGAGCATCACGGGGGGATCATCTGGATGAAAAGCGAACCAGGGGTTGGAAGCACCTTCTTCTTCTCCATTCCGATCATAGGGGAACATTCCTCACAAGCTCCCCTGCAACTCGAGCGGATATTGAAAAGCCTGAAGAAACAGATCAAACATTCCTCCCTGAATGCTGTAAAGTCTTACTCAACCATCCTGGTAGTCGATGACGACACTCCCATTCGCTCCCTCCTCAGGCAGGAACTTACTGAAGCGGGGTATGAAGTTCAGGAAGCCAGCAACGGCAAAGCAGCCCTGGATATGGTGCGGATGAACAAACCAGACCTGATTATCCTGGACGTAATGATGCCGGAAATCAATGGCTTTGATGTGGCAGCCGTCCTTAAAAACGACCCGGCCACCATGGACATCCCCATCATTATCCTGTCCATTGTCCAGGACAAGGAGCGGGGCCTTAAAATAGGTGTCGACCGTTATCTGACCAAGCCCATCAATACGGAGCAGCTCTTTCACGAGGTAGAAGAACTGTTGGAACAGGGAGTTTCTCGGAAAAAGGTCCTGGTGGTTGACGAGGACGCCTCAGCTGTAAAATCCCTTACCGATGTCCTGAGCGCCAGGGGGTATAAAGTCATGGAAACCAATGCCGAGAACCTGATGCATTCTGCCGCCGAGAGCAAACCCGATATTATTATGCTCAATGCCGTCAACAATGGCGACCAGTCTATTATTAAGGAACTGAAACTACAAAAAGGGTTGGAGAACGTGATGTTCTTTATCTATGAATAACATAAATTAAATCTGAATGGAAAAACGAATACTGATCGTGGATGACGAAGCGCACATTCGCATGCTGATCGAGCAAACCCTGGAAGATCTGGAAGACCAGGGTGTGGAACTGCAATTTGCCGAAAACGGGGAAGAAGCACTCGAACTGATCAGGACACAACAGCCTAACCTGGTCTTTTTGGATGTAATGATGCCGAAATTAAACGGGATGGAAGTCTGTCAGAAAGTGAAGAAAGAACTCAAATTGAACGAGGTATTCATCATCCTGCTTACGGCTAAAGGGCAGGAGGTGGACCGGCAAAAGGGATTGGAAATGGGAGCGGACCGGTATATGACCAAACCTTTCGATCCGGACGAGATGCTATCTGTCGCCGAGGAAGTCCTGAACCTGTGACCCATGGCGGAATCCCACCCAAATCTGGCGGCCAGGGCCCTTCGGAACATCCTTAAAAAGGAACCGGACGTGATCAGGGTCATAGAAATGCTGTCCACTCGCCTGGAGACGCAGATCTGTATCCTGGATGCCAGGGGGACATTATTGTACGGACAGGAAAACAACTCCTGCCCTTTTTCATTTCCGTTAGGGGAAGATGCCTCACCCTATGGAATGTTGCAGGCCGAAAATTCGCGGGGAGCCGAACTGGCGTCTTACCTGGAAGTCCTTGTTAAAAAGGAAGAAGAAAAGAAAAATATCGGGTCTGAAGTGCTTGGGTTGTATCGGGAAATAAACATGATCTACAATTTCAGTGAAAAGGTTTCCGAAAAGATCGATGCCGCATCTATTGCCGAAACGGCCTTGCAGGAGGCATCCCAGATCATAGATACCACGCACGGCCTTTTCCTTATGTACCGGGAGGAAGATGAGCAGGTGGCGGTCATGGCATCCTTTGGGAAAGATCCCAGAAAAGAAGCGAGGATTTCAAGTCTTCAGCATATTCTTATAGAACTCATCCAACGGGGTACCTCCTCCATTGTGCTGCGCGAGCGTATCGAAGCGAATCCAGCCCTCAACCACCTGAAATCGGTAATGTATGCACCATTGAAAGTGAAGCACCGGACCCTGGGCCTGATCATCCTTGGCCACGCTGAGGAAAAAGAGTTCACGGCGGCGGAATTAAAACTCCTGACCACCATCGCCCTGCAGTCGGCCGGGGCCATCGAAAGTGCCCATCTTTTTCAGAAGGGACTGAAGGAGGCGCGGGACAAAGAGGAAGCGATCAGGGTCTTGCATGAGGCGAGCCAAAAATTTGTCCCGACGGAATTCATCAAATCCCTTGGGAAAAACACCTTGTCGGAAGTCGCCCTGGGCGATCTGGCCGAACGCGATGTTACCGTCTTATTTGCCGATATACGTGGATTTACCGGCCATTCCGAGCGCCTGGACCCAAAAGACAATTTTCTTTTTATCAATTCCTTCAACCGTCGTATGGGGCCCATCGTGCGTAAGCATGAAGGCTTTATCATGCAATATCTAGGCGACGGATTTATGGCTTTATTTCCCGGGGGGTCCCAGCATGCCCTGCGCGCTTCGGTGGAAATGCATAAGGTTCTCGGGGAGTATAATGCCGAACGCGCCAGGAAGGGGCGCTTTCATGTACAAATTGGGATCGGGATGCAAAATGGCAAATTGATTATGGGGATCACGGGAGATGTAGACCGCCTGGATGCGGCGATCATTTCCGACACGGTAAACACTGCCTCCCGGATCGAAGGGCTGTCAAAGCACTATGGCAGTTCTATTCTGCTTACCGGGTTATGTATGGAACAATTGTCCGATCCTGAAGAATTTAATTTTCGGTATCTGGGCCCGGTACAACTTCAGGGGAAGCAAACCCCGATCGGCTTATATGAATGCATTGACGGGGATGAGCCCGCCTTGCTAGAACATAAGTTATCCACCATCGAGGCATTTGACAAAGGCATGGAACTTTATTTTAACAAAGAATTCGCAATGGCTGCCGTCACCTTTCAAAAGGTGCTCAAAAAAAATAAAGATGACCACCCGGCTCATCTGTTTCTCAATCGGGCTGCCCACCTGATCACCCAGGAGATCGGCGAAGACTGGAAGGGCGTTGAAACCATGACCAGCAAATAAGGATGTTGCAATTCCTATTCCTTTCTTGAATTTGATCTCAGGATAAATCATACTTCCCGCACGAGTTGTAGTCAATCATTCTCCCGATCCATGGGAGCATTTCTCTGGTCCCTGCATGATATGTGTCATGTGATTTGATACCCAAAGGGGTTACTTTCGACGTATCAATCCGTTGACCGGATTAATCAGAATCGAAATGGAAACACTATCAACTACCAAGACCCGAGTATATAAGTTTGGCAACCGCGATGCCGATGGAAACCGAACAATGAAGAACTTGCTGGGTGGCAAAGGTGCCAACCTGGCGGAGATGAGCAGTATTGGCATCCCCGTTCCTCCGGGCTTTACCATAACCACGGAAGTATGTACGGAATACAACAACCTGGGGAAAGATGAGGTGATCCGCCTGCTTAAGGAGGAGGTTTATACGGCCATAGAAGATATTGAAGGGCAAATGGGAACCCGTTTCGGGGACAGCGAAAATCCCCTCCTGCTCTCTGTTCGATCCGGGGCCAGGGTTTCTATGCCTGGAATGATGGATACGGTCCTGAACCTTGGGCTGAATGACGAAACAGTGCTCGGGCTGGCTCAGAAAACCGGGAATGAACGGTTTGCCTGGGACTCCTACCGGCGGTTTATTCAGATGTATGGCGGCGTAGTGATGGGGCTTAAAGCAAGGAATAAGGATGATATCGATCCCTTTGAGGAACTCATTGAAAACCTCAAGGAAAAAAGGGATATCAAATTGGATACCGATTTCAGCATACAGGACCTCCAGGATCTGGTCTTTGATTTTAAGGCTGCGGTTAAAAAACATTGCGGCCTGGAACTCCCCACGGATCCCCGGGACCAGTTATGGGGTGCCATCCTGGCGGTCTTTAACAGCTGGAATGGAGACCGGGCCCGCTATTATCGTAAGTTACATGGATATCCGGCCGACTGGGGCACTGCCGTGAATGTGCAGGCCATGGTATATGGAAATATGGGAACGGATTCGGGCACAGGGGTATGTTTTACAAGAGACGCAGGCACAGGGGAAAACGCATTTAACGGGGAATACCTGCTTAATGCCCAGGGAGAAGATGTGGTGGCTGGAGTCCGAACTCCTCAACAAATAACCAAAATGGGGTCTGAAAGGTGGGCCCGGCTTGCCCAGGTACCCGAAGCGGAGCGGGCTGCCTCCTACCCTTCCCTCGAGGAGTCCATGCCCTCCATTTACAAGGAATTATATGGCTATCAGGAAAAGTTAGAAAATCATTACCGGGATATGCAGGATATGGAGTTCACCATCCAGCAGGGTAAACTGTGGATCCTTCAGACCAGGAATGGCAAGCGCACCGGCGCGGCTATGGTGAAAATCGCCATCGACCTCTGGCAAGAAGGCCTGATCGATGAAAAGGAGACTCTGGGCAGAATTGATCCCCATAAACTGGATGAACTCCTCCACCCTATTTTTGACCCCAAGGCCCTGAAGAAGGCAGAGGTCATCGCACAAGGCCTGCCAGCCTCCCCCGGAGCGGCTACCGGACAGATCGTTTTCTTTGCGGACGAGGCAGACAAATTTAAAAATACCATCCTGGTGCGCATTGAGACCTCTCCTGAAGATCTGGAAGGAATGCATCTGGCCCGAGGGATCCTTACCGCCCGCGGGGGAATGACCTCTCATGCCGCCGTTGTGGCCAGGGGAATGGGAAAATGCTGCATTTCAGGTGCGGGGGCGCTGAAAATCAACTATAAGGCCCGCAGCCTTCACGTTGATGGAAAGGAATACCATGAAGGTGACTGGATCTCCCTGAATGGCTCTACCGGGAACATTCTGGAAGGTAAGGTCGCCACCAGGGAGCCCGAACTGAGCGGGGAGTTTGCAGAACTAATGGGCCTGGCCGATAAATATGCCCGGCTTAAAGTTAGGAGCAATGCCGACACCCCCCATGATGCCAGGATCGCCAGGAATTTCGGGGCTCAGGGAATTGGCCTGACCCGTACCGAACACATGTTCTTTGAGGTGGACCGCATCAAGGCGATGAGGGAAATGATCCTGGCGGATACTATCAAGGGTCGGAAACAGGCACTTGCCAAACTTCTTCCTATGCAGCGAAGTGATTTCGAAGGTATATTCAGGGTTATGGCCGGTTTACCGGTGACCATCCGCCTCCTCGATCCTCCCCTGCACGAATTCGTTCCACAGCAGTTGACAACTCAGAAAGAACTGGCCGACGACCTCCACATTTCCCTGGATGCAGTGAAAACAAAGGTTGCGGAACTGCACGAGTTCAACCCTATGATGGGCCACCGTGGATGCCGGCTTGGCAATACCTATCCCGAGATTACCGAAATGCAAACCACCGCCATTCTGGAAGCAGCCCTAAACCTGAAAAAGGAGGGGATTTCTATTACCCCTGAAATCATGGTGCCACTGGTCGGTTTGGTGAGTGAATTTGAAGAGCAGGAAAAAATAATCCGGAACACGGCGCGTAAGGTATTTGACAAAAGGAAGGACCAGGTGCCTTATATGGTCGGAACCATGATTGAGGTTCCGAGGGCCGCCCTCACGGCAGAGCATATTGCCGAACGGGCTGAATTCTTCTCCTTCGGAACGAATGACCTGACGCAGATGACCTTCGGCTACTCCAGGGACGATGCCGGTAAATTTCTCAAGGTATATCTGGAGAAGGGGTTGCTTAAGGAAGATCCTTTCGAGGTTCTGGATCAGGAAGGCGTCGGCCAGCTGGTCATGATGGGCACTGAAAAGGGCCGCAAGGTAAAACCGGATCTGAAAGTAGGGATATGCGGGGAACATGGAGGGGAACCCACTTCTATCGATTTCTGCCACCGGGCCGGATTAAACTATGTCAGTTGTTCCCCATTCCGGGTTCCGATAGCCAGGGTGGCCGCCGCTCAGGCAGCCCTGCTGGCAAAAGATGAAAAAACTGGCTGAAAACCAATAAGAATAGAGACTGCTGAAAGTCTCAATTTAAGGGTTCCCCTGGACGGGTCTTACCAACTGGCCGAAGCTTTTAGCTGGAATGCTTAATTCTTTTGTTCTTAGCAAGGGGTTTAACCCCATAAATTGATTGCAGAATGTCCATTCAGGCCCCTGAAAGGCAGTCACCATATAAGTTGTGTGCTTGGTTTTTTCAGTCTGTAATCCTAAATTACTTATGGGGAGGGGGGCTAGCCCCCTTTCACAAATTCATAGATACCCAGAAAGGCGGTTGCATGACGTCAAGTGGTTCCCTCACATTTCCCGGGAAATTCGGCCGCGGGTTTATTGGGTTGTCCTGTACCAGATATTCATACTCTCTAGGCCCCGGCCGACAAAATTATTGTTTACCAGGGTGCCTGCGTACTGGAACCCATGTTTCTTAAAAGTTATATTCAGTCCGTAGGAAGTGGCGCGTACCCCGGAATAAAGCGTCCTGATACCAAAATCGGTTACCCGGTTCACGATAGCGCCCAGGAGGTGGTATGACAGGTTTTGTCCTTTAAAATCGGACAGGATCGCAAAATCAACGATCTCGGCATGGGAGCCCTCCGGCTGTAAATGCAGGAGGGCAGCCTCCAAAAGATGTCCTTCGTGGAACAGGCCGAAGTACTCGAAATTCTGTTCCAGGCATTCGAGCAGGTAAGCTTCCTCGAAAATGGGATAGGGGTATTTTAAAAATGCCTTCCGGTTCAGAGCTGCCAGGGCCCCCATATCTTCCGGATACAACTGCCGTACCACATAGCCATTCAGCGGGGTTTTCGGCGAGGAATCAGAGGTAGCCATGGCAATTGTTTTGACGGATTCAATAAACCGTTCCTCTTTTTCCGGGCGGTATACCCTGTCCTTTTTGGGATAACCGGCCACAAAATACCCATTCGCGGAACCATTGTACAGTCCCGGGATCTCGGCCTCAACACGGTAACCGCGTTCCAGGAAGGGTTCCAGGGCCCAACTTGGGACTTTACTGACAATCTTTCCGTATTTCTTATTTTCTGCCAGGCGCTCAGCACAGTCGATGAGGCTTCCCAGGTTATCCTGGTGCACTTCCTTCAGGTACACACGATCATTCAGGGCTCCGTGATGCATTTCCGAGTCCCCGATTCTTTCTACCGTATCAAACTTCATATCTATCTCCATACTCAAAATTTTATGTCACAGCCTGCAGGCCATTTCCCTGCCGTTCATCACACCCTTACATGGCCTTCCCCGTACACATGGTATTTATTGGTAACCAGTTCTTTGAGACCCAAAGGGCCGCGATGGTGCAATTTATCGGTGCTGATCGCCAGTTCTGCCCCAACCCCCATCTGGCCGCCATCGGTGAAACGCGTTGACGCATTTTTATAAACGGCAGCACTGTCTACTTCTTCCATAAAGCGATCGGCCGTTTGATCATCGCGGGTCATGATGGCCGCAGAATGGCCCCCGGAATAGGTGTTGATCATTTCAATGGCTTCCTCTACATCCTCCACAGCCCCTATACAGCATTTCAGGGCCAGGAATTCTTCATGCCAAATGGCGTCATCCTGTATTTGAGCTGCTTCCGGTAAAACCTTTTGAACCTGTTCGTCTACCAATATTTGTACGCCCCTCTCTTCCAGTTGGTCACGCAACTGGCCAAGTTTCTCTTGGTATCCCGGTAGGTTTTTGTTCACAAGCACCTTATCAAGCGCGTTGCAGGCCGAAATTTTATCGGTTTTGGCATTGAGGATAACTTTTAGGGTCTGCTCCCAGTCGGCCTCAGAATCGACATACAGAAAGTTGTTCCCGCGCCCGCTGACCAGAACCGCACATGGGGCATGTTCCTTGACAAAGGTTATCAGGCGCTCCCCTCCCCTGGGCACGATCAAATCCAGTTTTTCCGGAGGGTTCATTAAAAATGCCCTGGTAGCCTGCCGGTCCATCGTTAACAGTTGTATAAGCGAAGTGGGCAGTTCATTTTCCCGCAGGGCTTCATGCCAGAAATCTACAAGCGCCGTATTGCTGTGAATGGCTTCCTTCCCTCCTTTGAGAAGGATTTTATTACCTGCCTTAAAAGCAAGGACGGCAGCCTCGATGGTTACATCGGGCCTGGATTCGTAGATGATCATAATCGTCCCGAAAGGGGCAGTCTTATTGACGACTTCCAGGCCATCCGCCACCTCTTTCCGGCTGATTATCCGATTTACGGGATCTTCCTGTGCCAATACCTCGGTGACAGACCGGATCATCCCGTCTATTTTCTTCTGATCCACCACCAGCCGGTCCAACAGGGTGTTGTCATCTTTCTGGAAGGCATCCACATCCTTCCGGTTAGCCTTTAACAACTCCTCACGCCGCTCATCCAGGATGCGCAGCATGGATTTTAGTACTTTATTCTTTGATTCTGTAGAAAGTAATTTCATTTTTTTAGTTTAATGTAATCCTGGTTCCCACATTTTTGCCTTCCACAATATCCAGAATGGTGCGGGGGTTCTTACCGTTGGCAATATAGGTGGGTATGTTTTTGGAGGCTGCCCGTTGTGCAAAATCGAGTTTGGAACCCATTCCGCCGCGGCCTTCTGCCTCGCCTTTTCCGTTTTCTTTGATATAGCGGTCCACGTTTTCATCTGCCGTAACCGATTCTATGAGCCGGGTATCCTTATCATCAGGATGCCCTGTGTACAGCCCGTCTGTATCCGTAAGCATGATCAATTTATCCACATTCAGCAGTTCCGCAACCAACCCGGCCAGTTCATCGTTGTCTGAGAACATAGACATGGTAACGGAAACTGCGTCGTCCTCGTTGGCTATGGGGATTACCCCTTCCGAGAGCAGGCCTTCGTAACAGTTGATCATATTTTCCCTGTGGATCCCCGGGTTGAAATCCCGTTTGGTGGGCAGAACCTGGGCACACTTCATCCCATAATCATGGAATATATTGTAATACAACCGCATCATCCGGGGCTGCCCGATGGCCGAATATACCTGGCGGCGCTGAGTTTTGTTTCTAATTTTGGACCGGCCCAGCACTTCCCTGCCGGCGATCACCGAACCGGAGGAAACCAGGATGGTAATGATATCCTGTTCATACAGGGCTGCAATCTGTGAGACCAGGCTCCGTAACACGGGGCGGACAATACGTTTGTCCCGGTTGGTCATGACGTTGGTGCCTACCTTGACAACTATTTTCTGTTTGTACATGATCAATGGGCTTCTCCAAGTTCAACGGCCCGGTTGAAAGCCGCAAAGGCTGCTTCTTTGATGAGCTCGTTCAGGTTATTATCGTCCATGGAATCCAGGGCTGCCCGGGTAGTCCCCCCTTTGGAAGCCACCTTGTCCATCCAACGGTCGGGCGTCAGGTCTGATTGATTGAATAATTCGATAGCCCCCGAAAAGGTCTGACTTACCAGTACTTTGGAATCGTTGGCTGAAAATCCCATCTGCAACGCCGCTTCCATCATGCTTTGCATAAAATAGAAAACATAGGCCGGGCCACTCCCTGAAATACCGGTGGAAGCATCGATAAATTTTTCCCGGCTCACCAGGATTGATTTTCCGGTCGTATTAAGAAGCTCCTCTATGGTAAGGCGTTCAATCCTTGATATTTCCGGGGAAGCGATGTAAGACGTCAGCCCCTTTCCCACCTGCGCCGGGAGGTTGGGCATGGCCCTGACAATTTTTTGAAGCCCAGTTGCCTCCTTGATAAATTCCATGGTCACCCCGGCCATGATGGATATGATGATCTGCCCCTGGCTGGTAAGCCCGGCCATATCTTTAAACAACCCTTTGCTATGGTGGGGCTTCACAGCGACAAAAATCAGATCTGCCTGGGGGACACAGTCTTCCAGGTTGTCATATACATCGAAGTAGGATATCTTGTTCAGAAGCTCCTGTTTTTCCTCGGCATTATCGAGGATCATGATGTTCCTTTTCTTTAATAGGTTGGATTTGGACATAGCCTGTGCGTAGGTCAGTCCCATATTCCCGGCCCCTATTACCAATATTTGCATTTCAGTGGTTTTAGTTTATATTCAAGAGGGTATTATAAGAAAATGTGAGACCTGGCCAAGGGATTGCGGTATAAATTGTATATATCACTATATATGAAAC
>Ga0102952_1000840_pt1 | contig 10758 bp, 7 predicted proteins | sample SalPon2A_C_D1_MG_FD_78506 | JGI IMG/M metagenome (GOLD analysis project Ga0102952, IMG submission 78506) | Soil microbial communities from South San Francisco under conditions of wetland restoration - Salt Pond MetaG R2A_C_D1_MG | ecosystem: Environmental > Terrestrial > Soil > Wetlands | place... | reverse complement strand
GTCGGAGCTGATGGACCGGCCCGGCACGATCGTCTGGGTCGCGAACGACGGGATCCCGGCGATGTGGGCCAGCGGCCCGCCGCACATCGTCCTGCGCGCCGAGTTCCCCGACGGCGCGATCTACGACACCACGCCCCCGGAGCCCGCCGGGAGCGAGACGAAGTAGTCGAGCGGCGGCGGACGACTCAGCGCTCGAGGGCCCAGTCCAGGCCGCCGAGCAGGTGCTCGAGGAAGCGCTCGTCCCGCCAGACTTCCTCGTCGTGACCGAGCGCCGTGTAGAAGACGCGGCCCGCGCCCCAGGTGCGACACCAGGCGAGGGGATAGCCGTCCTCGGGGTGCGCGCCGCGGGAGATGTCGACGCTGCCGGGATCGAGCGCGAGCAGCACCCGCACCTCGTCGGCGCGGAACTCGCGGAACTGGTAGATCTCGTCGGCGATGCGGAAGCCCGCGCCGAGGTGGGTGGTGGCGGGATGCTCGCGGTCGAGCACGGTCACGCCGACGCGCTCGTGCCAGGGGTGCCCGTCGAACACGCCGCCGAGCATCTCCTGGTAGGCCGGCGATCCGTAGAGCGTGTCGGTCGCCGAGTGCACGCCGACGAAGGCTCCTCCGGCGCGCACCCATTCGACGAGTGCCTCGGCGCCGTCGGGCAGCGGCAGCTCGCCGGTGGTGTAGAAGATCACCGCGTCGAAGTTCTCGAGCGACTCCGCCGAGACGAGGCCGCAGTATTGAGTCACGGTGAGATCGATGCGTCCGCGCGCCGCCTCGGTCAGGATCTCCTCGGCCGGTGCGAGCACGTACGGATCGGGCCGCCTCACGACCCCGTGCTCGTAGCCCGCGGAGTGCGTCAGGAAGAGCACCCGCGGCAACTCGGCGGCAGGCTCGGCGGGTGCAGCGCCGGGAACCTCGACGAGGGTGTAGTAGGCCTCGGGGTGCAGCAGCGCGCGCCCGTCCGCCGCGCGCACGCCGGTGGCGTGCAACTCGTGCACGTAGCCGGCGCGCAGCGGCGCGACGCGCAAGCGGACGGTGCGCGGGTCGACCAGCTCGCTCCCGAGCACGTCCAGGGTGCGGGTGTCGTCCTCCGCCGCGCCGTAGGCGGCGTGGTACTCGTAGGTGTACGAGGACCAGCGCCAGCCCGCGGGGTCGGCGACGCTCGCCGGGTCGACTGCTGCTGTGAACTCCAGCTCGAACCCGTCGGGGACGGCGTGCAGCTCGCGGATCTCGAACGGTTCGACGCCGCTGTAGACGATGCGCTGCATGCCGTAGGGACGGCGGCCGACCGAGCCCCAGCCGCGGTCGGTCTCCCCCACCAGCATCGAGCCGTCGGGCGCGAAGGCGACGCGGTTGACGCCGCAGTCGAACCCCGACAGGAAGGGGTAGCACGCGCCCTGGTAGTGCCCGTTCACGCGCTCCAGCGAGACGCGCATCACCGTCGCCAGGGTCTGGTCGCCGACGAAGAACTGGCCGTCGAAGGGACCGAAGCGACCGTCCTCCGCGCACAGCGCGAGGTCCGCGGTGGACTGGCCCATCTTCTCGTAGGGGAACCAGACCGCGGGCGGCTGCCGCTCGGGGCGGTCGCCGGGATCGGCCAGGTCGTCGCGCCAGCGCAGGCTCGCGGGGTGGCCGTGCCACGACCCCGGCGCCAGCAACGACAAGCGGTTCGTCGCCACGTAGTCGCCCTGGTTGTCGACGTAGAACATCGCGCCGTCGGAGTACATGCCGATGCCGTTCGGCGAACGCAGCCCGTCGCACACGGGCTTCATCCGGCCCTGCCAGTCGACCTTCAACGCCCAGCCGCGCCAGGGGGCGAGCGACTTGCCCAGTGAGCCGCAGAACCCGACGTTCAAGGTCACCCACAGGTTGCCCTCGGCGTCGAGCTTCGGCCCGAAGGCGAACTCGTGGTAGTTGCCGCTGACGCCCCAGTCGTCACAGAAGGTCTCGTAGCGGTCGGCGCGACCGTCGCCGTCGTCGTCGACCAGCCGCGTCAGCTCCGGGCGTTGTACGACGTACACGCCCTCTCCATCCGGGTCACGGCGCACGCTGATCCCCAGCGGCTCGTGCAGGCCGGAGGCGAAACGCTCGTAGCGCGCCTCGAGCGGCGGCTCGTCGTAGGCGTTCAACACCCGCCACAGGTCGCCGCGCCGGGTGCATACGATCGGCGTGCCGTCGCCGAGGAAGGCCAGGCCGCCGACCTCGAGCACGACGTCGTCGGGCAGCGGGTAGCTCATCACGCGGTAGTGCGCGCGCTCGGGCGAGGGCGGGAAGTCGAGGTCGAGGCGGTAGGTCAGCGCGGTGTCGAGGGCGCTCGGCAGGTCGTCCTGCGCGTTGAGCTGGAAGGCGAAGTCACCCGCGCCCTGGGCGACCTTGACGAACAGGTGGTTGGCGCCCTGCTGCAGGTCGAAGGCCAATCGGTGCGCCGTGGAGTCCAGGCCGCGCGGCACGTCGACGTCGACGAGCAGCTCGCCGTTCAACCACAGCCGCATCCCGTCGTCGCTGCCGCAGGTGACGTCGAGCTGCGTGTCCGCCGGCGCGTCGATGCGCGTGTACAAGTAGCAGCTCACCAGGTCGCGCAGCTCCGGCTCGGGGTGCAGGTGCAGGTCGACCATGCGGCCCTCGACCTCGCCGATCGACTGCCAGCGCGCGACGTGTCCCAGCTTGCCCTCGTACTCCGCCTCGAGGTTCGGCCCGGGTCCGCCGGCGGTCATGCGCGCGAGCTCGGCCTCCGGCGGCAGCGGCCGCGCCAGGTCGCCCTGGTCGTGGCCGGCGTAGGGCATCGGCGAGAGCTCGAACCACTCGCCCCAGACGGCGCGCCGCGGAGCGAGCAGCTCGCGCATGCGCGCCTCGGTGTCCTCGCGGGTCTCGAGCTTCACGTACGGCTGGCCGCCGATCTCGACCGACTCCTGCTGCGGCGCGGCGCAGGCCAGGCAAGCGGCGACGAACAGCGGGATCACGGGTGCACCTCCACGTCGAGGGTGGGGCATTGGCCGTCCGGCGGCGCGGCCGACAGCACCCAGCCCCCGTCCGCCTCGCCGAGCCGAGCGCCTCCGTCCGCTTGCGGAACGCTCTGCGCCGCATCGCGAGCGACGAGCAACTCGTGGCCCGCGAGGCCCGCGAACTCGAAGTGCCGGCGGATCTCCAGCCGCGGCGCCAGCTCGGCGTCGAAGCGCTCCGCGATCGACACCGGGCCCAGGCTCCACAGGAACGTCGGCCAGCCGTCGGCGTCGAGGCGGTAGCCGTGGAAGCGCGGCGCGAGCTCGGGCTCGCCCGCGAGCCGGAAGGTGGGCCCCTCCGCCGCGGTCCAGACGACCGGCCCCTGGCCGCCCAGCTCCGTGCCGCCGCGCCCGGCCCACGAACCCGCCGCGTCGATGAACGGTCCCTTCCAGGCGTGCACCAGCCGACAGGTGGCGGCGTCGAAAGCGAAGTGCACGCCGACCGGCAGGCCGACGGCGATGCCCCGGCTGCCGACGTCGAGCAGGAAGCCGCGGTGCACGATCGGCCGGTCGCCGACCGCCAGCGCGAACCGCGAGCCGGACTCGACGCCGTCGGGCGCGGGCATGAACTCGCCGAGCTGGAAGTAGGCCCACAGGGCGTCGACCTGCCGCGCCATGTCCCCGTCGTAGACGCCGACGAGATTGCTGCGGCCGCCGACCCCGAAGTCGGGCATGCGGCTGCCGGGCTTGTAGCGCTGTGGATTCTGCATGTACCGGCGGAACCAGTCGTAGGTCAGTCGTTCGGCGAACTGCGTGATCGCCGGCCCGGGACTGCCGGTGGCGGGGTAGTCGCCGAAGACGTGGCAGGTCATGCAGTTGAAGTCCTCGGGGCCGACGAGCTCCCGCCCGATACGGATCAACTCGTCGGTGACACGGATCGGCGCGTCGGTCCCCGGCGGCCCGAGGCCGCTCGTTCCCTCCGCGTGCGCGAGCGCAACAGCCAGTCCCTCGGCCGCTTCACCGAAGTGCGGCATCCGCACCCCCAGGTAGGGCCGCGCCCGAGCGCCGTCGGCCAGCACGCTCGCCATCCACTGCGGCTGCAATTTGGACCCGACGCCGGTCAAGTCGGGCGGGAGGCGCCCCTCGTCACCGAGATCGGTGCGCTCGTCGGTCGAGCGGAAGAAGACGTCGAGGTCCTCGGGCAGCCCGCCCGCGCCGTCCTGCTCGTGGCAAGCGGTACAGCGAAGGGCGGCCATCCGCCGCGCAGCCTCGTCGAGCGGAGCCGGCGTGAAATTCTCGCTCCCGAGTTCCGCGAGGGCCGCGACGAGGGCGGCGCGCTCGTCCTCCTCCAGCGCATAGCGGGGCCCCTTTCCATCGGTGGCCAGACAGCCGCGCCCAGGGTCGAGGTCCATCAACGACGGCGCCCCGGCCAGGGGTTCCAGGGGGCCCTCCCCCAGCGCGTGGCAGGCGGCGCAACCCCGCGCCTCGAACTGCTCGCGCCCGACTAGGGCGAGCTCCGAGTCCACCGCGCGGGGTTCCCCCCCTCCGAGTCGAGCGATCAGGTAGTTGGCGATGTAGTCGGCCTCCGCCTCGGTGAGACCGAGCGAAGGCATGCGTCCGCCGGGTCGAACCGTCGTCGGATCGAGCAGGAACGCCGACAGCGCCGAGGCGTTCCACTTGTTCGCGCGACCGTCGAGCGGAAACTCGCCGCTCGACGGCCGTTCCGCGGACAGGTAGTCGTCGGAGTACACGGCGGCCGCGGACTCGAGGGCGCCGTGGCAGGCCACGCACCCGACCCGGTGGTAGAGCTCGCGGCCGCGGGCGAGGACTTCGGGCTCGGTCGCGCCGGACCACCCCTCCTGCCACTGGTCGCCGCGCGAACGATTCGCGAGAAAGTGCGCGAGCGCCCGAGCTTCGTCCATTCCGTCGGCGCTCTCGAGCAGGGCCGGCATGCCCCGCGCCCCGTGGGCGCGCGGATCGCGAATCCAGCTCGTGAGCCACTCCAGATCCGCGCGCTCGCCCACGGAGGCGAGGTCGGGACCCCGGCGGCGGCCGACCGCGCGATCCGCACCGGGGCCTGCCGCGTGGCAATTCGTGCAGCCGAGTTCCTCCAGCAGCACGCGCCCGCGGAAACCGAGCGCACCGCGCCGCGCCGCGGCGAGCCCATCCTCGGGGAAGATGGTGAAGCTCGAAGGGAGCGGTTCGAGAGGGAATCCGCCGGTCGACGATGTCAGCCGCTCCCACAAGACCTGCAGCGCAGCCATCCCGGAGATCGGCTCGAGCCCCCCTCCCGACGCCGGCGTGGTGAGGAGCTGGAAGCGCACGATCAGGCGGACCTCTCCGATTTCGAGCTCGACCGGCTCGGTCATCGAGTCGCCCTGCCGATCGGGTCCGCCCATGCTCCCGAGAACGCGGCCGTCCAGGTCCCGCACCTCCAGCCGCACATCCCCGTTCGCGGCGCTGACCCCGAACCGATAGGTCCCGTCCGCATCGATGTCGACCAGGGTCTCGAACGTCAGCGCGTCCGTCGGCCGAGCGAGCGGATGCAAACTCTCACCTTCCTGCAGCCAGAACGCCGCAGACGCGGTGCGAAACGCCAGGCCGTCGGTGCCTGCGCGGCACAGCCAGCCGGTCGTGGGCTCGAGGTCGCCGTTTCCTGCGGTTGGCGCGAGCAGCGCGACCACGAGGGCGAGGACCTTGGGGAGCAGCAGCATGCGTGGGACTTCCGTGGACGGCCGAGCGGGGCGCGACAGCCTACCAGCTCGGCGGCCCGCGTTGAGGCGCGAAGGGGCCGGGCATAGGATGTCCGCCCGGCGGCCCGCCGCCTCGCCATGACGAAACCGCAGCAGGTCGCACCGCCGCTCGCCGTCGCGCTGATCGGTTCGAAGTTCATGGGGCGCGCGCACTCCAACGCCTGGTCCCAGGTCGGCCGTTTCTTCGACCTGCCGCGGGCGGTCGCGATGCGCGCGGTCGCCGCGCGCGACGGGCGGGCCCTGCGCGCCTTCGCCGAACGCTGGGGCTGGCAGCGGGCGACCGACGACTGGCGCGAGCTCGCCGCCGATCCGGAGCTCGAGCTGGTGGACGTGGCCACGCCCAACGACGCCCACGCCGACCAGGCGATCGCGATGCTCGAGGCGGGCAAGCACGTGGCCTGCGAGAAACCGCTCGCGGCCACCCTCGACGACGCCCGCGCGATGAAGCAGGCGGCGGCCCACGCGCGCCGCCGGGCGCGGACCTTCGTGTGGTTCAACTACCGCCGCTGTCCGGCGGTGGCCTTCGCCTGGAAGCTGATGCGCGAGGGTCGCATCGGCCGCGTCTTCCACGTCCGGGCGACGTACTTGCAGAGCTGGGGCGGCCCGGACACTCCGCTGTCGTGGCGCTTCCGCAAGGGCAGCGCGGGCTCCGGCGCCCACGGCGACCTGAACGCCCACCTGGTCGACCTGGCGCGCTTCCTGCTCGGCGAGGAGATCGTCGAGGTGCACGGCGCGGTCGCTCCCACCTTCGTGCGCGAGCGCACCGTCCCCGGCCCGGGGCACAAGGGGCGCAAGGCCCGCAGCACGGTCGACGACGCCGCGCTGTTCCTGGCCACCTTCAAGAGCGGCGCCGTGGCCAGCTTCGAGGCCAGCCGCGTGGCCGCCCCGCACCAGAACGCGAACTCGATCGAGATCGACGGCGAGCGCGGATCGCTGCGCTTCGACTTCGAGGACATGAATCTGCTGCACTTCCACGACGCGAACGACGCCGCCGGCGAGGGCGGCTGGCGGCGGATCATGTGCACCACCGCGGGCCGCCATCCCTACGTCGCCAACTGGTGGCCCGCGGCCCACGTGCTCGGCTACGAGCACGGCTTCGTCAACATGGCGGCCGACGTGGTGCGCGCGCTCTGCGGCGAGCAGCCGGAAGTTCCGTTGCCCGACTTCGCCGACGCCTACCAGACCCAGCGCGTGCTCGAGGCCGCGCTGGTGAGCGCCCACGAGCGCTGCGCCGTGCGCCTGTCCGAGGTTCAGTGACCCAGCGAACGAGGAGTCCCATGCCGCGTCCCGTGTGTCTGTTCACCGGCCAGTGGGCGGATCTGCCGCTCGAGTCCCTGTGCGCGAAGGCCGCGGCCTTCGGCTACGACGGCCTGGAGCTCGCCTGCTGGGGCGATCACTTCGATCCGCACCGGGCCGTCGAGGAGGAGCGCTACTGCGCGGACAAGTGGGAGCTGCTCGGACGCCACGGCCTGGCGAGCTACGCGCTCTCCACCCACCTCGTGAGCCAGGCGGTCTGCGACCGCATCGACGAGCGCCACCGCACGATCCTGCCGGAACACGTGTGGGGCGACGGCGATCCCGAGGGCGTGCGCGCGCGCGCCGCGGAGGAGGTGCGGTTGACGGCGGTCGCGGCGCGGCGCTTCTTCGACGCCGCCCCCGACGCCGTGCGCGAGCAGCTCGAGCGCACCGGCCGAACGGTCGTCAACGGCTTCACCGGCAGCAGCATCTGGCACCTGCTGTACTCCTTCCCCCCGGTGACGGCCGCGCAGCTCGAGGCCGGCTACGCGGACTTCGCGCGCCGCTGGACGCCGATCCTCGACGCCTTCGCCGAGCAGCGCGTCTGCTTCGCCCTGGAGGTGCACCCCACGGAGATCGCCTTCGACCTGGCCACCGCGCGGCGCGCGCTGGAGGCCGTCGACGGGCACTCGCAGTTCGGCTTCAACTTCGACCCCTCGCACTTCGGCTACCAGGGCGTGGACTACCTCGCCTTCGTCGCCGAGTTCGGCGCGCGCATCTTCAACGTGCACGTCAAGGACGTGTGGTGGAGCGACCGCCCCAGCGCGATCGGCGTCTTCGGCGGACACTCGGACTTCGGCGCGCCGGGGCGGTTCTGGGACTTCCGCTCGCCCGGTCGCGGCCGGATCGACTTCGAGGGGCTCGTCCGCGGGCTGAACCACGCCGGCTACCAGGGTCCGCTCACCGTCGAGTGGGAGGACCCGATGATGGACCGCGAGCACGGCGCCGCCGAGGCCGCTGCCTTCGTGCGCCGGCTCGACTTCCCGACCACCACCACCGCGTTCGACGCGGCCTTCTCCGAGTAGCCGCAGGTCCGCGATGATGAGCCAACCCGCGCCCCCGCTGAGCCGCAGCCTGCACCTGCGCCTGTCGACGATGATGTTCCTGCAGTACGCGATCTGGGGCGCGTGGCTGCCCTTCCTGTGGTCGTTCCTGTCCGAGCACCGCGGCATGGCGCCCGAGCGCATCGGCATGATGTTCGCCGCCGGCGCGGTCGGCGCGATCGTCGGGCCGTTCATCGCCGGCCAGGTCGCCGACCGGCACTTCGCGACCGAGCGCTTCCTCGGCATCAGCCACCTGATCGGCGCGGCGATGGTCTGGCAGCTCGCGACGATCGAGTCGTTCGCCGGCTTCCTCGTCTTCTCGCTGCTCTACGGCCTGGTCTACTCCCCCACCCTGGCGCTGACCAACTCGCTCGCCTTCCACCACCTGCCCGACCGCGACCGCGACTTCGGCAAGGTGCGCCTGTGGGGCACCTTCGGCTGGATCGCCGTGGGCCTGGCGATGGGCCACTGGCTGGCGATCGCGCACACGCCCGCCGGAGCGAGCGAGACGGCCGTGCACCTGGCCCAGGTCGCCGGCAAGTCCGACGCCTTCCGGCTGAGCGCGGTGCTCGGCGCGATCATGGGCGTGTTCTGCTTCACCCTGCCGCACACGCCGCCCAGCGCGGGCAGCGAGAAGAACGCCGCGGTGGAGGCGCTCGGCGAGGTCAGGCGCCAGCCGCTGTTGACGCTGTTCCTGCTCGCCGTGCCGGTGAGCTGCATCCACCAGTTCTACTTCGTGCACACCGAGGGCTTCCTGCACGCCAAGCTCGCCGCGCCGGCCTTCTTCGAGACGATCTTCGGCGTGGGCGGCGGCGGGTTCATGACCATCGGGCAGATGTCCGAGGTGCTGGTGCTGGGCGCGATCCCGGTGGTGGCCAAGGACCTGTCGCGCAAGACGTTGCTCGGGATCGGCCTCGCGGCCTACGCCGGGCGCATGGCGCTGTTCGCCTACGGCCAGTCGTCGGTGCCGGTGCTGCTCGCCGGCGTGGCGCTGCACGGCCTCTGCTTCGGCTGCTTCGTCTTCGTCGCCTTCATGATCGTCGACGAGGAGACCAGCTCCGACGTCCGCGCCAGCGCCCAGAACCTCTTCAACCTGGTGATCGTGGGCGTCGGCGTGATCGTCGGCAGCATGATCGCCGGCCGCGTCGCCGAGTGGGCCACCGTCGACGGCGCCCTCGACTACACCAAACTGTTCAGCGTCCCCATGTGGGCCTCGGCGGCCTGCCTGGTCCTGCTGCTGTTCCTCTACCCCGGGCGTTCCACGTCCGCCCAACGAGCCTGAACCCATGCGCCCGATCCTGCTGCTCTCCCTCGCCTTCCTGCCCCTCGCCTGCTGCAACGTCTGCGCGACCGACGACGCCGCGCCCGCGAAGGACGGCGGCTGGATCTCGCTGTTCGACGGGCGCACCACCGACGGCTGGCGCGGCTTCCGGCGCGACGACGTGCCCGAGGGCTGGCAGGTGGTCGACGGCGCGTTGACCCGGGTCGCGGAGGGTGGCGACCTCGTCACCGAGGCCAGCTACGACGACTTCGTGCTGGAGCTCGAGTGGCGCATCAGCCCCGGCGGCAACAGCGGCATCCTGTTCCGCGTCAGCGAGGACGGCGACGCGACCTACTTCTCGGGACCGGAGATGCAGGTCCTCGACGACAGCGCCGAGACCGACCTCGATCCGCGCCACTCCGCCGGCGCAAACTACGCTTTGCACGCCCCGGTGGGCAAGACGCTGGCGCCGGTCGGCGAGTGGAACCGCGTGCGTCTGGTCGCCCGCGGCCCGCACGTCGAGCAGTGGCTCAACGGCGTGAAGGTCGTCGAGTACGAGCTGTGGACCCCGGAGTGGCAGCGCCTGGTCGCCGAGAGCAAGTTCCACCAGTGGCCGCGCTACGGCAGGAACCACGAGGGTCACATCGCCCTGCAGGACCACGGCGCCGAGGTGGCCTACCGCAACATCCGCCTGAAGCGGCTGCCCTAGGCGAGCGCGCCGGGCCGCGATCGTCGGCTAGGGCTTGAACGTGGCGCTCGAGGAGTGCTGCAGACCCTGTGGGCCCGAGTGCGTGACCTCCGCGGTCACGGGCCACAACCCCGAGCGAGCGCGAAACTCCAAGCTCGCGACCGCCAAGTCACCCTGGTCGACGATGCCGCCGTTCGCCCGAGTCGCGGTCTGCACCACACGTCCGTTGCGAAGGACCTCCGCCACCACGAGGTCTTCGACATCGTCGGTCACCTTGATCGACCAGACACGCTCGCCGAACAGGCGGGGCGGGCCCGAGACTTCGGTCCACTCGATACGGCCCTTCCAATCACCGGGAGCGTAGCCCTCGGGAAGCGGCCCGCCGTGCCGTCGGGAGTCACTCAACGCCTGATGGTCGATCAGCGACTTGTCCTCGGGGACCTGAATACTCCAGCCTTCGGTGGCGCCGTTCTGCGGGTACGAAGCGCTCGGATAGGTGAGCCAGCCCAGCACGCCGAGGCCCACCACCGCGGCGCTCAGGCGAATCGGATGGTGCAAGGGATTCATGGCTTCGCTCCTCGGACCAGCCTAGCCGGCCGCCGGAGCGCCGCAACCGCCCCGGCTCAGTGCCCCGCTTCGAGCGCCGCGACGGACACGCCGACGCGCTCGAGGTCGTCGCTCACCAGCGCCGCCACGCCCTGGGCGAAGCGGCGGATCTCGTACTGCGCGTCGGGCTTCAGGCGCTGGTCGAGGAAGTGGATCACGCCCTGCAAGGAGACGGTCCAGTAGG
>Ga0102952_1000838_pt1 | contig 10777 bp, 8 predicted proteins | sample SalPon2A_C_D1_MG_FD_78506 | JGI IMG/M metagenome (GOLD analysis project Ga0102952, IMG submission 78506) | Soil microbial communities from South San Francisco under conditions of wetland restoration - Salt Pond MetaG R2A_C_D1_MG | ecosystem: Environmental > Terrestrial > Soil > Wetlands | place... | reverse complement strand
GTGCAGCGGACCCATGGCGTTGAACAGGTGCGTCGCGCCGACGGCGCCCGCGCGGGCGGCGGCGCGCGCCTCGGCGGCGGTGGCCTCGCTGTGGCCCAGGGAGACGCGCACCCCCGCGCGACCGAGCTCGGCGATCAGCTCCGCGGAGCCGGCGAGCTCCGGCGCCAGGGTCATCGTGCGCACGCCGCGACCCGAACCGGTCGCCGGCCCGAGGATCGCGCGCAGGCTCTCCGTCGACGGTTGCGCGAGGTCCCCGGCGAGCAGCGCGCCGGCGCGGACCGGGTTGACGAACGGTCCCTCCAGGTGGAGGCCGACGACCCGGGCGCCGTCGGTGCCGCGCTCGGCGGCCTCCCAGACCTTCGCGGCCGCAGCACCCAGGGCCTGCGGCGCCGCGGGGAAGAGCGTCGGCTGGAAAGCGGTGGTCCCGCTCGCGGCCAGCGCCCGGGCCATGCCGGCCAGGTCGCCCGTCGGCTCGCAGCCGCCGTAGCCGTGCACGTGCAGGTCGCACAGGCCGGGCGCGACGATCGGCAGGTCGGCGCTCCCCGCCTGGCCGTCGAGCTCGACCGACTCGATGCGCTCGCCGGCGAAGGCGACCGTTCCCGAGCGCAGGCGTCCGTCGACGAGCAACCGACCGCGGACGCGGTTCATCCGCCCCCTCCCGTCCCGGCCGGGTCCGCCGCGGGCTCCGGCGCGCGCGGGCCGGGTCGCAGGTACCACAGGGCCTGGCTGCCGTACTCGCGCAAGCGGCCGGTGAACCCCGCGGGCAGCGACGAGGCGACCAGCGAACCGCGCGGCACGTGCAGCACGCACACGCCCGCTTCGACCAGCGGACCGGCGGCGACTCGCTCGAGCAGGCCGCACACCTGCTGCAGACCGCCGGGTGCGCGGACCAGCGGGTAGGGCGGATCGAGGAAGACCAGGTCCCGGGGCGCGTCGCCCCAGGCCGCGGGATCCAGCGCGTCCGCGGCGCACACGCGGCCCCGCTCGCCCAGTCCCAGGGTCTCGAGGTTCAGGGCCAGCAGCTTCGCCGTGCGCCGGTCCCGCTCGACGAAGCGGGCCTCCCGCGCGCCCCGGCTCAGGGCCTCCAGGCCCAGACTCCCGGTGCCGGCGAACAGGTCGAGCACGCGCGCGTCGGCCAGCTCCGGCGCCAGGGTCGAGAACAGCGCCTCCCGCACCCGGTCGAGCATCGGCCGCGTGGCCCGCCCGGGCGGGGCCTGGATCCGGCGCCCCCCCAGCTCCCCGGCGATGATGCGCATGGTGCGAGCATGGTACGCGACACCCGGCCCCGGTGCGGTAGGCTGCGTTCCACGGCCATGATCCGCCTGCACGTCAACGTCGATCACGTGGCCACCGTCCGGCAGGCCCGGCGGGGCACGCAACCGGACCCGGTCGCCTGGGCGCTCGCCGCCGAAGCGGCCGGAGCCCAGGGCATCACCTGCCACCTGCGCAAGGATCGGCGCCACATCCAGGACGACGACGTGCGGCGCCTGCGCGCGTCGATCGCGACGCTGCTCAACCTCGAGGCCAGCCTCGATGCGGAGATGATCGAGCTCGCGCTCGCCAGCGGCGCCGAGGCCGTCTGCCTGGTCCCCGAGAGTCGCCAGGAGATCACCACCGAGGGCGGGCTGGACGTCGTCGCCGAGACGTCGCGGTTGCGCGAGGCCTTGCCGGCCTTCGTCGAACGCCGGGCCCTGGTCAGCCTGTTCGTCGATCCCGACCCCGCGCAGCTCGAGGCCGTCGCCGAGGTCGGCGCGCCCTTCGTCGAGCTGCACACCGGGGCCTACGCGAACGCCGCCGGCGCCGACAAGCAGCGCGAGCTCGCGCGGCTGTTCGCGGCCGCACGCCTGGCCAACGAGCTGGGCCTGCGCGTCAACGCCGGGCACGGGCTCGATCACGCGAACGTCGGTCCGGTCGCGGCGCTGCCGCACCTCGAGGAGCTGAACATCGGGCACGCGCTCGTGGCCCGCGCCCTGACCGTGGGCGTGACGGACTCGATCCGCGAGATGCGCGCGGCGATCGACGCCGGAGCGCGCGCGGGAGCACTCCGATGAACTGCCCCTTCCGCGGCAGCTTCGCGGCCCTGCCGACGCCCTTCGCGGGGCCGGGCGCGGAGCGCGTCGACCACGCGGCGCTGGCGGCGCTGGTCGACTTCCACGTCGAGCGCGGCTCGGACGGCGTGGTCGTCGCCGGAACCACCGGCGAGGCGGCGACCCTCTCCGACCAGGAGCGCCAGTCCGCCGTCGAGACGGTGGTCGCGCGCGCCGGCGGCCGCGTGCCCGTGCTCGCGGGCGTGGGCACCTCGGCGACGGCGACGACGGTGCAGCGTGCCCGGGCCGCGAAGGAGGCCGGCGTCGACGGCCTGCTGGTGGTCACGCCGCCCTACGTGCGCGCCCAGGCGCGGGGCCTGCTCGGGCACTTCGGCGCAGTGGCCGACGCGGTCGACCTGCCGCTCGTGCTCTACAACGTGCCCGGACGGACCGGGTGCGACCTCGACGCGGCCACCGCCGCCGAGCTGCGGCGCCGGCACGGCAACGTGGTCGGGATCAAGGAGGCCGGAGGCACGGTCGGGCGGGCGCGGGAGCTGCTCGCCCGCTCCGACCTGGCGGTGTTCGCGGGGGAAGATGCGCTGATCGCGGAATATTGCGCGCTCGGGGCCGCCGGGGTGATCGGCGTGGTCGCCAACCTCGTCCCGGCGGAGGTCGCCGAGCTGTGTCGCTGCGCCGCCCCCGGGGGCGACGCCCGGCGGGCGGCCGAGCTGGAGGCCGTGCTGCACCCGCTGGTCCGCCACCTGTTCCTGGAGACCAACCCCGCGCCGCTGAAGGCCGCGCTGGCCGCCCTGGGGCGCCTGCCCGACGGCGCGCTGCGCCTGCCGCTGGTGGAGGTCACCGCGGAGACGCGCGGCCGCCTGGTCGCCGCGCTCCACGAGGGGGGCCTGCTCGCCCGCCCCGGGCCGTGAGACCGTCGACCCGGACCGAATAGCGTGCCCTCCGGGGCATAGGTCGAGGCCCCGGCCATGACCACCCAGGAACGCATCCGCGCCTGGCTCGCCTGGGTGCTGGGCCTCGCGGCCCCGGTCGCCATGGCGATCCTGTTCGCCAGCCTGTGGTGGGACCCCGCCGAGGTGGCCGCCGGGGCGCCGCTGCGGGCCCTGGGCCTGGAGCCCACGACCTGCCCCGGTTGCTGCGCCTGCGGCCTCTCCCGGGCCTTCTCGGCGATGAGCCACCTGCGGCTGCACGACGCGGTGACCTGGAACGCCGGCGTGCTCGTGAACTACCCGCTGGCCTGGGCGGTGGCCCTCGCCGGCCCGCCCCTGCTCGCCCGCCGCCTCTGGAGGAAACGGACATGTCGAAGAACGCCTCGCTAGCGCTGATCACCCTGAGCGTGGGCCTGACCGTGCTGGGGCTGCCCTGCTGCCTCGGCTGGATCAACTGGTTCGCGATCCCGATCTCGCTGACCTGCCTGCTGGTCGGCGTCGTGGGCCTGGCCACGGACAAGGAGCCGGGCACCGACCGCCCCCGGGACGGCTCGATCCACACCGCGGCGATCGTCGTCGGCGCGCTGATGCTCGGCCTGGGCGTGCTGCGCTGGGTGCTGGGCGCCGGGATCCTCTAGTCCGCCCCCCCGTCCGGCCCCGGGCGTGCCCATCTGGCAGGCCGCCATGCCAGAACGGCAGGGCGAGGGCCGCTCCCGGGCCCGAGAAGGGGGTTTTCGGCCCCCCGGCGGTTCGGCATGGGGTTTGCGATCCGGAGGGGGACAGCGTCACCCCAGGAGCACCCATGGAACACAACTTCACGCACAAGTCCGCCGAGGTCCTGCAGCAGGCCCAGCAACTCGCCAGCGCGTCCGGGCACCCGGAGCTCACTCCCGTCCACCTGGCCTCGGCGCTGCTCGCGGAAGCCGAGGGCATGCCGGTGGCCATCTGCTCCAAGCTCGGCGTGGATCCACGCGTCCTGGGCGGCGAGCTGGCGCTGGAGCTGGACAAGCTGCCGCGGACGCAGGGTGCGCAGCTGGCGCCCTCGCGGGCCTTCTCCCAGGTGATGACCGACGCCGCCGCGATCGCGAAGAAGCTCGAGGACGAGTACCTCTCCACCGAGCACCTGCTGCTGGCGCTGGCGAAGTCCGGCGGTCCCGTGGTGCAGGGGCTGTTCCGCGCGCGCGGCCTGACGCCGGAGAAGCTCGAGGCCGCGCTGGTCGAGGTGCGCGGCACCCGGCGCGTGCGCACGCCCGATCCGGAGGCGACCTTCGAGTCGCTGAAGAAGTACGCCCGCGATCTCTCCGCGGACGCCGAGGCCGGCAAGCTCGACCCGGTCATCGGACGGGACACGGAGATCCGGCGGGTGATGCAGGTGCTCTCCCGGCGGCGCAAGAACAACCCGGTGCTGATCGGCGATCCCGGCGTCGGCAAGACGGCCATCGCGGAAGGCCTGGCCAACCGCATCGTCGAGGGTGACGTGCCGGAGACGATCAAGGACAAGCGCATCATGGCCCTGGACATCGGGGCGTTGCTCGCCGGGGCGAAGTATCGCGGCGAGTTCGAGGAGCGCCTCAAGGCCGTGCTGGCGGAGATCCAGGAGGCCGGCGGCGACATCGTGCTGTTCATCGACGAGCTGCACACGCTGATGGGCGCCGGCGGAGCCGAGGGCGCGGTGGACGCGGCGAACCTGCTCAAGCCCGCGCTGGCGCGGGGCGATCTGCACTGCATCGGCGCCACCACGCTCGACGAGTACCGCAAGTACGTCGAGAAGGACAAGGCGCTCGAACGGCGATTCATGCCGATCCTCATCGACGAGCCGTCGGTCGAGGACACGATCGCCATCCTGCGCGGCCTGAAGGAGCGCTACGAGAACCACTCCGGCGTGCGCATCCTCGACGAGGCGCTGGTCGCCGCGGCGCGGCTGGCCGACCGCCACATCACCGATCGCTTCATGCCCGACAAGGCCATCGACCTGATGGACGAGGCCGCGGCGCAACTGCGCATGACGATCGACTCGATGCCGCCGGAGCTCGACAGCCTGGAGCGCAAGGCGCGCCAGCTGGAGATCGAGCGCACGGCCCTGCAGAAGGAGAAGGGCAAGGGCTCGGCGAAGCGGCTCGAGGAGATCGCCGCCGAGCTGGCCGACCTACAGGAGCAGACCGGCGCGCTCAAGGCCCGCTGGCAGACGGAGAAGGACCTGATCACCGCGATCCGCGCGGGCAAGGTGCTCGTGGAGAACCTGCGCGGCGAGGCCGAGCGCAAGGAGCGCGAGGGCGACTTCGAGCGTGTGGCCAAGATCCGCTACGACGAGATTCCCACCGCCGAGAAGGACGTCGCCGCCTCGGTCGCGAAGCTGGCCGAGGTCCAGCAGGACGGCGCCATGCTGCCCGAGGAGGTCGACGCCGAGATGATCGCCCAGGTGGTCAGCCGCTGGACGGGCATCCCCGCCTCGCGCCTGCTGGAGACCGAACGCGAGAAACTGCTGCACATGGAGGAGCGCATCGGCGAACGCGTGATCGGCCAGCAGCACGCGATCGCGGCGATCTCCGAGGCCGTGCGCCGGGCGCGCGCGGGCCTGCAGGAGACCTCCCGCCCGCTGGGCTCGTTCCTGCTGCTCGGCCCCACCGGCGTCGGCAAGACGGAGACCGCGCGGGCCCTCGCCGAGTTCCTGTTCGACGACGAGCAGGCGATGGTGCGCGTCGACATGAGCGAGTTCATGGAGAAGCACTCCGTGAGCCGGATGATCGGCGCGCCTCCCGGCTACGTCGGCTACGACGAGGGCGGCGTGCTGACCGAGGCGGTGCGCCGCAAGCCCCACTCGGTGATCCTGCTCGACGAGGTCGAGAAGGCGCACGCCGACGTGTTCAACGTGCTGCTGCAGATCCTCGACGACGGGCGCCTGACCGACGGCCAGGGCCACGTCGTGGACTTCACGCAGACCTTGGTGCTGATGACCAGCAACCTGCGCAACGAGGCGCAGCTGCGCGACTTCTTCCGCCCCGAGTTCCTCAACCGCCTCGACGAGGTGATCACCTACGACGCGCTACAGCCCGCCCAACTGCGCTCGATCGTCGACGTCCAGCTCGGGCGCCTGGCGAAGCACCTGGTGGAGCAGGACATCGCGCTCGACGTCAGCGAGGCCGCGAAGGACGCGCTCGCCGAGGAAGGCTTCAGCGAGGAGTATGGCGCGCGGCCGCTCAAGCGGGCGATCCAGAAGCGCGTGCAGAACCTGCTGGCCGAGTCGATCCTCTCCGGCGAGACGAATGCCGGAGACCGCGTCGAGGTCGACTACGTCGACGGAACCTACGTCCTGCGCAGCCACCACGCCGAGCCGGAGCTGGTCGAGGCCGCCGGCTGACGCGCAGGTCACGCGGCAATTTCGCGGGGAGCCGATCCGGCAGGTCGGCTCCCCGGTCCCGTTTCGGCGGCGATCCGCCGCTCAGGGCATGAAGTCGAGCAGCACTGCGTTCGACATGTTGGTGCCCTTGCCGCAGGGGCCGGTCGGGTTGCGGTACCAGGTCTGGAAGATCCAGGTGCTGCCCGGAGTGATCTTGCCCGGCTTCAGGCCGGCCGGCCCGCTCACGCCCATCGTGCCCGCCGTGCCCGAGCTCTGGATGCCGAAGCGCACCGTCGGCGAGCCGGCGCAGCGGATGCCGTCGTTGAACGGCGTCGACTGCTGGGTGCCGCCCATGAACACGATGCCGTTGACGTTGGCCGGCAGGCCGCTGGTCGCCAGCACGAGATCGTCGGCGGTGACGCTCGCGCTGCCGGCGGTCACCTCCAGGTGCGCGCCCGTCCCCAGCGAGTTGGCGCAGCCCGCCGTCGGATCGGCGTTGCCGCAGGGACAGCCCGTGCCGAAGCAGAACTCGGTGCCGACCGCGCCGGGCAACATGTAGGTGTTGAACGCGATGCGGTAGTCCGGGTTGCTGAAGGGCGCCGGCGCTACGGTTCCGCTCTGGATCCACAAGGGCTCCGGGTAGCTGGCCGGCGAGCAGTTCGATCCCAGGATGCCGGCGAGGCTGCCGTCTCCGAACATCTCGATCACGAACGTCTCCCCGGCGGCGAGCGGGATCCCCGCGGCACTGGCGTCGACGAAGACCTTGGAGGTCCCGATGAACGTGGCGGTGCCGGCGAACAGCACCGGGTTGGCGCTCCACGCGTCGCCCTTGCGGATCACGACGTTGATCGTCGTGTTCGTGAAGCCGTACATGAAGACGTCCACGCCCTCGAGCTGGCCGGACATGCCGGCGCGCACCTGGGACTGCCAGACGATGCCCACCGAGGTGGCGAAACCGGGCGTACTGCACCCGGCTCCCCCGGGCGGGTTGGCCTGGTCGAGGACGCCGGTCTGGGAGCTGGCGGGGAACGCGAGGGCGCAGGCGGCGATCGCCGCGGCGAGGAGTCGGGTCGGGTGCGCGTACATGGTGGGTGTTCCTTTCACCCGCCACGCGACGAACGGCCGCCGGACTGCCGGGGTTTTTCGGATTTCTCTCCGGCCGGGGCCCGGACCCGGCGGTCGACCACGGGGAAAGGCGCTCAGCCCGCGCGACGCCCGGCCCTGCTGGCGGCCCGCACCGCCAGCAGGGCGAGCAACACCAGCGCCCCCAGGTTGATCCCGTCGGCGATGGTCTGCGACCGGGATGGCTCGAAGGCGAACGGCCGATAGGCGAGGAACCGCTCCGCGGCGCGGCGCTGGTCGACGCGGAAGTGCGAGCCCGGCGGGCCGCCGTTCAGCTCGGGGAACACGAAGCAGGCGGGGTTCTTCACGTTGAGCACGCCGCCGTCGAGCTCGGCCAGCGCGGGCATCCCGTAGCGCACCGGCCCGAAGGGGAACCACTCCTGCTGGTAGCCGAAGATCGGCTCGTAGCAGACGAGCTGCGACTCGCCGCGGATCAGCGCGTCGTTGCGGTCGATCGGCAGCGCCGGCCGGCCCGCGGCGTCGAAGGGCGCGACGATGCGCTCGACCGGCGGGACCTTGCCCGTGTCCTGCACCGCCTGCCAGGCCGCGACGATCGGGCCGGGACGGTAGGGCTGCCGCTCGTAGTAGCCGCGGTCCACGCTCCACTGCAGGCCCAGCGTCGCCAGCACGGCCGCGAGCGCCGCGGCACCGCGCCACTTCGCACCGGGCACGAGGCGATCGAGACCCAGCGCCGCGCCGACGACCGCCAGCGGCACGTACAGCGACAGGAAGCGGATCATGTTGCTGGCGCTGCCGAGCACCGGGAGCGACTCGACGAACGCCGTCCAGTGGGGTCCGTGCACGTTGAGCGCGACGGGGATCGCGAGCACCACGAGCAACGGCACCGCCAGCCATCCCCGCCGCCGCGCCGCGGCGCGCGCCGGAGCCGAGCGCACCAGGACGACGATCCCGGCGATCGCGCCCGCGGTCAGCAGCACCAGCGGCACGATCGTGATGCCGTACTCGAACTCGTGCCGGTCGAGCTTCCAGGACGAGTACACGATCGCCGCCGCCGCGCCCTCGTGCGCGCCGCCCAGGAACAGCGTGTCGAACACCGCGGCCAGCGCGGACCCGACGGACGAGAACCCGGGCAGCGAGTAGCCGCTGCGCGGAAAGGCCCCCATGAAGGCGATCGTCGCGCAGAGCTTCGCCGCGCACAGCGCCAGGGCCAGGCCGCCGGCGACGGCGGTGCGCTCGATCCAGCCCCACGACCAGCCGCGACGCAGCGCCTCGATCAGCGCGAAGGCGGCCACCGCGAGGAAGGCGACCGGGATCCCATGCACGTTCGCCGACTGGACCAGGTAGGCGTAGGCCAGGCCGAGCAGCACGACCTGCGCCACCGCGCCGCGGCCCCGTAGCTCGCCGCCCGGCGGACGCCGCAACGCCCAGTAGCCCATCGCCGGGATCAACATGAACGAGTGGAAGGCCAGGTGCCCGACCAGCATGCGGTGCGCGAAGAAGCCGTTGAACGCGAAGGCGCAGGCGCCGAACAACGCGGCGGGCAGGCTGGTCGCGAACACGCGGCGCAGCAGGGCGAAGGTCCCCAGGTAGCCCACCGCGGCGAACACGACCAGCGTCGCGCGCACGGCCCGCAACGGATCGACGAACCAGGCGAGGACCTGCGGGAACGAGTAGTACGCGTTCACCGGGTTGGGGTAGTAGGGCACCCCCGCCCCCAGCGCCGGCGTGAACCAGGGCACCTCCAGCAGGCCGTTGTTCGTGTACCAGTAGGTGCCGTTCAACAGCTGCGGGAAGAAGTAGCCGTAGTCGTGGCCGATGGTTCCCGCCGGGCCGGGCAGGTAGCGCGAGAACAGCGCGAAGTGCAGGGCCACCGTGGCGGCGCCCACCAGCGCGACGAGCAGCGCCTCCGCGCGACGGCTCACCGGGATTCCGCGCGGCCCTGGCGGGCCCGCTCGAGGTACGGCAGCAGTCGGGGCTGGTCGGGCTGCAGCTGCAACGCCGTCTCCAGGTGCTCGTAGGCCTCCTGGTTGCGGCCGAGCTCGACGAGCGCCATGCCCAGCCAGCCCTGGGCCTCGGCGTTCCGCGGATCGGCGCGCACCGCCGCGGCGAAGGCCTCGGCCGCGGCGGAGATCTGGTTGCGCCGGGCGAGGATCAGGCCGCGGCGAACTTGGGCGTCGGCGTTGTCCGGATCGATACGGGCGAGCTGCTCGTAGGCGGCGAGCGCGCCGTCGACGTCGTCCTGCAGCTCGAGCAGCTGTCCCAGGCTGAAGTACGGCGGCGCGAAGTCGGGTTCCAGGCGCGTGACCTCGCGCAACTGCACGACGGCCTCGGCGTTGCGCCCCAGCCCCAGGAAGGTGTTGGCGAGGTTCATGTGCGCCTGCGCGTAGTCCGGATCCAGGCGCACCGCCTCGGCGAGCACCGGCAACGCCTCGTCCAACCGGCCGCTCTGGCCGAGGGTCGAGCCGAGGTTGTTCAGCGCCTGCGCGGATCGAGGCTGCGCGCGCACGGCGGCGCGGTAGTGCTCGATCGCCTCCTCCACCCGACCCTCGTTCATCAGCCCCTCGCCGAGGTTCGTGTGCGCCAGCGCGCTGCGGGGGTTCACCTCGAGCGTGTGCGCGAGCAGCGTCTCGGTGTCGTGCCACACGTGGACCTGTCGGTAGCTGCGCGCGCCGGCCAGTGCGAGCAACGCCGCGGCGGCGACGTGCGCGGTGCCCGGCCGGCGATCGCGAAAGACGAAGGCGACGAAGATCGCCGGTCCGAGCATCGCCAGGTACAGGTAGCGGTCGGCGACGGTGGAGTGGATCTGGAACTCGAAGGGGATCAGGCCCAGCACCGGCAGCACGCCCGCGGTGAAGACGACGAAGCTCGCCGTCGCCGCGGAGCGCAGGCGCCAAACCGCCGCCAGGGCCACCAGCACGAGCGCCGGCACCACCCAGGCGGCGTAGCCGTAGGCGGTCGCGAACACGTGCTCCGGCGCGCGCCCGTAGTCGGGTGCGAGGTGCAGCGGCAGTACGAGCTGGCGCAGGTAGAAGGCGAGCGCGTCCCCGGCGACGAAGGGACGCTGCCACCAGACCGTCAGGTCCGCGGCTGCGGTCGCCGGCTGCACCGCGCGGGCGAGCAGCGCGGCTCCCGCCGCGAGCGCGAACCAGCCGCACGTCCACTTCGCGACGCGCGCCGCCGGCCGGCGCAGGACGAGGTAGTCGATCGCCGCGGCGATCGCGGGCACGACCACCGCGCTCGGCTTGGCGAGCAGCGCCAGCGCCAGCGCGAGGGTGGCCGCGGCCCAGCGCAGACCGCGGAAGCGGGTTCGTTCGGTGGGACCCGGCGCCCGGGCCAGGACGACGTACTGCCACAGGGCCACCATCGCCAGGCAGCCGCTGAGC
>Ga0102952_1000836_pt1 | contig 10778 bp, 15 predicted proteins | sample SalPon2A_C_D1_MG_FD_78506 | JGI IMG/M metagenome (GOLD analysis project Ga0102952, IMG submission 78506) | Soil microbial communities from South San Francisco under conditions of wetland restoration - Salt Pond MetaG R2A_C_D1_MG | ecosystem: Environmental > Terrestrial > Soil > Wetlands | place... | reverse complement strand
TGATTCTATTTCTTGTTGCTTGACATACTCAAATGCAGTTGGACCTGAGACAAACTCTATGCGAACAACACCGTCTTGAATTCGTTTAGTCTTTGTGATCTTGATTAGTTCAATATCTCCCGTCTTTTTTACATGTGTTCCACCACAAGCTTCGATATCCTTGTCTTCAATTGATACAATTCTTACTGATTTTACTGGAACTACGCCCCCCTGATAAATTCTAAATCCGTACTTTTGCTCCGCAGTTCCTCTGTCAAAGTATTCAATGGAAACAGGAAGATTTTGTTTTACCATGCTATTTGCGGTGTCCTCTATTTGTTTTACCTGCTCATCAGTCAATGATGAATGATGAGTGATGTCCAGTCTTGCATGATCATCGTCCTTGAATGCAGAGTGTTGCCAAATCCAAGAACCTAACACGCCTCTTGATGATGCGTTAATGATGTGAGTACTGGTATGGTTTTTAGTAATGTTTGCACGTCTTGTTGCATTTACAACACACTTTACGGTCTCTCCTTCTTTTGGAACTCCACCTTCTAGCTGATGAACTATTATGTGTGCATGTTTATCGACATTAATTACATTGAATCCTGCAATGGTGCCGTGGTCTGGCTCTTGTCCTCCACCTCTAGCATAAAACGAAGTTCTATCTAACACAACTTGATCATCAAATACCTTGATGACCTTTGCATCAAACTCCATTGGATCATCTTTGTAAAACAGAGTATCAGTTTCTGGTAGTTCATCAAGTGGTAATTCGGTAATTGCCTTTTTCTTTTCAGACTGGTGCAAGTCAGATAGTTTGGAGTAAAACGAAGATGGGATCTCTGAGATTGCATTGACTTCCTTGAGGTATTCAGGCGTAATTCCGTCAGATTCATACAGTGTGATGAGTTCATCCACACTAGGTACTCCTCTCTCGCGAATCTTTTCGGCCTTTTTCTTCATGTGAACTTTGGATTCTTCGTATCTTTGGGATTCTATCTTGAGAATTTTCTTGACGTCCTCCCTTTTCTCATCAAGCTCAGGATATGTGTCCTTGAGATAGTCAATATGAGTATCAATTAGATCATCAATATCCAGCTTTAGATTTAGTTTGCTAATTGTTGCATTAATTCTTCTTAACATCATTCTTAAATTGTATCCGCCGCCAACATTGCTTGGCAATGCACCATCCGTAATTGCAAATATCAAAGTTCTAAGATGGTCTGCAATCAGATACATCCCTTCAAGCGGTGTGATCATTTTGTTTAGCTGATCGTCTGTTAATCCAGCTTTCTTTATTGCGTGGCGTCTTACATCGTTGAGATCCTCAAAACTATCTAATGCTTTTGCAATTTCCGTAAAGTATCTTCGCAGAATTTCTGAATCGGAATCAATTCCGATCTTTTCAAATAATTTCTGATTGATTGGACCAAAACAGCAATCATACGCAGTTGGTGTTCCCATTGTAATCCATGCAAATCTCTCAAGGCCTGCACCCATGTCAATTACTCTCTGGTCAAGTACTGTGTGCTTTCCCAATTCTCCTTGAAACTCAGTAAATACCGCATTTCCTAATTCCAAACCTCTAACAAAATACTCCAGTGATGGACCAAAAGAGCCACCTCCTGCCCAAACATCTTCCACAAAGACCACTTCTTCTTTTTTAATTCCAAACTGATCAGTGAGTAATCTATAATCCAAATCAACACATTCGTCTTTCCAATACCCTTTTCCCTCTGGAATGCTGTGTTGCCCAATCATGCAGAAGCTTGAAAAATGCCTACCTGTCACTCCTACATTCTCTAAATCTTTGAAACGCAAACAAGTCTGCGGAACTACAAGTGGATTTGCAGGAAATTCAAAGACTACCTTTGAACCCATCACTCGCTGAAAGTCAACAACTGATGCAATTGTAAAGTACAAGTCATCACGCCATCTACAAACAACAGGATATCTGCTAACTGATGAGTGATTGTTTTTTACAAAAAACTCTTCAACTTGTTTCCATGCCTGCGTATAGTCAAATCGTTTGGTTGTTGGTGGCTCGCCGATAAATGAATAAGTGTCATCTGCATCATCAGGACATAAACTACGTCCGGCATTTAGAGTCCAGAAGAACCTGCCACATTTTAAGCAAGATTTTCTAACAAAACCTTGCTCTTGGAATAATTCCACTTTATAATATCTGTCCGAATCTGATGAAAATTCTTTTAGAATCTCTTTTTTATCCAACGATGAGGGCTCTTTTAGTCCAATATTAAGAATTGTCGATTGATGATACATTAAATAGAATACCTAATACACTCTAATCATGTTCGGAAGAAAGCCTACGCTAAAAGAAGGAACTCAGATATTCTCCATCAAAAAAAATGGCGAGTTTAATGACTTTATCTTCGGTGTAGTGACTGGAATTGATGGAAGAAAAGTAGGTGTTAATGGTGTGATTGTAAACCCAGTTGGCTTGAAAAATAAAATTACTCAAGGAAAAACAGGAGAGCGTTCACGAGAAATTCTAGAGCACCCTACTCCTGATAATGTTGTTTTAGCTCTGGTATACAGAGTAGAACACGAAAACTTTACAGAAGTTTTGGATCTTGATGTTGACAAATGTGATATTCTTCCTCCAAAAATTTATGGAATGCTTGATGGTTGGATTCGAGAATCTTTGCCAGAATTTATCAATGCTGTTTTATCTTTGCCACCTGGTGCTGAAAGGGATGAGGCAAAACGAGTCTTAAAACACAGAATGGATACCTTGGTAGATCCAACTCTAAAACGAACATTATATTCTGTTTGTAGGAGTCTTAAAATTCTGAACTGATTTTGAAATTTTAGGCGTGACTTCTCCATAGTTTTATATTATCCAGTAAGAAAATCTCGATACAATGGAATATGTTTACGCTGCTTTACTTCTTCACAAGCTAGACAAAGAGGTTAACGAGGCAAATATCAGCTCAGTTGTTAAAGCATCTGGTGCAGATGTTAATGAAGCCCAAGTTAAAGCATTAGTAGCAGCCTTAGCCGATGTAAATATTGATGAGGCAGTTAAAGCCGCACCTGTAGCAGTTGCAGCAACAGCAGCACCAGCAGATGCAGCTAGTGGTGAAGCAAAGAAAGAGGAACCAAAAGACACAGGTAAAACCGAAGAAGCAGCCATGGAAGGATTGTCTTCATTATTTGGCTAAACAACTTTACTTTTTTCCAATTTAATTTTGATCTTTATTTTTTATCAAATCTTAATTAGCAATATCTCTCATTCTACACTGAATGGTTGATTTTTCATTTCCAATTGATGGATTCATTAGCATTTTAGATTACTTGGGAACAATCGCATTTGCGGTTACTGGAGCTTCAAAGGCAATTTCACACAAGACCGATATATTTGGAATAATTGTCTTGGCAACTGTAGTTGGGGTTGCAGGTGGAATAACTCGTGATGTGCTATTTGGACGATTCCCTGCTGCGTTTTCTGATCCACTCTATGTTAGTCTAACTGTAATGGTTGGAGTTGTAATGTTCTTTCTTTATGCCAAGCTAAAAAAACAGATGAATGTATGGTTGGTCTTTGATTCAGTTGGATTGGGCGTGTTTTCAATCTTGGGTGCATCAATTGCATATCAAACAGTTGGATTGGAGTTTCTCCCAATGCTGTTTGCAGGAATGATTACCGCAATTGGTGGTGGGATACTTAGGGATGTTTTTGTACGAGAGATTCCGATTGTATTTGTAAAGGAAGTGTATGCCGTTGCATCAATAATCGGTATTGTGATATTTTTTGCAGTTCTTTCATCTGATGTGGATATCCAGGTTGCATCAATAATTGGAATCGTTGTTACAACTGGAATAAGACTACTTGCAATGAAGTATAATTGGAATCTTCCAAAGGTGAGAGAAACCTAAAATCTGTATTGAAATTTAATGCCCAAATCTGCCGTTTATCTAGTACATCTGGAATAAAAATCGAGTTTGGCATCAAGCCAAACTGATGTTGATTGGAGTAGCATTTGCAATGGTGCTTGCAACAGGAGAGTGCTTTTTTGCAATGACCGTTAATTTTTCCAAGACTTCAGGCGATGCATCTGAATCAATCTTGAATTTGATGTCTATGCTCTTGTATCCTGCTTTGACATTCTCATCAATATTGAGCAGTCCTCTCAAGTCAATATCTCCCTCCAAAGTAGACTCTACCTTGTTGATTTTGACATTCATTGCTGATGCATAATACACCAAAGTGGTTGTCACACATCCTGCAAGTGCAGTTAGCGCATACTCTACTGGATTTGCACCATTATCATGTCCGAGAAGTGTGGGTGGCTCGTCTTTTGTAAAGACAAAAGGTTTACTTCTGACATGTTTTTCTCCACCACTGTAAAACTCGTTTATGGTGGTTTGGTTTTCTCCTCCGTTGACCCAGTTGTTCCTTGCACAAAAATGGAATTGAGCCTGGTTAGGATTGTTTGTTAAATTATCAATGATTTGTGTTAGCTGAGGGACATCAACACCATTGAGTAATTCTTTTTGAATTTGTTGTGATTCCATAATAATGGTACCATGGTACCATAATATAAGTATTGATATCATGGTACCTTGGTACCATACATTATATACTGGATGATAGAAATATCTTCGTGGGAAAAGATCTTCATATTCGAGACATTGATGAAAAAGAACACTCAGAACTTTCAAAAATTGCAGATGGTATGGGTGTATCAATAAATTCTATTGTTAAAGATGCAATTGACAAATGGTTACTTCAAAAATCAGAGATTCCAAAAAAGCACATTCTTTTAATTTATGATGATGACAAGGCAGTGATTAATCTGCTAAAGTCAGTTGACAAGATTGCAAATGAGATGGGATGGTTTAGGGCTTTTTGTGCATCACCCGAACATGCATCCAAAAAACAATTGTCAAAACTTGGTTGGTTTGATGGAACTGTTCTTCCTTACAGTCCTGAAAAAAATTCATTGAAGTATTGTTCTCAGATGGGGGATAAAATTTCCAAAGCCTCAAATCAAAAACCTCTTTTTGCAATCGATTTTGTTTTAGCAGATATCGCAGAAGCGTCACTGGAAGATGCAATGAAGATAGAACGAGCTTATGACAATGACCCAATGCCTGGAATATTTTTTTGTCCCTACAAAGCAGAAAATGTAATGTCCTCATCTGTAGCAGAAACAATGGAGTTGTTTTTAATGCATGATCCATTTTACATTCTAAAAGATAATGAACTGTACAAGTTTCATGTGACAAAAGAAAGTCCGCATAAACTTTTTCTGAATTAAATCCTGCATTAATCTGAGAACTCTTTTTCAAATTTGGTGTTTTTGAGAATTGTTATGATTCTAAATTAAAGACTGATGATGTAGATTATGCAGGTGTGTAGTCTTTTGCTTGTTCAGCAACTGCTCTTGCTTGGGCATCTGCTTTTTGCAAAATTTGCTCTTTTGTCTCGTCTGTCATAAAACCTGATTCAATAGATAGTGAGCGGGCATACTGTGATGCCTTGCTGAGAATCTGTGAAATGTTGTCTGTAGTGATGTATGCTGCCTCGATAGATAGTGAGATTGCTTCTTGGTGTGCTTGTGCGAATTGCTCTTTTATCTTCTCTACATCTATGATCATCTCTGCTTCTGCATACTTCAATCCATCCTCTATTGCTGAATAAAGTGAAATTCCTGCCTCTACTGGCTTGATATCTAATTTACCTAGGAGTGATGCTAATTTTTCATTAATTATCCCGCCTTTGGCAACTGGTGTACTGTCCTTTGAAATCCAAATTGTTCCCTGATCAATCTTAGTTGGAATGCCTGCCTCTTTGAATTCTGTAAGCATTGGACCTGGTGCAATGCCTGTGTTCTTTGCAGGAACTACAATATCGATACTTGCAACATCTCCCCCTCTTGCAGCCATCATAATTTTATTTTTAGCTAGTAAAACATTGAGCTTGAATGGTGACATGTTTGTAAACATGAACATGCATTGTCCTTTCAGGTCTTCAGCAATTTCTTTGATTCCTGGAATGTCTAATTTGTTTAATGCTAGTTGAGCAACCTTATCTTTGATACTGACAAACTCCACTTCGCCCTTGAAAGTTTTTCTTAATGGTAAGATTTGTGATGAACGCACCTTATTCATTTTGATAACTGCGACTACTTTGTATTTTTTTGGAAGTTCTTGTAGCTGCTGATACATCTGAGCTTTTCTTTTTGGATATTCTGTTCTATTCTCATGCATGTTTCTTCTTTACCTCTTGGATTTGTTTAATTGGTTTACCCATTGTGGTTTTTATGATGACTCGTTTCATGTTTTTCTCACCGTTTGGTAATTTCTTTTCAACTGCACTGATTACTGCATGTGCATTAATTGCTAAATCTGCATCATCCATTGACTCATCACCAATTTTACATGATGTTGACAACGATGCTCTTGTCCTAACTTTAATTGACGTTCTAAATCTTTGTAAGAATGCATCAATTGATGCGTCAAATGGAACTGGTGTTGGCATTTTTCCTCTAGGGCCTAAAAGTTGACCTAATGTTTTACCAACAGCTGGCATTACTTTAGTGTCTGCCAAGAAGAAATCATATTTGTTGATGAATTTTCGAGACTCTCTTTTGTTAGATCCGAATTTATCTAATTCGGCTGTTCCTATGACCGAATCTGCTTTTGCCTGTTTTGCCTTTTCACTCATATCTCCTGTAGCGATAACACATACGCTTGCAGGAGAATCAGTCTTTGGAAGTTGAACGACTTCGTTGAGGGCAAATCCTTTCTTTACATCAATATCTTTGAAACTCATAATTAGCTCTATGGATTGCTTGAACTTTTTCTGTTTAGTGGCGGCCTTTGCCTCTTTAATCATGTCCACTAGCTGAGATTCTGTAATCATTACGAAGATTTTTCTAGAAAGCCTACTTAAAATCGTTTAGAGATTAAGATTTTTCAGAATCATTAATTCTAAAAAATTACATATTTTCAACAAAATATTTAGAATTTCAAACGGATTTTGCTCAAAACCTACATATATTAAATCATTACCTGGTTTTTCTAATATCTTGCATAGATTTGATGAATTAGATATGAAATTGCTTTTTGAATTAACCCGTGATGGTTCTATTTCCGTTCCAACATTATCTAAAAAACTGGGAATCAATGCTTCTGTCATATATAGTCGAATCAAAAGACTGGTAAAGAAAAAACTAATCAAGAAATTTACTGTTGAGATAGATGATTCCCTTTTAGGAATAAACGTCAAGGCAACTGTTGGCATCAACAGGGATCCGAAGTTTAAGGATTTGATTCATAAAAAATTCATGGAGACTCCAGAAGTTGTCTCGATATCTGAAGTGACAGGCAGATTTGATATCCTGATTCAAGTTTACGCAAAGAATCTTGAAGCTCTACATTCTGTGGTGATAGAAAAAATTGGTAAAATTGAAGGTGTACAAAACTCTGAGACTTTTGTAGAATTACAAAAAACTGATAAAAACCCTGTTTTCTTGCTTGATTAATTAAGGAAATTTTGCATCCCATTTACCTTCATTGATCTCAGCAGTAATTTCTTTTGGAGTCTTTCCTTCCACTTTAACTCCTAATGCTAAGCATGTACCTATGATGGTCTTTGCCACTGATTTTAATGATGTAGCGTAAGACTTGTCAAGTTTTGTATTTGCGACTTTGATAACTGCATCTAGTGTAACATCTCCAACCCATTGGGTCCCTGATGCTCCTGAACCTTTTGAAATTCCTGCCTCTTTCATAATAAGAGCTGCAGCTGAAGGAATACCAATTTCAATATCATATTTTTTTGTATCCGTATTTACAATGACTGTTACTGGAACTTTCATTCCTTCAAAATCTTTAGTCTTATCGTTAATAGATTGAATGACTTCCATAATGTTAACGCCTAAAGGACCTAATGCTGGACCTAATGGTGGACCTGCAGATGCTCCTCCTCCAGTTACAAGTGATGATACTTTTTGCTCTCCCATGTCTGATCAGCTCAATATGAAAAATTTAATCCTTACTAAGCCTCACTTAGTTTTAGGTAGTTTGCGTCTACCGTGACTGGTAATTGATATGATGCGTCTAGTAAAACTACGGTTGCTTCTTCTTTGTCAATATCTATTCTGGTGATTGTTGCTTTCATTCCCTTGAATGGACCTCCTGTAATCTCTACTACATTATCTACTGCTAATTGTGAAACTGTTGATTTCTTGATAAGGTAACCTTCAATGTCTTTGAATTCCAATTCCCCTCTTAATTGACCTCTGATGTGTCTGACTCCTTCTACTGCCATGTATGCATCGCTAGGATTCACTGCCTCAATTACGACATATCCTTTCAGATTGTCAACTAACAAAACTGATTGAATATTAATCTGATTTGCCTTTGCCTTTGCCTCTAATAGTCTCATCACCACTTTCTCTTGACCTCCCGTGGTTCTAATTGCAAACAAATGTGATTTTATTTCTTCAGACATTTTTATCTACCAAACGTGATTACCGAAAAGACAAACTGTATTGTAAAACCTATAGCTCCTACTCCAGCTATCCCCATTAATACGAGTCTAAGATGCTGTTGATACTCATCTTTGTCAGGTTTCTTGGCCATCTTCATAGTATTTACCATGTTCTTGACAGTCTGCTTTGGGTTCATTGCCTGAAATTAATAAGGTGTCCTTATATCTCTTATCTCATGGAACTACTGGTTGCATATCGAGATGACCCTGCAGGTCATAACATGGCAAAATTTCTTTCAAAAGAAATGATTCTAGATGGCAATGTTTTTCGAGGAAAATATTATGATTTGTTGATTATTCCAACTCCTACCATCTCCTCTGATTGGTTAGAAGAAAAATATGATTATGATGGTTTTGTATTTTTGTCAAAACATGCTGCAGAATCAGGAGTGCTAGCTTTGACCTGTCATAGTACTGGAAATTTCTCAGATGCAAAATTTGGTGGAAATGAAAGACAAGTTGCAATCCCGTATCCTGATCTTCAAAAAGCATACCTCCAAACTCTAAAGAAAAACCAATCACACTTTCCGGAATTTCAAATTACAGTAGAGGCAACTCATCATGGACCTACTGCACTGAGTAAACGCTCATTGTTTATAGAGATAGGTACAACTGAAAAACAATGGAATGACATATTGCTATGTAATTCAGTTGCGTCTTTGGTACATGAGGTAATGTCGCATCCAATTAAAAAAAATCCCATTGCAATTTGTTTTGGTGGCACTCATTATCCTTCAAAATTCACCGATATGTTGCTTGATGGCGTATATGCGCTTGGAACAATAATTCCAAAACATGCATTAGGTGATCTTGATCAAGCATTATTCTCTCACATTATTGCACAAAACAAATTGGCAAAAACTGCTCTTCTAGATTGGAGAGGACTTGGATCTTACAAGCAAAAGATTCTTGATCTTCTTGAATCAACAAATCTCGAGGTGATCAAGATTTGAATCTACAACAAAAAATTTACAAAAAACTACTTGAAGTGCCAAAAGGTCAAATCACAACTTATGGTGATCTTGCAAAGGCTGTTGGATTAAAAAATGGACAGCGAGTTGTCGGTCAAGTGATGAACAAAAACCCATATCCTGTAATTATCCCCTGTCATAGAGTTGTAATGTCTACTGGAAAAATCGGCGGATATGCATATGGAGAACACGTCAAGGCAAAGATGTTAAACGATGAAGGAATACAAATCGAAAATGGGAAGATTGTAGATTTGAAAAATACTCTTTACCGATTCTAACCTTATCGTTTTTCTTTAATCTCGTCCATGAGCATTCTAAGATGAGCTTTGTTTCTAACGGTGTTTCCGCCAACCTTTTTGTATAATGCCCAGAACTCTGGATTAGTCAAATCTTTTCTGTCTTTTGCAATTTTTAGCAATCGTCTTAGTGCCCTAACCTTTGCAACGTATACTTCTTTTTTACCAACTCTTGCACCTTTTCTACCTTGTTTGGAACCTTGAGTTGTCCCTCTTTTGTTTCTCTGGGATTTCTTTTCATGTGCTCTGCCTTTGGATGTTCCAACAATTGGTTTGACTTTGATAGTGTTAGCAGTGATTAAACTTCGAATGTTTTGTCTGGTAATTGCATCTGCAATGTCATCCAAATGATCCGTATCAAATTTTATTCTATGAATTCCGACACCAGTGACTCTGGCTGCCAGTCTTTTCTTAGCTTTAAGATTTACTACCACTTGCACTCACTCTTGCATTAAAAATTTTGAACTTGTTTTCAATCGCTTTAACTATGATCTCTTTTCTCTTTCTAGTACCAACACTATGTCCAAACCTGACACCATCTTTTTTTGGATCTAGTTTTTCCAAATCGCTCAAATTGTAAACTAGGTTATCTGTAAATCCTGATGGATGCAATCCTCTAGATTCTTTTGGTCCTCCAAATCCTACTTTGACAAGACCTGGACGCCCTCTGCTTTTTTGCTTTCTTTGATGATGATCAATTCCTTTTGGCTTTCTCCAGTTTGTTTGGAGTCTTACATAACGCCAACTTTCTGGTCTTATGAAATCCGGATTACGTTCTTTAACTTCCTTCCTCTTTGCAATCAGTTCTTTGTTAATGACCATTAAAATCAGTCTTGAATTTTGAAATAAATACGTTCCTAGATGACAGATCCTTTTTGTTAGGAAAAAGATAATAAGGAAACTCAAGGCGGGTTGTTACCTCATGACCATGCCTGAGATTTACAAAATTACTTTTGGAGGCCAAATCTTTTGACTCAAACAGTAGGTACTGCAGCAACTGAG
>Ga0102952_1000835_pt1 | contig 10795 bp, 10 predicted proteins | sample SalPon2A_C_D1_MG_FD_78506 | JGI IMG/M metagenome (GOLD analysis project Ga0102952, IMG submission 78506) | Soil microbial communities from South San Francisco under conditions of wetland restoration - Salt Pond MetaG R2A_C_D1_MG | ecosystem: Environmental > Terrestrial > Soil > Wetlands | place... | reverse complement strand
GAAAGCGACGTTGCCGAGCTGTTTGATTGCGTTCGCCAGTTGATCGTCAATCGGGCATGGGCTGTGCACCCATAGTGTGCCGTCATCAAGACGAACCAGGGTTGTTCGGCTAAAAAGGTCCATGCCGCCATAATGAACAGGGTACTCAATGATATGGATCTTTCCTTCAATATATGTATCGATTTTAAGTGGCATGGCTTTGTTTCTTTTGATTAACCGGCCTGGTATGAAAAAATTAAAAGGGACAGGGAATATTTATGTGCAAGCGCAATATCTGCTAATTATTTAATCCCTCTTTCCTTTTTGATTTCAACAGGCTGTATGAATTAGACCCGGAGTGATGGGGTAGATTATATCAACCTATAATGCTGTTGAAATATTCCTATCAACATCATTGTCGGCATCGGTAGAACTGACTCTGACCCTGAATACTCGCGACAGATATTATGCCGTTACAAGTTTTGTTGCAGTGTTTCAAATAACTAATGAAACGGCAACGGACGACTAAAGAAATATATAAAAGACAAAATGGCGAATGAGATCATTTCGCCTATAAAGCTTGTGGTCATATTATAGGTTCATGATAAAGTTCATAATGGTGCGATTGCCTTCAATCGACAGGTAGTTGACAAATTTACTTATTGATTACAGAATCGGTTGTCACTCGGGCGGGAGATAATACTCCTGAATCATCATGGAAGACCGGACTGTCACTATGGATAGCAGAAGACATACACGACTTCCTGTCCAGGTTGCAGCCAAGATTATTCTCCCGAACGGCAAGTCCTTTAACGGCACAACGATGGATATCAGTTTCGGCGGGGCCTTTGTAGCCTCTCCTGAAGCCTCTTCCATTGGCTTGGGAACGAAATGTCTTCTGCAATTTCTGGTATTCGAAAATAACCACCCCCACGAAATCAGGTTTATCAGTCAATCAATCCATTCGGATGTAATGGGGGTGGGTTTTCAGTTCAAGGTTATCGAAGCTGAAAACTACCAGAATTTTATGTCATTGATGTTCGAAAACAGCTCCAGCGAGACTGAATTGCTCGATGAATTGAGCAGGCACCCCGGCCTGGAAATCAAACCTCGTTCGCAGTGAGCTATATCCAGGTCGTATGGATAAAATAGTGATCAGCATTCACTATCATAGTGAAAATCCTCCGTGAATCTCAAATATATATTATTTAATTCTACTTCCTGTCGGTACGATTATCACTAGCCGATGCTTGTCGTCCCGGGCCGGCCGGCAAATGGTGCCGGTTAGAACTTATCTGTATAATCTGATCATAATCATAAGAGATTGCGAACCTTACGATGCCGATTAAGACTGCATTTCAGTTGATTGATGACTCCATAATCACCTATCGGGGCAAGGCCGTGGGCACATCCGCCGCCTGCGATCCGCGCCCTGTGGCGGCGAATTATCATGAATGCTTTATCCGTGACTTCGTGCCGTCAGCACTGGTTTTTCTGATGGACGACCGGGCGGACATCGTGCGAAACTTTTTGACCACTGTCATGCAGTTGCGCGGCCAGCAACCGGTGCTTGAAGGGCACAATCGCTCCATGGGCCTGATGCCGGCCAGCTTCAAGGTGATCGAGGAGAATGGCGAAGAGCATCTGATCGCGGATTTCGGCGAGCGCGCCATCGGCCGAGTAATCGCAGTCGATTCCGCGATGTGGTGGATGTTTTTGTTGCGTTCTTATGTGATTGCAACCGGGGATTGGGATTTTGCCAAGTCGCCAGAGGTGCAGGAATGTATCAACCAGATACTGGATCTGTATTTGCGCGAACGATTTGAGAGTTCTCCTACCTTACTGGTGCCGGATGGTTCGTTTATGATCGACCGGCGCATGGGTGTTTATGGCTATCCGCTGGAAATCCAGGCACTTTATTACGGCATGCTGCAAACCGCAAAAGAACTGCTGACCCGAACCAATGGCTCGAAATCATTGATCGGTAATCATTGATCGGTAATCTGCAGGTACTGATCCAGGCCTTACGCTCCTATGTGCGCACCCATTACTGGATCGATCGCGATCGACTGAACCAGATCCATCGTTACCAGGGTGAGGAGTTTGGTCTTGACATCGCCAACATACTTAATGTCTACCCCGAGAGCATTCCCGAATGGATGGACGGCTGGCTGGATTCACGTAGCGGCTATCTGGTCGGGAACCAGGGGCCGGGCCGCGTCGATTTTCGCTTTTTTACCCAGGGCAACCTGCTGGCTATCCTGTTCGGCCTGACGACGCGCGAGGAAGCCAATGGCATTATGAATCTTTTCGTCGTCCATTGGGATGAACTGGTTGGCGAGATGCCGGTAAAGATTATGTATCCCGCGGTGCGGAACGAGGAATGGATGCATGTCACCGGCAGCGATCCGAAGAACGTGCCGTGGTCCTACCATAACGGCGGTAACTGGCCGGTGCTGATCTGGCCTTTTGTTGCCGCAAGCCTGCATACGGGGCGTATCGAGTTGGCTGAACGGTCGCTGGAACTGATCACCGGCAGGCTCAAGAGTGACGAATGGCCGGAATACTACGACGGCAAACGAGGCGGGCTGGTCGGCCGGCGCGCCAATTTCTATCAGGTCTGGTCCGCGACCGGATTGATCATCGCCCACAAGATTTACGAGGACCCCGAGTCCCGGGCCTTGTTTGATCGCTGTCTCTTTTCAAGTCCGCTGAAGGATAAAAAATCACAAGCATAGGTTCCCTTTATTTACTTGTTGAACGCACCGGAAGTTGCAGTCTGACCCAGGTTTCTCGTAATAATATAAGGATGCCCGCCATTGCCGGAAGCCATTAACTCCCTCAGCTATGCTATACGTCCAGGCACGGTGATCAAGCATCTTGGGCAGATGTTTATTATGGTCGCGATGCTGACCCTGGTGCCGCTGGTGGTGTCGATTGGATTCGGCGAGTATCACCTGACATCACGTTATCTTATTATAGTCCTGCTGTTGTTTCTGGCAGGTTTCTTCAGCTCGAGAATAGAGCATGTCGGTGATCTACAAATCAACGAAGCGCTAACTATCACTGCTTTAACCTTTGTCATTACTCCGTTGCTGATGAGCTATCCTTTAATGGGTAGCGGGCTGACATTTATCGATGCCTGGTTTGAAGCGACATCAGCAGTTACCACTACCGGCTTGTCAACGCTTACTGACCTGGAGGCTATGCCGAAGACCTTTCTGTTTACACGTGCCTGGATGCAGTGGTATGGAGGGCTGGGAATTATAATCTTGTGGGTCGCACTGTTAATGGGGCACCACCAGGAAATTAAACGCCTGGTCGGTACTGCCAGCGATAACATAATGACGACCACCCGTCACTATGCGCGGCGTATGCTGATCATCTATAGTGTGCTGACGCTTGTCGGTATCGTGCTGTTATGGTTGGTGCTTAAAGATTTATTCCTTGCTATTACATATTGCCTGGCGGCAGTCTCAACCGGCGGTTTCTCGCCGCTCAACCATAGCCTGGTCGATATACCCGCCTGGACCGGTCGCTATGTAATTATATTATTGGGATTTTTTAGTGCCTTGCCGTTAGTGATTTATTATCGCATGATACGTGAAAATCGGCTTGCAGTCTGGCGTGATCCGGAAGCCAGGTTGCTTGTCGCCATGACCCTGTTTATCAGTGCGCTATTGTGGTGGACGATACATACTGACCTGGATCTTTCATGGGCCGACGCACTTGGTCACGCGGTATTGCTGGGTATTTCCGCCCAGTCAACCACCGGCTTCACCAGCCTTGAGATCAGCCATCTGGGCAGTGATGCAATGGTAGTATTGATTATCGCCATGATTACCGGGGGTGGTGCAGGTTCTACGGCCGGTGGTATTAAATTATTGCGGCTCATCATCATGGCGCGATTGATTCAGTTTATGCTGCAACGCAGCGCCATGCCGAGTCATGCGGTGAGTGAACCGCGTATCGGTGACAGGCAATTAGTAAGCGATGAAATTAAACATGCACTGTTGCTGGTTATTCTATTTATGATGGTGGTCGTTGTTTCCTGGTTTATTTTTTTACGTTTCGACTATCCGCCCATGGCGACCCTGTTCGAGGTTACTTCGGCAACCGGGACAGTTGGTCTGAGCAGCGGTATTACCTCGAGCGACCTGGAACCGGCTTTGAAGATGACACTCGGCATCGATATGCTTCTTGGTCGCCTTGAAATAATTGCTCTGTTAATATTGCTCTATCCACCCACCTGGATAGGTAAACGAAAGGAATAATTATGCGAGCAGTTTTTATCGGTTCAGGTTCACTGTCTACCATGACCGCCCATCTTCTGCTTAACCGGAATCATGAAGTTGTCATTGTTGAACAGGACAAGGCACGAATAGATAATCTGGCTGAAAACATGGATTGCGGTTTTCTCCATGGGGATGGTAGCAAGCCTGCAATATTGCGTGAGGCCAGTCCGGAGCTTACCGATATCCTGTTTTGTCTCACTAGTAACGACCAGACCAATATCCTCGCCAGCCTGGTCGGCCGCTCACTCGGGTTCAAACGCACCGTTACCAAGATCGAGGATCCGGAATTCGAACATATCTGCATCGAGCTTGGCCTTGAAGACACCATTATACCGGCACGCACCATTGGCCGGTTCCTCGCTGACATGTTCGAAGGCCAGGATCCGCTGGAACTCTCAACCATGATCAGGGATGAGGCCCGCGCCTTCTCCTTTGTCGTCCATGAAGGTGATGAGGGGCCTGTCGCAAATCTAAACCTGCCGGACAAGACTCGTATCGTTTGTCTTTATCGCAAGGGTGAATTTATCCTTCCTCAGGATGGCACCATGCTGAAGGTTAATGACGAAGTGGTGATGCTCGCTCATCGCGACAAGTTACCGGCGCTTCAGGAACGATGGGGGCCTGGGGAGGGCTAGTGTAAACCGGGGTCAGACTGCAATAACCGGGATGACAGGTATCAGAGTTAAAAAACCGTGGTCTGGACCGGATTCCTGCCTGGAATAATATCAGGTTCTGGATTGTCTGTTATGATCAATGGCTGGAACGGTTGGCGACAGGAGGCAAGTCAGATGCACAAGGTGTGTGTCTATGCAGGGGAGGAATTGGCGCGCTATTCCTTTGGCGATGACCATCCCTTTGGGCCGTTGCGGTATGGCGCTTTTTATGTTGAATTCCTGCGGCGGGGTCTGGACAAAAAGACCGTGAGCTGTCAGCCTGTTATCGCCGATCAGCAGGCAATCGAGCGCTTCCATGAGCATGATTATGTCGAGCAGGTGAGGGCGCAATCGGCCAGTGGCACCGGCTTTCTGGATTACGGTGATACGCCGGCCTTTCCCGGTGTCTATGAGGCAGCGGCCACGGTCGTCGGTTCGACACTGGCTGCACTTGATGGAGTTATGACGGGGCAATGCCGACGTGCCTTCGTGCCGATTGCCGGTCTACACCATGCCCGTCGTGACAGGGCGGCCGGCTTCTGCGTGTTTAATGACTGCGGCATTGCCATTGAGACACTGTTGCAGCAGTACTCGCTACAGCGGATTGCCTATGTCGATATCGATGCCCATCATGGGGATGGCGTCCTGTATGGTTTTAACGATAATCCTGCAGTTTTCATCATCGATGTTCATGAGGATGGCCGCACGCTTTATCCCGGTACCGGTTCCACCAGTGAAGCCGGCATCGGCGAGGCAGTGGGCACCAAGCTCAATATTCCGATGCCGGTGGGGGCCGATGATGCCCGGCTTGCTGCAGTATGGCAGCAGGCCGAGGACTTTCTGCGCAACGCGCGGCCCGAAATCATCCTGCTGCAATGCGGAGCGGACAGCCTGGACGGTGACCCCATTACCCACATGGCCTATACCGAACAGGCGCATGCGATGATTACGCGGCGATTGTGTCTGATTGCCGATGAGTACTGCCAAGGGCGGCTGCTGGCAATGGGTGGGGGTGGTTATCATCTTGCCAATCTGGCCAGGGCCTGGTGTGCCGTTGTCGAGGAGCTGGTATAAACTGGCAAGATTGCCAAAATGAGGGCTAGATCCCCTGTTATCTCTCAGAAGAATATTGCCGCATGACTAGCCTGATCCCCCTGATTTTTCTGTTTTCCTTTCCGCTGTGTGTTAACGCCTATATTCCTGGTACTGTGCCTGACTTTCCTGCTCGGCAACTGGCTGCGGGTAAGCTGTTGATTGCCAGTGAAAATATCAACGGCGGTGTATTCACAAAATCTGTCATATTACTGACCCATCATAATCGGCATGGCACGACAGGTTTAATTATCAACCGGGCATCTGAACTTCAGGTTAACGACGCGGTCCCCGGCCTGGTTAAAGATGGTAAGGCAAGACGGTTGTTTATTGGCGGGCCTGTTGAACAAGCCATTTTATCCGTATTGGTAAAAGCGAAGAATGAGGCGGAGGGTCTAAAGAGAATAATGCCCGGTATTTATCTTGATTTCAGGATTGGTATCGGGAATGCGGATAAATATTTTTCTTCCGATATCGAAATGGTACGCTTTTATTCAGGCTATGCGGGCTGGGGCGAGGGCCAACTGGAAACCGAGATCGACAGTGGTGCCTGGTATTTATTAAAGGGTGATGCGGCCATCCTCTTTGATGACAGCCCGAACACCCTGTGGGAAAAACTGTTACGAAAAGCGCAGGGCAAATGAAAACCGGGATCAGACTGTAATTTCAGGTGTAATAGGCAAAAGCAGTTAAATAATTGCAGCCTGACAGCAGTTTTTCAGGCCAGGATGTTCGTCCGCCTGCCTGATATTACCGCAGGGACGGCTTTTTCGATGTCGTTGCCCTAGAATTTCCCGGATTTGGGTCGATGAACAGGGTTGATGCGAACTTTGCGACTATTCGGAAGCTGTTTTATACGATTATTTCGCCTGAATACCTGAATGGCGGGCCTGGACGGAGTTATTTATCTTCATGTATTAATATTTGTTACTATTACATGAACCCCGGATATGAATGTGGTGAGGAGAGCCCTTAATGGTAGCCGAAGATGTACTTAAAGAGCTTCAGGATAAATTCAGTGATTTGTTGAACGATGATGCTGAAGATCCATTTGAACCAATCGACCCGTTAACCTACCATTCGCCAGAAGGGGATTCATGTCTGCATCTTGCCGCCATCAGAGGTGACTGCCGTGCGGTTGAATTATTGCTGGATGCCGGGCTGGATATTAACGAGCCGGGTGACGTGGGAAATACGGCATTGCACTATGCGGCAAAATATCAGCATGATGACGTTGTTGATTGTTTAATCAAACGGGGTGCCGGCACAGATATAAAAAATGAATTCGGTGAAACGTACAAATAATCGGGGCGGGCTTGTTTGAGCCCAATATCAAGCCAGATAAATGTGCAGTTGTCTGAATTATCCGTTCTTCAGCAGTCAATAATGAGGAAGCTATTATGTCAAACAGATACGGCAGCATATTAGGTACCGTGGGCAACACGCCTGTGGTCAGGATTAATAACCTTGCCCCCGAGGGCATCAATCTCTACGCTAAAATCGAGGCCTTCAATCCGATGGGCTCAGTGAAGGATCGTCTGGCGCTGGGTATTATCGAGGCTGCGGAGGCGAGTGGAGAACTGAAGCCGGGGCAGACCGTGGTTGAGACTACCAGCGGCAATACCGGCATCGGCCTGGCGATGGTCTGTGCACAGAAGGGTTACCCGCTGGTGGTGACGATGGCCGAAAGTTTCAGTGTCGAGCGACGTAAGTTGATGCGTTTTCTGGGTGCCCGGGTGGTACTGACGCCGGCCGCTCAAAAGGGCAGCGGTATGTATGCCAAGGCGGTGGAACTGGCCGACAAGCATGGCTGGTTTCTGTGCCGCCAGTTTGAGAATGAGGCTAACGCGGATTTCCATTCACGGACCACGGCGCGCGAGATACTTAATGATTTCGACGATGAACAACTCGACTACTGGGTTACGGGTTATGGTACCGGCGGTACGCTCAAGGGTGTGTCGCGCGTATTGAAGCAGGAGAGTCCGGCGACCCGTATCGTCGTCTGTGAACCGGCCAATGCCGCGCTGATCAGCAGTGATATACCGCAGACGACTGACGAAAAGGGCAATCCGGCCAGTCATCCCGGTTTTAATCCGCATCCGATGCAGGGCTGGACGCCGGATTTTATCTCCAAACTGACTAATGACAGTATCAGTGCCCATATGATCGACCAGTTACTCACGGTGACGGGCGATGATGCCTTGCGCTGTTCGCGGGACCTGGCAAAAAAGGAGGGTATCTTTGTCGGTATCAGTGCCGGCGGGACGTTCGCGGCCGCGCTGGAGGTGGCGATGCAGGCACCGAAGGGCAGCAACATCCTGTGTATGCTGCCTGATACCGGTGAGCGTTATCTGAGTACTCCATTGTTCGCCAATATTGAGGCGGACATGAGTGAGGAGGAACAGGCGCTTTCCGAATCTACGCCGGGTTATCGTTTTGAAGCCGTGCCGGCCTGATTAAAAACCGGGATCAGACTGAAGTTTTAATGGTTACTGCTTCTATCGAACAGCAACATGAAAATTGCAGTCTGACCCCGGTTTTATCTTTATGGCAACGAGTCTTCGATGTCATCAACCGTGTTCTTGATGTTGTTTAACGTGGATTGTGTGGTGCTCGTTAAAAAACTGAATGTAGAATTTGTGACCCCCAGGATGCTATTCAACTGGTCTCTTGTGTAGGGAATCTCCCCAGTAATATTGTTGTAGTGTAAGTCGATCACATCCGCGATTGCGGCGACGCTGGTGTCGATGCCTGGTGGTACCGCACTACAGGTAGTATTTACAAAGTTGCCCAGGCTTGGGTCAAGAGTGGATCCTAAGCCCGTGTAATAGCCACACACATCGGTCCCTTCTAGTATGGCGAATGTACTGCCGAGTGCGTCATAGCGTTCTTGCAGTGCATCTGAACCCGGTAACCCCTGGACTGCATCGTTCCACCCGGTCTGGCTGAGGAGTCTGGTGGCTGAAAAATTATCGAACCCGGATGTCGCGTTGGTCAGTACGCCGATTCCGGAGACAATATTCTCTGGTCCAACCGGTAGCGAAGCGACCAACACAGGGAAATCAGCATAAACGTCGTTCATAACGATACGCGTGGAATCGAGCAAGCTATCGAGGCCTGCGGGAGCTGGTATGGGTTCGTTTGTTCTGGGAGTAGTAGCGACATTCGTGACCCCGGCATTCAGACACATCTTTACTGTCATATCGACGCCCGATTCGAGCATCGACGTCAATTGGGCTTGTCCGTTGCCCTCGATACCAGCGTCAATATCAAGCAGGCCATAGAGATCAACACCAGTCCCTACGCCGGATTTATTGATTCCCTGGACCGCTATGGTTCCATCGGCGAGGACACCCAGTTTGGCGTTATAACAAATCTCGGTATAGGCCTCACCGGTAGATGCGGTTTCCGACTTGATGTATCCGCTCAGATCGCTCACCGTCTGTTGCAGGCTGGCGAGTTGATCCTTGATAGTTTGCAGTTCATTCAGTGTTGCTGGGACGCCTTGTTGTCCTGCTGCAAGTGCATACGAGCTTGAGGTACCAAGGATAAACGAAATTAACATGAGATACAGGATCGGGGATAGATATTTTTGATACATGACAGCTCCCTCTTGCAGTTGATATAAAGGTTTTGCTCCAGAAATAGTATCTGAAATGTAACATGCTGCCTTTCGGCACGATCATTATATCATGGCCATATTACAGCTTTTCGTTTATCTTTCGATATACCTGTATATTTCGAAATTGAACACTGTCCCCGGTTTAAGCCTCTCACCCCGGTTTAACCGTGTAAGGATGCCCACACAAAGGAGAGGTCGGTATGAAAACATTCCTCCGTGACAACCCCACGATCGCCTTTGGCCTGGGTCTGCCCCTGCTGCTCGTGGTGGTGTTCCTGTTGGTTTCGGGGATTCCCACCCTGTTGGTCGCACCCCCGCAATACGACGTTCTGTATGCGACTGATTACTACAATTACCCGAACGGGGTAAAGATATCCGTCGTCAACCGGAAGGTTCAGGTTATCTACCGGGGCAGCACCCTGGGCTACCAGATACCACACCTGTGGCGTTACAGTCCGGAGAACGGGGCGGTGCAGGAAATCGGTCTGATACTGCCGCCTGATCTCATGCCAGCGGGCAAGGGACCGGCGACGCCCGAGGCGGCCGCTAAAATCACGACCATCGAGGTGCCCGATCTGGCGGGGCTGACGGTCGATGCGTCCAGTATTGCACCGGATGGCTACGAATTCAGTAGCGGATCTTCACGTTATGCCGGTGATGTCTTTACCGGTCTGTTTTATTCGTCCCGCTACCGCAATGAGTCGGTGCTGACGAAAAACGGGCGCAGTATCCGCCTGCCGAATGCCGGCAACCGGTATTACAGCCAATCCACACACTTCATCGGCTGGATTGTGTCACCATGATCTGGCTGTCGCTTGTCATCGTCATCTTCATCCTGATTGGCATCGGCATGTGGGGCTGGCCGCTGGTGGCCGGTCTGCTGGGTGCCTCGGGTATCACTGACAAGTCTGGTGCGCTGATGTACATCGCACAGCTGATGCGCAACTACTCGATCACGCCCGCCGAGGTTGAGGATGCTTTTCACGCGCCGGTCGCTGCGGGCAAGCCGGCCGCCCGGCGCAGTCGGGGCGATATCGTCAGGACGCTGTTCACCTATCTCGGTGCGATTTTCATTATCGCCGGCATCAGCACCTATATCAGTACCTTCTGGGACAGTATGGGCAGTGTGATGCGGGTGGTTGTGACACTGGGCG
>Ga0102952_1000833_pt1 | contig 10807 bp, 10 predicted proteins | sample SalPon2A_C_D1_MG_FD_78506 | JGI IMG/M metagenome (GOLD analysis project Ga0102952, IMG submission 78506) | Soil microbial communities from South San Francisco under conditions of wetland restoration - Salt Pond MetaG R2A_C_D1_MG | ecosystem: Environmental > Terrestrial > Soil > Wetlands | place... | reverse complement strand
TCATGCGGAGTTTGAATACCCCTATGGATTAACTACCCCTGGAGGTTATGCGTTAGCGGCACAAAGGTATCTCCATGATTTTAATGCTACTTCGGAACAGTTGGCTTCCGTAGCTGTTACTATGAGAAAACACGCTGCTATGAAAGAGAATGCCATGAACAAAGACCCGCTTACAATAGATGATGTTTTGAATTCCAGGATAATAGCTGAACCTTTGCATAAATATGACTGTTCTATAATTTCTGATGGTGGAGCTGCCTTCATAATTACAACTGAGGAAAAGGCCCAGGAATTAGGTATTAAGAAACCACCTGCATATCTTTGGGGTATGGGAGAAGGATACTCGCATCAGTACTTAACATCATTGGAGGATTTAGATCAAATATACAACGCGATTAATCACTCTGGGCAAAAAGCTTTTAAAACCGCTGGTATTGGCCCCAAAGATGTTGATTTAGCATTTTTATACGATTGTTTCACAATCACGGTATTGCTCGAGCTGGAAGGTCTGGGACTTGTCCCTAAGGGGCAAGCTGGAGCTTTTGCACTTGAAGGACGTATGGAGATTGGTAAAGATCTTCCGGTTAATACCCACGGAGGGTTGTTGTCTCAAGCCCATCTGGGTGGAATGCACCATGTTATCGAAGCTACATTACAGTTAAGAGGTGGAGCTGGAGAAAGACAAGTTGATGATGCAGAAATAGCTCTTGTTCACGGAAACGGTGGAATTGTTTCTGCACACAGTTCCATAGTATTAGGGAATCAACCACTTTCATAAAAGGAGAGAAGAGAAAAATGGCAGAAGAAAAAACTTACAATAAACCTCTACCGGAAATTAGACCAGAAACCAAACCTTATTGGGATGCGTGTAAAAAGCACGAATTATTACTCCCAAAATCGAAGGAAACCGGAGATGTATTCTTTTACCCTAGAGCTATATCCCCAGGTGAGGATATGAGCGAGGACATAGAGTGGGTAAAGGCCAGTGGGAAAGCCAAGGTGTGGACTTTTTCTATTCATCACATGGGACCATCAAAGGCTTATAAGGGAGAACCCCCTTATGTGGTGGCCTTGGTTGAAACCGATGAAGGTGTGAAGATGATGACAAATATAGTTGAATGTGATCCCAAAGATGTTGAAATTGGGATGGAAGTTGAGGTTGTTTTTGATGATGTTACCGAAGAGGTGACCCTTCCAAAATTTAGGCCTGTAAAATAAATGCTTAAATAAAATATTCGTGGATAATATGATCATAGTATCCACGAATAACCACTCATGTAAGATTTGGAGGAATTCTAATGTCAAAAATATTTTATGAAGAGCTAAATGTTGGTGATGAACATAAAAGTACCGCTAGAACTGTAACTGAAACTGATATTGTTAACTTTGCTGGCCTCTCTGGGGATTTTAATAACATGCATATAGATGAGGAGTTCGCCAAGAAAACCGTTTTTAAAACTAGGGTTGCTCATGGAATGCTTGTTACTTCTATAGCAACTGGTCTTTGGTTTACAATGCCTCGTTTAGCAACAGTTGCTTTTATGGGTCTTGAAGATTGGAGATTTTCAGGAGCGGTATTCCCTGGTGAAACTGTTCATTTGACTCGAAAATTAGTCGAGAAGAAAGAACATAAACGTCCTAACATGGGATTCTTTATTTTTGAAGTGAATGTTCATAATCAAAAGGACGAAGTTGTACAAAAAGGCAAATGGGCAATTTTAGTTCAGAAAAAAGAAAATTGAATTCAACTACAGAAGTCCATAAATTATTAACTTATGGACTTCTGTAGTTCTCTACTTGTTAACTTAGTAATATATTTTCCTCAAATCCATAAGTATTTAATACATTAGTCGATATACTTTTATTATCTCTTTAATTATAAGTACTTACACACTTTTCCCAACCCCGTATTGACTTTAAACAAGATCAGAACTTTAAATTTCTCTTGACATCAGCATACAAAATGTGCTAGAAATGCAAGTAAAGGAGAGAGGTAGACTATATTTCAACAAAATACTAAAAAAGGAGGTATGGAGAAATATGGTACCAGTTGAAGCCTTGCTTGGCTACGTTTTACTATTAGTAGGGTTTGTTTTCTTTGGAAACGGAATGACTTTACTCGGTAAAACTGGAGCCAAAGAAATAGGAGTTTTGAATTTAGCTGTAGGTATACTGATCGCCATAGCAGCATGGAAACTTCATGACTTAGGTCTAACAGCTGCAACAGCTTTAATTAGTGTGTTTGCGCTTATATACTTTATGGTCTATGCGATATTCGTACACGGCCATGATGCAAAAGGTCTAGGAGTATATTGTTTATTTGCTACTATAGTTTTTCTTTGGTATGCCTATCATTTCCATACAGCACTAGGTGCTGCAGGATTCTGGTTCGCTGTATTCTGTGTAGCGTGGGCGGTTTTAACCTTACTTTGCTACGTAGCCTTTGCTGCAGGGAAAAATATTGCGACAACAGTTGCTTATCTCTTTATAATAGAAGCTTTTCTAACATTATTAATACCAGGAATGCTTTTATTGACAGATAAGTGGAATCCATTTGGTGGAATACCTGGTTAATAGCTATTAATTAACTTTGATAACCATACAAATAAAATAAAAAAAGGAGGGATATCCCTCCTTTTTTTATTTTATCGAATAGTCCTTTCTAAAAAAAATAAATATGTACTTGATAGGTATTAATAACTGTAGGACATGTATATAGTTTCTAGAATTAATTTTACGCTTTTGTTATGCAACTTCATAATTAAAAATTTTTTAATACAATATCCCAAGTATCTTTTTAGCAATTTATATATATTCTCACTTAGAACGGTAAACAGGGAAGGAGATCGTTTTGAGTGTTATTACTTTATATATACCGTATATTTATATATGCGGTATCATATAAGTTCACTTTCTTCATAAATGATATATTTCTTAGCAAAACCTCAATATATTGTGGTCATCAACTTTTAATTCCATATAAGGGTCGGGTCTTGTATTATTATTATTTTTTTAAATCTGTACCAATCGGTTTGGGGCCTTAGGAAGTGCATTTCGAAGCTTTGCGGTTAGTTCTTATTTATAAGATCTTTATTGAAAAGTAGGAAACAATTTCCACAAGTAAAAATTTAAACAGTGTTTGCAAAATTATGGGAATATCTTTTTTTGCCGATGATATATGTTCTTACTAATAGTGAATACAATACAAAGAAGGAATTCTAGAATCCTGCTCTATATGGAGAAACATATCTCCTCAAAGAGTAAAACATTTTTGTCGACGTAATTATAAATCAAATATAGAAGATTATATATACAAATGTTTTTATACAGGTGTGAGAGTATAAGATGATAAAACATAAAAAAAGGGCCTTAGTAAAAAGATAAGGCCCTTTAAATTTTCAAGCGTACAGTACCTACAGAATTATCCCTGGCTATACTGTGGCAGTAAGAAGCGATGACGCATTGTGTACTTGAATGGTGTTGAGTAAAGAACCTGTCCAAGATCTCCTTCGCCTCTCTCTACTGTTTTAGACCATATGGTCTTAGCCGGTGGGATGATAAGGTTAAAGGTAAAGCTGATTAAACCTACGACTTCCTTGGCCGGAATCTGTCCGCCCATAAAATCGAAAGGTGTACCAGACATGTACCATGCACGTATATCATCACCAGTAGCTGTACGAACACTATCGGGGTTTAACTGGAAGCGGTGTCCTGTTCCGAATCCAGGTGGTAGCTCAGATGGCAAATAAGTAACCTCATGGATACTATTTGAAACATCTGGTCTTGTAGTGATACGATAATTCATACGTCCCCAGTCAGTTTTACCATAAAAAGTTGGCCTAGCTGAAAGTGGCTTGTCTGAATAACGTCCATTTGCTGTATGAAGAACATAACCACGACGTTCCATTAACATATTGAAATAGTTGTTATTTGTTCCATGCTCAAATGCAGCAATGTAGGCAGCTTTTTTAGGGAAACCGAATGGTTCTTTACCTGCCCAGATTGGTGAGTCATTTGAGAGATACATATATGGATAGTATCCAGCTTTGTAGGTCTGTCCATCTTCTGCATCTACCGTTGCAGAGAATGTTACACCCATTTCCATATATGGTCCAAGCATGGTGTTCTTATGTATAACATACCAAAACTCAATTACGTCATCCTGTAACTGGATAGGTTCCGGTATGATGTGTTTCATAGCTTTTTCGTCTGCACGAATAACAAAAGCCATCCAGCGGCTTTCGGTGTATGTTAGCGGAATAATATCATAGTCAAAAACAGGATCCGCTACGCCCTGACTTATAATATGGATTCTATCTCTATCCAATGGTAAAGGTGGAACTTCACCTTCTGCTAACCATGGATAACTATATTCATTTGCCTGCAAACCCATTATAAATACCTCCTTATAATTTTGTTACTATCGTTAATAGTGGTTTTCATATCAACTAGTTTTTATGAACCCTGACTTATTGGGAACTGCTGACGTAAACCGTATTTGTACGGTGTAGCATATCCTCTGTAGCTAGCAGGACGTTCATATGTTTCTGTCCAAAGAACCTGAGCAGGAGGAATAACAAGGTCGAAAACAAAAGAGATAAGACCTGTAACCTCTGTGATCTTAAGCTCAGCGCCCATGTTATCAAAAGGTGTTGCCTGCATAAACCAGTTAATTGCATCACCAGAAGCTGTACGTGTATGTTCAGGTTTAATCTGGAAACGGTGTCCAGATATCATCTTTTTCATTTCTCCAGGTAGCTCAGACGGTAAGTATGTAAGCTGCCATTCAGAACTTGATACATCAGGTCTTGTCACAACTTTCATATTGAACTTACCCCAATCTGTTTTTCCATAGAAAAATGGTGGGGTTACTTCCTTATCGTCGAATTTACCTGTTGCACTATGCATTAGGTATCCGTTACGTGACATAGCATATCCAAAGAAGTCTGTACCTTTTTCCCCTCCGTGAACGGAGCATCTTATATAGGACATTTTCTTTGGAAATCCGAGTACACGACCAGCATCTACTGGAGCATCACCAGTGAGGTACATATATGGGTAATATCCGGCTTTCCAAACATTACCTTTCGGGTCCTTGTAGGTCGCAGAAATAGTTACACCGAACTCTAGGTATGGACCTAACATTGTATTTTTGTGGTCAACATACCAGAACTCAACTAGATCCGCATTGTCTCCATCCCACACTTTAAGAGGTGGATTAGGACAAAGGCGCTGTCTAGCATCGTCGGGAACTCTTACTACAAAAGCGGACCAACGGCTATCTGTATAAGTAAGAGGTAGAACATCAATATCCCACAGTGGATCAGAAGGATTAGCTATGATCCAGGATTTGATATCTCTCTCTATAGGAGGTGGTGGAACCTCCTTTGTGAGCTCCCAATACTTCGTGGGGACGTTTAAATGACTTGGCATATTAAATACCCTCCTTAGTAATATAGTTTTAAAATCCGGAATTGTTGCCAATCCCCGAGGAGAAAAAGAACGAAATGTAAAGCTCTACAAATTTCTCACCTTTTGTTGTTATATCAAAACCTGGGTTGTCTTGTCAAGGATTTTTTTAATATTTTTAAAAAAAGTTAAGTAAAATACTTAATATATTAAGAGAACCGAGCATAATACAAAAAAACCAACCTGCTATGAATGTAAATCAAGGACAATTTTCGCAAATTCAGCTATTTTTTGCCTAATAACAAGAGAGGCTTTTGAATCATAGGGGGTGTTCATCAAGTTTATAATGATTAAACGGGCTTTGTTCCTTATTACCACATTGGGAAGCGTATTAGCCGGTGAAACTCGAAGAGATGAACCAATGGAGATAAAAAGGTCTGAACTATTTGTTAATTGGAGAGCTTTCTCCCAGGGAATGCTGGGCAAGTTTTCCCCGAAAAATACAGCATTGGGTTTTAAAACCCCATTGCAATTTTCACATAATGGCGGATTTTCCCCTCTACCTACTCTTTCCATCACTCCGTTTATGGGTTGAACCAAACCACAATCAAGACAAATAACTTGTCTCAAAGATCCATGCAATTCATATACATTTACAGAGCCGGCTTCATAGTGAAGTCCGTCTACGTTTTGTGTTATTATTCCATTAATCAATCCCTCGCTTTCAAATTGTGATAACATAAAATGAGCATAGTTTGGTTTAGCCGAGCTACGCACCGAATGTAATTTTAATGCGAAATTGTAATATCTGTCCGGATGGTCCAAGAACCCATTTAACGAAACAACGGTTTGATCCATATTTTCCCACAAACCAATTCCAGGGGACCTGTAATCGGGAATGCCAGACTCAGTACTAATCCCAGCTCCTGTAAACACAACAGCGTTTTTTGAAGATTTTAGTAAATTTAAAAAAGCTCCAGCTTTTTCTTTGATTTTATTCATAACATTGTAAAGCATTTATACAGACTAAAAATCTATTTAAATGAATGTTTAGAGGTTACGAAGTTGTTAACTTTCCAACTACTTTGTAACAATAAATCACTCTATTTGATTTTCAAAATAGCAGCAAATATAATAAGTTTGAATAAAAAAGCCGCCGTGCTTCTCTATACAATAGCAACGGCGGCAACCGGAAGGTGGAATGTTTGATATCATACCTTCCCAAAAGATAAAATGTCAAGCTTTTCTTTTTCACAAAAGGTGGAGGTATAGGATGTCCCAAAATACGCAAGATAAAACCCGAATAGTACAAATATGGGGTAATATACTTGATGAGGGATTTACAAGTGTTCCTAATATATTGCTTAGGTATAGACACAATATAGGAATAAAATCCCAACTCTTAGCTTTAATAGTAGACATAATGTCATTTAAATGGGATACAGAAAATCCATTCCCAAGTTATTCCACTTTAGCTAGAAGAGCAGGTGTGGCAGAAAGAACAATAAAAAGGATGACGCAAGACCTAGAAGAACTTGGTCTATTAATAAGGACTCCTAGGTTCGATGACAAAACAGGGGCTCAAATAACGACTATATTTGATTTTCGACCACTTATAGAAAAACTTACAGAAGAGGTAGATAAATCAAAAACAGATAAAAATTTCATCCAATCTCCTAAAGAGGGTGACAAATATATCACTCGGGGGGTGACAAATATGTCACGGGGTGGGGTGACAAATATGTCACCCAAAGAATACACAAATAATAATAAGACTAATATAAATAAGAACCCTTTAATGAAACAAACTAAAAGGACACCCAAAAACAATTTCCTAAATTCGCTAAATGCACCAGAAAAAGAAAGGGTGCGCAAACACATTAGAAACGGGATTTTCAGACAGAGAATATTTGAAATATTCGACAACCTCTACCAAAAACTAGACATAAGTGAAATTGTACAGGAAGGTGCCTATAAAGCCTGTAAAGAGATAATGATCAACAGAACAAACGAAATGAATAAAAAACTAGAAATATCCCAAATAGATCCATTTGATATAGCTAATCAAGTAAAAAATAAATTCCCTTATGAAAAAATTCCAACATCCGAGGGGAATATAAGGAAGTTTTTTGTTGCTAAAATATGTGATATTACATCCGAAGAAATAATACAATCAATAGAAAAAATTTAATAGTCTGTTTTGCTTGCTAAAACCTTTTTAAACTTTTTTCAAACCTATTTTTTAATTCCTCTTCTGTTGCAATTTCTGTCTTTTCTATACTTAAATTTTTAAAAGCATCAATCATAGCTCTTATTATGGAGTTTTTTGTTATTCTTTCTTTTCTGTTTTCCTTTGATCTTTTTTTCATAATTTCCCTTTCCAAAATCGATAAATAATTTAAGTGTTTTTCGCTTAGTCTGACAGTGAGTTTAACTTCGTAAGTTTCATACTTAGGAACTTCTTTTTTTGTATTAAATTTTTTATTTTCAGTTCTTGTGTTTTCTCTTTCTGGATAATCATTTTCCTCGGTTTTTTTTATCCAACTCAACGGATCTACACCAAGTACCTTTTTCTTAGTTGCCATAAAGCACCTCTTTTGAGAAAGATTCGTAGTCCTCAGCACCTGCGGATAGAGGATCGTATAGGAGTATAGGCTTTCCATGACTGGAAGCTTCCGCTAATTTTACGTTTTTCCTAATCCTTGTTTTATAAACTTTATTCTTAAAATATTCTCCAATTTTATCTATAACCTCTCGTGATAAATTTGTTCTTTTATCAAACATAGTTGGGAGTATTCCAGAAATTTCCAATTCTCTATTAAGCCGTTTTTTAACGATATCTACCGTATTGAATAACTTTCCCATACCTTCCAGTGCAAAAAACTCAGTTTGAACCGGAATAATAATTTCTTTTGCAACCGTTAGGGCATTGATAGTTAAAAGACTAAGAGAAGGAGGGCAGTCGATCAAAATATAATCAAATCGATTTATTATTTCAGCGATCGCGTCTTTCAACACCATCTCTCTTCCAACAACTCCAGCAAGTTCTATTTCTACACCTGATAGATTTATATTTGCCGGAGCTATTTCAAGATTGTTTATTTCTGTTGGTATTATAGTTTCCGAAAAACTGGAATCATCCATCATTATATTGTAAATACTTCTTTCTATTTCATGAGGCTTAAATCCTAGGTGTATTGTTGTATTAGCTTGCGGGTCTAAATCTATAATCAAGGTCTTTTTTTGAAAGCTTCCTAGGTACGAACCGAGGTTTACCGTTGTTGTTGTTTTACCACTACCCCCTTTCTGATTTATTATTGCTATTGTCCTAGTCATTTAAATATTCTACTCCATTATTGTTCATAACTTAAGAAGTTTGTTAGTTTTGTAGTTTGTGGAGAATTGTTGTTTTGGAACGTTTGAATTAGATAAACTTTACATAAGATGTATAAACCTGATATACTCAAGCTGCTTGTTGGCGAGAAATCTTTATCATTAATCAAATTCTGGAGGAGACAAAGTGCCACTTGATTTTGAATTTACCGAAGAACAAAACATGTTCCGTGATACTATAATTGACTTTGGGCAAAAAGAAATAGAGCCATTGGTAGAGGAGTGTGAGAATGAAGAAAAATTTCCAAAGGAACTATTTCTCAAATTAGGTGAAATGGGCTTTTTAGGGATAGTTTTTCCTGAGGAATACGGCGGAGTTGGGCTGGATAAGATTACTGATTGTATTTTTTCAGAGGAGTTAGGAAAGATTTGTGCTGGTATTGCAATGTGTATAAATGCTCATACCAGTTTGGCTTGTTTCCCTATATATAAATTTGGTACCGAAGAACAGAAACAAAAGTATTTGATTCCAGGAATTGCCGGAGAAAGAATTGGAGCTCTTGGACTTACCGAACCGAATGCCGGATCGGATGCTAGAAGTATAAGATCTCAAGCCGTAAAAAAAGGTGACAAATATATACTAAATGGTACAAAAACTTGGATAACGAATGGTAGTATGTGTGATTTCGCTGTTGTTGCTGCTTATACTGATAAAACCAAAAAGGGGAAAGGTATTAGCATATTTATAGTAGATAAGGATTTTCCGGGTTTTACTGTTAGTGGAAAGATGCACAAGTTGGGCCATAAAGCTGCTGATACGTCTGAACTGATTTTTGAAAATTGTGAGGTTCCAGAGGAGAATTTATTGGTAGGAGAAGGTGGATTTAGAGGTGCTATGGATACTTTGCTGGGTGCCAGAATAACGCATGCAGCAAAGTCGGTAGGTATTGCTCAGGCTGCTTTTGAGTACGCATTGGAATACTCAAAAGAACGTGAAGCTTTCGGAAGGCCAATATCTAAGTTTCAAGCAATAAGTTTCAAATTAGCAGAAATGGCCACAAAGATAGAGACGGCCAGACTAATGGTTTATAAGGCGGCATGGCTCTATAGTAATGATAAAAAATGTCTAAAAGAAGCATCGATGGCTAAACTTTATGCTGCAGAAGTTGTTCAATGGGTTGCCACGGAAGCGGTTCAGGTTCTTGGAGGTTATGGATATAGTGTGGAATATAAAGCGGAAAGGTATTACAGAGATGCAAAGTTGGCATCAATTACCGAAGGGACATCTGAGATACAGAGGTTGGTTATTAGCAGGGAGTTAGGATTGTAGAACTCCGTGAAGTTTGACATTTTCTGTTCTCAATTTAGTTTATAGTGTCGTTTTAGTCTACAAATTTTTATATTACGAGCTTTTGTACACATCTACGATTTGATCCGGATTAATATTTACAGAGGCTTGTTATATTAATAATAATTTTAAGAAACCTAATATATAAAGGGAGAGAAAAATGGCTACCAAATTTCCAGGTGTTGAAGATGCTCACGAGATTTTAAAAAAGAACAAAATTGTAGTTGCAGGTGTAGGAGAAACAGAGCAGGGTAAAATTCCTGATAAAAGTTCTTTTCATTTTCTTTCACAAGCTTCTAAACTTGCTATTGAAGATGCCGGTATAAAAAAGTCTGATGTAGACGGGTTGGTTACCGCATTTTCTTTGGTTGAACACACCTTTATGCATTGTACGACTTTTGCCGATTATTTTGGCATGCGACCTAGTTTTTTCTCCTCCGTGGCCGTTGGTGGTGCTACAGCAATTTGGATGGTTGCAGAAGCTGCCATGGCTATAGCAACAGGCCAAGCGGAAGTAGTGCTTTGTGTAAGAGGGGATAATACATTGTCTGGAATTTCATCGTCAGGAATGGTTGCTCTTATTAGAGAGATGTGTCATGCGGAGTTTGAATACCCCTATGGATTAACTACCCCTGGAGGTTATGCGTTAGCGGCACAAAGGTATCTCCATGATTTTAATGCTACTTCGGAACAGTTGGCTTCCGTAGCTGTTACTAT
>Ga0102952_1000831_pt1 | contig 10814 bp, 10 predicted proteins | sample SalPon2A_C_D1_MG_FD_78506 | JGI IMG/M metagenome (GOLD analysis project Ga0102952, IMG submission 78506) | Soil microbial communities from South San Francisco under conditions of wetland restoration - Salt Pond MetaG R2A_C_D1_MG | ecosystem: Environmental > Terrestrial > Soil > Wetlands | place... | reverse complement strand
TAAGGACTATTGTCCTAAGATGATAAACATCATAACTATACCGTAGATTGCGATAGATTCAACCATACCTACGAAGATGAACACCTTAGACTGTAAAGCTGGGTTCTCACTAATGACTGCAAGACCTGCTGCACCTACTTGACCAAGACCTATTCCTGCCCCTCCTGCTGCAATACCAAATGCTAAACCAGCACCGAGAAGTTTCATAGAGTCACCACTAGATGCAGAATCCCCTTGTGCAAATGCAACCCCAGTTGAACCTAGAATTGAAATTGCTGATGCTGCCAAAAGTAACATGACGATAGTTTTCATTTACGTTCAGACTCCATTTGATCCATATTTAAATCATGATGGGATATTTGACTCAAATTCGATCTAGTGTTTTCTTTTTGAATGATTTTAGATCGTCTTCAATGGAATTTACAAAATCGTTATAGTTTCCATCTAACTCTTTCTTAGAGTTTTCAAGTAATTTTTTTATTTCTTCTTTTGTCATTATTTTCTACTTTCCATCTTTGCTTTGACTTTTTTTAACTTTGCGAATTCCTCTCTTTCTCTCTCTTCAAGAGTAGATAAGATGAAACGAATTTTTTGTTTATACTGAGGAATAATAACATTTTCAAGTGCGTTTAATAATTTTTGAGTTTTTTCTAATGCTTTTGCAAGACTAAAAATTGAATTTTCATATTCAGCCGCTTTGCAAATTTTTGGGAGTAGTTCTTTGATTTGTTTTGCTGCTCTATCAATTGATGAGTTTGTATCTGCAAATCCATAAGGCATTGATTTTGTATCCTTTTCTGTTACAGATAATGCTGGAATCTTTACATCTACAACTCTTCGGATATGAACATCTACTTCCATTACTGGTGGTGTTGATTCTGCAACAGAGTCAACTGTATTGGTGCCTAATGCCAAATATGCTTCGTTGACTGATTTGTAAATATCTTGTAAAGGATCCCAAATTCCACCTCTTGCTTTGGATGCTTCTTCAATCATCTCTTCAATATTTTTCAAGAGGACTTTACGCTTATCATCTAAAATTTTCTGAACCATCACGGCGACTTGAGTGGATTTTTTATATTTTAAAAGTTCAATTTTTGTTGCTGCAACGTTTTGTCCAAATGACATTTGTTACTCTTCCTGGTAATATTGATCAATGAATTTGTCTTTGATTTTAGTAATCTCGTTCTTTGGTAATTTAGAGACGATTTTCCATAAAACATTGAGTGTTTCTTCAATTGTTCTATTCTCATCGGTTGCTTGTGAGAGGAATTCTTTTTCAAAAACATCACCAACATCCATGTATTTCAAGTCAATTTCAGTCAATCCTGCTTTACCAACAATTCCTGCTAGAGCTCTTACTTCTTGGGCTCTAGAATATGCATCATAAACTTGATTGGAAACTTCACTGTGATCTGCTCTAGTACTTCCTTCACCAATTCCATCTTTCATCAGTCTACTAAGACTCATCAAAATATTGATTGGTGGATAAATTCCTTGTCTAAATAAATCTCTGCCAAGTACAACTTGGCCTTCTGTAATGTAACCAGTAAGATCAGGAATTGGATGAGTGATATCATCAGAGGGCATTGACAAAATTGGAACTTGTGTAACACTTCCTTTTCTACCATTTAGTTTACCAGCTCTTTCATAAATTGTTGAAAGGTCTGTGTAAAGATAACCAGGATAACCTTTTCTTCCAGGAACTTCTTCTCTTGCTGCACTAATTTCTCTGAGTGCTTCTGCATAGTTTGTCATATCAGTTAGGATAACTAGAACGTGCATCCCTAATTCAAATGCCAAGTATTCTGCCACAGTTAATGCTACACGGGGTGTGATAATTCTTTCAATTGCAGGATCATCTGCTGTATTTAGGAATAAGACACTTCTTTTTAGAGCACCAGATTCTTCAAGACTTCGTCTGAAATATTCTGCTTCACTATATTGCACACCAATTGCCGCAAATACTACTGCAAAGTCATCATTAGTACCAACTACTGTCGCTTGTCTTGCAATTTGTGCTGCAAGAAGGTTATGAGACATACCAGAACCTGAGAATATAGGAAGTTTTTGTCCTCTAACCAGAGTAATCATTCCATCAATTACAGATACACCAGTTTGAATGAAATCTTTAGGATATTCACGTTGTTCAGGATTCATTGGTTCACCATTAATGTCAATGAATTTATCGGCAATTGGATCTGGCAGTCCATCTTTTGGTCTGCCTAATCCATCAAAGACTCTGCCGAGTACTTCTTTTGATACTGGCATTTCCATAACTTTACCAACAAATTTAGCTTTAGTTCCAGATATTGATAATCCAGATGTTCCCTCAAAAACTTGAACGATTGCTTTTCCGTTTCCTACTTCGAGAACTTTACCTAATCTTCTTTCACCCTCGTTAGTTTCAATTTCAACTAGCTCATCAAATGCTGCATTTTCTACATCATCTACAATTACCAGTGGTCCTTTGATTTCTGCAATCTTACTATATTGAACTCCCCCTTCGGTGGTCAATTTGATACTTTAACTCCTGTGATTGATTTGAATTCTTCTTGCATTTGAACATCAAGTTGATCCAATTTTGCCATCTCATCGTCTTTAACATCCATTCTTGCTTTGAGAATTAAAGATACGACAGATATGTCTCTGATGTCAGCTAATGGTGTGCCTTCTTTGAGTGCTTGCTGTCCTCTTCTGTAAAAGTCTACTAGCAATTTCATTAGTTTGTATTGTTTTTCTGGACTGCAATAGGTATCAACATCATCAAATGAGTTTTGCTGTAAAAGACCAATCTTCACCATTCTTGCAACTTCAAGAATTAATTTTTCTTCATCAGGTAATGCTTCAGGTCCTAAGAGTCTAACAATTTCTTTTAGTGTATCTTCTCTTTGTAAGAGTCCATATGCTTCACTTCTGAGACTTAACCACTCCTCACTGATATTTTCACCCCACCATTTTGCAATATCAGCAAGATAACCGGAGTAACTATTCATCCAGTTAATTGATGGATAGTGTCTAGAATATGCCAACTTGGCATCTAAAGCCCAGAATGTTTTGATAAATCTCATTGTGTGGGTGGTTACAGGTTCTGTAAAGTCACCACCTGATGGAGATACAGCACCAATCAAAGTTACTGAGCCATCACGATCTGGACTACCAGATGCTCTAACACGACCTGCTCTTTCATAAAATTCTGCTAATCTTGATGCAAGATATGATGGATAACCTTCTTCTGCTGGCATCTCTTCCAATCTACCACTCATTTCTCTAAGTGCTTCAGCCCATCTACTTGTAGAATCTGCTACAAGTACAACGTCTTTACCCATATCTCTATAATATTCTGCAATGGTCACACCAGTGTAGATACTTGCTTCTCTTGCTGCTACTGGCATGTTACTGGTATTTGCAACTAGAACAGTTCTATCCATAAGAGGTTTTCCACTGCGTGGATCTTTAAGATGTGGAAATTCAACTAATACTTCGGTCATTTCATTACCTCTTTCACCACAACCAATGTAAACAACAACTTGAGAATCAGCCCATTTTGCAATTTGGTGTAATGTTACAGTTTTTCCTGTTCCAAAGGCTCCTGGAATTGAACCTGTTCCACCTTTTGCAATTGGGAAGAATGTGTCAATTACACGCTGTCCAGTAAGTAATGGAACTGTAGGATCATATCTGGTTTTATAAGGACGTGGTTTTCTAACCGGCCATCTATGATACATTTTAAGAGGAATATTTTGACCGTCTTTCTCAGTAGTAGCTAGTATAGTTTCTAAATCATAGTCTCCTTCGGATACAAGATTTGAAATTTTTCCATCTGGATGATCTGGTGGAACCATAATGGAGTGCTCAATAAGATCAGTTTCTTGAACAGTTCCAATCACATTTCCTGCTGAAACTTCATCACCATTACTAACTATTGGAACAAAGTGATATTTTTTAGCCATATCAACAGGAGTGGTTGTAATACCTCTTCCAATGAATGAACCAGAAGCTTTTGATAATTCTCTTAGAGGTCTTTGAATTCCATCATAAAGTTGTCCGATAATTCCAGGACCTAATAATACACTAAGTGGGTTTCCAGTACCAATAACAGGTTCACCTGGTTTTAATCCACTTGTAGACTCGTAAACTTGGATAAATGCTACATCTCCGGTTAATCTAATTACTTCACCAACTAATTTTGAATTACCAACTGTAACTGTTTCATACATTTTTGCATCAGACATTCCGTCTGCTTTTACTGCTGGGCCACTTACCCATACAATTCTACCCTGAGCTGCCATCTAATTTCCTACTCCGAATTTTGATGCAATTTCTTTCCTTATTAAAGGCTTCAGGCGTTCAATTCTTGCATCTAATGTATTATCAAATGTCATTGCTCCATCTTTTGACTTTACAATAACACCACCAAGACAGTTAATTTGATCGGGAGATAATTCGGCACCTGGGAATTGAGACAATGTAGATTGTACAATGTCTTTATCTTTAGAATTTGTAAAAATTGTGATTTGAGTAGTACCTAAAATTTGAGTTGATTCATCTAACAAAGTTTTAATCAAATTGGAGTAATCTGCATTCCTTTCAGTATTTGCAATTTGATCTAATGCTTTGGAAAAGACATTGTTTACCGATTCTTCCAAAATCATAAGTTGTTTGTTTCTGGCCTCAATATCTGAACTTCCAGTGATCTGTTTTTCAATTTTATCTGCCTCTTTCTTACCATCTGATATGATTTTATCATATTCAGTCTCTAATTTAGGAATGGAGTCATCCAGATTTTGTTGTGAATTATCAAGTGCTGATTTAATGTTAGAGAGGATATTTTTTTCAGTATTTTTTAGAATTTTGTCAATTGTACTTTCTAATGCAGAATTAGATGTCAATGGCTCAAGTCTATCCATAATAGATTTTAATGTTTGGGAACAAATCGTATCAGAAAGATATTAAACTCAATAAGAATACCCAAAAATTGTCTTGGGAACAGCCGATCTAAAACTTGGAACAGTAATTTTACCAAGAAGTGAATCTCCAAAAGCTATCTCAAGATTAACCGAGTTTGAGTGGTATCACAAAATTGATTCTGTCAGTGACCTAGTAACGCCTGAAATTGATGATCTTTTATTAAAAGCACAGCAAACTTTCCAATCAATTGATGACGTAGTTAAAGGAATGGGTATTCCTCTAACTGTAGGAATTATGGAGATACTATTCAAAGGAACTGTTATCAAGAAAAAAGATTATGAAATTGAAGAAATCGAAGAGATGGTAGAGGAGTTAAGCAAAGAAGCTCCTTCTATTATTGATGAACCGGCAAAATTATTACAAGAAACTGCTGATACTAGACTCTCCATTGAAGAATACAAGGCACTCAAAGATACTTTAGAAGTAATTAGAAAAATGAAGATAGATCTTTCTGGATTTGGTTTAATGCGACACTTTTTCACGAATCTCTTTGTAATTAATTCTGCAGACTTTGATGAGATCAAGCGTTCTCTTGAAGATATTACAATTTACAAATATGATTTAGAAAACAAAGAAAAATCAGCAATTTTGGTGATTTCAGATACTGCGGATTCTGAAAAAGTTCTCAAGGTATTAAGAAGTTTTAATTCAAACACTTTTAAAATTCCAGAGGGATTTCCTCAAATTCCAAGTGAAGCTTATGCACTTGCAGAATTAAAGATTAAAGAATTAACTGCAAAACAAGCAGCAATTAAAAAACAATTATCTACATTAACAAAGAAGTTCAGACGAGATATTTTATCTATTCATGAAAAAGCACAGGTCGCAAAAGATGTACTTGAGACTTTAAGAAAACCTGGAGGAACAAAGAATTTTGCAGTAATTCAGGGCTTTATTCCAGAAAAAATGGAATCTAAATTTACGGATGTGACAAAGCAATGGATGTCAGTTGTAGAAGACATTACAGATCCTAAACTAAGAGAAGAAATTCCCACATTATTTGACAATAAAAAATTCGTTAAAACTTTTGAAGTAATTACAAAAAGTCAGGGAATCCCAAAGTCTGGAGAGCCAGATCCAACACCTATGATTGCTTTGATGTGGCCAATTTTCTATGGATTGATGTTTGCGGATATGGGTCACGGATTATTACTTATGGGATTGGGTTTACTATTCAAATTCAAAGGACAGGGAGAACTTTCCAGATGGGGAATGCTCATTGCAATTTCTGGTGCCTCAGCAGCTATAGCAGGTGTAGGCGCAGGAGAAGCGTTTGGGTATCATCTTAATCACATGGGTCCATTTGAAGGGTTGTTAGAGGAAGGAGGGGCACTTTATTCAGTTAGTTGGATAGTAGGTATTCTCAGTGTTGCAGAATTAACATTTGAACAAGTAATCAACATTCTCAAAGTTTCATTATTCATTGGAATCGTACATCTAGTTTGGGCAATGACTTTACGTGTTATCAGATTATTAAAAGAGGGTCATAAACTAGTAGTGTTTACTGAAGCAATTCCAAATATCACACTCTATGGCGGTATTGTGGTTGTTATGATGTGTGCTATAGGTTCTCAATATGATGTAATGAATATGTATTCTAGAGTTCACACCGAAGATGTTCCTTGGGTTACTATGTTCTTAGGGGATTGGGCAGAAGTTTGGATAATTACAAGAATTGCAGTTGTTATTGTTATTGCATCAATGGTCATAATGATGGTTGGAGGTGTGATGCACGCAAAGAAACATCCAGAAGATGGAGCAGATCCTGCAAGTGTAATCATGGAGGTTTTGCTAGGAAAAACAGTTGAAAGTTTAGCACATACAATTAGTTATGCTCGACTTGGAATTATGTTATTGGTGCATGCGGCTTTGTTGCTGACAGTAAATAATGCATTTACATCCTTAGGAGGTTCTGAATCAGGTGGTGCAATGGCCATGATTATTGGAGGTAACTTGGGAATTATGATGATTGAAGGATTAATCGTGTATATCCAGTCTCTCAGATTGCATTTGTATGAATTCTTTACAAAATGGTACGTAGGTGGCTCACAACCATTTAGACAAATTAGACCAGAATTAATTTACAACCAATTTATTTGGAAGAAGAAGTAAAATTTAGAAAAACTATTTTTCAACTGGAAGTTCTACTCTATTACCCCATTCACTCCAAGAACCTAGATAAACTCGAACATTTTTGAATCCTAATTTTTTTAAAGCCAAAAATGTGTTAGCAGCCCTATATGCTCCATGACAATAAGTTACAATTTCAGCATCTTTTGAGATATCATACATTTGAGATAATTCATCATCACTTTTGAAAGTCCCATCTTCATTGAGATTTTTGTTCCAATCAATATTGATTGAATTTGGAATATGGCCAGATTGAGCAGCGCGAATTATACTTCCATCATATTCCTCAGAAGAACGAGTATCAATGATTTTTACATTTTTCAGATTATCTTTAATGTATTCAAATCCTGATATCATGTTTGGATTGACATTGCCTGAAAAAACGGATGGTTTAAAACCATTAGATTTTGTTTCAATCGGGAGATTTTCTTTTATCCATTTTGTGATTCCGCCATTTAACATAGAAGTATTTTGATGTGAAAAATACATCAACATCCAAACTCCTCTGGCTGCAAGCATTCCAGAAACAGTATCATAGAAGACAACTTTTTTTTCTGGTGTTACTCCAAGAAATGAAAGTAGATGTTGTGTTTGATTATTAAAATTTTTAATTCCTTCTTTTGTTGTATCAATCCAATGAAATGCAAATAAATCTAAATGTACTGCTCCTGGAATATGACCATTTGAATATTCTTTAAAGGAGCGAGTATCAGCTATTATGAGATCAGGATCATTACGAATTGCATCAAGTTCAGTTGTAGAGATTAACATGATTTAGATAAAATGATCAAATCTAAATTGATTTGGATTAAATAAAAAGAAGAAAAGAAAAGGGTTTTTCTATTCGTTTACGTATGCTCTTTCTCCGTGCTGTGCCAAATCAAGACCAATCTCCTCTTCTTTAGGAGTGACTCTGATTCCGCCAGGCCATACGGCATCCATTATTTTGAGGATTACAATAGTAACACCAAAGGCATAGCCTATTGATATTGCAGCACCAATGATGCTGATTGCTTGCTGTTCCATTCCTTCTGCAGTTCCAGTCCATGCACCGATACCATCTCCAGTATCCCAAATATGTGGACTAGCTAATGTACCAGTCAAAATTGCACCTGTAAGACCACCCATTCCATGTACTCCCCATACATCTAATGCGTCGTCCCATTTGCGTGCGCTCTTGAAAGCGATACATGCATAACAAATTGTACCAGCTGCAATACCGATTATAATCGAGGCCATCGGACCTACCCAACCTGAAGCTGGAGTGATTGCTACCAATCCTGCTACTGCACCTGATGCAGCTCCTACAACACTTGGTTTTCCTGTATGTGCCCATGACATCAAGACCCAAGTGACTGCAGCCATACCAGTTGCGGTATTTGTAACAGTCCATGCACTTACGGTAATGCCGTCTACCATTACTTCACTTCCTGCGTTGAAACCAAACCATCCAAACCAGAGTATTCCTGCTCCGAGGACTACCATTGGGATGTTATGTGGTTCCATCGGCACTTTACCATATCCAAGTCTTCTGCCAAGGACTAAGGCTCCTGCCAATGCAGAGAATCCTGAAGTAATGTGTACTACAGTACCACCAGCAAAGTCTAATGCAAACGATGGAGACAAGTCAGGATCAATGTCGATTGCTCCTCCTCCTATGTAACCGCCTCCCCAGACCCAGTGTGCTACTGGATCGTAAACGAAGGTTGCCCATAAAAGAACAAACACAATCAATGCACTGAATTTGATTCTGTCAATCAATCCACCAATAATTAGAATTGGTGTAATTATTGCGAATGTTGCTTGGAACATTGCAAATAGTTGGTGAGGTACAGTACCAGGCCAACCTTGACTACAAACATCTCCTTCAACCATTGCATTCATCTGGTAAGCTGCAGACCAAGTATCTCCACAAGGACCTGCTTCACCTAATGGTGCATAGTGAGACACTTCATTAAATCCTGCATATTGAAGTGAACCCATGAACATGTTTGCATCAGAATCAATCGGACCAAATGCTAGTGAATATCCCCATAGAACCCATTGTACTGACATTAGACCCATTACGATAAGGGTCATGCCAAGTACGTTGACAATGTTCTTTGATCTGGTTAAGCCACCATAAAAGAAACCTACACCAGGGGACATGAAAAGTACTAATGATGTTGCAGTTAGCATCCATGCTGTATCACCTGTATCAATTTTACAAGGTAGCATATTGCCTTCGCCATCATCAAACCAACATTCGTTAGGATTTCCAGTGTAGATTCCACTGGTTCCTTTGACATATCCGTCCATTCCATCATCAATACTCTGTGCAAATGCCTGAGACATTGCACTAATTGATGTGATGGATACTGCGGCTACAAGTAATAGAGCATACTTGTAGTTCCTAGAATTCATTAAATTTATCGAAATTGAAAATTATTTAAGCATTGAAGACTACAAAATTAGTAAAAAAGTAAATTATTATATTTTAGTTTATTCTGATATTAACATAATATATGAAAATCATGTTACAGGTGAATAAATGAAGATAAAATCAAAATTAGCCATTTTTGATACATTCAAGACTAAAGGTGATGATTTAACTGGAGAAGCAAACAGGCAGCGAGCGATCATTACAATATTGGGTAGCAACGCAAATCCTGCAGAAAGAACAAGAACTGGGATTTCTCAAAGAATAGCAAAAAAACAAGATATTGCTTGGAAGAATCTCTATTCAGGAATATTTCGCGATCTTGATGAGATTTTACTTCCTATGGAGATTGCAGAAGAAGACGGTAGATTGCCTCTAAAAAGAGGTCCAAAAGCACTTCAAGAGAAAGGGATTCCATATTATCATTTGACAAAAAAAGGGATTTTGGTGGCTCTTTCGATTAATGATGATAAAAATAGAGAAAACCTGTTGAAGGAGTTTTTTTCAAAAGCGGAACCTGCTGAAAAAGAATTTGAGGGAATCCTGACTAATCTGTCAAAAACTAGCCCTATTTTCACATATTCAATTTTTCAAAAGTATGTCAAGGCTTTTTGTAATAATAAAATCAAGGAATTGCTTCCTTTTGATCTTTCAAAATTGAGGAATATTGATGATGAATCACTAATAATTCAGAAAGAAATTCTTTCAGCCTTTGTAAAACTGCCAAAACAAGAAAAAGAAGACGCCATTAAATTTTTGGATAAAATTACATAAGATTTGTTACCAAAAACAGATCGCCAAACATTAAAATCAGTTGGCTAATGAGGTTGATCGAAATGGGTGGTTCTAAGAATGTCTATGCATCAGTAAAAGCATATAGTAAAAGAGGTAAATTATTGACAAAGTCTGATTTTCAAACACTTGCAGAATCAAGAGATTTAGAAGAATTGATGACCAGAATCAAAAATACGGTTTATGCAGATGCTGTAGCAGATGTCCAAAAACCTTACACATCATTAAATATTGAATCAGCCCTAAGAAGCAAATTAGCAGATATACATTATTCCATAGCAAAAACATCAGGAAATTCCGGAGTATTAGATGCATATTATATGAAATTTATTGTTTCAAATCTAAAGCAGATTTTGAAAGGCAAAATATTAGGAAAATCACAAGAAGAAATTGAATCTCATGTAAATCTTCATGCCGAGGAGTTAATCAAACAAAGAGACATTATAATTAAAGCACTAGTTGCTAAAGACTTTGAAGAAGCAGTAGCAAGTTTGAATTCAGT
>Ga0102952_1000830_pt1 | contig 10818 bp, 7 predicted proteins | sample SalPon2A_C_D1_MG_FD_78506 | JGI IMG/M metagenome (GOLD analysis project Ga0102952, IMG submission 78506) | Soil microbial communities from South San Francisco under conditions of wetland restoration - Salt Pond MetaG R2A_C_D1_MG | ecosystem: Environmental > Terrestrial > Soil > Wetlands | place... | reverse complement strand
CTGCGAGATGCCCACGTGCACCGTGCCCAGCACCTTGCCGGAGTACTGCACGGGCTCGGACATATCGAGCATGCGCGTGCCCTTGCGCAGTACGCCGGTAACCTTGAGCAGGTCCTTCACGGCCAGGCCGAACTGATCCATGAGCCCCAGCTTCTCCAGCCTGAAGTCCCCACTGCGAAGCGCATTGAAGATCTTGCCCAGGTCCAGGCTGCGGCCATACTGGTTGGTGACGTAGCTGAAGTAGTGGTACGGCCCCTCCTGGGTCTCCGCTTGGCGGTGGGCCACCTTCTGGTAGGGCTTGCGGATCATCGCCGGGTCGGTGTGGGCCCGCACGATGCCATCGCGGCCCACGATGATCGCGTACTTCACGCCCTCCACGTTGGACGATTCCTTGAGCAGCGTGTTGAGCTGCAGCAGGTCGTCAGTAGAGAGCGGCACCACCGCATTGTTGGCGACATAGCCCAGCAGCACCTTGCCCGTCTTTACGGTCTGCGCCTCGAGCTGCACCCGCTGCCGGTCGAAAACCACGTAGCTGAGCCCGAGGATGGTCGTCCAGATGATGAAGATGACCGTGATGGAGAGCTTGACCTTGATGGGGATGCGCACGCTGAAGCGGCCGCGCTCCGCCTTGATGCCCCGCGTGCGCAGGTAGTTGTCCAGGTCGGCGCCCAGCGAGGTCAGATTGGCTTGGTAGCGGCGGTTGAACGCGCCGATGATCTGCTCTTCCGTGGCCATGCCCAGCGCCACCACGGTCTCGCCCAGGCTTTTGCGCAGCGCCTTCTGCTGCTCCAGCGCCTTCTTGAGCTGGCGCTTGGTGATCACGCCTTCCTGCACCAGCACCTCGCCCAGCCGGACATACGACCGGCCGCTGGCGCGGCTGCGCTTGGCTCCGTTGGAACCGGCCATGACCTTGTACCCTCGTCCCTTGTCGCGGGTTGTGTTGCTGCTGGGGCGGCCGACACCGCACCGCGCCCGGCGGCGGGGAAATCGCGACGCCAGGGAGGCGTGGTCGCAGCGGCTCCGCGGCACACTGCGGCCCTTACCTGTCCGATTGCCCCCCGGGGGTCAGCCTACCCAATCCGCCGGGGGGAGTCACGAGCTTTGCGCAGGCGCACGTCCGCCGCGCAGTGTCTGCCGGTGCAGCTTCATGCGCCGCGGGTGCCGCCGCCCCCCGAGGCCCCATATTGACAGGCCCGCAAGCGCGGGGCTATGGTAACGCGTCTCATCAAGATTGAATTATGCTGTCATTCCAATCTCTTAGCTCGACGAGGGAGCGGCCGCGGCCATGACCAAAGGGCGGGAACCGGTGATCGTGGGGGTGGCCGATGCGCCCCTCGAAAACGGCATGGTGCGCGGGGGCCTGAACCCGCTGCAGATCCAGGCGCTTGCGGCCAAGTCTGCGCTGGAAGAGGCAGGGCTGGGCTTCGGGGATGTGGATGGCCTGCTCACCGCGGGCAGTTGGGGCATCCCCGGCTCCGGCAGCATGATGGCGCTGACGGTGGCCGAGTACCTGGGCATCCAGCCGGTGCTGCTGGACGGCACGCAGATCGGCGGGTCGTCCTTCGAGGCCCACGTGGCCCACGCGGCGCTGGCGTTGCAGGCCGGCTACTGTGAGGTCGCGCTGATCACCTACGGTAGCACGCAGCGCTCCGAGCGCCAGCGCTCGCTGGCCGGGCGCGGCCCGGGACTGACGTTGCAGTACGAGACGCCCTACGGCCTGCCCACGCCCGTGGGCGCGTATGCCATGGCGGCGCATCGCCACATGTACGAGTACGGCACCACGCCCGAGCAGCTGGCCGAGATCGCCGTGGCCACGCGCAAGTGGGCCGCGCTCAATCCGGCGGCCACCATGCGCGACCCCATCACGGCGGACGACGTGCTGGCCAGCCCCATGATCGCCTCGCCCCTGCACCTGCTGGACTGCTGCCTCGTCACGGACGGCGGTGGCGCCGTGGTGATGACCACGGCCGAGCGGGCGCGGGACCTGCCGGCGCGGCCCATCCCCGTGCGCGGCTACAGCGAGACCACCACCCACGCCACCATCGGCTCCATGCCGGACCTGACGCTCACCGGCGCGCAGCGCAGCGGGTCCCGCGCCATGCAGATGGCCGGCGTAACCCACGGCGACATCGACGTGGTGGAGATCTACGACTCATTCACCGTCACCGTGCTGCTGACCTTGGAGGCGCTGGGCTTCTGTGGGCGGGGCGAGGGCGGGGCATTCGTCTCCGACCAGCGCACAGCGCCCGGCGGGGCCTTCCCGCTGAACACCAACGGCGGCGGGCTCTCCTACGCCCATCCGGGCATGTACGGCATGTTCGTGCTGATCGAAGCGGTGCGCCAGTTGCGCGGAGAATGCGGTCCGCGGCAGGTGCCGGACGCGAAGGTCGCTCTGGCCCACGGCACGGGGGGCGTGCTCTCCAGCACGGTCACCTGCATCCTCACCCGCGACTAGCCCCCGGATACGAGCCCCCATGGCCTACGAAAAGCCCTTGCCCGTGGTCAACGAGGAGTCGCGTCCTTTCTGGGACGCGTGCAAGCGCCACGAGCTGATTCTGCAGCACTGCCAGGCCTGCGGGGCCTACGGGTTCTACCCGCGCATGCTGTGCAAGGCCTGCCACTCCGACAGGCTGGCCTGGGAGCGCGTGAGCGGCGAGGGCACCATTTACAGCTACACTGTGTGCCACCGGCCGGCCGGACCGGCCTTCAAGGCCGAGGTGCCCTACGTGGTGGCGCTGATCGAGTTGCGCGAAGGCCCGCGCATGGTCAGCAACATCGTGACGCCCGATGCCGAATCCGTGCGCATCGGGCAGGCCGTGCGCGTGACCTTCCACGACGTCACTGAGGACATCTCCCTGCCCAAGTTCGTCGTGAAGGGCTGAGCGGCCCCCAGCGGCCGACAGGGCCCGCAGTCCACGAGGAGCCGACCATGGCAGACTGGTACGTCAAACGCCGCTTCGGCGACCTGCCCCGGGAGGCGGCCCGGCGCTGGGGCGACCGCGAGGCCCTGTTCTTCCAGGGCCGCCGTTGGAGCTTTCGTCAGCTCGCGGACGACGTGGATCGCGCGGCCAAGGGGCTGCTGGCGCTGGGCGTGGAGCCGGGGGAGCACGTGGGGCTGTGGCTGGGCAACCGGCCGGAGTGGGTGCACCTCATGTTCGCCCTGGCGCGGGTGGGGGCTGTGCAGATTCCCATCAATACGCGTCTGCGCAGCCACGAGATCGGCTATGTGTTGGGTCAGTCCCGCAGCCGCACGCTCATCACCGCGGAGGCCTCCGGGCCGGCCAACCTGCTGGGCATCGTGGCCGAGCTGCTGCCGGGGCTGGCGGAGCAGCGGCCCGAGGCACTGGAGGTGCCCGACCTGCCCGAGTTCCGGCGCATCGTGGCCGTGGGCGATTGCGCCCAGCGCGGCGTGCTGGGCTGGGACGACCTGCTGGACCGCGGCGAGGCCATTCCCGATGCAGAGTTGGAGCGCCGCGCGGCAGCGGTGGATCCCGACGGGCACCTGTTCATCATGTACACGTCCGGCACCACGGGCTTTCCCAAGGGAGTGGTGCACAACCACAACATCATTCGCAACGTGGAGGACCGCGGGAATCGTCTGGGCATCACACAGGACGACGCGGTCTTGATGTTCCTGCCGCTGTTCCACATCTTCGGCTTTGGCGACGGGCCGGCCACAACCCTCATCACCGGTGCGCGGCTGGTGCTCACGGAGGGCTTCGATCCGGACGAGTGCCTGGACCTGGTGCAGCACGAGCGCCCAACGGTGAGCCACGGGTTCGATACGCACTTCAAGGACCTGCTTGAGGCACAGGCGCGGCAGGCGCGGGACTTGAGCAGTTTGCGTGTGGTGTTCGCAGTGGCGGGCATGCACTCCTCCACGCCTATCGCCCGGCGCGTGAACAAGGAACTGTGCTGCAGCATCAGCGGCTTCGGCATGACGGAGTGCTACGTGGGCGCCGCCCTGAGCTTCCCCAGTTCGACGCTAGAGCAGCGCCTGGAGGCCAGCGGCTATCCCGCGCCGGGCTATGAGATTCGCGTGGTGGATCCGGAGACGGGCGCGGACCAACCGCCCGATGTGCCGGGTGAGATCTGGGTGCGTGGCTACGGCGTGATGGAGGGCTACTTCGACAAGCCGGAGGAGACCGCCAAGGCGCTGGATGCGGACGGCTGGCTGCGCACCGGCGACATGGGGCTGTTGCGCGCCGATGGCCACCTACGCTTCATTGGCCGCTACAAGGATATGCTCAAGGTGGGCGGCGAGAACGTGGACCCTATGGAGGTGGAGAGCTTCCTGCTGGAGCATCCCGGCGTGCACCAGGTTGCCATCGTGGGCTATCCGGACGAGCGCCTGGGCGAGGTCGGCGTGGCCTTCGTGCAGCCCCAGGCCCAGCCGCGGCCCCAGCCCGACGAGCTGATTGCCTACTGCAAGGGCCGCATCGCGGGCTTCAAGGTGCCGCACCACGTGCTGTTCGTGGAGGCCTTCCCCATGACGTCCTCTGGCAAGGTCCAGAAGGCCAAGCTGCGCGAGCTGGCCCTGCAGCAACTTCAGCGCGATCCTCCGGCCAGTTGATCGGCCGGAGCGATCACGTACTCGCTCGGAGGTCGAGGGGGCGTCTGAGGCTTCCCGGTGTGCGACGGCCCGGCAGGACGGATGCGCGGTGAGGGCGAGCAGGCGGGAGGCGTGGATGGAGGCGGCTCGCGCCGCCCCCACTGGAACAATGGGCTTCGTGCCTACATCATCGGCGAGGCGAACAGCACCTGCCAGGCAATGACGAGCAGGCAGATCCAGCCGATCGTCCACACGAGGGTGCGGAGCCAGGGCAGGCCGATCCAGTAGACGATGTAGTGGGCCACGCGCGCCCAGAAGTAGATCATCGCAGCCATGCCGATGGCGCTTCCCATGTGTCCGGTGGCATTCGCCACCAATACCAGCGCCGCGAACACCACGAGGTTCTCCACGGCGTTCTTGTGGGCGCGCTTGCAGCGCTCTGCCCAGGGCGCCATGGGCTTTATGTTGTCCCGGTTGCCCACGGCGGCCATCAGGCCCTGCCCCTGAATCAGTTGCAGGGTGTACGGAATCCACATCAATACGGTAATCAGCGCCGTCCATGCGAGATACATCAGTGCCGTCGACATGGCGTCTCCCCATCTATTGGTGAATGCTGAGTGGGCGGGTGCGGCGGGGGTGCGGAACGAGGCGCCCCCAATGCGCCCGAAGGTTCCCGCCGTACAACGCAAGTCATGACGCGGCGTGAGCGTTCTGTCAACTTCCCGAAGCTTGTGGGACAGGCCTTGACGCGGTCAGGGGGTCGGACTGCCGCCGCCGGCGCCCTCTCCCTTGGCCAGGGCGTAGCAGCTTTCGCACAGCAACGGGCCATCCACGCCGCGCCCACGGGGGATTACCCGCAGGCAGAGCTGGCAGGTGGCCTGCTCCCCGGCCTCCTCGTCTGCCTCCAGGCTCACGGACTGGCCCTTGGCCAGCACGGTGCGCTGCAGCGCATCCAGCGTGGCGCTTTCGGTGCGGCGCAGCCGCTCCTGGCGGCCCAGCTCGTTGACCAGGGCTTGTTCGATGAAGTCGGACGGCAGCACGTCCAGGTGGTGGCTGATGTCCTGCAGGCGCTCCATCAGTTCGCGCGCCACCTGGATGCGGATCGTCACTCTTGGTGCGGGCATCGGCAATTCCCCTTTTTTGTGCGCTCGGTGCGTCCGGTGCGTCCGGTGCCCCGACGCGACTCCCTGCTATCGTAAACCCCGCGGCGGGGGCAAAGGTTCCGCGGCGGCAGCCACTCGGCCGGTGCGGGTCGGACTGTCCACGGCGTGCAGCGTGGCCTGCCCCCACGCGTCCGTGGCCAGCACGCAAGGCTGGCCGGCCCCGCCGGGCAGCGCAGCGCTGCGTGTGGCCAAGTCGCGGGCGTGGGGCGTGCGGAAGTCCCACCAGGCGTGGCGGAAAGGCGCATCGGGTCGCCAAGCGGGGTCCACGCTCCATCCGTCCAGCCATTGCAGCGGGTCTTTGCCCGCTTCAGGCAACGCATCCCAGGCGTCACTCCAGGCTGGACGCGAAGGCCCGGGCCGGAAAGCCACGAGCTGCAACGTCACCCTGTGCGAGCCGGGCGCCGTCTTTGCCCTGCCGCGTGCGACCTGGGCCCGGGCTTCCAGCCGTGGCAGGGCCCGAAACACGGGCGGCGCACTCCCCGCCGGGGTCACCAGGGCCTCGGGCACCAGCATCGGTACGATCTCCATGCCGGCCGGCTCGGCCCAGGGCTGCACGCCGCTCCAGAACCCGGCATCGTACTGCCACGCCAGCAGCACCAGGCGCTGGGCCCCCAGGGCCTGTGCGGCCCGGCCGGCAGCCAGGGCGTGCTCGGCGGTGCAGGTGGAAGTCGGTGCGGTCGGGTCCAGCACGGGCACGGCGCACGCCGCACCATCTAGCCAGCCGTGCAGCGCGGCCGGTTTGGGGCCGCGGCCCTTCGCCAGGGGCTGAGCGCCCAGGGCCAGCAGCAGGTGACTCCGGCAGGCCGCGGCATCGCCGCCGAACTCGCGCGCATACCATTCCCGCCGTGCCTCCGGGGCCAGCGAGGCGGTGACGAACGGGGGCGGGGCGGCCGGTGCGGCCGCGACCTCCGCCGGTGCGGCTGCGCGGGCGTTCAGCAGGCGCTTGCGGGTGGTGTGCAAGGCCATCGTGCCCTGGTCGCAGCCGATCCAGCGGCGCCCCATGCGCTCCGCCACAGCCAGCGTGGTGCCCGATCCGCAGAAGAAGTCCGCTACCAGATCGCCCTCGCGGCTGGCCAGGGCCACGATGCGCGCCAGCAGGTCGTGGTGCTTCTGGGTGCTGTAGCCGCTCCACTCGCGGCTGGCCGGCTGAAGCTGCGGGATGCGCCACACGTCATCACCCTTGCGGTCGTGTACCATGCGATAGCGCAGGTGGCCCTGCGCATCGCGGGCATTTCGCAGCACGCCGTTCACGCTCTGCCGCACCAGTTGGCGGGTGGGATTCTCGCGGGGCAGGCGCAGCTCGTTGAGCGCCGGACGCGGGCCGCGCGCATAGAGCAGGATGGTGTCGTGGGCACGGGGCAGGCAGCGCACGCCCGCCGAGTACTTGTTGTAATAGTGCCAGACGATCTCGTTGAGAAAGCGCTCCGGCCCGAAGACCTCGTCCAGCACCAGCCGCAGGGCCGCGCTGCTGCGCCAGTCGCAGTGCAGGGCCAGCACGCCGCTGGGGCTCAGCAGCTCGCGCATCAGGCGCAGCCGCTCGTACATCATCTGCAGGTACGAGCCCGCGCCTGCGCCCCAGGCATCCCGATAGGCCACCAGCTCCAGGTGGCGGTTGTCCCCGGCCGCCGCGTCGTCCACGTCGGCGGCCCGTTGGCGGTGACCGCCGCCCGCACCCACCGGCACGCGCATGGTGTGGTCCGTGCCCGTATCGAAGGGCGGATCAATGTAGATGAGCTGCACCTGCCCGCGGTGCGTGGCCAGCAGCGCAGCCAGCGCCAAGCGGTTGTCCCCGGCCAGCAGCAGGTTGGGCGCGGCGTGCGGGCTATCCAACTCCATGTCCGCCGGAGCCCAGGCCTCGCTCAGCTCGGGCCGGGGTGGCTCGGGCGGCAGCACGGGTTCGCGGCGCCGCCCCTGCGCGTCGTACTTGCCCTCCCACACGAACTCGCCGCGCAACAGAGAAAGCGGGTGCGGCGCCGCGAACTGCGGGCGCACCACCTCGCCTGGCTCGGTGGGCAGGGGGCCGGGATCGGCGGGCTCGAAGCGGGGACGGCGCATGGGGGCGGCAATCCACTGGGCGGTTATCAGGGCGGGGCCCTTCGGCTATGATGGGCCCCAGGGGCAATTCCCCAACGTCCAAGCAAATTCGCGACCTTTTGCGCGCCGCCCCGCGCGGCGTTCCTCCGGAGACCCTATGAAACCCCTGGCACAACAACTCTTCGCGCGCTTGCGCGAGGCCGGCGTGGACTGCACGTTCGGTATCCCGGGCGACTTCGTTCTGCCGCTGTATGCAGCGCAATCCGCCGCCGGCATGCGCACGGTGGTGTGTACGCACGAGCCCAGCGTGGGCTTCGCGGCCGATGCCTATGCGCGCCTGAAGGGCTTGGGCGTGGCCATGACGACCTTTGGCGCGGGCGGGCTGAACATGGTGAACCCGGTGGCCATGGCCTACGCGGAGCACTCCCCCGTGCTGGTGATCAGCGGCGCGCCGGAGGTGGGCGGGCGGCACGCGGACCTGCGCGTGCACCACATGGTCAAGGACTTCGACAGCCAGCGCAAAGTGTTCGCCGAGGTCACGGTGGCCACAGCCACGCTGGACAACCCCGGTACCGCGCTGACCGAGGTGGACCGGGTGCTGGAGGCCGTGGTGACCCAGAAGCGGCCGGGCTACATCGAGATTCCCCGCGACATGACCAACGTGCCCGCGGCGCCTTCCACGCACCGGCCCACCGGCCACGACGGGGAGGGCAATCCGGAGGCCCTGGCCGAGGCGTTGCGCGAGATCCGTGCCCTGCTGAGCCAGGCGAAGCACCCCGTGCTCTACGCCGGGGTGGGCGTGCGCCGCAATATGCTGATGGCCCAGGCCGTGCGATTGGCGGAGGCCTGGAGCCTGCCGGTGGTCAGCTCCGTGCTGGGCAAGGCGTCGTTTCCCGAGTCGCACCCGCACTACGTGGGCGTGTTCGTGGGCAAAGTGGGCAGCGCGGCGGCGCGCGAGGCCATCGAGCAGGCGGACCTGGTGCTCACCGTGGGCGTGATCAACAGCGACGTGAACACGGGCTTCGGCACGTTCCCCATTCCGCACGCCAAGCAGATCATTATCGACGAGCGCGACACGCTGGTGTTCCATCACCGCTACGAGCACGTGCCCATGACCGGGATGGTGACCGCGCTGGCGGGGTTGGGCCCGGACGCCCCGCGGCCGGCCCCGGCCGTGCGCAAGGCTTCCGCGGCTGCTCCGGCGGCGCCTGTCCCCCGGGCGGACGGGGCGCTTACCACGGATGGCGTGATCGCTGCGGTGCGCGAGGTGGAGCAGTCGAGCTATAGCTTCTTGTCGGACATCGGCGATGCGTGGTTCGTGGGGCTGGAACTGGACGCGGACGTGTTCATGGCGGCGGGCTACTACGCCACCATGGGCTTCGCCGTGCCCGGCGCGCTGGGGGCCGCGGTGGCGGAACCGGCCCGGAGGCCCTTCGTGATTGTCGGCGATGGCGCGTTCCAGATGACCGGCAACGAGCTGGCCACCCTGGCGCGCCTGGGGGTGGACGCCACCGTGCTGCTGCTGAACAACAACAACTACAAGATGCTCGAGGTGCTGGATCAGCCCCGCGAGTACTACCACCTGGAGCCGTGGGACTACGTGGCGCTGGGCCAAGCCCTGGGCGCCGCGGGGGAGCGCGTGACCACCGCCGACGAGCTGCGCGCGGCGCTGGCCCGGGCGGAGACGGCCAAGGGGCCCTACCTCATCGAGGCCATGCTGGACCCCCACGACGATGCGCCCATCATGCGCCAGCTCAAGCAGCTCACGGCCGCCGCGCGCGCCGGAGCGTAGGCGCTCGCGAGCACCGGTCGGGCAGCCCGCCGGTCAGGCCGCGGGCAGGGGCTCCAGCCGCGTGAAGCGCACGGGACGCGGCTGCGGCCCGCCGCCGCGGCGCAGCAGCAGGTTGTACGGCGGCGCGGCATCCGGCGCGGGATGGTCGCTGCGGTAGTGTGAGCCGCGGCTTTCCGTGCGGGCCGCCGCCCCGGCCACGATGGCCTCGCTCACGTCCAGCCAGTTCTCCAGGTTCAGCCAATCCATCCAGGCCAAGTTGTAGGCGCGGCCGCCCGGCACACCCGCCTCTCGCCACGCCGCGCGCAGCTCGGCCAGGCCCTGGGCCGCCTCGGCAAGCTGTGCCGCATCGCGCACCAGCCCGGCCTTGACCCACATCAGCTCACGTAGCCGCTCGCGCAGGGGATACACCGGCGGCGCCTCGCCCCGCGCGAAGGGCGCCGTGCAGCGCCCGATGGCCGCTTCCACCTCCACCCCATCCACGGGCACGGCCGGCAACTCGGTCAGGCTCTGCGCGATCACGTCGCCCGCCAGTCCGCCGAACACGGTGGATTCCGCCACGCCGTTGCCGCCCAGGCGGTTGGCGCCATGCACGCCCCCCGCGTCCTCCCCCGCCACGAACAGGCCCGGCAGCTTCGCACGGCACTGGGTGTCGATCACCACGCCGCCCATCATGAAGTGCGCGGTGGGCGAGACCAGCACGGGCTCGCGGGCCAGGTCATAGCCCACGTCGCGGCAGCGCAGCGTCATGCCGCGGAAGTTTTTGAACACGAAGTCTGCGCCCAGGTGCGAAATGTCCAGCCACACGCCGCCCTCGGGCGTGCCGCGGCCGGCCATCAGCTCCATGTAGGCCGAGCGCGAGACGATGTCGCGCGTGGCCCGCTCGCCGCGGGGGTCGTAGCGCTCCATGAAGCGCTCGCCCACGGCGTTGCGCAGGTGGGCCCCGGCGCCGCGCAGGCCCTCCTCCAGTACGGTGCCCGTGATCTGGGCATTGGCGGCGAGCAGTCCCGTGGGGTGGAACTGCACCATCTCCATGTCCATCAGCGTGGCCCCGGCGCGCCACGCCATGGCCAGCCCGTCGCAGGTCTTGTCGTGGCAGGGCGCGGCGATCTTGTACATGGTGGGCCCGCCGCCGGTGGCCAGCAGCGTGGCGCGTGCCCGGGCCACCACGAAGCGTCCCGTGCGCTGTTCCAGCAGCAGCGCGCCCACGATGCGCCCGCCGGAGGCGTCGTGCAGCAGCTCCACCGCGCGCACCTCCTCCAGGATCGTCGTGTTGGCGG
>Ga0102952_1000824_pt1 | contig 10856 bp, 10 predicted proteins | sample SalPon2A_C_D1_MG_FD_78506 | JGI IMG/M metagenome (GOLD analysis project Ga0102952, IMG submission 78506) | Soil microbial communities from South San Francisco under conditions of wetland restoration - Salt Pond MetaG R2A_C_D1_MG | ecosystem: Environmental > Terrestrial > Soil > Wetlands | place... | reverse complement strand
ATCAATTGCTCCATGTTCGTCAACCCTTCGACATGGGTAAAGCCCAGGTCGCGGCAGACGTGATGCACTTCGAAATTGTTGCGTCCAGGCCGGCCGGGACTCACCGCCTCGACCCCGAACATGGCGATGCCCTTGTTGCCAAGCCAGGTCGCCGATTCCTTGGTGAGGCCGGGGAAGTCGGTGATGAAGCCGGGCGTGCCGTGGGTGCGGCGGAAGAAATCCATGTGCAGCAGCACGGTGTCATTGCGTTTGATGGCGACGCCGGCGGCCTTCTCGGCCTGTTCCAGGTCTTGAATCGAGATGTCGGACTTCAGCGGCTTATGCGAGAGGTCGAGACAGACCGCCTCGGTGAAATAGCTCTCCAGCGGCACCTGATCGATCGACGCCGCCTTGGGGTCGGCGTTGAAATGGCAGGGCGCATCGACGTGGGTTCCGGCATGGTCGCCCAGCACCAGCGCCTTGGTGGCCGATGAGAAGGCGTAGCCGTCGGCGTGGCGCACCTCGGCATGGGTGGCAAAATCCGTGACGATGACCTGCGGATGATTGGGCAGGACCTGCATCTTGTGCTCGATGTCGCGGGAGAGGTCGATGAGGATCATGGCAAACCACCGGGCCTTGCTTGAGACGCGGACGACGATAGCGCAAGCGCCGCTGGACCGCATTTGAAAAGGCCCACCCGGCGCTGCTATGCCGGGGCCATGCAGCTCTATTTCGCCTATGGCGCCAACATCAACCGCGCCGCCATGACGCGGCGCTGCCCGGGCGCGCGCGCGCTCGGGCCGGCGGCGCTCGAGGGCCACCGCTTTTTCGTCGGCGTGGACGGCTGGGGATCGGTCAAGCCGCGCCCGGGCGCCACCGTGCACGGCGTGCTGTGGGCGCTGACGCCACGCGATATCGCGGCGCTGCACGCCTTCGAGTTGCTGCACCAGGGTCTTTACGACGTGCGCTATCTGCCGGTGCGCCATGGCGCCAGGCGGGTCACCGCCATGGTCTATCGGCTGCGACGGCGCGCGGTCGGGCAGCCGAAACCCGGCTATACCGAAATGATCGCGGCATCCGCGCGCGAGTGGCAACTGCCGGAGCGTTACGTGCGCTCGGTCGAGCGCTGGTCGGTGTCACGCTGGACGGGCAGCCGTGTCATCGACGTGGGCGAGCTGGCATGAGCGTGGCGCGTCATGTCGTGGTGCGCGGGCGCGTGCAGGGCGTCGGCTACCGCGCCTTCGTCGAGCACGAGGCGCTGCGGCGCGGCATCGAAGGCTGGGTGCGCAACCGCCGCGACGGCACGGTGGAGGCGCTGTTCATGGGCGACGACGCGGCGGTCACCGACGCGATCGAAGCCTGCCGGCGCGGGCCGTTCGCCGCCCATGTCGATGGGATCGATCAGCGCGAGGGCAGGGCGGAAGAACTTGCGCTGCGCCGCGCGAGCGAATTGTTCTCGGTGCTGGCGACGGCCTGATCGGCGGTCGCCCCGAACAGCGCCTCGAATTCCCGCCGCAGCACCATGTCCACCTCCGGCAGCGACACCGGAATGCCGAGATCGGCCAGACTTGTAACGCCGTAGCGTTGGTCGTTCACGCCGCAGGCGAGGATGCCGGAGAAGTGCGACAGGTCCGGCTCGACGTTGAGCGCCATGCCGTGCAGCGTCACCCATTGTTTCACGCGAATGCCTATTGCTCCGATCTTGTCCTCGTACCCTTGACCGTTTTCCTGGCCCTTGTCCGGGCGCTTCACCCAGACGCCGATGCGGTCCTCCCGCCGTTCGCCGCGCACATTGAAACGGCTGAGCGTGCGGATGATCCATTCTTCCAGCGTCGCCACGTAGCGCCGCACGTCCGGCCCGCGGGCGCGCAAGTCGAGCATCGCGTAAGCCACGCGCTGGCCCGGCCCGTGATAGGTCATCTGCCCGCCGCGGCCGCTTTCGAACACTGGAAAACGCGCTTCGATCAACGCGTCCGGTTTGGCGCCGGTGCCGGCGGTGTAGAGCGGCGGATGCTCCAGCAGCCAGACCAGCTCGGGAGCGCGGCCGGCAGCGATCTCGCCCGCTCGCGCCTCCATGAACGCCACCGCGTCCTCATAGGCGACGGGGGCCTCGCTCACGCGCCATTCGACCGGCGCCGATCCGGCGGGCGCTTCGAGCCCCACGGTCATTTCGCTGCGCATGTTAACCACTCGTTCACCATACCATGGTGACCTCAAGCCTGCCCGCAAGCCGCCGGGCCCAATAGGAAGCCAACGTGAGCACGTTCGACAAGGTCGCCGTCGATATCACCGTGGTGCTGGGCACCTCCTCCATGCCGATCCACCAGGTGCTGCGGCTCGGCCGCGGCGCCATCATCGAGCTCGATGCCACCGAGGACGACGGCGTCAGCGTGCTGGCCAACGGCCTGCCGGTCGCCAAGGGCACCGTGGCGGTCAACGGCAACCGCATCGCGGTCGAGGTCGACGAGCTGTTGCCGCGGCCGCCCGACCTGCGTTGAGGCAGGCGCGCAGGCTCATCCCAAGAACTCCAAGCGATTGACGCGGCACGGCAAAACCGGCCGCATCGCGCGCCCGCGCGGGCCTTGTCCGGTCAGGGGCGATTTGTTACATGCTCCGCCGTCTCGGGACGCGACGGGTTTCTGAGCCTTTTCGTCCATCACCAGGAGCATGATCCCGAAAAGCGCGTCCTCGACCCCCGATCGGGGATGGGAACCGGTTTTCGGACCAGATCGTGCTCGGAAATATGCGGCCGTGGCGGAATTGGTAGACGCACTGCCTTGAGGTGGCAGCGGGTAACACCGTGGAGGTTCGAGTCCTCTCGGCCGCACCAGTAAATCGACTTTTTGACACGCTCGCCCGCCGGCGTTCATTCAGGAACGAAGGCGGGTCCTCTCAGCCCAGCCTTCGCGCATACGCGCGCCGGCCGGCGAGCTTCATGACAAAATTGATTGGCAGGTCGGCCCGGCGCGCGGCGCTTAATAGGCGTTCGACCGGTTCATGACCGGATTGGCGGCGGTTTTAGGCTTGCGGTAGCGCACCGTGCGTTGGCGCTGCGGTCGGTCGGCCACCGCGTGCTTGACGCGCTGGCGCAGCGAGGGCTTGGCCGGTGTATCCGGCTCGGCCTTGGCGTGCAGCGTTTTGGCCACGGTCTCGGGGTCCGGCTTTTCCGGCGGCAGCGGCATGGCCACCGTCAGCGGCAGCGATTCCGGCCGCTCGCCGGCGGCCACCACGTGCACGATGCGGTAGCCGTTTTTCTTGAGCTCCTTAAGCAACATCGGCAGCGCCCGCACCGTGGCGGGATGGATGTCGTGCATCAGGATGATGCCGCGGCCCTTGCGCTTGAGTTGGCTCATCGTGCGCTGGATGATGGCGCCCGCGCTGGTGCCGCGGAACCAATCCTTGGGGTCGATGTCGGCGCTCCAGGTCACCAGTTTTTCGCGTCCAAGGAAGCTTTCGATCGCATCGGTGCGCCCGAGGCCGGGGATGCGGAAGAAGGGCGACAGCGCCTTGGGATCGCCGAGCGCGGCTTTGATCGTCTCGATCCCGCCGTCGACCTCGCGCTCGACCCGGCCCATGGACATGCGCTGGATGGCAAGCGGGTGGTGCTGGGTGTGGGTGCCGATGCTGTGGCCTTCGTTATAGACGCGCCGCACCAGATTGGGTCGCTGCTTCGCCATCTCGCCGACCATGAAATAGGTCGCCTTCACGCAATTGGCGGCCAGCGTTGCGAGCACCTCGGTGGTGTAGGGCGGGATCGGGCCGTCGTCGAAGGTGAGCACTACCTCGTGGTCCCTGAGCGGCAGCGTGTGCTTGTACTGGATGGTGCCGAGCAGGCGGAACGCGTCGGGCGAGATGGTCACCACGCGGCTGGTGCCGATGGCGTCCGGATGGCCGGGGCAGCTTGGCGCGACCGCCAGCTTGGCAAGCGTGTCCGGCAAATCGACCGCCGGATCGTCCGGGATCAGGGCTGCGATCTGCGCCAGCGTATCTTCGACGGGCGGGGCGGCAACGTCGGCGGGCTTCGCCGCCGGCGCGTCGTCGGCTTGCGGCTCAGGCGCCACGGCGGCGTGTTGTTCCGGCTCGGCGGCGGCGTTCGCGGGTTCGGCTTGTGCGGGTTCGGCTTTCGCAGGCTCGGTTCGCGCCTGCGGTGTCACATTGGAAGCTGCCGCGGCGGACAGTTCGGTCTCGGGCGAAACCCATTCCTGCGCGCCGGCCGCGGCAACGCCTGCGGCAAGCCACAACAATACAAGCGCAACAACGCGCATCTTCATCCCCCAACCCGTCCACGCGTCCGGAATGTCGCTAAAGCGGAACGGCGAATCGTCCCCTTGAACGGGGCCGAGATTAACCGAAAATTAACCAAAGGGAACCGCCAGAACCCTGATTTATGTGGCTTTTTCGGCACGGTGGAGAAAAACCGGGCCCCCATTCGCGCTTTTCCACTGCCCCCCACAAGTCCGGAGGGCACCGGCGCGACCCGCGCGCCCAGCCTTGGGGGCAGTCGCTTTGCGCCGCCGCCTCGGACACCCGGCGGCGGGCCGATGTGTCGGCCGGTCCAGATGGTCGACCTGCCGCCGCCGCGTGCCGCCGCCGTCCGTCCGGACGATCGGCGATTGCCGGCAAGGCCGTCATGGCCGTCTTGGCCACTATGGCCGCCAAGGCCACCATCGCCATCAAGGCCGCGGCACCTGGGCCTTGTGCGTGTGCGCGCATTGTGCGTGCGCGCGCATTGCCCGCCTCCGGAGCCGGGCGTACAAGCGGCGCGTTCGTTCAGCTCCGCCGCCGAGGCCCGCGATGCTCGATGAAAAGACCACGGCTCAGCCCCCGCGCGGCGAGGATGGCGCGATCGACGACGCGTTCATCGCACGTGTGGAGCGCGCGCTCAAAGCCGGCGATGCCGCCGCGCTGCGTGACCAGATCGGCGATCTGCACGAAGCCGATGTCGGCGCCGTGCTGGAGGCGCTGGAGCCGGACGACCGCCCACGCCTGATCGAACTGCTCGGCATCGATTTCGACTACACCGCGCTTACCGAAGTGGACGACGCGGTGCGCGATGAGATTCTCGACGAGCTGCCGCCGGCCGCGGTCGCCGAGGGCGTGCGCGAACTCGATTCCGACGACGCGGTGGCGATCCTCGGCGATCTCAGCAAGGAAGAGCAGGCCGAGATTCTCAAGCAGTTGCCGGCGCCGGAGCGCAGCGCGCTGGCGCGCAGCCTGGAATATCCGGAAGACTCCGCCGGGCGGCGCATGCAGAGCGAGTTTATCGCGGTGTCGCCGAGCTGGACCGTCGGCCAGGCCATCGACTACATGCGCGAGACCGTCGAGCTGCCCGAACGCTTCTACGAGCTCTATGTGCTGGACGCCGCCGGACATTTTCTCGGCGCCGTGCCGCTCGACCGCCTGCTCCGCTCCAAGCGTCCGATCGCCATCACCCAGCTGATGGAAGAAGGCCGCCGGCGCGTGCAGGCCACCGAGGACAAGGAAGAGGTGGCGCGTTTCTTCCGCCGCTACGACCTGGTCGCCGCTCCCGTGGTCGACATCAACGACCGCCTGGTCGGCGTCATCACCCACGACGACGTCGCCGACGTCATCGAGGAAGAGGCGGAAGAGGACATCAAGGCGCTGGGCGGCGTCACCCACGACGAGGAACTGTCGGACACGGTATGGACCATCGCGCGCGGCCGCTTCAACTGGCTTGCGGTCAATCTCGGCACCGCCTTCGTCGCGTCCGTGGTGCTCGGCCTGTTCGCCGAGGAGCTGCAGAAGATGGTCGCGCTCGCCGTGCTGGCGCCGATCGTGGCCAGCCAGGGCGGCAACGCCTCGACTCAAACCATGACGGTGGCGGTGCGTGCGCTCGCCACCCGCGAACTGTCCGACGCCAATGCCAAGCGGGTGATCGTCCGCGAGCTCATGGTCGGACTGGTGAACGGGGCCGCCTTCGCCGTCATCACCGGCGTTGCCGCCTATATCTGGTTCGAGGTGCCGGGCCTTGGCATCGTGATCGGGCTCGCCATGATCTGCAACCTGACCGCCGCCGCGCTCGGCGGCATCCTCATTCCCCTGACGTTGCACCGGCTCAAATTCGACCCCGCCGTGGCCTCCAGCCCCTTTGTCACCACGGTGACCGACGTGGTCGGCTTCTTTTCGTTTCTGTCCATCGCCACCTTCTGGTTTGGCTTGCGTTAGCGGCGAATTTAGCGGCGGTTACCTTTCGTTAAGGCTGTTTCCTGACCGACCATTAAGGCTGATTTTGTAAGCCTTTTCCCCGACGGACGCGGGCCGAAGGGGTTTGCTGTGGAAGGCCACGACATAGCGCGAGCGACGGGCAGGCCGCCCGGGCGCCTGCTCGAGGCTTGGGGTCGGTGGCGGCGCGCGGCCGGCGCCGGCAAGCCGCGCGCGCGCGCCATGCGCTTGCTGTCGGCGTCGCGGACGGTCGTGCTGCTCGCCGTTATCGCCATGGTGGTGACGCTCGCTTGCGCCGCGATCGGCTTCGGGCTGGCGCAACGCAGCGACGAGCGGCTGTGGGACGAGCAGCGCGCCGCCTTGCGCAACGCTATCGCCGAATCCCGCGTGCTGTTCGACGATGCCGGCGCGCTCGATCCGCGCTTCGTGCGCATGGTGGAGCAGAGCGCGCGCCTGCAAGGCCTGCGGTTCGAGACCGACCCGGCCGCCGACGAGCGCGAGATCCAGCCGGTGGTCGACGCGCAGGGGCGCATCGCCGGCTTCTTCACTTGGGATAAGACCTATCCGATGACGCAGGCGTTCAAGTGGCTGCTGCCGCTGATCGCCGGCATCGCCTCCATGCTGGTCGTGTTCGCCGGCTTTGCGCTGCGCCAGCTCAAGCGCGCGCGCGCCGAGCTTAGCGCAAGCGAGGAGCAGGTGCGGCGCGCCGCCGACGCCGACAAGCTCACCGGCCTGCCCAACCACGCCAAGACGCTGGAGTTGCTCGATCTCGCGCTCGCCGAACGCACCGGCGACGGCGTCGTCACCTTCGCGCTGGTCGAGCTCGACGGCATGACCGACATCACCGCCCAGCTCGGCGCCCTCGGCAGCGACGAATTCATCGTGGCGGTGGCCGAGCGGCTTAAGGACGCGCTGCCGTCGCAGGCGCTGTGCGGCAGAGTCGGCGGCGACGAATTCGCGGTGATCGTGACCGGCCCGCCCGAAGCCGACGCGCAAGGCTGGCTGAACGGCGTGATCGAGGCGGTCGGGCGCCCGCATTGGATCGAGCGGCCGGTGCGGGTCGCGGCCCATGCCGGCTTTGCGCAGGCGCCCCGCCACGCCACCACCCGCGGCGAACTGGTGCGCCGCGCCGAACTCGCGCTACGCGCCGCCGCGAAAAAAGGGCCGGGCGCGGCGGTCGGTTTCGAGCACGCCCTCGACACGGTGTCGAGCGAGCGCAAATTCATCCAGCGCGAATTGCCGCGCGCGCTCACCGCCAACGCGCTGCAACTGCATTACCAGCCGATCGTGGCGGCGCAGGGCGCCCGCATCGTCGGCGTCGAGGCGCTGCTGCGCTGGAACCACCCGGAGCGCGGGATGATCCCCCCGGGCGTGTTCATCCCGGTGGCCGAGCAGACCGGGCTGATGGACGCGCTCGGCGCCTTCGTGCTGCGCCGCGCGCTGGAAGACGCCAAGCGCTGGCCCGACCTGTACGTGGCGGTCAACCTGTCGCCGGTGCAGGTGCGCGACGCTTCGATCATCGAGCTGGTGCGATCCGCCCTGCAGGAGAGCGGCGTCGCCCCCGAGCGGTTGATGCTGGAGATCACCGAAGGCGTGCTGATCGACAACCCCGACGAGATGGTCAAGCGCATCGAGGACCTGCATGGGCTCGGCGTGCGCGTGGCGCTCGACGATTTCGGCTCCGGCTATTCCAATCTCGGCTATCTGCAGCGCTTCCCCCTCGACAAGCTCAAGATCGACCGCAGCTTCGTGGCGGCGCTCGGCCAGCACTCGAACGGCGGGGTTATCATCCAGGCCATCGTGGCGCTCGGCCGCGCGCTCGGCCTGTCGGTCTTGGTGGAGGGCGTGGAGACCGAGCAGCAGCGCGTCTTGCTGCGGCTTGCCGGCTGCGACGAGATGCAGGGCTTCCTGTTCGCAAGGCCGGCGCCGGCGGGCACGATCGACAAGCTGCTGCGCCAGGGCAGGGGCGGCGCGGCGCGGGTCTCGGCCTGACCGCTGACAGCGCGCAGCCTAGGCGATAGACTCCGGCCTTGAACGCGCCACGGCGCGTGCCGGAGGCGACAATGATCCCCAATGCCTGGGCGGGCTTCGATTTCGGCCTCGGGCCGGACGTCGACATGCTGCGCAAGTCGGTCGGCGGTTTCGCGCAGGACCGCATCGCGCCGCGCGCCCACGAGATCGACCGTAACAACGAATTCCCGCGCGAGCTGTGGCCCGAGATGGGTGCGCTCGGTCTGCACGGCATCACCGTGGAAGAGGAATACGGCGGCGCAGGGCTGGGCTATCTCGCCCATTGCGTCGCCATGGAGGAAGTCTCGCGCGCGTCGGCCGCGGTGGGCCTGTCCTACGGCGCCCATTCCAACCTCTGCGTCAACCAGATCGGCCGCAACGGTTCCGATGCCCAGAAGCGCAAATACCTGCCCAAGCTGATCTCCGGCGAGCATGTGGGGGCGCTCGCCATGTCGGAGCCGGGCGCCGGCTCCGACGTGGTGTCCATGCGCACGCACGCCGAAAAGCGCGGCGACCGCTATGTCGTCAACGGCTCCAAGATGTGGATCACCAACGGGCCGCTCGCCGACACCCTGGTGGTCTATGCCAAGACCGACCGCACCGCGGGCGCCCGCGGCATCACCGCCTTCATCGTCGAGAAGACGTTCAAGGGTTTTGCCCCGGCGCAGAAGCTCGACAAGCTCGGCATGCGCGGCTCCGACACGTCGGAGCTGGTGTTCACCGACTGCGAGGTGCCGGAGGAGAACGTGCTGGGCGCCGTCGGCAACGGCGTCAACGTGCTGATGAGCGGCCTCGACTATGAGCGGGTGGTGCTGGCGGCCGGGCCGCTCGGGATCATGCAGGCCTGCATGGACGTGGTGGTGCCTTACGTGCACGACCGCCAGCAGTTCGGCCAGCCCATCGGCAACTTCCAGATGATGCAGGCCAAGCTCGCCGACATGTATGTGACCATGAACGCGGCCAAGGCCTACGTCTACGCGGTGGCGCGCGCCTGCGACGAGGGCCGCACCACCCGCGAGGACGCCGCCGGCGCCATCCTCTACGCCGCCGAGCGCGCCACCTGGATGGCGCTGGAGGCGATCCAGTGCCTGGGCGGCAACGGCTATATCAATGATTTTCCGACCGGGCGCCTGCTGCGCGACGCCAAGCTCTACGAGATCGGCGCGGGGACCAGCGAGATCAGGCGCATGCTGATCGGGCGGGAGATTTTCGAGAAGACGCGGTAGGGCGCGCGCGCGTTAACTTTTGCCGCCCGCGAATCAGCTAGGTCATTGGCCGACCTGTCATGCAGGAGGCTAGGCCCATGATGCGGGTGCGGCTCAAAGCCGATGGCCGGATCGTCGAGATCCTGCCAGACGGATCGGAGAGGACTGTCGATCATTCCGATCCGGCGGAATTCGTGCGCCAGGTGCGGGCGCGTTGCGGGCTGACGCAAGCGGCCTTCGCCGAACGCATCGAGGTGCCGATCGAGACGGTGCGCAATTGGGAGCAGGGCAAGCGCCACCCGCGCGGACCGGCGCGCGCGCTGCTCAAGCTGATCGACAAGGCGCCGGAGGCGACTTTCGCGGCCCTCGGTGGAAAATCGAAGACCGCCTAGGCGGCGACCCAACCGGACCGCGGCTTGATCAGACGGCGACTTGATCAGACCGCGACTTGATCAGATCGCGACTTGGCGCTCGCGCGGCTGGTAGCGCGCGACGCGCATCAGCACCGCCATGGCCAGCAGCGTGCCGACATAGGCGAGGAGCTGCAATTGCGTCGGCTGCGCGGTGTAGCCGATCAGCGTGTGCAGCAACTGGCCGAACAGGCTGCCCTCGCTGAGCAGCCACGAGGTGTTCCACACCGTGGCCCCGAGCACGTCGACCACGCCGGCATTGTAGAGGAACTGCACCGACTGCGCCGCCATGCCGGCGGCCAGCAGCGCGATCAGCCAGCTGGTCACCGAGAAGATGTAGCGGGTCGGGATCGCCAGCAGGCCGAAATAGGTGAGCCCGGTGAAGGCGGCGCCCGCCGCGATGCCGAGCAGGCCGCCGAGCGCGAGCGAAGCACCCGAGGTGCCGGCGGCCATGATGCCGTAGAGGAACAGCACGACTTCGGCGCCCTCGCGCAGCACCGCCAGTCCGATCACGATGGCAAGCGCCGTGAGGGGCTTGGCGCCTTCGCTCACCGCCGTGCCGACCGAGCGCATTTCGGCGGCGATCTCGCGGCCGTGGCGCGCCATCCAGGCGTTGTGCCACATCAGCATGCAGACGGCGGCGCCGAGCACGCTGGCATTGAAGATTTCCTGGCCCGCCCCTTCGAATGCCTGCGAAATGGCGCCGGCGAAGAGCGCGACCACGCATGCGCCCGCGATGCCGGCCATGATGCCGAACATGACCCAGCGGCCGCGGCCTTCCACGCCGCGCGTGGCCGCCATCACGATGCCGATGATCAGGCCGGCTTCGAGGACTTCGCGAAAGACGATAACCAGGGCCCCGAGCATTGCGTTATTCCGCGATCACCACGCCCTTGGCGGTGGCCTCGTTGAACTCACCGACGAAGGGGTAGCGCCCCGGCTTGAGGGGCCCGATCCGCACCACGGCCTTGGTTTTGCCGGGGATGATCTTCTCGATCTTCATCACTTTGCTTTCAAACTCCTCCGGCGTGATGTCGTCATTGACCACGGTCAACTTGACCCGCTTGTT
>Ga0102952_1000822_pt1 | contig 10860 bp, 10 predicted proteins | sample SalPon2A_C_D1_MG_FD_78506 | JGI IMG/M metagenome (GOLD analysis project Ga0102952, IMG submission 78506) | Soil microbial communities from South San Francisco under conditions of wetland restoration - Salt Pond MetaG R2A_C_D1_MG | ecosystem: Environmental > Terrestrial > Soil > Wetlands | place... | reverse complement strand
CTGGCGACGGCGCTTCTGGTCTATCTCTTCTCGCTGCGCAACTTCGCGGTGGGAACCGCCTATTCCAAGACCGAGACGGTGCAGACCGCGCTCTTCGGGCTGATTCTGCTGGGCGACCGGCTGAGCGTCCCGGCGGCGCTCGCCATCCTGGTCTGCCTGAGCGCCGTGGTCGCGCTCTCTGCCGAACGGAGCGCGACCAGCGTTTCCCGCCTGCTCGGCGCCTTCACCGAGCGCACGGCGCTGATCGGCCTGGCGTCGGGCGGATTCTTCGGGGTGTCGGCCGTCTCCTACCGGGCCGCGGCGCTGTCGCTCGGCGGCCCCGGCTTCGTCATGCAGGCGGCCTTCACGCTGGCCTGCGTCTTGCTGTTCCAGACCGTCGCGATGGCGCTCTACCTGGCGTGGCGCGAGCCCGGGCAACTGCCCGCCGTCCTGCGCGCCTGGCGCAGCGCCGGCTGGGTCGGACTCTGCGGCATGCTCGCCTCGGCCGGCTGGTTCACGGCCATGACGCTGCAGAACGCGGCCTACGTGCGCGCGCTCGGCCAGGTCGAGCTGATCTTCACCTTCGTCGCCGCCCAGCTCTTCTTCCGCGAGCGCGCGACACGCCGCGAGGTCGCCGGCATCGGCCTGGTCGTCGCCGGCATCTTGATCCTGCTGCTCGGGCCCTAGCCGGGCCGCGGGCTTTACAGCGTGCCCGGGTAGGCGCCGCCGTCGAGCAGCAGGTTCTGCCCGGTGATGTAGCCGGCCTGGGCGCTGCACAGGAAGGCGCAGGCGGCGCCGAACTCCTCGGGATCGCCGAAGCGCCCGGCAGGGTTGCCGGCCATGCGCTCGTTCCAGACCTCCTCGAAGGGCCGGCCGCTCGCCTCGGCTATGCCCCGCATGGTGTCGCGCAGGCGGTCGGTGGCGAAGGGCCCGGGCAGCAGGTTGTTGATGGTCACGTTGTGCCGCACGGTCTTGCGCGCGATGCCGGCGACGAAGCCGGTCAGCCCGGCGCGGGCCCCGTTCGACAGGCCGAGAATGTCGATCGGCGCCTTCACCGCCGAAGAGGTGATGTTGACGACGCGGCCGAAGCGCCGCTCGACCATGCCGTCGACCGTCGCCTTGATGAGCTCGATCGGGGTCAGCATGTTGGCGTCGATGGCGGCGATCCAGTCGTCGCGTGTCCAGTCGCGAAAGTCGCCGGGCGGCGGCCCGCCCGCATTGTTCACCAGGACGTCCGGCGCCGGGCAGGCCGCCAGCGCCGACGCGCGCCCTTCCGGCGTGGTGATGTCGGCCGCGACGGGCGTCACCGTGGCCCCGGTCGCGTCGCGGATCTCCTGCGCGGTCTGTTCGAGCGGGCCCGGTCCGCGCGCCACGATGGTGACCGCGGCACCCTCGCGCGCCAAGGCGGCCGCGCAACCCTTGCCGAGCCCCTTGCTGGCGGCGCAGACCAGCGCCGACTTGCCGTGCAGTCCGAAGTCCATGGATCCTCCCTAGATCATGCCCCTAGATCACGCCCCTAGATCTCGCCCCTGGATCACGCCTCGCCAAATCACTCCTCGAGGTCGAAGGTCTCGCCGCGGCGCCGAAGCAGCTCGCGCGCCAGGGGAACGGTGATCGCCCGCCGGTCGGCCAGCGCCGCGCTGTCGAGTGCGTCCACCGCGGCCCGGGCCGCGGCGAAGGAGCGCTCGATCCGGGCGGTGAGAAAGCGCACGACCTCCGGCGCGACGCGCAGCTGGCGGTCGGCGAAGAGCTTGACCAGGACCGCCTCGATCAGCGCGTCGTCGGGCGCGGCCAGCGCGACCGCCGGTATCGCCGCCAGGCGCGAGCGCAGGTCCGGCAGGGCGACCTGCCAGCGTGCCGGGGCGCGCCGCGCGGTGAGCAGCAGGAAACCGCCGCGCTCGCGCAGCAGGTTGATCAGGTGCAGCAGGCGCTCCCGGCCCTGCACGGTGGGCAGCGCCACTTCCGCCTCGTCCAGCACGCAGGCCGACGCGCCGCCCAGCAATTCCGGCGGCTCCCGTTCGGCCAGGGCGGCCGGCGCCACCGACACGGCGCCGCTGACCCGGCGCCAGACCTCGGCCAGGTGGCTCTTGCCGGCGCCGGCCGGCCCGTGCAGCGCCAGCCCGCGGGCCGGCCAGTCCGGCCAGCGGTCGATCCAGGCCACCGCCACCTCGTTGCTCGGCGCGACGAGGAAGTCCTCGCGCCCGAGCGCCGGGCGGTGGGCCAGCGCCAGGGGAAGCTGCGCCGCGCGGCTCATCCCGGCCCCTCCCCGCCGTCGCCCGGGTCGTCGGCATCGGCGCCGGCGCCGCGGTAATAGGGGCTGGTCCTGTAGCGCGACAGCGCGAAGCGCGCGCCGACCCCGATGACCGCCGCCACCGGGACCGCCAGCAGCACGCCGACGAAGCCGAACAGGGCGCCGCCGGCGAGCAGCCCGAAGATCACCCAGACGGGATGCAGCCTGACCCGCTCGCCGACCAGCTTGGGCGTCAGCACGTTGCCCTCGATCGCCTGGCCGACCAGGAAGATCGCGGCGACGACCGCGACCATGATCCAGTCGCCGAACTGCACCGCGGCGAGGCCGACCGATGCGATCAGGCCGAGGGTCGAGCCGACCATGGGAATGAACGAGAGAAACCCGGCCATCAGGCCGACGACCAGGCCGAAGTCCAGCCCGACGATGCTCAGCCCGATGGCATAGAACAGGCCGAGCACCAGACAGACGGTGCCCTGTCCGCGCAGGAAGCCGGCCAGGGTCGTATCGACCTCGCGGGCCAGGTCGCGGATCGTATCGGCATGGTCGCGCGGCAGCCAGGAATCGACCTTGGCGATCAGCCGGTCCCAGTCGCGCAGCAGGTAGAAGGCGACCACCGGGGTGATGACGACCAGCGACAGCACGTTAACCAAGGCTACGCCGCCGCTGACCAGCCGGCCGACCGCGTCGGTCGCCCAACCGACGATGCGCCCGGCCGAGCCCTGCACGGCCTCGCGGACCCGATCGAGCATGGCCGGATCGAGATGGGCCTTCAGCGTATCGAGCAGATGGCCGACATTGCCGCGCAGCACGTCGACGTAGTCGGGCAGTCGTTCCGCCAGCCTGGTGATCTGGCCGGCCAGCAGCGGCACCAGCAGCAGCACGGCGGCCACCGCCACGATGATGAACAGCGCGGTGACGAGCGCGGTGGCCCAGGTGCGGGACAGGCCCCAGCGCTCCAGTCGGTCGCACACGGGATCGAGCAGGTAGGCCACGGCCATGCCGGCGACGAACGGCAGCAGGACGGTGCGCAGCAAGTAGACCGCGACCAGCAGGACGGCGAGCCCGATCAGCCAGAAGCGGGCATGGCGGGCGACGGCCGCCGCCGGGGCACCGTCCCGACTCATCGCGTGGCCCCGCCGGTTCCGTTCATTGGTCGTCCTGCTCCAGGGTTACCGCGAGCCGGCCCCACTTCACCACGTAGGCGGCGCCCGATACGAAGGTGGTCGCCCCCACGAAGTAGGTCAGCGCCGGTGAAAGGTACGGGACCGAGAGCCGAAGACCAAGCTCCGCCAACACCACCGCGGCCAAGGCGATCTGGGCGGCGGTATTGAGCTTGCTGATCGTCAGGGGGGCCATCTTGAGCGAGTGCGTCATCGTGTGGAACAGCAGCGCCCCGCCGATGATCAGCAGGTCGCGGAAGGCGATCAGCATCACCAGCCAGACAGGGACGTGACCGATATAGCCGAGCGTGACGAACACGCCGACGATCAAGGTCTTGTCGGCCAAAGGATCCAGAAAGGCGCCGATCCGGCTGTGCGCGTTGAGGCGCTCGGCGAGATAGCCGTCGAGCGCGTCGGACAGCCCGGCCGCGACGAAGACCCAGAACGCGGCGGTATAGGCCGACTCGAGCAGCAGATAGACGGTGACCGGCACCGCCAGGAGACGCGCCAGCGTGATGAGGTTGGGCAGCAGGGAGAGAGAGCCGATGACGCTCACTCCACCGTCGGCGCCTCCGAACTGGGTGCGGGTGCGGCAGCGCCGTCCGACGTCGGCGCGGGCATCGGCGCGGGCATCGCCTCCGGTGCCGTCTCCGGCATCGGCTCGGCCATCGACTGCGGCATCGATTCCGGCATGGTCTCCGGCATCGATTCGGGCATCGATTGGGGCATCGATTGGGGCATGGTCTCGGGCGCCGACTCCGGCATCGCCTGGGGCATCCCCTGGGACATCGGCTGCTGGGACATCGGCTGCCGGGACATCGGCTGCTGGGCCGCGCTGGCCGGCGCCTCCGCGAGCCGAAGCTGCCAGCCGCCGCCCACGGCCGCGGGCGCCAGCGCGAGGTCGCTCTGCGCCATCGCCCTGGCCAACTGGTTCTCGCTGCCGGCGAAGGTCAGGCGAAGCTCGGAATGGCCGCGCGACACGGCGGTCACCTCGCTGCGCTGCACGGCCGCCACGCCGCGCAGGCGGCGCTTCACCTCGAGCCATTCGCGCAGCCCGTCGTGCGGCACGGTCACCTCCAGGACCTGATGCGATCCCAGGCGCAGAAGGTTTTCCCGCTTCCACGCCTCCTGAATCTGCTGGTCCACCGCGTCGGCCGCCCGGGCGAGCAGCGCCGCGAGGTCCTCGTCCGGCTGCTGCGTGTAGTTGTCGATCACCGTCTGCTGCGACTCGCCGCCGATCCGCGTCGTGCCGACCTGCAGCTTCGCGCCGCCCGCCAAGGGATCGCCCTCCAGGACGGCCTGCGCCACCAGCGCGTCCTCGGCGCCGTAGCGCCGCGCCAGCGCGGCGATAGCCTGCCGGTCGCCGGCCAGCGCCTGGCCGACGTCCAGCGCGGCGATGTCGCCGAGATCGCCGAGCGGCACCACGAGCGGAACCAGGCCGTCGTCCGACGGGCGCTGGGTCCAGGCCTGGCGCCAGGGATTGTCGTCCTCCCAGAGCTTGGCCTCGCCGGCCGCGCCGTAGACCGGCACCACCGCAACCGGCTTGCTCTGCGTCTCGGCATGCGCCAGGCCGCTCTGCCGCAGCAACTCGCGCACGGCATCCGGTTTGAAGCGGAAGGTCAGCGTCGCCAGGTAGCGCACGTCCGAGGTGCGCTCGTCGTCGACGCCGAAATCCTGCACCATGGGCGCGATCTGCGAGGCCGGCAGATCGGGCGCGCGGGCGAGGTCCTCTTGCAGCAGGAGCCGCGCGAACAGGCGGCGCAGCGCCAGGACGTGCCCCTCGGCCAGCGCCTGCTCGCGCGCCGCGGCCGCGGTCTCGGCGGTCACGTCGACGTCGACGCCGCGCACGGTGAAGATGTCGGCCTCGGCGGCGCGGCCCTCGGCGGCCGCCAGGGTGCCGCACAGCGCCACGGCGCAGAGCACCGCGAGGGCCCGCGAATGCCCCTGCAAGAGCCGGCGAATCCTCATTGCAAAGCCTCTCCGATACAGTATGTTCGCCACGCCCGGCCGCGGGCCGCGCCGTTCGCGCGCCGATCTCCTTGTCAGGCTCGGCCACAGCCGCGGGAGGACAGCATAACAACCCGAAACACGCTCAGTTACAAGGATGCCGGCGTCGATATCGATGCCGGAAACGCCCTCGTCGAGGCCATCAAGCCGCTCGCCAAAGCGACCGCGCGGGCCGGCTCGGACGCCGGCCTCGGCGGCTTCGGCGCGTTCTTCGACCTGCGTGCCGCCGGCTACGACGACCCCATCCTGGTGGCCACGACGGACGGCGTCGGGACCAAGCTGAAGGTCGCCATCGAGGCCGGCCGCCACGACACGGTCGGCATCGACCTCGTCGCCATGTGCGTCAACGATTTGGTCGTGCAAGGCGCCGAGCCGCTGCTGTTCCTCGACTACTTCGCGACCGCGAAGCTCGACGTGGCGGCGGGCCGCGCCGTGATAGCCGGCATCGCCGCCGGCTGCCGCACCGCCGGCTGCGCCCTGATCGGCGGCGAGACGGCCGAGATGCCGGGCATGTACGGCCCCGGCGACTACGACCTGGCCGGCTTCGCCGTGGGCGCGGTGGAACGCGGCCAGGCGCTCACCGGCGCCGCGGTCACCAGTGGAGACATCGTCTTAGGATTGGCCTCTAGTGGATTGCATTCCAACGGTTTCTCTCTGGTCCGAAAGGTCGTGTCGAACCTCCGGCTGGGCTACGATGCGCCGGCCCCCTTCGCGCCCGGGCGCGCCTTGGGCGAGGCACTGCTCGAGCCGACGCGGATCTACGTCGCGAGCTGCCTGGCCGCGGTCCGCGCGGGGCATGCCAAGGCGCTGGCGCATATCACCGGCGGCGGCCTGATCGAGAACCTGCCGCGCGTGCTGCCCGACACGGCCGCGGTCGAAATCGACCCGGCGGCCTGGCCGCGGCCCGCGGTGTTCGGCTGGCTGGCCGAGGCCGGCGGCGTAGCCCCGGCCGAGATGCTGCGGACCTTCAACTGCGGCATCGGCATGGCCATGGTAACGGCCGCGGCGGACGCCGAGGCGGCAATTCGATCGTTGCAGGACGCGGGCGAGGCGGTGTTCCGCATCGGCAGGGTGGTCGAGCGCCGGGCCGACCGGCCCGTGGTCCGCAGCGCCGGCGCATGAGCGCGGCCCGCCGCATGCCGGTCGGGGTGATGATCTCCGGCCGCGGCAGCAATCTCCAGGCGCTGCTCGACGCCTGCACTCGGCCCGATTATCCGGCCCGCGTCGTTCTGGTCGTCTCGAACCGGCCGGCCGCGCAGGGCTTGGCGCGGGCCGCGGCGGCCGGCGTGCCGACGCGGGTGATCGACGACCGGGACTACGCCTCGCGCGAGACCTTCGACGCGGCCGTCACCGAGGCCTTCGAGGCCGCCGGGGTCGAGCTGATCTGCATGGCCGGATTCCTGCGGCTGCTGACCGAGGGTTTCGTCGAGCGCTGGCGCGACCGGCTGATCAACATCCACCCGGCCATCCTGCCCGCCTTCAAGGGGCTCGACACCCACGCCCGGGCCCTGGCGACCGGCGCGAAGCTGCACGGCTGCACGGTGCATTACGTGCGCTTCGACATGGATACCGGGCCGATCGTGGGACAGGCGGCCGTACCCGTGCTGCCCGACGACGACGAGGCGCGGCTGGCGGCCCGCGTGCTGGCCGCCGAGCACCGGCTCTATCCGCGCTGCCTGCAGCTGATCGCGGAGGGCCGCGTGCGCATCGCCGGAGATGCCGCCATTCTGGCCGGCGCGACACCCGACGCGGCCGCCGCCCTCATCAACCCGAGCGACAGCTAGCCCTATCAGGGTATTGAATCCGGACGCTGAATTGCGCATGAGCGCGGGTGGCGGCGCGGCGGTCACATTCGCTTGCCCGGACGCCCGTCCATCGGGTATCAAGACGGCCGGAGCAGAGACTCGCGCGAGGGGCAGGAGAGGGACAGCATGGCCAACGATCAACTGTTGGAGGAGCATCGCCAGACCTGGAAGGGCTTCGTGCGCCTCGTCGTGTGTTCGGCCGGCGCCGTGGCCATTACCCTGACCCTGATGGCGATCTTCCTGCTCTGATTCAGGCGTCGCCGCCGTGGCGGCATGAAAGAAGCCCGCCGGTTCCGGCGGGCTTTTCGCGTTCCTGGCCTCTCTTGCTCCCGGCGACGCCGGGCGCGCCGTCAGCCGACGAGGTCGACCTCGGCGAAGAAGTAGGCGATTTCCTTGGCGGCGTTGTCCGGCGAATCCGAGCCGTGCACCGAGTTGGCCTCGATCGACTCGCCGAACTGCGCGCGAATCGTGCCCGGCGCCGCCTTGGCCGGGTCGGTCGCCCCCATGACCTCGCGGTTCTTCGCGACCGCGTCCTTGCCCTCGAGCACCTGCACGACGACGGGGCCGGAGGTCATGTAGGTGCAGAGGTCGTTGAAGAACGGCCGCTCCCTGTGCACCGCATAGAAGCCCTCGGCCTGGGCCCGGGTCATGTGGACGCGGCGCTGCGCGACGACGCGCAGGCCCGCCTCTTCCAGGCAGGTCAGGATCTTGCCGGTGATGTTGCGCCGCGTGGCGTCCGGCTTGATGATCGAAAAGGTCCGTTGAGTGGCCATGGTGCGCCGATCTCCTTCTCTTGCGCCGTCGCTTCCTGTCGGTCCGGGAACGGCGGCCTTATAGCGGCGCATCGGGTGCGGAGCAACCGCGCCGATCGGGCGCGCGGCCCGGCGTCTTCCGGCGCCTGCCCAGGCGTGATATCACCCGCCCGCCATGCTGCGGATCCAGGACATCGTCTATCGGGCGGCCGGCCGGCCGCTGCTCGACCGGGCCAGCCTGTCGGTCAACGACGGCGAGCGCGTCGGCCTCGTCGGGCGCAACGGCAGCGGCAAGACCACGCTGCTCAGGCTGATCGCCGGCGAGCTGCAGCCGGACGGCGGCGAGATCGCCCTGACCGGCCGGCGGCGGGTCGGGCGCGTCGCACAGGAGGCGCCCGGCGGCCCGGAGAGCCTGATCGAGACGGTGCTGGCCGCCGACCGCGAGCGCGGCGCGCTGCTCGCCGAGGCCGAGCACTGCCGCGAGCCGCAGCGCATCGCCGAGATCCACGAGCGCCTGGCGACCATTCGCGCCGACAGCGCCCCGGCCCGCGCCGCCCGCATCCTGGCCGGCCTCGGCTTCGACGAGGCTGCGCAGCAGGGGCCGTGCCGCGCGCTCTCGGGCGGCTGGCGCATGCGCGTGGCCCTGGCGGCCCTGCTGTTCGCCGAGCCCGACGTCCTGCTGCTCGACGAACCGACCAACCACCTCGACCTCGAGGCGACCCTTTGGCTGGAGGGCTTCCTGCGCACCTACCGCGGCATGCTGATCCTGGTGTCGCACGACCGCGATCTGCTGAACAAGGTGGCCGAGAAGATCGCCCACCTGGAAAGCGGCAAGCTCACGCTCTATGCGGGCAACTACGACCGCTTCGAGCGCACGCGGCGCGAACATCTCGAGCGCCAGTCCGCCCTGCAGGCGCGCCAGCAGGAGCAGCGCCGGCGGATCCAGGCCTTCGTCGACCGCTTCCGCTACAAGGCGAGCAAGGCGCGCCAGGCGCAGTCGCGGCTCAAGGCGCTGGCGCGCATGGAGCCGATCGCGGCCGTCGTCGAATCGCGCACCACGAGCTTCGCCTTCCCGACGCCCGACAACCTGGCGCCGCCGCTGCTCAGTGCCGACGGCGTCGCGGTCGGCTACAGCGACGGCCCGACGGTGCTCTCGAACCTCGGTTTCCGCCTCGACCCCGAGGACCGCGTCGCGCTGCTCGGGGCCAACGGCAACGGCAAATCCACCCTGATCCGGCTGATCGCCGGGCGGCTGGCGCCGCGCACCGGCCGCCTGACCCGCGCACGCAAGCTCAAGGTCGGGTATTTCGCGCAGGACCAGGCCGAGGAACTCGACCTCGCGGCGACGCCGCTGCTGCTGATGGCCCGCGCGCTGCCCAAGGCGAACGAGACGGTGCTGCGGGCCCAGCTCGGCCGCTTCGGCTTCGGCGCCGATCACGCCGAGCTGCGGGTCGCCAAGCTGTCGGGCGGCGAGAAGGCACGGCTGCTGTTCGCCCTGGCGACCCGCGACGCGCCGCAGATGCTGCTGCTCGACGAGCCGACCAACCATCTGGACGTCGACGCGCGCGAGGCCCTGGTCCAGGCGATCAACGACTTCGCCGGTGCGGTGGTGCTGGTGTCGCACGACCCGCACCTGATCGAGCTGACCGCCGACCGGCTGTGGCTCGTCGCCGACGGCGGGGTGACGCCCTTCGACGGCGACCTCGACGACTATCGCCGCGTCGTCCTCGAGCGCGGCAGGGCGGCGCGCCGCCAGTCGCGAACGGCCGCCGGCGGCAACGGCGAGTCGCGCCGCAAGGAGCGCCGCAAGGCCGGCGCCGAGGCGCGCGCGGCGGTCGCGCATCTGCGCCGCGCGGCCCGGGATGCCGAGGCGCGGCTGGCCAAGCTGAGCGCGGAGCGCAGCCGGATCGAGACGCGGCTGGGCGATGCGGCGATCTACGACGGACCCGGCGACGAGGTGCAGGCCCTGCAGATCCGCTTCGCCGAGCTGGAGCAGGAGATCGGCGCCGCCGAGGAAGCCTGGCTCGAGGCCCAAAGCAAGATCGAAGCGGCCACGCAGGCGCGCGACGCGGACTGACGCCCGCGCCGGCGCCCCGGCGAAGCCCTGCCGCGAGGGACGGCCTGCCCTGCATTTTTCGCGCTGCCTCGGCGCGGGCGAAATCCTCTAAGGTCGTCGCGCGCGAAGGCAGGATCAGGATCCCCGCACCGTCATGACCGAAACGGCACCATCCGCGGCCGCGGTCGCCGAGCTGCCGGCGTTCGATGCATTGGAGCTCGAGCGCGCCCGCGCGATCGGGCGCGGCATCGCCTTCATGCTGCTCTCGGTCGCCCTGTTCTCGACGATGGACGGCATGATCAAGTGGGTCGGGGCCGATTATCCGACCCTGCAGATCGTGTTCTTCCGGAGTCTCTTCGCCTTCGTCCCGCTCGGCTTCTTCCTGGCCCGCAGCGGCAGCCTGGCGGCGCTCAAAACCCATTCCCTGCTCGGGCACCTGCTGCGCGCCATGGTCGGCCTCTCGGCCATGAGCATCTTCTTCTATGCCTACTCGCAGATGCCGCTCGCCAACGTGGTCGCCATCGGCTTCGCGGCGCCGCTCTTCGTCACCGCCCTGTCCGTCCCGTTGCTCGGCGAGCGCGTCGGACCGCGCCGCTGGACCGCCGTCGCGGTCGGATTTCTCGGCGTCCTCGTCATGGTGCGGCCCGACCAGGGCGTGTTCGAGGGCATCGCCTGGCTGGCGCTGGCGGGGACGGTGTTCTATGCCCTGGCGATGATCTTCGTGCGACGGCTGAGCCGCACGGAGACGAGCATGGCGATCGTGTTCTATTTCACCCTGGCCTGCACGCTGGTCAGCGGCGCCGCCCTGCCCTTCGTCTGGACGACGCCCGATACGCTGGGCTGGGCGCTG
>Ga0102952_1000818_pt1 | contig 10893 bp, 6 predicted proteins | sample SalPon2A_C_D1_MG_FD_78506 | JGI IMG/M metagenome (GOLD analysis project Ga0102952, IMG submission 78506) | Soil microbial communities from South San Francisco under conditions of wetland restoration - Salt Pond MetaG R2A_C_D1_MG | ecosystem: Environmental > Terrestrial > Soil > Wetlands | place... | reverse complement strand
TGATGGATTAGAAGGTTCTGGGGTAACATCATCACTGGTTTCAGGTGATGGATTAGAAGGTTCTGGGGTAACATCATCACTGGTTTCAGGTGATGGATTAGAAGGTTCTGGGATTTCTTCTTCAGTGTTTGGAATAGTATCTTCAATTATGTCTTGGGGATTTTTGTAATAATCAAAAAATGATACTGCCTCTGTTTCACCATAATGAGCTTTTACAGAATATGTTCCATCAACTCTAAAATTAACTCCAGATTTAACAAGAAAACTTGTAGAAAATTCCAAATTGGAATCAACTGAACCAAAATAAAATCCGCCTGGTATTCCAAACGGATCATAAATTCCAATCAGTACAGAGGGAGAATCTAATGCAGAGACTAGACCTGTGATTTTGATTATATCATTGTCAGTGTATTGTTTTTTCTCAGTGTATAGTAAAATGATTTCAGGTTCCTCAAAGGTTTCAATAATGATTTCAGGTTCAAAATCCGAACCATCTATTGTAAAAAAATAATTTTCTGAGATTTTTCCATAGTTTATCTTTACTGTGTATTCTCCAGATTTTTTATAAAAAGGTGAGTCCAAAACAAAGCTTTTTGAAAATGTTTTCTCAGATGAAATCTCTAAATTATTGGCAGACAGTATTTTCCCATCAGGATCATAAATACTCATAGCAATTACTGGCATTCCAAATTCAAGAATCTCACCAGATATAGTGATGGAATCGCCATTATTGTATACCGGTTTGTCAAAATTTACAGTAAACGATTCAGCAAAAACATCGTCTAAAATTAACGGAGATAATACGGTTAACACTAGTGTAATTGCTGCAAAATATCCTAACACACGGCTAGAAACGTAATTTTCTATTTAATAATCACGTAGAAATGATACTTTTCATTCAACGGTTATCGACGTAGATACTAGATCAGATAAAGGTATTGGATCATTTAGAGAATTCCAAACAAATGTTTCTATATGATATATTCCAAGTTTTTTAGGGATCCAAGATTGTGAAACATCTAAACTTTGTTTGGATGACAGTTCACCTTGAATCCACGAAATTGATTCTACTGAATTATCCACATTCTTGACTTGAAAGAGGTAAACAAATTTTTGATTATACTCCTGATTATTGTGTATGGTTCCAACTATTTGCAATTGAGTGTTTGCTGAAAATGAATCTATTTGATTTGCAAAACTGTCAGAGAATGTAATTGGTAAGCTTGTCAATCTCTCAACTGGGGGAATAGATGAATCAACCACAGCAAAAGTTTCAATCTGTAGATGGTCTGATTTGGAAAAGGGTTTTGGTAATGTGTAATCATTGTATTTTGCAGATATTTTGTCTCCAGGTAGAGCATAAAGCCTATTTCCACTAGACGATAAAGTTTGAGATAATGATACTGTTGCAATAAAAGAACCAGAGCTTTCAGATGTTTCTATTCCTTTAACTTCAATTCCTGCTGAATCAGAATCTGAGGACATATGTATCTGGATGTGATCCAGTGCCTCAGGATTCAGATTCATGTCAGGATCAATTACGCGAATCATTATAAGAGTATTAGACAAGAGAATTTCTTTCAGAAACGATATTGAACCTTGATTCCAACTAACAGGAACAGATTCAACTAGTACTACACCATCTGTAAATTCAAAGGATATTGTTATTGAAGAGTCTCTATCAACTTCTAAAAATCCACTGGTAGGGCCATTACCAGTTGTTCTTGGCATGGTGTCAATGTCTCCATCACCATTTGCATCATGTGTAAAACCTGTAAGGATTACTTCAGCTGTAAATATTCCCGAATTGGCATCTGTCTCAGTAAACCTATAAGATTTCAAAGTGTGCTCAGATGTTCCAATGTTAATTGAATTATCTACATTATCACCAATTGAATCAATCAAATTTCTATTGGAATTCCAACTTGGTGCAATGATCGTCATTTTTATTTTGTCCGTCCAAGTGTATACTGGCTTGTCTGTAAAAATTGGAGCATACGGATCATTATAGTTTGGAATTGATTCAGCAAATGCGGGAAGAAGAATTAATGGTAGAAATAAGAAAAACAAGTACATGATAAAAAGTGTGTTATATTGAATTTAATGTTTGATGAATTAGACTTAAGATTCGTCTTCAGGTAAAGATACTGCCAAGATATTGTCGCCGCGAAGTAAAATTTTTCCTAATTTTTCTGTTTTACCTTTAGAGATATCCTCAGCATTATCCAGAGTCAGATTCATGTGAATGTCAAAATCAATTAGAGTTCCCTGAACAGTTTTCGTATTTCTCAATCGGAGTAAAACGACTTTATCTTTACTATTATTCATTAATGTTGTAATTTCATCTGCCATAATTATCACTTATTTTTTCTTGCTTACTTGCATGTACAAATCAACAGTACCACTTCCAATTGGAATGTTACTTCCAACAATAACATTTTCAGTAATGCCTTTGAGATGTTCAATTTCTCCACCAAGGGCAGCATGTGCAATTGTTGGAACTGTAATTTCAAATGCTGCTCTTGCAAGAACACTATCTTTGGTACCAGCAATACCATGTCTGCCAATTTGTTGCATGTAGCCTCTTGAACACATCAAATCGGATACCAACATAATGTATCTATTATCAACTTCTAATCCTTGGTCTCCCAAAGTATTGTTAAGCTCATCAATCAATGAATTTCTTGCAGCTTCAATACCCAAAGTTCCTGCTATTTCAAAGACGTTGTTTGTTCTGACATTTCTTTTATCAATTCCTTTTACTTCAAGTACCTTAGCAATGTTAGAACCTGTTGTTTGAATTACCCATTCATCATCTTTCTGAACTAGTGTAACACGCTCAATATCTGGAACCCCTTTTACCGTAGTATTTAGAATTTTATTTCTAATCGCAATCACAGTTGCAGTATCAGACTCTTCAACCAGTTTCAGTGTGATCATTTCACCGGTTGTCTCCATTTTGAATTTCTTGTTGGATGAGAGCGAGGCCTCGACTTCGGCAATCGAGCATCCTCTTTCTTTGAGTCTGTTTGGACTTAGGATTAATGTAATTTGGGTAGAATAGTCAGTCTCACTATTTGAAATCAATGCACTTACTTTTGTTTGTAAAACATTTCTTGCAACTTCAATTGCTTTTTCTCTAGACTTCTTTGACTCTTCATCAAGGTAAATATCCATAGTTGGGGTAACCGGTTTCTTTCTAGCATCAACTAATTCGATTAATCTTGGCAATCCCAATGTTACGTTTCTTTCTTTAATTCCTGCAAAATGGAATGTTCTCAGAGTCATTTGAGTACCAGGTTCGCCAATTGACTGTGCAGTGATAATTCCTACTGCTTGGCCAGGCTCTACTTTTGCTTTATTGTATAGTGAAAGTCCTTTCTTACATACAGCTTCAACACCTTCTTTACTTAGATTAGAATTAAGTAACGCTTCAGTTACAAGCGAAGTTAGTCTAGGATTAAACGTCTTTGTGTATTTCTTGGCAAGTGTTTCAATCTCATCTTTTGTTGCCTTCTTTCCAGAGTCTGTAATGGTTTGGGATTCTGCCAATCTACTTGGATTGAATGCTTCACCATGATCACTTTTTTGCACATCAATGCCATCCTCACCATAAAGGAATTGAACAATGTGGCCATGTGGATCTCTTACAGTTCCATCATATTCAAGTCTAATGTGTTCTAATGCGTTAATTAATCTACGTTGCATGTAACCACTTTGTTGTGTTCTAACTGCTGTATCTACAAGTCCTTCACGACCTCCCATGGCGTGAAAAAAGAATTCTAATGCGGAAAGACCTTCTCTATAATTCGATTTTACAAACCCATGTGCATCAGGATTACTATCATGTTCTTGGAAGTGTGTTAATGCACGGTTTTGGAAACCATCATGTAATCTGTTACCTCTTCTTGATTGTTGACCCAATGCACCTGCCATCTGTCCAATATTCAAAGCTGAGCCTCTTGCACCAGTGGTAGCCATAATTCTTCCAGCGTTAGTTTGATCAAGGGATTGATCTGCAGTGGCGCCTGCTTTGTCTCTTGCTTTACCTAATTCATTAACAATGTATGCCTCTAGTGCTTCTTCAGCTTTCATACCTCTGGTAAGTTTAAGAGTTCCCTTCTCAAATTGATCAGTCAAATCAGAAATGACATTATAAGTTCCTTGAATATCAGTTAGGATTTGTTGTTTTTCTTTTTCTGGAACTTCAAGATCACCATAACCATAACTAAAGCCGTAATGTGTGATGAATTGTTTTACCATAATCAGAATGGAGTTGAGGAATGTTTTTCCTACACCATTACCATAATCTTTGGTAATTCTGTGAAGAACGCTTTCTGGTTCTTCTGCGCCAATTGATGCCTTGTCAATTACACCGCTGATTAATTGACCATTTTTAATTACAACATCTTTTGGTGCTCCTTGTGTACCCTTTGACCATTTTGATGTAAGGACATAGTTGAAGTCTTTTGGGAGGAATAGTGAGAATAGTTGTTTTCCGGTATATGCGGGGCCATCTTTTGTTTTTGTATCAGGCTTTGGGAGAGGATCAGTATAACCTCCAAGCATCGCATAGTTTGAAAATTCTTGAGTTGTTAGAGTTGTATCATCTTTAGTTAGAAGATATGCTCCCGTGACAAAGTCCCTTAGCGCTCCAATAATTGGACCGCCGTACCTTGGAGAAATAATTTGATCTTGAACTCTCATCAAAAGAATTGCTTCTGCTCTGGCTTCTTCACTTTGAGGAACATGGAGGTTCATTTCATCACCATCAAAGTCAGCGTTGTATGGAGGACACACAGATGGATGTAATCTGAAAGTCTTACCTGGAAGTACACGTACATAGTGTGCCATAATAGACATTTGATGGAGGGATGGTTGTCTGTTGAACATTACAATATCACCATCTGCCAAATGTCTTTCAATCAAATATCCAATCTCAAGTGATTCGGCAATAATAGAACGGTCTTCTACGAAATCTAATCTGATTTTTACACCGTCAGGTCTTACGATATAGTTTACACCTGGGAATTTCTCGGGACCGTTAATTACTAGTTTTCTCATTCTATCAATATTCCATTCTGTGACAATTTCAGGAATTGTTAGTTTCATGGCAACTTGTTCAGGAACTCCCACTTCAGATAAATCCAAGTTAGGATCTGGTGAAATCACAGTTCTACTTGAAAAGTCAACTCTTTTTCCAGACAATGAACCTCTGAATCTACCTTCTTTTCCTTTGAGTCTTTGAGTCAACGTTTTTAGCGGACGTCCAGAACGATGATGAGCTTGTGGAATTCCAGAAACTTCATTATCAAAATATGTTGTAGAGTGATACTGTAATAGGTCAACCAAGTCTTGAACAATTAGTGGTGGAGTTCCTGCTTCCTTGCTTTCCTTTAGTCTTTGATTTACTCTGATGATGTCTACCATTTTGTGTGTCAAGTCATCTTCAGATCTAATTCCTGTTTCAAGAATAATTGATGGTCTAACAGTAACAGGTGGGACAGGTAATGCTTGAAGAATAAACCATTCGGGTCTAGCAGTACGAGGATCATATGATAATATTTCCAAATCCTCATCAAGGATTTGTGAGAATTTTTCTCTAATTGTGATTGGGAGTAATCTATGTTCGCCGATTTCTGTCTTCTCAACAAAGATGGTTGGCTTTGTGAATACTAACTCGTATTGCGTTTTTCCACAATGTGGACATTCTTTTGCTTTTTTTGCTTTTTCTATGATTTGTTCTGGAATACGCTTTTGTGAAATTACTGTGTAAGCAGCATGTTTGTCTTTAATTCTTTTGAATGCATCTAAATCTTCTTGAGGGACTTTGAGTCTTGCACAAGAACGGCATGTTGATTGGAGTAGTTTGTAGATATTATCAATAAATGCAATATGTAGTATTGGTTCTGCAAGTTCAATATGTCCAAAGTGTCCAGGACATCTTGCAGCAGTGTTTCCACATGTAAGACATTTTTGACCAGGCTCAAGTGTACCTAGTCTGCCGTCCATAAGACCGCCTTGAACTGGCATTCCATCCTCATCATATGTTTCAGGAGCAGTGATTTCTGCAACAGAATATTTCCTAATTTCAGTTGGAGACCATACTGAGAATTGAATTCCATCAATTGCTTTAATTGCTTGAACAGACATCAGATTTTCTCCTTGATTAACAAACGTGGTGCAACGTTAAGGCTTTGCATCTCTTGTAATAACAATTTGAATGCATATGCTATAGATACAGATGAGACTTTGGCTTTATCCCCACAAACTCTGCAGACATATTTTCTTTGTTTGACATCATGGTATGCTACCAAACCACATCTTTCACATACAAAGATATCAGATTTATCAGATTCATCTAGCAATCTATCTTTTAAGATCATTGAAGCACCGTAAGCAATCAAACAATCTCTCTCCATTTCACCAAATCTCAATCCACCACCTCTTGCTCTTCCTTCAGTAGGTTGTTTAGTCAACATCTGAACTTGGCCACGAGCTCTTGCATGAATTTTATCTGCAACCATATGATGAAGTTTTTGATAGTATACAACTCCAATAAAGACTTCAACTGGAAATGCTTTTCCAGTTCGTCCATCATACATTATTTCTTTACCGGAATATTTGAAATTATGTGCATCCATTACTTCTTTGACCTCATCCATTTTTTCTCCAACAAATGCAGAGCCATCAAATCGTTTTCCACGAAATGCCGCAGCTTTACCACAGATTGACTCCATCATCATTCCGACTGTCATTCTTGAAGGGAATGCATGTGGATTAATCAAAACATCAGGTGATATTCCTTCTGCAGTGTAGGGTAAATCTTCGGCTTTGGCTAAAATTCCCAGTACGCCTTTCTGTCCGTGTCTTGATGCAAATTTATCACCAATCTCAGGAATTCTCATATCTCTTGCTCTAATCTTGTACATTTTTCCACCTTCGTTGGATTGAGTCATAACTACAGTATCAATCACTCCAGCCTCAGAGGGTCTTACACCAATAGAAGTATCTCGTCTGTATGGGCCAGATGATTCGAATCCCCTATACTCTTCCATGAATCTTGGAGGGCTTGTTTTTCCAATCAAAATATCTCCTCCTTTGACTGGAGCTTCAGATGCAACTACTCCATCTTCTTCAAGTAATCTGTATGCACGTTCTCCTTTATAACCTCTAATGTTATCTTCAGCATTAGGAATTTCAAAGGCGTCACGCATTCCACCTGGATATTGTTTTGCTTCAGCATCATAGATTCTATAGAAGAAAGTCCTTCCCAAGCCTCGGTCAACTGATGCTTTACTCAAAACAATAGCATCTTCAATATTATAACCATCAAATGGCAATACTGCAACAACACAATTTTGACCTGCTGGTCTGTCTTCCAATCCTAAAAGTTTCATTGCTTTTGTATTAACGATTGGAACTTGTGGGTATAGCATAAAGTGTTGTCTAACGTAAGTACTTGTATTCATCATAGGTGTAGAAAAACCTAAACTTTGTTTTGCCATTGCAGATTCATAAGTATTTCTTGGAGATTGGTTATGTTCAGGATATGGAATGATAGAAGCTCCTGCACCGAGAATTGCTGGTGAAAATACTTCTAGGTGAGTGTATTTCTTTGTGTCTTTATCATCTAATGTAACATAACAATTTTCTTCCTCATTTGCATCAATCATTTCCAAGACACCCATTCTCAAAAGATCAGTCCAAGAGAGTAATTTTTTTGAAATTTTATCTAATAGTTCTGATGTTAGCAATGGTTTGTTATCTTTAATAATTATTAATGGTCTTAAGACTCGTCCTGCATTACAATTTACATAGAGTCTTCTTGTGGATCCTTCAATATCGGACTTGTGATATGAGATTCCAACATGAGGATGAATCTTTGAGTTTCTTCTTAGTTCTCTAAGGGATTCAGCTAGTTCTGCACCATCTTTAAAATATCCAATTAGACGTCCATCAACAAATACTCTAGTTCCATCTTTTCTAAGGTCTTCTTTTGCATCAGAGAAAGTAACCGTACCAAGATCATATATTTTTTCTACAATTTCTTCAGAAGGTATATTTACAGAGATAATTCCAGATAATGCCAAATTTTTTACCAGACCACAGTTAGATCCTTCAGGAGTCTCACTTGGACAGATTCTTCCAAAGTGTGTTGCATGCAAGTCTCTTGCCTCAAAATTTGGTTGAGTTCTACTAAGAGGAGATTGAATTCTTCTTAGATGGCTGATTGTTGAGAGATAATTAGTTCTATCAAGTAATTGAGTAACACCAACACGTCCACGTCCCCAGTTACCAGTTGCAATAGCATTGTTTAGTTTATCAGTGATTATTCCAGGACGAATCGCTGCAGCAACTGCGTTGATCCCACGTTTTTGACCGGATCTTTCTAACTGGTATTTCATATCTCTAACTAAATTTCTAAATGCAGTTCTAAACAAATCTGCTAACATCTGTCCTGCAAATTTGATTACTTTATTTCCATAATGATCTTTATCATCTGGAGTAATCCAGCCGAGTTTTAATTCTAATAATTTACACGCAGCTTCACCTAAGAATTGTGCTTTTTCCTTTCTATTTTCAGGATGTTTGCCTAAATGTGGCAATAATCCCCAATCAAGTAAAGTCTCGGCACGTTTAATCTGGAATTCCTCTAACATTCCAGGTGCAATTCTTTTACTGATGTAAACAATAGCGTCTTTAGAGGTTGGAACGTCACCTGCTTTTTCAAATGAACCTTCCAATTCATCTTGAAGATCATCAACTAATGAAACTACAGAAGCAATTTCCCTATCAGACTCTAATCCAAGTGCTCTCATCAAAGTGACAACTGGAATATCAACTGGAGATCCAGGGATTCTAGCAACAATCAAACCGTCATTTTTCATGACAAGTTCTAATTTTGCACGATAACCAACAATTGAAGAATATACTTTAGCTTTGAAAACAATGTTTCCACCAACAGTTTCTCTATCAACAATTATTTTGTTGTAAGAAAGATCTTCCAATCCAACGATAACTCTTTCAGAGCCATTAATGATAAAATAACCACCAGGATCATTTGGATCTTCACCGTGTTCAATTAATTTTTGCGTAGAGAAATTATGCAAGATGCAGGCATTTGATTTTGCCATTACTGGAACATCTCCAATATGGACAAATCTAGATTCTAAAATTTTTCCATCTTCCACAACACTAGCTTCCATCATTACAGGTGCAGAATACGAAACATTTCTCAATCTTGCTTCAGCTGGTGTGATATGAGTGATAGAGCCATCTAGTTCCATCATTCTTGGTTGTTGTAGTTTTACTTTACCTAATTGAATCTTGTAAGGATATTCAGCATTTTCAATATCGATTTGTCCGACTTCGTTAATAATACTCTGTAATCCTCTTTCTAAAAATTCATCAAATGAGTTCAAATGTTGACGTGCAATACCTTCACGTTTTAAAATATCCTGAATTACTGGCCAACGTTTAGTTGAAGGATCTGTCATCTAGACTTCCACCACATATCTGTAATAGAGACTTTCGCCGGCAGTTGGACTTTTTCGAGTGATCTTGATCATATCTCCAGGTTTTACACCAAGTCCCAAAATAGCAGGATCATTAACAAAGATTAATGGTAATTCAGTTGGTTTACAATTGTATTTTTTCAAAACATCTTCGGCTTCTTGTTTAGAAATAATTTCATGTGTTGGAACATAGATATGATCAGGTACCAGAACTTGATTTTTCTTAGTTGCCATTTAGAATACCTCTGGATCGAACATTAAATGTAACAGTCAATAATACACACAAACTGTAAAAAATTCACGCTCAGGTTAATATATATCTAATCTGAAATTCGTTAAAAACCTGTTTTTTCTATTTTGTCAACAAATTTTATCACAACCTTAAATAGGATAAATTTAGGCGTAAAATTGATGAAAGATCATCTATCGGTGTTTGCCCTATCTGCAATTTTAATTGCAAGTATTGGTATGGCACCAGCATTTGGACAAATACAAAACACAATTGTTGTTACTACAGACAAATCATCCTATTCAGAAGGGGATGTAATTTTAGTAACAGGAGAAGTGAGAGAACTGTATTCAGGAACACCAGTGAGTTTGATAGTTAAGAACGACAATGCAATTGTTGCTCTTGCTCAACTGACAGTAGGTGCTGATAAGAAATTCAGTGCTGAAATTACTGCTGGTGGAACAATGAGAACATCTGGAACTTATACAGTTGAAGTTACATATGGAACACAAAATCGTATAGCAACAACATCATTTGAATTTGGAGGAACTACAACGCCATCAAGCGGTAATCCAAGAATAACTGACACTACAGTTTCAGTTGAAGGTTCTAGTGATTTGATAGGATATAAGATCACAGGTGGAAAATTACTCAATATTATACCTGACATAGAAGCAAACTCACTGATCGTATCTATTGATGCTACAAACGATGGTTCATTGACCCTTACAATCCCAAGATCCATATTGGATGCAACAATGAATGGTGAAGATGACGACTTTTTCGTCTTAGTTGATGGAGAAGAAGTGGACTTTGATGAAACAACAACATCAACAGACAGAACACTTACCATAGCATTCCCAGCAGGTGCTGAGGAGATTGAAATAATTGGTACATTTGTAGTTCCAGAATTTGGTACGATCGCAGCTATGATTCTAGCAGTAGCAATTATCTCAATAATTGCAATCTCTGCAAAATCAAGACTTAGTATTATGCCAAGATACTAAATTTCTTCTTTTTTCTATTTTTAAATATACATAAATAGCAATAATGCTGGATTGAATTAAGATGGAGTTTAAACGTTCTACAACATCAATGGCAATAGCCCTCATGGTACTGTCATTAATTTCTATGACCTCAATTCAG
>Ga0102952_1000817_pt1 | contig 10912 bp, 9 predicted proteins | sample SalPon2A_C_D1_MG_FD_78506 | JGI IMG/M metagenome (GOLD analysis project Ga0102952, IMG submission 78506) | Soil microbial communities from South San Francisco under conditions of wetland restoration - Salt Pond MetaG R2A_C_D1_MG | ecosystem: Environmental > Terrestrial > Soil > Wetlands | place... | reverse complement strand
GAGCTGCGCGCGCCGACGGAGCGCGAAGTCAAGATGACCGGCGTGATCGCGATGTCCATCGACGCCGCGTCGGCGAAAATCTCCACCGGCCTGCCGGTGGACGAGGAGGAGGACTACGAGATTGCGGTCTGGGCCGGTACCCTGCCGCTGACGTCGACGTTCGGCAGCCTGCTCAGCGACGCACGCCTGCTGCCCGGCGCCGAGCCGTCCGCGGCCGTGCGCGCGCTGCAGCACCGCACCCTGTGAGCGCGCTGCGCCGCGGCCACCGTAGCAGGAGATAATGCCATGCCCGACCCGCTCAACCAGCAGATTCGCCTCGCCAGCCGCCCCAGCGGCTGGGTGACCGAGGACAATTTCACCCTGACCAGCGCGCCCGTGCCGGAACCCGGTGACGGTGAACTGGTGGTGAAAAACCTGTTCATGTCCGTCGACCCCTACATGCGCGGCCGCATGAATGACACCCGCTCCTACGTGCCGCCGTTCCGGATCGGCGAGGTCTTGCAGGCCGGCGTCGTCGGACAGGTTATCGCCAGCCGTCACGAAAAATGGCGCGAAGGCGACTGCGTCAGCGGCATGCTGGGCTGGGAGAACTACTCGAAGAGCGACGGCAGCGGCCTTACGCGCATCGAGCCGGGGCCGCTGCCGCTGTCGTATCACCTCGGCATCCTCGGCATGCCGGGCATGACGGCTTATGTCGGGCTCTTTGCGATCGGCCGCGCGCAGGCCGGCGAGACCGTGTTCGTCTCGGCCGCGTCGGGCGCCGTGGGCAGCGTCGCCGGCCAGCTGGCGAAGATCCACGGCTGCCGCGTGACCGGTTGTGCCGGGTCCGACGAGAAGGTCGCGTTACTGCACGAGGAATTCGGCTACGACGCCGCCTTCAATTACCGCAACAGCGAGTCGCTGGCCGCCAGCATGGCCGAGGTGTGCCCGGACGGCATCGACGTCGACTTCGAGAACGTCGGCGGTGAGATTTTCGAGGCGGCGCTGTGGCACATGCGGCCGTTCGGCCGCATCGCCCTGTGCGGCATGGTCGCGAATTATAACGACGAACGCCTGCAGCCGGGACCGCGCGGCATGATGGTGGTCATCGGCAAGCGGCTGACGATTCGCGGTTTCATCGTGTCGGACCACGGCGAGGCCTGCCGGGAGTATGTCGGCAAGGCCGCGGCCTGGCTCGCCGAGGGCAAGCTCCGCTACCGCGAAACGATCGCAGACGGTATCGCGAGCGCGCCGGCCGCGTTCATCGACATGCTCAAAGGCCGCAATGTCGGCAAGCAGATCGTCAGGCTCGCCGATCCCGCATAGTGACGGCGCCGCCAAAAAAAAACCCCGGCACGCGGCCGGGGTTGCTTACTGTCGCAAGCTGCCGGTCTACTCGTACTCGTAGACGAGTTCGAGACCGTAGACACGGCCCTTGTTGAGCGGCGAGAACGTGGCCTTCGGTCCTGCCAGCGACGGAATCGGGAACAGCGGACCACCGGCGAAATTCGCCGGCAGCTGCGTGTCACCGCCGATCGTCGATTCGTCCTTCAGGTTCTTGCCGTAGGCGGAAACCGTCAGCCGGTTGTCCATCAATGACAACGCGACCTGCGCATCGAAGTTGTCGATGGCGCGCAGCGAGCCGCGGTTGTTGTCGGTGTATTTCGCCGGGTCGCGGCGATAGCCGCCACCCTGCACGGTCAGGCCGCCCCAGGAAAAGTCGCGCTGGTAGATCAGCTGCGCACCGTACGACCAGGGAGCGAGACGCGGCAAGGCCAGCTCGCGGTCTTCGGCGTCGACCTTGCCGTCGCCGGAGATGTCGAACTTGACCTCGTCATACTGGCCGTCGACGTAGCCGAGGCTGGTGCGCAGGAACAGCGTATCCGACAGCACCGCGTTCATTTCCAGGTCGAAGCCGGTAATGGTGGCATCCGCGGTATTGCGAATGAGCTGCACCACACCCACCACCGGGTCGGACAGGTTGATCTCGCGCTGCATGTCCTCGATGGTGTTGTGGTAGGCAGCGGCGTTCACGCGCAGGCGGCCCTCCGCGAAGTCTTTCTTTACGCCGACCTCGAACGAGGTCTGCTCCTCGTCGTCGAAGCCCTCGTTCGGGATGGCGACGGCCGTGTGGCGCATGTTGTAGCCGCCGCTGCGGAAGCCCTTGGTCCAGAAACCGTACATCTGCGTGGTCTCGTCCGTTTGCACCTGGATGCCGATTTTCGGCGTGAAATTCTTGAAGGTCCGCGAATCGTCCAGGTCGGCGCCGATGCAGCCGTCGGCGATCGTGCACAGGTTGAACGGGATGGCGGCGATGCGCGCGCTCTTTTTCTCGCGCGTGTAGCGGCCGCCGAGGTTCAGCGTGATTTCGTCGGTGAGAACCACGTCCAGCGAGGTAAATATGCCCAGTGTTTCGGTGTCCTGGGTGCCGCCGCCGGTGATGTCGAGCGAGGCCGGCGGAATGACGCGCCGTTCCAGGTACTCGAGATCCTGCTGGAAGTAATAGACGCCGGTCGTGACGTACAGGTTGTCGAACGATCCCGAGTAGCGCAATTCGTTGGAGACCTGGTCCTGGTTCGTTGCCGCATCCGCATGGAACAGGAACACCGGCGACGCATCGATGTCACCGCGCGTGTCCGAGTTGTAATCGCGGTAGGCGAGAATATTCACGATCTCGCCGTCACCGAGCGCCACGTCGAAGGTCGACTCGAGGATGCCGTGCGACCAGTCGTTGTCGTAGAAACCGGGCTCGTCGATGGAAAAATCGAAGTTGGTGGTGCCGAACAGGCCCTCGTTCTGCGAGGAGGGGCCGTCGCCGCTGCTCTCGCCGTACTCGATGCGCAGCAGGAAATTCATGGTGTCGGTCGGCGTCCATTCGAGTGCGGTGCGATAGAGGTTCGTTTCCGCCTTGCCGTGGTCCTTGCCGGTGAGCAGGTTCGTCTGCCAGCCGTTGTCGTCGTTGCGGTACAGCGCCAGCTTGCCGCCGAACGAGTCCGACAGCGGCCCGGCAATGACGGCGGAGGTGTAGAAGTTGCCGCCGCTCTCGCCGGCCAGCTTGCCCTTGAAGCGGAAGCTTTCCGTCGGCCGCGTGGTGCGCAACAGCACCGCGCCGCCGGTCACGTTGCGTCCGAACAGGAGGCCCTGCGGACCGCGCAGCACCTCGATACCTTCCAGGTCGAACAGGTCGAACATCACGCCCGCGTTGATGCCGAGGTACATGCCGTCGACAAACACGCCGACCGTCGGGTCGATGGACGGAATCGAGCTGTTGATGCCCAGCCCGCGGATCGAGAAGTTCGCGGTACCGCGCGCGGTGCCGATATCCTCGAGCTGCACGCTCGGCGCCGAGTAGCCGATGCCCTGCAGGTCGTGCAGGTGCATCGCATCGATCTGCGATTCGTTGTATGCGCTGATGGCCACCGGCGCATCCTGCACGTCGATGCCGCCGGCGCGCTTCGTCGCGGTGACGATGATTTCCTCGAGGAACGCGTCCGACGCGCGATTTTGCGCGTGCGCGATGCCGGGCAATGCGAACCCGAGTGCAATGCTGGCCAGCACTGGCCATTGCCTGACAGTGGTGCGAATTTGCATGACTGATTCTCCGTCGAGTGCCGTGTTAGCGTTGCTCGCTATTGTTCTTGCAACAACAGGCCGGCGCTGCTGCCGGGCGCCTGCTGCGGCCCTGGTCTGTAGCCTGTATGGTACTGAATGTCTTTGGGTAATGTAAGAAAATACGCAGCCGGCGCCGGCCCAAGGCGGCGCCGCTTGTTGTAAATATCACACAGTCTTGGCGAAATCCGCGCCGCCCGGGACGTGCGGAAAGCGGCTGTGCTCCATTTCCAGCCGGAGCAGGCGCTCCTTGAGCGGCAGCCCGCCGCCGAATCCCGTCAGGTCGCCACTGCTGCCGATGACACGGTGGCAGGGAATGACGATCGGTATGGGGTTGCGGCCGTTGGCCGCGCCGACCGCGCGCACCGCCCGCGGCCGGCCGATGCGGCGCGCGATCTCGCCGTACGACACGGTCGTGCCGTAGGGGATGTTCTGCAGTTCGTCGAGCACGGCAAGCTGGAATTCGGTGCCGGTCGGCGCCAGCGGCAGGTCGAATTGCCGCCGCTCCCCGGCGAAGTACGCGCCGAGCTGCCGGCCCGCTTCGGCGAACGGCCTTTCGGAGAAGATCCAGTCGGGCTCCGGGTCCCGCCGCCGGCTGCCCTCGGGGAAGCTCACGACGTACAGCGCGTCGTCGGTGCCGGCGAGCAGCAGCTCGCCGATGGGCGTGGTCAGGTAACAGTAGTACATCGCATCATCCCCCGGCACCCGGCAGCGAATGCCACAGCAGCATGACGGCGTAGGCGCGCCACGGGCGCCAGCGCTCCGCCCTTTGTACCAGTGTAGCCGGCGAGACGCGGCGCGGCGGCGCCAGTGCCTTCAGCAGACCGAGGTCGCTGGCCGGCAGCGCGTCACCGTGCTTGAGCGCGCGCATCGCAACGTACTGCGCCGTCCAGTCACCGATACCGCGGATCGCCGTCAGGCGCCGCCGGAAATCGTCGACGTCCTGGTCCGCGGCGAACGCGATGTGCCCGTCGGCAACGGCGGCCGCGAGCCGCCTGAGCGTCGCCGCGCGGCTGCGCACCAGGCCGATATTGTTGAAGCGCGCACGCCGCAGGCGTGCCGGCGTCGGAAACACGCGCGTCAGCGTGCCGCTGTCGGCCGCCGCAAGCGGCTCGCCATAGCGCGCGGCGACACGACCCGCGAGCGTCGTCGCCGCCTTCACCGAGACCTGCTGCCCGAGGATCGCGCGCACGGCGAGTTCGAAGCCGTCCCAGGCGCCGGGCACGCGCATGCCCGGATGGCGCTCGATCAGCGTCGCGAGCAGCGGGTCGCGCGACAACGCGCCCGCGATCGCTTCGACCGGCGCATCGACGTCGAACACCGAGCGCGCCGTCGCGGCGACGTCCGGCAGGTACGCGGCATCGATGCCGTGCAGCGTGAGTTCGAGCGCGCTGCCTTGGCGGCTTACGCCGACTTCGACGATACCCTGCTGTCCGTGCAGGTTCAGCGTGCGCCGGTAACGGCCGTGCTCGACCGCTTCCACGCCGGGCGTGACGCGATGGCCGTAAAACGACAGTGCCGATTGCCAGTTGAACGGCGCGCGATACGCGAGGCGCGCCGCCGGCATCATTCCTCGACGCCGCCCATGCACAGGTATTTCATTTCGAGGTAGTCGTCCATGCCGTATTTCGAGCCTTCACGTCCCTGGCCGGACTCCTTGACACCGCCGAACGGTGCCATCTCGTTGGATATGAGGCCGGTGTTGATACCCACGATGCCGTATTCGAGGCCCTCGCCGACGCGCCACACGCGCCCGATATCGCGCGAGTAGAAATAACAGGCGAGCCCGAACGGCGTGTCGTTCGCCATGCGGACCGCCTCGTCCTCGGTGCCGAAACGAAAGAGCGGTGCCACGGGCCCGAAAATCTCTTCGCGGAACACGCGCATGCGCTCGTTGACCCGGGTCAGTACCGTGGGCTCGACGAAGCAATTGCCGAGCGCCGCGCGGCCGCCGCCGGCGAGGGCCTGCGCGCCGCCGCCGACGGCGTCCTCGATGAAGTCGAGCACATCGTTGGCGGCCTTTTCATTGATCAGGGGACCGACCTCGACGCCCTCCTCGCGGCCGTCGCCGACTTTCAGCGCGGCGGCCGCCTTTGCGAATCGCTCCGCGAACTCGTCGTAGATGCCGTCCTGCACCAGGATGCGGTTGGCACAGACGCAGGTCTGTCCGGCGTTGCGGAACTTGCAGGCAATGGCACCGGCAACCGCCAGCTCGAGGTCGGCATCATCGAACACGATGAACGGCGCATTGCCGCCGAGTTCCATCGAGGTGCGCTTCATCGTTTGCGCGCAATCCGCGACGAGTTTCTTGCCGACCGGCGTCGAACCGGTGAACGTCAGCTTGCGCACGGTGGGGTTCGATGTCAGCTCCGCGCCGATCTCGGCGGTCTTGCCGCTGACGATGTTGACCACACCCGCCGGGATACCGGCACGCTCGGCCAGTTCGGCAAACGCGAACGCCGACAGCGGCGTAGCGTTCGCCGGCTTGCAGACGACCGTGCACCCGGCCGCCAGCGCCGGCGCGATCTTGCGTGCCAGCATCGCATTCGGGAAATTCCACGGCGTAATGCAGGCCACCACGCCGACCGGCTGGCGGATGACGACGATGCGCTTGTCATTGTCCGGTCCGGGAATCGTGTCGCCGTAAATGCGCTTCGCCTCCTCGGCAAACCACTCGATGAAGCTGGCGCCGTAGGCGATTTCACCGCGCGACTCCCTGAGCGGTTTGCCCTGCTCCGCCGTCATGATCTGCGCCAGGTCTTCCTGGGCCGCCATCATCAGGTCGAAGAACTTGCGCAACAGCGCGGCGCGCTCCTTCGCCGTCTTCTTCTGCCACGCCGGCAGGGCGTTCGCGGCGGCCTCGATGGCGCGGCGCGTTTCGGCCGTACCGCATTGCGCGACATGGGCGATCACCTTGCCGTTTGCCGGGTTTTCGACCGGGTAGGTACTGCCGTCGTCGGCATCGATCCAGTGGCCGTCGACGTATGCGCCGGTCTTCAGCAGTGTCTTGTCGGAAAGGTCGATAGTCACGTTGCGCTCCACGATTTTGCGTGCTGGCGAATGGGCCCACCAGCATAGAGCGATCGGGCAAGTGCTTCAATCGGCGCCGCGAATTGCCGGCAACGACCGGCTACCGCGCGAATGCCGGCAGGCGGCGTGGTGCACCAGTCGGACAGGCACGGCGCCGCGCGCAAAAAAAAAGGCCCGGCGAACCGGGCCACAGCGGGGGAGACTTGTCAGGCCGCGGAGCGTTGCGTCGCGGCCGGCTGTTGCCTGAGCCAGGCCTCCAGCTGGTCGGCGCCGCCGACCTTTTCGCCGTTGATGAAGACCTGCGGCAGGCTGGTCGAATCGGCAATCGCGCGCAGCGTGCGGTCGGAGTAGTTGCGGTTCAGCTCCAGCGCCTCGAATTTCAGCCCGGCCTCGCGCAGCATGCCCTTGGCGCGCGCACAGTGCGGGCAGCCGTGGCGCGACAGGATCGCAATGTCGAGCGGCTTCGGCGCGTCCGGCGCCAGGTATTCGAGCATCGTGTCGGCGTCGGAAACGCTGTACGGGTCACCCGGCTTTTCCGGTTCGATGAACATCTTCTCGATCACGCCGTCGCGCACCAGCATCGAGTAACGCCAGGAGCGCTTGCCGAAGCCCAGGTCCTCCTTGCCGACGAGCATGCCCATGCCATCGGTGAAGGCGCCGTTGCCGTCCGGCAGAAACGTGACGTTTTCCGCCGCCTGCGCTTCCTTCCACTCGTTCATGACGAACGCGTCGTTGACCGAGATGCAGACGATGTCGTCCACGCCCAGTTCGCGGAAGCGGTCCGCCAACTGGTCGAAGCGCGGTACGTGCGACGACGAGCAGGTCGGCGTGAAGGCTCCGGGCAGCGAGAACACGGCGACCGTCTTGCCCTTGAATACGTCGTCCGTCGAGACGTCGACCCACTGGTGGTCCTCGCGGGTGCGAAATGTCGCTTGCGGTACGCGTTGTCCTTCGCGATTTTCCAACATGTAACTCTCCTCCAGGAAAAAATTGATCGTTCGAGCGAATGTCCGCGCAGTGTTCGAGCGGGCTCTGCAGCATGCCGGCGTTCATTTCATGGACCTGCATGCGCTGCGTCAGCAAATCGGCCGTCGGCTGGTCATGGGCCGCCGCGGCCGCCGGGAACCCCTCGCGCGCGGTGCGCACGATCGTTCTCGTCAATGCCAATATGCACTTGCATCGTCGTGCTCCCGTGATTGGCGGTACAGGGGCACTCTAGCGCCTGGCATTTGATAAATAAAATGGATTATTTGCTATACTCTGTCCTGTTAAATCGATCATGAAGCATCCCACCGTCAAGCAATTGCGCTACTTCGTGGCACTCACGGAGAGCGGCCATTTCGGGCGCGCCGCCGAGGCCTGCCACGTCTCGCAGTCCGCCTTCAGCAATGCCATCGCCGAACTCGAAGCGGTGCTGGAATGCCGCCTCGTCGACCGCACCAACCGGCAGGTGACGATCACGGCGGTGGGCCGGGAAGTGGCGGTGCAGGCGCGGCTGGTGCTGCGGGACCTCGACAGCCTGGTCGAAATCGCCGGCGAGCGCCGCGCGCCGCTCACCGGCGACCTGCGGCTCGGCGTGATTCCGACGATTGCACCGTTCATGCTGCCGGGGGTGTTACCCGAGCTGCGGCAGGCCTACCCGGAGCTGACCCTGTACCTGCACGAAGGCCAGACGCTCGAGATTCACCGGAAGCTGCTCGACGGAGACCTCGACGTGTTGCTGCTGGCGCTGCCGTACGAGTTGCGCAGCGTGGCAACGATGCCGCTGTTCGACGACCGCTTTTACCTCGCCTATCGCGAGGGGACGACGCGCGTCGATCCCGGCAACTACCGCTTCAACCGCCTGCATGCGGACAGCGTGTTGCTGCTCGAGGACGGGCATTGCCTGCGCGACCATGCGCTCGCCGCGTGCAAGATCCGCAACACGGAAAAGGTGCGCCGCTTTGCCGCCTCGAGCCTGCTGACGCTGGTGGAAATGGTCGATGCCGATCTCGGCATCACGTTCCTGCCGGAAATGGCACGCGGTTCGCTGATGTTGCGCAATACGCAGGTGCGCATGAAGCTGGTGGACGAAAAGAGTCACCGCACCATCGGTCTCGCCTGGCGCAAGGGCAGCGGGCGCGCCGCGGAATTTCGCCTGCTGGGCGAATTCATCCGCGACCATCGCGGCTACGGCAGCGGCTGAAACTCCTCGACGAGGTCCGGCCAGAAAAACGGCAGCGGCGTCCACAGGAAGCGGCGCATCCAGCGGTTCAGCGGCACGCCGTCTATTTCACCGAGGTAGAACAGGTCCGTCTGTATCGCCGTGTGCGATGCATCGCCGCTGCGAATGAAGCGCTTGTAGCGAAACGGATGCGCGGCGTGCAGCTTGCCATGCTCGCTCAGGAGCAGTGCGCGGTACTGCTGCTGGGTCGGCACCTTCAGGAAGAATCGATTCGTGGCATCGCCGTCGGTGGAATAGAACGCCTCGCGAATCGTCGAATCGTTGTCGAGGCGCCAGTCGATGATCGCGGTGCCCTGGCCCTGGTCGTCACAGTCCGCGCAGCTCGCCGGGTAGAACTGGCCGAAGCGCCAGTCGGCGGCACGCGCCTGGATACCGGCCACATCGAGCAGGTTGATTGCCACCGGCCCGGCATCGTTGAACACGCTCAGGTCGACGTGATTGCCGTAGGCGAAGCGCGCCAGGAACGGTGTGAACGCCGTCGCCCCGACACCGCCGGCACTCGAGCCAGCCACCATGATCTTGCGCGCGCGGGGGAACAGCGAGCTGGCGACATCGATTCCCGCGGTCACGTTCCGCAGGCCGCGATGAAAACGCACTACCGCCTGCGGCACGCCGATCGCCTGGCCAAAGGCCGGGTCGAACACGTCATTGTCGCCGGAAAATACCGAACCGTCGCAGTAAGGCAGGTACACGACGGACCAGTCGCCGACCGGGTTCCGGGCGTAGCCGTCGCCGGTGTCGAAGGCGTCGGTCCAGATGCCGACGGCCGGCGGCGGCGGCTCCTGCGCCTCGGCCAGCACGTTGCAATTGTAGAAGTCCTGCCAGCAGGCGCCGCCGCCCTGCAGCATAATCAGCAGGCGGGCAGGATTGCGCAATTTGGTGAACACCGAATACGGCGTACCGGCAATGCAGATCGGGCCCTCGCCGTTCGCCGGGTCGAAGGTGTGCTTGACCCAGCCATCGCCGACAGGCACCGACACGGCCGGGGTAAATTCACCCACGTACCTGTCGAGGCCGGCGTCGACGAGCTCCGCCTTCGCGTCCGCATCGAGGCCGAAGGTGAAGCGCCTGCCCGAATCACTCCATGCCGGCTGCGGCAGCACGAGCAAACAGGCGACGGCCAGTAAAGCGGTGAGTGGTTTCATATCCCCCTCCTGACATTCGCGTTATTCTTGCTATGTAAGGACAGTATAGCCGAGCCGCTGCGCCACGCACGCCGGCGGCGGCGCAGCCACACGGCGAAACGCGGCGTAACGGGAGCGATCATGTCAAACGACAGTAACGACGGGCGTATCGACTACATCGAATTTCCGGCGCAGGACCTGAAACGCACGAAAACGTTCTACAGCAAGGTATTTCGCTGGCAATTCACGGATTACGGGCCCGATTACACCGCGTTCGCGGACGGGCGCCTGGCGGGCGGCTATTACCGCGCCGACTCGACCGACGCCGGTGCACTGACGGTGATCTATGCCGTCGATCTCGAGGGCATGCAGGCCCGCATCGAGCACGCCGGCGGCACGATCAGCAAGCCGATATTTGCGTTTCCCGGCGGCCGCCGCTTTCACTTTCGCGATCCGGAGGGCAACGAACTGGCCGTGTGGTCGGACAAGTGAGCGCGAATCGGGCGCGGCGCGGCGCCCGCGTCAACCGGCAGTATTACCGCCGTCGATCGGGATCGCCGCGCCGGTAATCTGCCGCGCGGCATCGCCGGCAAGGTACGCCACCAGCGCCGCGACCTCGTCGGCGGTCGTCACGCGGCCCGTGGGACTCTCCTCGTTGCAGGCCGACAGGGCAGCGGCATCGTCCAGGCCGTGCTCGCTGCCGGAGCGATACAGCATCGGCGTCTCCACGTCGCCGGGACACACGGCATTGACGCGCACGCCCTCGCGCGCGTGATCGAGTGCCATCGCGCGCGTCATCAGCACGATACCGCCCTTGCTGGCGCAATACGCAACGGCATCCCTGCCGCCCACCAGCCCCCAGTCGGACGCCACGTTGACGATCGCGCCGCGCGCACGCCGCAGGTGCGGCATGGCGGCGCGGCTCAGGTAGAACGGCGCGCTCAGG
>Ga0102952_1000816_pt1 | contig 10922 bp, 2 predicted proteins | sample SalPon2A_C_D1_MG_FD_78506 | JGI IMG/M metagenome (GOLD analysis project Ga0102952, IMG submission 78506) | Soil microbial communities from South San Francisco under conditions of wetland restoration - Salt Pond MetaG R2A_C_D1_MG | ecosystem: Environmental > Terrestrial > Soil > Wetlands | place... | reverse complement strand
GTTGCCGGCGCCGCCCGATACGGGGGTCGTCTTCGACCCCGCCGAAAGCGGCTCCGGCCCGGGGGCGCGGCCCGCGAACGCCGACCTCGCCGACGCGGTGTTCCCGATGCCCGATCGGCCCGCGGCCGAAACCCTGATGGCGGCGTTGTTCGGTCTCGGCATCGACAACCTGCGCGTCGAGGTGGACGGGCCCGAGCTGCCGGTGATGGATGGCAGCGCGGCGCCATTCGTCTTCCTGCTGCGCTCGGCGGGAGTGCTCGCCCAGCCCGCCGCCCGACGCGTGCTGCGTCTGCGCCGTCCCGTCGAGGTCCGCGACGGCGCCCGCCGCGCGCGCATCGAGCCCGCGCGTTCGTTTCGGGTGGACTACGCGGTGGACGTCGAGCATCCCGCCGTCGGCCGGCAGGAATATCGCGTCGACGGATTCGACCCGAGACACTTCGAGCGGGAGCTCGCCGGCGCGCGCACGTTCGAGTTCCTCCGCGACGTCCGATCGGTGTGGGCCCGCGGCGAGGCGCCGGGCGGGTCTCTCGACAACACCGTCGTCCTCGATGACGTCGGTGTCGTGAATCCCGACGGACTGCGCTGGCCGGACGAGTTCGTTCGCCACCGCGTGCTTGCACTCTTCGGGCACCTCGGTCGGCTCGGGGTCGCGCTCCAGGCTCGCGTCCACATCGAGTGCGGCGGACGCTCGTTGCACCGTCGGCTCGTCGACGCCATCGCCGCCACACCGGCCGCGTGGCGGATCGAACGCCGATCGAGCGACGCGGGGGTTCGAACCGACCTCGCGACGGCGGCCTCCGCCTAGCGCGCCGCGCCCGGATCCCTCAGTCGGACGCGGGGTCGAGGTCCGCGAGGGCGGCGGTGAGCTTCGCGATCGCGCCGCGATCCTTGAACTCGACTCCCATCCCGGCGGAGCCGGTCGCGCCGGGCGCTGCGCGGCGCGACCAGGCGACGAAGCCTTCGATCTCGTGGGCGTCGTCGCCTAGACGGAAGCGCACCTTCAGCCGCGATCCGGGCGCGAGCGGCTCGTCGGTCTCGACGAACATACCGCCTCCGCCCAACGTGGTGGCGAAGTCGCGGCAGGGCCCCGATGCCGAGATGTATTCCACCAGAACGCGCACGGCGCGGCGCTGGTATCTCCGGCGTCTTCGGAGCGGTTGATCCGTCATGCTTCCTCTCTCAGATTCGTTGCAGCCAATCGGTCACGACGCGCCGGAGCAACCACCGGGCGCGCGGGTCGGCCTCGATCACGGCGATCCAGTCCGCCGGCGCCGGCTTCCCGGCGACGGAGTGCTCGGCGTCGGCTTCGACCAGCGCCGTCAGCGCAGTGCGCAGGTCGCCATTGGACGACTCGAGCGCGATCACCGCCGCCAGCGCCTGGACGTCGCGGCGCCACGCGCCGAAATCGAAGGCCGCAATCTCCGCGAGGGCGACTTCGCGCAGCTCGCGCTGCAATCGCTTGCGCGTCCGACGGCGAATCGCGCTCGACAGCGAGTTCACGAGCTGGCCGTCGCCCTGCACCTGCTCCGGCTCCAGTGCCAGCGCCGCCACGAGGGTGAGCGTGTCGCGCAGGGTGGGTTCGTCGAGCGGGATCAGCGCCGGAGCGGTGAGCTCCGACTCCGCCAACAGGCGTGCGTCGCGGAAGCGCGACGCCGGGTCGTCGGCTCCGTTCCGGCGGCGGACGTGCGGCGTCTCGAGCGCGGTGCCGAGGTCCTCCCTGGCGATCTGCGCGATCTTCCGGATGCGCTCGCCGAGCGGATCGTCGAGCCGGTGTTCGGTGGCGAACGTCGGGCGCGCGTCGGGTATCGGTTGCTGCGGCGGCTCGGAAAGCGCCGTCAGGATCGCCGCGCCGGTCGCCGCGGCGGTGGCGTCATCGCTCTCGCGGAGCATGCGGAGCGCGACGCGCAGAGACGCGGTGTGGGTCGGGCGCGCCGTCAGGACCGCCCGTAGATGCCCCCAGGACTCGTCGCGATCCCCCGGACGGTGGCTCAGGAACTCGGCGAGCGCGGCGCGTGCCTCGATGTGTTCGGGGTCGGCGGCCACGGCCTCGCGGTAGGCGTCGATCGCCCCCTCGACGTCTTCCAGAGGGCCCGCGCGCAGCCGCGCGAGCTGCGTCAGGACATCGGCGAGCGCGGGATCGGTTCGATTGCCGGGGTCGCCGGCGAATCGCTCGAGGGCTTCCGCCGCGCGCCGCCACTCGCCCTGACCGCGCAACAACCGCGCGTGGGACAGTGCCGCCTCCACGTTCTGGCGGTTGGATTCCTGGGCCTCGGCAAACGCCGCCAGCGCGGCGGCGCGGTCGCCGCGTCGTTCGATCGACCGGGCGCGGATCAGGCAGAGCGCCCCGCGCGCCGCGGCGTCGGGGACGGTGACGAGTGCGTCGCGTGCGACGTCGTGCGCGGCCTCGAAGTCTCCTCGTTCCCACAGCAGGCTTGCGAGCGACACCCACGCGGCCGCGAGCTCGGCATCGGCGGCGACGGCCTGGCGCAGCAGGCGCTCGACGGTTCCTGCGGCGCCGTCGCGACCCCGCTCCCAGGACGCCGCCCGCAGCAGGATCCGGGCGCGCGCGTTCGGATCCTCGGTGACCCCCGCCCAACGCTCCAGCGCCGCGACGCCGGCTTCCTCGGCGTGCTGCGTCGCGTGCAGCCGCACGAGCTCCTGGTGTGCCTCCACGCAGGCCGGGTCGCGCTCGATGGCGGCTTCGAGGCACTCCCGGGCGGCGTCGGAATCGCCACAGCGCGCGCGCGCGGTCCCGAGCAAGGCGAGCTGCGTCGCACTCGCCGCCGGTGACGCCGCCCGCGCCGCGTCGATCGCCCGACCGCAGCCCGCCCAATCGTCGAGGGCGGCGAGGGTCTCCGCGAGCTCCCAGGCGGCTTCCGCGTGGTCGGCGTCCTCGGCGAGTACGCGCGGATAGAGTCGAGCGGCGGCCTCGTCGTTTCCGCTGCGTCGCGCCGACCGGGCGCCGGCGAGCGCGGTCTCGAGGCGCGTGTTCGCATCGATCGGCGGCTCGGAATCGCCCGCGGCATCGACGCGCTCGAAGGCCCGGGCGGCGAACTCGGCCGCGTCCTCGAAGCGCTCGCACTGCGCGCTGCAGCGCGCGAACGCCGCGCAGGCCGCGGCATTCGCCGGGTCCCGATCCGTCGCCGCGCGTAGCAGCGATCGCGCCGCCTGCGGATCCGAGGGCCAGCGCAGGAAGGCGGCGCGGTGGAGAAATTGCGCGGCGTCGGAGTCGGAGACCCGCGTGGCACAACGTTCGAGGGCTTCCGCGGCGCCGGTTACGTCCCCGACGGCAGCGCGCAACCTCGCTGCCGCCTCCCACGCCTCGGCGCTCGTGCCGTCCTCCGCGACCGCCCGTTCGACCCATGTAGCGGCCTCGGCCGTCTCGCCGAGGCGCTCCAGCGTGTCGGCGAGTCGCAGCAAGTCCGCGCTCGTCGGACGCGCGGCGACGTCGCGGCACCAGGCTGCGAAGGTCTCGGCGAAGCGCGCGAAGTCCTCCCGGGCCCAGTACAGCTCGGCCAGCGCGGCGCACGACGCGGCGTCGAGATCGCCGATGGCATCCGCCCGCTCGTAGTTTCGCAGCGCGCGTTCGTCATCGCCCTGCCGGGTGCGGGCGATCTCGCCGGCGCGGACACTGGCCTGCTGGCGTCGGCGTGAATCGGAATCGCCCAACATCTCGACCTCGCTCTCGAACAGGTCGACGGCTCCCTGCCAGTCCTCCATCGCCACCAGCAGATCCTGGAGGGCGCGCAATGAAGCGAGATCGTTCGGGTCGGCTTCGAGGGCGCGCCCGAAGGCGCGGCTGGCCCGCGTGGTCGATCCGAGACGGTTCCAATAGACGTCTCCGAGGCGGCGGAGGACCGCCGCGCGTTCGGCCGCCGTCGCGTGATCCACGTGGGCGAGGCGGTGTTCGAGGGTTGCGGCGACGTCCGGCCAATCGGCGATCCGCTCCGAGCAGTGCAGCCGCGCGTCGAGGGCCTCCCCGTCCGTCGGACGCCGCAGGAGGAGGGCGCGGTAGGCCTCGGCGGCGAGGGACGGGGATTGCAGCCGCTCCTCACGCACCTGTGCCAGCTCCCGCCAGCACGCGACGTCGTCGGGACGTCGCAAGACCCGCTGGTGCAGCCGATCCGCCAGCTCGATCCACGCCTGCTGTCGACGCAGCAGTCGCAGCACCGCGGACTCGATCGCCGCGAGATCCTCCGCACCGGCGCCGTGTGCCTCGGTCCACTTGAGATCCAGCAGGGCGCGCAGGTGCCGTAGCGCGTCGTCGGGCCGATCGAGCTCGTGCTCGTAGCACGCCGCGAGCTCCTGGCGCAGGGCGCGTCTCCGGTCCGAGAGGGCCGGGAGCGTGGGGTCGAGTATTGCCAGCTCGCGCTCGGCGCATCGCGCCCAGGCGTCGGGGTTTCCGGTGTCGCGCAGGGCGCGGCCGAGCGCGCGCAGCACCTCGCCCTCGCCCCGCTCGTTCCCGGCCGCGGACAGTGCGTGGAGCAGATGCTCGACCGCGCGCTCCGGCGCCTGCAACCGATCCGCGTAGAGTGCGGCCGCGTCGCAGCGCAGGGCCACGGCGGCTTCGGGAGTCGCTGAGGCGATCTGCTGCTCGAGCAGCGCAGCGCGCTCGCGGTGGCGATGCAGCGCGCGATACAAACGGTCGAGCTCGCTCTGGGTCGCCGCATCCGCGGGCTCGCAGGCCAGCGCCGCCTCCAGGGCCTCGACGGCGCGTGCGGGCGAGCCGAGCTCCTGCTCGAGGATCGCGGCCCGCTCCCGGTGCAGGAGGTGCGGCGCGCTCGCGAGCGGCGCCTCGCGTTCCAGCGCCCGCAGCAGCGCCGCCGGTCGATTGCCGCGCCGATGGGCTTCGCTGATGCGCGACGCGGTCGCGGCGTCGTCGGGAATCCGCGTGAAGAGACGCTCGAGCCAGGGCAACGCGGCGTCGGGGCCGAGATGATTCCAGGCGAGATCCGCCGCCAGCCGTAGGGCGTCGATTCGGTCGGGCGCGGCGGCGAGCGCGTCCTCGAGACACGCCAGCACCCCCACCCAATCGCCGCGTTCCACGAGCAGCGCGCGCAGGCTTTCCCGGTCCGGCGCGCGCGTCGGATCGAGACGCAGGGACTCGCGGAGGGCGGCCACCGACGAGGCGCTGTCGGCTCCGCTCGCGGTCCGCAGCGCTGCGCGTTGCGACCACAGAGATGCGCGGACTTTCGGAGGGGCGCTCGTCGCGAGGGCTGCGGCGATCAGTGGATCGATCGACGCCGCGGGAGCCGCGCTCCGGGGGAGCGCCACCGCGGCCGCGAGCGCGTCGCCGTGACCCGGTTCGAGCTGGAGCACACGGCGCAGGTGCTCGAAGGCGTCCGCCGGTCGGTCGAGCCGCTGCGCCAGGAGCTGGGCCAGCTCCATGCGAAGGGGGATTTCCGCCCGTCCGCCGAGGTGCGGCAAGCGCGCTTCGAGAAATCGCGCGAGGGAGTCGGATTCGCCCAGCGTTCGGTAGAGATCGCAGAGTGCTGCGAGGATCTCGGGATCGTTCGGACGGTGGGTCGCGGCTTCGCGGTACGCCTCCGCAGCATCCCGATTGCGCTGTGTTGCGCGCAGCGCATCGCCGAGGCGCACCAACCAGCTGGCGCGTTCCGCCTCCGAGGGTGCGTTTGCCGCGACGGCGCGGCACAGGTCGGCGAGCTCGTCCGGCAGCTCGGCGCGTTCGTAGAGGTTCGCCAGCGGCGCTGCCACCGCCGGCAGCGGCCCGCACTCGCCGAGGGCCGGCTCCAGCACCGCCACCGCTTCGTCGACGTCGCCCAGCCGATCCGCCAGCAAGCTGGCCATTCGGGTGCGCAGCGACGCCCGCTGATCTGCCCAGGATCCATCCGGATCGCGTACGGCTCCGTCGAGCGCAGTCAGGCGCGCTTCGAGCTGCCGGAACGCGCCGCCGGCGTCCCCCGCCCGCAGGCACCGGGCGACCAGGAAGTCGTTGGCTTCCGCGTGCGCGGGGTCGATCGCGACCAGCCGCTCGGCGTGTGCGGCCGCCGCGTCGTTTTCGCCGTCGCGCAGCAGGCGGAAGGCACGCGCGCGCAGGATCGACTCGCGTTCGCGGTCGACGCCGATCGCGAGCTCGGCGTCGATGGCGTCGAGCTCGAGGCCAGTTCGGCCGGCGTGTGCGCAGACCTGCGCGAGATCGCGCCACGACGCGGCCCGGCGCGGCGCCAGAAGTGCGGCGGCGTGGAAGTGCCGGATCGCACCCTCGGAATCGTCGAGCCGATCGCGGCACAGGTGCGCGATGCGCCGATGCAGATCGAAGCGAGCGCCGCCGTCCGCGAGTGCTTGTTCGAGCAGCGCTCGCAGCGCGTACCAATCCTCGCGTTCCGCGAGCAGGTCGAGCGCGAAATCGCGCGCGCGCCGCCGAAGCGCGGGGTCCGACGCGGTCGCGGCGACCCGCTGGAGCTCGTCCAGTGCCGTCGCGACGTCGCCCAGCTCGTTCGCGAGCAGCTCGGCCCGGTCGATCGCGCAGCCATCGCGTTCGGTGGCGGTCGTTCCCGTGCGGATCCGATGCGCCAGGAGCGCGGCCCGCTCGGCGGGGCGCGCCGCATCGCGCAGTGCACCCTGGTAGCGGTCGCGCGCTTCGGCGGATTCCGGGTGCCGGCGCCAGATTCCGCGCAAGAGATCGAGGGCCGCGTCGGTCTCGCCCGCGAGCTCGGCGAGGACTTCAGCACCCGCGAGCTCCAGCGCGACGCGTTCGTCACCGGCATCGCAACGCGCGGCCCGGGCCCGCAGCGTCTGCGATAGCTCTCGGAAGCGTCCGGTATGTCGCAGCAGCCTCTCGAGCCGCTCGCAGGCGCCTTCCGGCTCGTCGGGGTCGGCGACGAGGCGCTTCAAAACCTCGATCGCCGCCGCCGGATCCTGGAGACCTTCTTCGAGCAGGCGGGACAACGAATCCAGGCATCGGATTCGTTCGGATCCCGTCAGCACGTCCGCGAGCTGACGCCACACCGGCGCCAGCTCGTCGAGGCGTTCCTCGGCCTCGAGGTGCGCGGCCAGCGCTTCGAGCGCCGGCTGGTCATCGGGATCGAGGTCGAGGGCGAGGCGATAGGCGGCGATGGCGGCGGGGACGTCGCCCGCGGCGGCGCGGGCCGCGCCGAGCCGGCGACGATTGGCGCCGCGCTCCGACGGCGGCAGCAGCGGGTCGACGGCCACGAGCGTGAGCGCGAGATCTGCGAACCGCCCCAGGCGCTCCAGTCCGTCGGCGCAGGCCCGCTGCGCCGACACGTCGTCGGGCAGCGCATCGGCCCATCGGAGCAGCCAGGGCAGCGCCCCCTGCGGATCGTCACGCGCTTCGAAGCGCTGGCTGATCTCGCTGGCGAGGAAGCCGAGGCGCGCCGGATCGATGGTGATCGCGGCCTCGTGCTCGTAGGCGCGAGCCAGCGCTTCGTCGTCGCCCCGCTCGCGGAAGATACGCTGCACGCCGCGGTGCGCGGAGGGGAGGCGGGGATCGAGGGCGAGCGCCGCCTCGAAGGCCCGGGCGGCGGCCTCGGGTGCGGCGAAGTGTTCGACGAGCAGCGTCCCGAGGCGGGCGTGACAGGGCGCGCGCTGGTCGGGCGCCCCCACCCGGCTGCGGACTTCGAGCAGGTCGCGGAGCGCGTCCCACGCCTCGTTCTTGCGGTAGAGACGCTCCAGTGCGTCGGCGGCCTCGGGCGCGGCGGGCTGCGCCACGAAGGCGCGTTCGTAGGCGTGGCGCGCGCCGTCGATGTCCCCCAGCCGCTCTTCGTACACCGCGCCCAGCTCCGTCAGCGAGGTGGCGAGTGCAGGCGGGTCGGCGGCGGCGTTCTCCACCCGCTGCTCGAGCAGATCGATGAGCTCTTCGTCGCGTCCGAGACGCGCGAGGGTTTCCGAAAGCGCGAGCAGTGCCAGCGCATCGTCGGGCCCGGCGTTCACCGCGCGTTGCAAGAGCGGCAGTGCCCGTTCCTCGTCGCCACGATCGGAATGCAGCGAGGCCGCTTCGAGCAGCAGCGAAACCGGCGCCTCGTCGCCGCGCAACGCGAGCGCCCGATCGAGATGGGACAGCAGCGCGTCGTCGTCACCGTCCGCGCGCGCGAAGTCGGCGAGTCGTTCGAACACGTCGGCGTCGCGGCTGCCGCACGCCGCCGCCTGTTCGAGCCAGCGGTGCGCCGCGGTTCGGTCCGCGAGGGGGCCGGCGAGCAGGCCGCCGAGACGCGCGGCGGTGACCGCGCGATCGTCGGCGGACGACTGCATTTCGAAGCGTCGCTCGAGGAGGTTCGCGACGACGGACCACTGCGAGCGCGCTTCCGCTTGCTGGAGGACGTCGGCGATCGCATCGGCATGCGTCGGGTCGTCGTGCAGAGCGCCCCGATACAGATCCCGCGCTTGCGCGGGTCGCCCGAGCCGTTCGTCCGCGAGTCGGGCCAGCGCCACCCGCGCCGAGGCGCGTTCCGGTCCGCGGCATTGCGCGATCAGCTGCTCCCAGTGCGTCGCCGCCTCGGCGAACCGATCGAGCCGCTCCAGTGCGCGCGCGGCGCCCCGGTGCGCGGTGTCGTCTTCGCTCCGACACGCAAGGGCGTTCTCGAAGCTCGCCAGCGCTTGCGCCGGCTCGGAGAGACGATCGAGCCAGATCGCACCCACGTCGCAGCAGAGGGCGCAGCGCTCCTCGGGGCGAAGCGGCAGCTCGCTCTCCGCCTCGGCGACCTGGAGCACGACGTCCCATCGCTCGCGGTCGGATTCGATCGCGCGCAGCAACACCAGAGCGGGACGGAACTGGGGGTCCGCGCGCAGCGCGGCCGCCAGGGATTCGAGCGCTCCGTCGGCGTCGTGGAGGCGCTCCCACCGGACCTGCGCCAGGCGGAGCTGGAGGTGCGCCTGCTCGCGCATCCGCCTCGCCAACGCCGGATCCGTCAAGCGGTGGGTGTAGAGATCCGCCAGCGCGGACCAGTCCCCCGCGAGATAGAGGTGCTGTTCCAGCGCCTCGAAGGCCGGGGTGTCCCCGGGCGCGTCACGAAAGCGCTCCCAGTGGCGATCGGTCGCGGCGGTCACGGGTCCTCTCGGTTGGCGGCGGCCCGTTCTTCATCGTCCGACCGATCCCGCATCTTGATCGGAATCGGTTGCGGCGGAGGGCTGGTTTGATTAGTTTTTTCAGTGATTTAGAAGCCTTGGCGCAACTCCAAGCCGGGGCAGATCCCGCCGCAAGGCGAGCGGCGTCTGTCCCCCCGCGAGGCCGCCGCAGACATGTCCCGCAAAAGGTCGTCGAAAGCGGTGAGCCACCCGCGCCCGGTGGACCCGCGGGCGTCCGCCGCCCCGCGGCCGCTTCCGCCGGCCGAGCGACGCCAGCGCCTGCGGGAGTTCTGGATCGGCGTGGTCGTCGCGGCCATGCTCGGCGCGCTGCTCCTGCTCCCCCCGATCGCGGGGCACACCCAGGGCGTCGGCGACAGCGGCCTGTTCCTGCTGCTGAACGCACTGGTGGTGATGTTGATTCTGCTGTTGGGCTTCCTGATCGCGCGCAACTTCTGGAAGCTCGTGGCGGAGCGCCGCGCGGGGATCCTCGGGTCGCAGCTGAATCTCAAATTCGCCGTCTCGTTCCTGTTGATCGCCCTGGTGACGACGGCGGGATTCTTCGCGGTGTCGGCCTTCTTCCTGGCGCAGTCCGTGGACAAGTGGTTCAGCGTCCGGGTCGATCGCGCCCTCGAGCAGAGCGGAGACGTCGCCGAGGCGTACTACCAGTCGACGGCCCAGAGCGCTCTTCGATTCGCGGAGCAGATCGCCTCCGGAATCTCCAGACAACACCTCGCGCTCGACGGCAGCGACGACGCCGTCGGCGCGTTCGTGCGCTCGAAGCAGCGCGAGTACAACCTCGGTGTCGTGGAGGTGTTCGCCGCAAACGGCGAAGAGCTCGTCAGCGCGATCAATCCCGAGGTTCCGGCGATGAACTTCGCGCGCTACGACAGCGATCTCGTCCGGTCCGGCCTGATCGGCGACTCGACCTGGCAGGCGGAAGAGGTCGGCAGCGGCGAGGTGATCCGGGCGGTGGTGCCCATCATCGGCTCGGCCCAGGCCTCGAGCCCCCTGGGCGCGGTGGTGGTGAACTCCTTCATCGCCTTCCCGCAGGCGCGCAAGCTGACCAGCATCCGCTCGACGCTCGCCGAGTACCGCGCGCTCCAGCCCACGTCCGGCCACATCCGATCCGCCTATCGACTGGAACTCCTGCTGGCGTTCGGGGTGATTCTGATGCTCGCGACGTGGATGGGCATGCGCCTCGCCAAGAGCGTATCCGGCCCGATTCGCGCGCTCGCCGAAGGCACGGCGGAGGTCGCGCGCGGGAACCTCGACATCGTGATCGAACGCTCTTCCGACGACGAGGTCGGCTTCCTCGTGCAGTCCTTCAATCGGATGACCCACGACCTCCGCGACGCGCGCACGCGGATCGAGCGCTCCAACGCCGAGCTCGAACGCCGCCGGCGGTTCCTCGAATCGGTGATCGGCACCATCGGCGCCGGCGTCGTCTCGCTCGACGCCGACGGTCGCATCCACTCGATCAACCCCTCGGCGGAGCGCTATCTCGACGTGGACCCGACCCGCGAGGTGGTGGGACGGAAGATCGAGGAGGTCGCCCGGCGCCCGGAGCTGCGTGACCTTCTCGAGCGGATGTCGCAGCCCGGCGTTCGCGACCACTTCCGGAGCCAGATCGAGATCGCCATCGGCGACGACGTCAAGACGCTCCAAGTCACCCTCGAGACCCTGGCCGACGATTCCGGCGAGCGATTGGGCAGCATCCTGGTGTTCGACGACACGACCCAGCTCCTCAAGGTGCAGCGAATGGAGGCGTGGCGCGAAGTCGCTCGCCGGATTGCCCACGAGATCAAGAATCCGTTGACGCCCATCCAACTGTCGGCCCAGCGCATCCGCAGACGCCTGCGTGGGCGCATCGCCGACAGCAT
>Ga0102952_1000814_pt1 | contig 10933 bp, 10 predicted proteins | sample SalPon2A_C_D1_MG_FD_78506 | JGI IMG/M metagenome (GOLD analysis project Ga0102952, IMG submission 78506) | Soil microbial communities from South San Francisco under conditions of wetland restoration - Salt Pond MetaG R2A_C_D1_MG | ecosystem: Environmental > Terrestrial > Soil > Wetlands | place... | reverse complement strand
CGAATTGACTGAATCGTCCGAATTGTCTGAATCGTCCGAATCGTCGTCGACGATGCTGGCATGTTCGATATCGTCGTCGTCGTCGTCGTCATCGTCATCGTCCGGCAAATCCGTGATATCGTCATCGTCGACCAATTCTTCCACCAGATCCTCGGGGGGTATTTCGGTATCTTCGATAAGCGACTTATCGGTGGATTTGCTCATGCGGGGGTTCCTTTAACGGTCGGGTAGATACTTCATCGGATCCACGGGCTTGCCGCTACGCCGGATTTCGAAATGCAACTTCGCCTGGTTGTCGTGAAGGCCCATCCTTGCCACCAGGTTTCCGGCTTTCACCGTCGCTCCTTCCTGCACCAGGCGTTCCTGACAGTATGCATAGGCGCTCAAGTAGGTATCGCTGTGTTTAATGATGATCAGATTACCATAACCCGCCAAACCATTACCACTATATACGACGCTGCCATCGGCGACCGCACGCACCGGCTGACCGGTTTCTCCGGCGATATCGATACCGCGGCGGTCGAGTTGCGAGGCGAGAAAAGTATTCAGCGGTTTGCCGTCGGTCGGCCATAACCAGCTGCGGGGGTTGCTGCCGCTATCGGAGGTGTCTTCCGCGGCTTCCGTGGTTGCCGTCGCGGCCGAGCCCGCAGTGCTCGCATCGGCGGAGGAGACGGCCGCCGGCGGCGTACTGGCGACCGCAGTACCCGCGCGTTGGATCAGGCGCAGGCGCTGGCCGGGAAATATCGGTTCGTTGACTCCGATTCCGTTCCATTGCGCGAGCTGCTTGTAATCGAGTCCATACCGCCAGGCAATCGAATAAAGCGTATCGCTGGGTTTCACCGTGTACCAACCTGCCCCGCGCGTAATCCGGGTCGGTGGATTGACCGTGACGCAGGAGGCCAGCATGATCGCCGCGATCAGGGTAGCGAAGGCTGCTCTCATGTTGCGAAATTTCGACACTTACGAATAGTAGACGGCAACCGCCAGCATCAATGCCGCCACCACGGCCCAGCCAATCGTCTCGATATATTGCATCAACCGGTCTTCGATTGCCGGCCCGAACTTGGCCAGGCACAGGGCGACCAGAAAAAAACGCGCCCCGCGGCCGATGATCGACGCGAGTATGAACGGCACCAGTGCGAGACTCAGTACGCCGGCGGCAATTGTGAAAATCTTGTAGGGCACCGGCGAAAAGCCCGCCACCAGAACGGCCCAGAATCCCCATTCGTGGAACCATTGAATTACCGTTTCCAGCCGCCCCTGGTAACCCAGTTCGACGATTACCGGTTCAGCCAGATCGAACAGAAAGGCGCCGATCAGGTAGCCGACCAGGCCGCCGAGCACCGAACACAGCAGGGTCAGGGAAGCGAAGCGCAGGGCGCGTCGCGGCTGGGCGACCGACATCGGCGCCAGCATCACGTCGGGCGGCGGAAACGGCAGGATGAATGACTCCAGAAAACTCAGCAGCGCCAGGTAATAAGGCGCATCCCTGCGGCTCGAAAATCGGATTACCGCGCGATAGACAGTCTCGAAAATCTTCATTAGCCCAATCCCGGTAACAGCGGCACGAAGGCGACCTTTTCGAGATCCTCACTGACCAGCCCTTCCCGGGTTCGGGTGATCCTGGTCATCGTCTGATCGACACCGTTGTCGAAAGGCAGCACCATGATGCCGCCCTCGGTCAACTGTCCCAACAGCGCTTCGGGCAGTTCGGTGCAGGCCGCGGTCATCAGGATGCGATCGAAGCGATAGCTGAGATTCGGCCAGCCTTCGCTACCGTCGGTGTGGCGGAACTGCACGTTGTAGAATTCGAGTTCGGCGAGTCTTTTTTTCGCCTGCAGGTGCAGGGCCTCGATACGCTCGATGCTATAAACCTGCGGAAAAATACTCGCCAGCACCGCGGTCTGGTAACCGCAGCCGGTACCGATCTCGAGCACCGAATTGACCGGGCCGTCCTGCAGCAACAATCCGGTCATCTGAGCGACGATGTAAGGCTGGGAAATCGTCTGCCCGTAACCGATGGGCAGCGCGGTATCCTCGTAGGCGCGGTGCGCCAGCGCCTCGTCGATGAACAGATGTCGCGGAATACGGCGCATCACGTCCAGCACTTGCTCATTGTCGATGCCCTGTTGCTGCAGGCGCTGTATCAGGCGGTCGCGGGTGCGCTGCGACGTCATGCCGATTCCCTGGTGAGCGCGATTCGACGAGTTCACAATCTCTCCAGCCAGTGCTGCAGCGCATCGATACCCTGGTGCCGGGTCAGGTCGATTTGCATCGGCGTCACCGATGCGATGGCATTTTCGACGGCATGGAAATCGGTTCCCGGGCCGGCGTCCTGCGCCGCCCCGGGCGGGCCCAGCCAGTATACCGGGCGTCCATAGGGATCGCTTTGCCGCAGCACCGATTCGGCCTTGTGACGAAACCCGAGCCGCGTCGCGCGGGTCGCTGCGACCTCCTCGATCGGCAGGTCGGGAACGTTGAGGTTGAGCAGGGTATCGTCCGGCAGGGGGTTGTCGATCAGGTGCTCGACCAGGCGGCGGGTGATCCGCGCGGCGCAATCGTAATGCGTGGCCGGTTTTCCCAACAGCGATACGGCAATAGCCGGCAGGCCCAGGTAGCGCCCTTCCATGGCGGCGGCGACGGTCCCCGAGTAAAGTACGTCGTCGCCGAGATTGGGGCCCGCGTTGATCCCGGATACGACCATGTCGGGAGACATTTCCAGAAACCCGGACAACGCGAGATGGACGCAGTCGGTCGGGGTTCCGTCGACATAGTAGAAACCGTCCGGTGCCTGTTCCACGCGCAGCGGCCGATTCAGGGTCAGTGAATTGCTGGCGCCGCTGCGATTGCGGTCGGGCGCGACCACGGTAATATCCGCGACCGCGGATAATTCCCCGGCGAGTGCCTTGATCCCGGGCGCGAGGTACCCGTCGTCGTTGGTAATGAGAATGTGCATCGGAACGAGATTCTATATGATTTGAATGGAGGTCCGAGAGAATTTTCGGATAATAATGGCGAAAACAGGTATTTGCACCGCGATAGCCCGATGAACGACGATGACGATTCCGATTTTGCCGACCTGATTCCCGGCGTCAGGCGGCTGCGCAGCGACCGTATCAACGTATACGAGCACCGTGCACCCGGCAAACCCCGCGCGATAGCACGCGCGCACACCGCGGACAATGCTCAGGTTTTCGCGCCGGTAGCGGGACGCGACGGCGAAGCCTGGTTCAATCCCGGACTGCAAAAAAAGTTGCAGCGTCGTATCCGCATGGGACAGATCCGGCCCGAGGACAGCCTCGATTTGCATGGCTGCCGCCAGCAGGAAGCGCTAGAAATGCTCGCCTCTTTCCTCGAGGACGCCCTCGGCCGGGGCTTGCGCATGGTCGTCATCGTCCACGGGCGGGGATTGCGTTCGGAGCGCGAGGCGGTGCTCAGGCCGCTGGTGCAGCGCTGGCTCGGCAATCAATCGAAAGTGCTGGCCTGGTGTCCGGCGCAGGTCCGCGACGGCGCCACCGGCGCGAGTTACGTCTACCTTCAGGGCGGCTAGCCGCTCAGGGTAGCGGCCAGTTGATTTCGGCGGCGGTCTGCACGCCTATCACGACTTCATCGAGCGATTCGGGCATTCGCGCCTGGTTCGGCGAAAGCGGGATCCGGCCGCCCATGATCTCGGCGGCTGGCTGCGGATATAACGGCTCGCGGTAAGGCTCGGCATACCCCGCGGGATAGGCCGGCATGTTGTTGGCGGCGTACTTGTCGGTGGCCCCGAGGGTGTGCATCAGTTCGTGGGTAATCACCACCTGGTTCGAGCCTCGGTAGGACTTGTCGGCAAAAGCGTTGATGATGCCGATCAAACCGCCTTGCAGACCGACCGAATGTGCCAGCGTCCGGGTGGTCGCGGTATCGTAATAATTGACGAACAATTCGACGTCGCCCTCCGGCCCGTCGTCGCTCCAGTTGCGGCGGGCCGCCCAGAAGCGGAACTTCAGACTCCACCAGATATTTTCGAGTGCGCTGCGCCCCGATGGTGGGTGCGGAGGAGAAGACTGCAACCTGCCCCGGTAAACGACCTCGATAGCGTCGATGTCGAGCCCGTAGCGTCTCGCCTCGCGATTGACGAAGTTCTCGATCGCCTCGACCTGCTCGCCGCCGAGCGCATCTATGTACCTGTCGGTTGGCACGCGGCCGTCGCCGTTGGCCGCAAATACCAGCACCACTAGCGGGATTTCCCAGCTGGTGCTTTGCATCCTGGTGACCGCTTCGTTGATCGCCACGAACAACAGGATCAGCAACAGGATGAAGTATCGCAGTTGTTTTCTGATCAACGATCTAGTCCAGCAATTTTTCGGCTTGCCAAAGCACCTCGAGGCCGGCGCTCCTGCCACGCGCGTTTTCACTGAGGTAACGGCGCCAACGGCGCGCATTCGGCTGGCCGTTGAACAGCCCGATCAGGTGGCGTACCAGCCGCGACAGCGGCGTGCCGAGCGCAAGCTTTGACTCGATGTAGGGATACATGCGACGCAGGATTTCACGCCGTTCCGCACAAGGCTCGCGGTCGGCGCCATAGATGACCCGATCGATATCCTGCAGTAGCCACGGATTGTTATAGGGCTCTCGCCCGAGCATGACCCCGTCGACCTGGCGCAGATGCCCGAGACATGACTCCAGGGTCGTGATCCCGCCGTTGATGACGATTTCCTGGTGCGGAAGATCGCGCTTCAGGCGATACACCCAGTCGTATTTCAGCGGCGGAATTTCGCGATTTTGTTTCGGGTTCAGACCCTTGAGCCAGGCGTTGCGGGCATGCACGATCAGGGCTTCGGCGCCGGCCTCGGTCTGCGCCGCGGCAAAGGCCGCGAAGCGGTCGTAATCGTCCTGCTGGTCGATGCCGGTGCGATGCTTGACGGTCACCGGCAGTCCGCTCGCCGATTTCAGCGCGGCTACGCAATCGGCCACCAGCGCGGACTCCTGCATCAGGCAGGCGCCAAAGCTTCCGGACTGGACTCGATCGCTGGGACAGCCGCAATTGAGATTGATTTCGTCGTAGCCGAAATCGCGGCATATTCCGGCCGCGCGATACAGCAGTTCGGGATCCGAACCACCCAGCTGCACCGCCAACGGATGCTCCTCGTCGCTAAAGCCCAGCAGGCGCTCACGGTCGCCGTGCACGACCGCGGCGGCGGTTATCATTTCGGTGTAGAGCAGGATGCGGCGCGAAAACAGCCGCAGGAAGAAGCGGCTGTGCCGATCGGAACAATCCATCATCGGCGCGATACAAAACCGGCGGTCTATCGCCGAGCCGATTTTTTCGATTAACTGCGGCTCGCGCATCGCACCCATCAGGCAACCCTCCGCACGTCCTGCACGTTCGGTAGTTGCGACAGCTTGTCGATGATCAGCACCAGTTCGTCGACGCTTCGAATCTCCATGGTCAGACGAGTGTAGACCATTTGATCGTCCTGATTGGTATTCGAATTGACGTTCAGCAGGTTGACCTTGAGATTGGCGAGAATCGTGCTGATGTCCTGCATCAGCCCGGTACGCTGGTAAGCCGACATGCTGATCTCGACCGGGTAAACCGAGCCGTGTCGGTGGCCCCAGTCGACTTCGATCAGACGCGAGCGCTTGTCATCCGGCAGCGACAGGATATTGGAGCAGTCGCGCTTGTGTATCGTGATGCCGCTGTTGATCGTGATGAAGCCGATGATATCGTCGCCGGGCACCGGTTTGCAGCAGCGCCCGAACTGGGTCATCAGGTTTCCCACGCCGTGAACGCTGACCTCGTCCTTCGTGGACGGCGCCTTGACCTCCTTTTTGACTTTGCGAAACGGATCCTGCTCGGGTTCGCTCTGCAGGAATCCGAGAATCTGCGGCGGGGTAATCAGGCCGCGTCCGATATCGGCGAAAAACTGCTCCGGGTCCTTGCGTTTGAAATGCTCCACCAGCTGTTTGAGATCCGCATCGTGAATCGAGTACTTGCCGAGCGTGCGCTCGTAAATCGATTTACCGTCGATCAGGTGGTGTTCGAAATCCTGGTGGTTGAACCAGTTGCGTACCTTGGATCGAGTCCCCGCGGACTTGATAAAGCCCAGGTTCCTGTTCATCCAGTCGCGGCTCGGACGGGCCTCCCGAGTGGTCAGTATTTCCACTTCGTCGCCGGTCTGCAGCACCGTGGTCAGGTTGACGATACGGCCGTTGACCTTGGCGCCGCGACAGCGATGCCCGACTTCCGAGTGGATACTGTAGGCAAAATCCAGCGGCGTGCCGCCCTGCGGAATATCGACGATCTGACCTTTCGGAGTAAACACGTAGACCCGGTCGCTGGATAGCTCGTTGGAGATTTCCGACACCGCGTCCGACATGTCCTCGGCGGAACCCTGCAACAGGTCGCGCATTTTCGCGATACTCTCCTCCATGCGCCGGTCGAGCCGGGCACCTTCCTTGTAGCGCCAGTGCGAGGCGACGCCGAGTTCCGAATTTTCGTGCATCTCGAAAGTCCTGATCTGCACTTCGACGACCTTGCCGTCGTCTGCTACCACCGCGGTATGCAGAGAGCGATAGCCGTTGTCCTTGGGGTTGGCGATGTAATCGTCGAACTCCGGAGGGATGTGCTGCCAGGTGGTGTGCACCACGCCGAGCACCGCGTAACAGTCGGCCACCGAACCGACCAGGATACGCACCGCGCGCACGTCGAAAAGTTCGTGGAATTCGAGATTCTTGCGTTGCATCTTGCGCCAGATGCTGACGATATGCTTGGCCCTGCCCTGTACGTCGGCCTCGATTTCCTGTTCGCGCAGCAGCGCTTTCAGGCGAGTGGTGAATTTTTCGATAAAGGTCTCGCGCTCGCTGCGTTTTTCTTCGAGCAGACTGGCGATACGCTTGTAGACCTGCGGCTCGAGGGCGCGAAAGGCCAGGTCTTCGAGTTCCCACTTGAGCAGGCCCATGCCCAGGCGATTGGCCAGCGGGGCGTAAATGTCGAGCGTTTCCTGCGCCAGTTGACGGCGCATTTCGTAATCTCCGTGCCGCAGCAGCCGCAGGCGCTCGACGCGGTAACACAGTTTGATCAACATGACCCGGACATCGCTGGTGATCGCCATTAGCAGGCGGCGCAGTTTCTCGGCCTGTTCCGGACTGTCGACGTGGGCCGGGATGCCATCCTTGAGCGTGTTGAGACGGTTTACACCGCGAGTCAATTGCGCGATCCGGCGGCCGAATTCCGACTCGATGGATTTGTAATCGAGCCGTTCGCGCAGCCCCGGGGTGCTGAGTAGTGTCGCGATCACGGCTTCACGATCGCTGCCCGAGTCCAGCACCCGTTTCGCGACATCGATGCTGCTCGGCCGGCTCTTGTCCGGCCGCGGCGCATCCGCGACCAGCTCGAGCGCGCGCTCGAGGGATTCGTCCCAACCCAGCTTGCGGGTTACCGAATCGACAAATGAGCTCTGCGAATCGCTGTTCACGGCGCAGGCCTTCAGGAGCGGAGAATCTTCATCGGTGAGATATTATAAACCCTGCGACTGACCAGTGTGCCGGCGATCGTCAATACCAGGCTCGCGGAAACCAGACTGTAGCACCACACGGCCGGTGAAAAGTGAAACTCCATGTCGAAGAAATAAACGCTGATCGCCCAGCCCGCCAGGGTCGCGAAAGCGGCGGAGAAAAAGCCGATCAGCCCCCCCATCAGGGTGAATTCGAGCACGTGTACCCGGTAAAGCTGGCTGGTCTGCGCGGATAATGCACGCAGCAGGGAAGATTCGATTTCGCGCTCCTGCCGGCCCGTCTGAATGGCGGCCAGTAGCACGATCGATGCCGAGGCGAGCGCGAACAGGAAAAAGAACTCCAGCGCCACGCTGGCCTGGTCGACGATGGCGCGCACGCGTGCCATCAACTCGGTGATGTCGAGCAGCGTGATCGACGGATAGTCGTGGAGCAGGCGCTTCAGACTGGCCTTGTCCCGATCCTTGATCAGTGCGCTCAAAAGCCCGGTCTGCGGCAGGCCCTCGAGCAGTGCCGGATTCGAAATAATGAAGAAATTGGGCTTGAAGTTCTCCCATACCACCGTACGGATGCTGGTGACCTGAGCGTGCAGCACTTCGCTGCCGATACTCATGGTCAATTCGCCGCCCGTTTCGAGGCCGAGGCGCTCGGCCATGCCCTGCTCCACCGACAACTGCGGGCGCGGGTCGCCGGCGTCGATCCATTTGCCTGAAACGATCGCATTCTGCTCGGGCAATGCGACCGCGTAGGTCATGTTGAAGGTATGCTGAACCAGGGTCTCGGCGCGCGGATTCGAGAAATCGATTCGTTCGACGTCGACCCCGTTGATCTGCGTCAGGCGCGCGCGCACCAGCGCGTAGGGTCTGGACGACTCGATCCCGTTTTGGCGCATGAAATTGCCCACCGCCTCGATATCCTCGCCGGGGATATTGACCAGGAAGTAATTGGGGATGCCTTCCGGCAGCTGCGCCTGCCAGTCGCCGAGAATTTCGTCCTTGACCACCGCGATCATCAGGATCGCGATCAATACCAGGCTGAATCCCGACATCACGTAAACGGCGCCGCGCGAGCTTGCCTGCAGGCGGCTCAGCAGGTACTGGCGCAACCAGAATTTTCGCCGCGACGAAAACAGCAGCAGCCTGACCATCGAGGCTAGAATCAGCGGCAGCAACAACGCGCACCCGAGGATCAGACCGAGCGTCGCGACCGCCAGCAGCGAGCTTTGCATCAACAGCATCAGCACGACGAACACCGCAACCACGGCGCTGGCCGAGCCCAGCAGGCCACGCAACCAGGAGCGGCGGTCGACCATGGTGCGCAACACCTGCATCGGCGGCGTCGCGGTGGCGTTGAGCAGATATGGCAGCGAAAAACCCGCCAGCGCGATCAGGCCTACCAGTCCGGCGGTGACGAACGGCCGCCAGTCGCTGACCGCCGGCAGAGACTTGCCGAACCAGCCGTGCAGCGCCCACTGCAGCGGAAACTGCGTCAACCAGCCCAGCAGGGCACCGCATACGGTGGCCGCGAGCCACAGGATGCCGAGCTGGCGCAGGTAGTATCGAAACAGGCTGGCCTGGGAAATACCGAATGCGCGCAGCATCGCGACCTTGGGCGCCTCCTGCCTGGCCGTGTAGCGTGCGGTGATCGCGATTGCGGCCATCGCGATCACCAGCGTCAGCACGATCGCCAGGGCGAAGAAATTGCGCGTGCGATCGAGCGCCCGGCGCATTTCCGGGCGCGCGTTTTCGAGATCCTGGATTTCCTCGTCGGGCTGCAGCCTGGCCCCGAGCCAGGCCTTGAACCGGGCGATCTCGCCCTGGTTGCCGGCGAACATGACGCGATACTCTACCCGGCTACCCGGAACCACGAGCCCGGTGGACGGCAGATCGCCGAGATTCATCAACACCCGCGGCGCGAGATTGAATATCGCGCCGCCGCGGTCCGGCTCGTAGGTCAGTAACCAGCTGACCGCAAACTCGGCTTCGCCGAGATTCATCGCACCGCCGAGTAATTGTGCCAGCTTGGTATCGACCCAGACCTCGCCGGGCGCCGGGATCTCCCGGGTCGCCGACTTGGTACCGGCAATCTCGCCGGCCCGCTCCAGCTGACCGCGCAGCGGATAGGCCGCGTCGACGGCCTTGAGTTCTACCAGTCGCGGATCCCCGTCGATGAACACCGCGGTGCGCAGGCTGACGCTGTGGCTGACCTGCAAGCCCCGGCGCCGGGCCTCGGCACCGTAGTCGGTAGCGAATTCGCGTGCCGACAGCACTACCAGATCAGCCGCCAGCAACTCGCTCGCCTGGCGGTCGAGCAGCAGGCCGATACGACTGGTGACCAGCTGACTGGCGGTTACGATACCCACGGTGATGACCGTGGCGACAAACATCAGCCAGTAGGAATGGAGAGTGGCGGGTTTCGGCCTGGACATCGTCAATCCCCGAGCAGCTTGCCGGATTCGATCAGGATTTGCCGATCGCCGCGTTCCAGCAACTCGCTCTCGTGAGTGACCAGCACCAGCGTGGTGCCCGAACGGTCTCGCAGGTGGAACATCAGGTCGGCGATCTGGTGGCCGGTGGCCGCATCGAGATTTCCGGTCGGTTCATCGGCGAACAGTACCCTGGGCCTGACCGAGAAAGCGCGCGCGATCGCGACACGCTGCTGTTCACCGCCCGACAGGTGTTCGACGCGCGTCGATGCCTTGGCTTCCAGTCCGACCTGTTGCAGGCTTTCCAAGGCGAGTCGCTGTGCATCGTCGACGGCTGCGAGTTCCAGCGGCAACATGACATTCTGCAATGCGGTTGCCCCCTGTACCAGGTGGAACGACTGGAACACGAAGCCGACCTTGCCGGCGCGGATCGCCGAACGCTGTTCCTCGTTGCGCCCGGCGAGATTTTCGCCGAACAGCACGACTTCGCCGCTGCTCGCCTGATCGAGACCGGCCATCAGGCCGAGCAGCGTGGTCTTGCCGGATCCTGAAGCCCCCTTGATGACCACCGCCTCGCGGTACTTAACATCCAGCGAGATATTATTTAGGATGTCGAGCTTGCCTTCGGGCGTATCCACGGTCTTCCCGACCCGGTTCAACTCAATGCAAAGATTGTTTTCGCTCATAATCCTGTTTGTCCTGCTGGGATATCACGGCGCCGCCGCGGCCGGTCACCAGGCGATCAGGATCCTGATCCTGGGCGACAGTTTGAGCGCTGCCCACAATATTCCGCTGGAAAAGGGCTGGGCGCATTTGTTTGCCAACGATATGGGGACGAGATTCCCGCAAACAAGCGTGATCAACGCCAGTATCAGCGGAGAGACGAGCTTCGGCGGACTGCAACGCCTGCCGCAGCTGCTCGACGAGCATATGCCCACCCACCTGATCATCGAGCTGGGCGGCAACGACGGCCTTCGCGGGCTCGATTTCGCGCAGACCACCGAAAATCTG
>Ga0102952_1000813_pt1 | contig 10936 bp, 10 predicted proteins | sample SalPon2A_C_D1_MG_FD_78506 | JGI IMG/M metagenome (GOLD analysis project Ga0102952, IMG submission 78506) | Soil microbial communities from South San Francisco under conditions of wetland restoration - Salt Pond MetaG R2A_C_D1_MG | ecosystem: Environmental > Terrestrial > Soil > Wetlands | place... | reverse complement strand
CCGGGCGCGGCGACGTCGCGGCCGCCGCTTCGGGCGTGGGCCGCGTGCGCTCCACCGACTCGATGCGATTGCGCAGCGCCTTCGGGATGCGGTCGGGGTCGGTCGTGTAGTGGGCGATGCCGTTGGAGTCGACCCACTTGTAGATCCTGGGCGGGTCCGCGGAGGCCGTGGCGGCGCCGAGCAGCAGCATCGCGAGGGCGAGGCGCAGCCCCGCGGCGGTGGCGGAGCCGGGTCGGGCGTCGAGGCTCCGTCGGAGTGCGGGGCGGCGCATCGGGAGATTCTTGGAAAGCGGCCGCACCGCGTCAAGGAAGACCGGCGTGCCGGGCGCCGTATCTCGCCGGCCACGGGGCCTGCGTGGACCCGAGGCGACGCGTGAGCCCGTGCCGCGCCGTGCGTCGCACGCCGCGGCACGGGGATTGCTCTGGCCTGGGCGCATGTCGCTTCGCGCGCGCCTGCGGGCGCTGTTGGCCGGGCCGCTCGTGCTGGCCTCTTCCATCTCGCCGGCATCCCCGCCGCCCGCCGCCTGGCAGCCGGCCGCGGAGCCCGCGGGCGCCGTGGTGGCGCTGGCCTACGAGCCCGGCGCCGGGCGCCTGGCCGCGGCCGACCGGGCGGCGGTCTGGGTCGGGCCCGTGCGCGGTCGGCTCGCTGCGGTGCACCGGGCCCGCGGCGTCCGCGCGCTGGTCTTCGCGCGCGACGGCGCGCTGTGGATCGCCGGCGACGAGGGGCTCGAGCGCTGGCGCGAGGGCGCGTCGAGCGAGTCAGCCCGGCTCGGCGCCGGCGCGGGGTCGGTCCTGCGCCTCTGCCGCGCCGGCGAGCGCTGGATCGCCGCCGGCTCGGACGGCCTGCACCTGCGCGATGCGGCCGGCGCATGGACGCGCCTCGACCTCCCCGTGCCGAGCGGCCCGGTGACGGCCCTGGCCGCGGCGCCGGGGCAGGGCGGCGTCCGCATCGGCGCGGTGATCGACGGCGTGGCGCACTGGTCGACCTTGCCGGCCGGGCCGGGCGCTCGCAGCGCGCCCGAGCCCGCGCGCATCGGGACGGCCGGCGAAGGGCCCCACGGCGCCGCCGACGTGTGGCTCTCGCCCGACGCCGGCGAGGCCTGGACCCTGCTGCGCGACGGCTGCCTCGTGGGCCCGAGCCGCGCGTGCGCGCCGCTCCCGCCCGGCGCCGAGGCCCGCCGGCTCTTCCGTGTGGACGAGCGCTGGTGGCTCACCACCGATCGCGGCCTGCTCGTGGCCGACGCGGCCACGGGGCCCTGGCGCCGCGCCGCGCCGCCGCTCGGATCGCTCGAGTCCTACGCGGTCGCGGGGGCCGCCGGCGACACCTTCGTCGGCACCGAGCGCGGCCTGATGATCGCCCACGGCCGCTCGGGCTCCCCGCCCGAGCCTCCGCCGGCCGGCGCCGCCGGCGACGCGGGGTCGAAGCTGCCGGTCCTCGGCGCGGTCTCCGACCTTCCGCCCGCACTGCTGGCCGAGCGGCGCGACCCGCCGCTCGAGGCCGTGCGCCGCGCGGCGCTCGGGTACCTCGACCTCGGGGGCGAGCGCCTGCGCGGCCTGCGCCGCGGGCCCGAGCGCCGCGGCTGGCTGCCGGAGATGGTGCTGCGCCTCGACCACGACCGGGACGTCTCGCGCAACGACGACTACGACGAGACGTTCACGTCGGGTGCGATGCACTCGCTGTTCGACCGCACCCGGGACCGCTCGCGCGGCTTCGAGGCCTCCCTGAGCTTCGCGTGGGACCTCGGGGATGTCGTCTATCATCCCGAATCTGTGGACGTTTCTCGTGAGATGCGAGAGCTCGTCGAGCTGCGCGACGACGTGCTCGACGAGATCCATCACCTCTACTTCGAGCGCCGCCGCGTGCTGCTCGAGCTGCTGGCGCTGCCGCCCGGCCAGCCCCTCGAGGCCGCCCGCCTGCGCCTGCGCGCCGACGAGCTGGCCGCCGGCATCGACGCCTGGACCGGCGGGTGGTTCGGCCGCCACGCCGTCCGGCTCGCGCCGTGAGCGGCGCGACCCCCTCCCGCCTCCGGTCCCGAGGAGACGAACGTGAACTCTCGATCCTCCACGCGCGCCGCCCTGGCCTGCGTCGCGGGCCTCGGCCTCGCGGCCCCGGCCGCGGCGCTCCCGATCCTCTCGGAGGTGCTCTACGACGCCAGCGGCAGCGACGACGGCTCGGTCTTCGTCGAGCTCTACGGGACGCCCGGCGAGTCGCTGGACGGGCTCTTCCTCGAGGGCGTGAACGGCAGCGGCGGCGGCGTCACGGTGACCATCGCGCTCTCGGGCACGATCCCGGCCGACGGAATCTTTGTCCTGGCCGACGCCACGGGCGGGGGCACGACCTTCGTGGCCGAGGCCGACCTGCTGGCCGAGTTCGACCTCCAGAACGGCCCCGACTCGGTCGTGCTGCGCACCGGGTCGAGCGTGCTCGACGCCCTGGGCTACGGCGCGTTCGGCGCCGGCGACGTGTTCGCGGGGGAGGGGGCCGCTGCGCCCGACGTGCCCGCGGGCGCGAGCCTCGCGCGCCACTTCGCCGACCTCGACACCGACGACAACGCCGCCGACTTCGCGGCGCTGTCGGCGCCCACGCCGGGCATCGCGCCGGTGCTCGGCGTCCCCGAGCCCTCGCTCGCATGGCTGCTGGCCTCGGCGCTCGCGGTGGGTGTCCCCCGGCGCCGGCGGGTCTAGTCGGCGGACGCCACCCCCCGGTGCGCCGTCGAGCCCGGAGGGGCATCGCGCGAGGGCGCGGGGCCTCTCCGGGCACCTGCGTCGCAGGAGGGCGCGGGGCCTCTCCGGGCACTCGCGTCGCGCGCGCGGCGCGCGGCCGCATCGCTAGTCGGCGACGTCGAGCTCCTGGTTCTCGAAGAAGAGGCGCTTGGCCTCGTCGTAGCCGTGGCGGTCGTGGAGCCGCTCGCGGTAGGCCTCCCACTCGGACTCGCTGCCCGCGTAGGCCGAGGGCATCTGCTTCGCCACCAGGTTGATGGCGTTCAGCCCGCGGGCGCCGAGGCCCACGTACAGCCCGGCCTGGCCCGGGATCCAGAAGAGCGGGTAGAGCACCGCGTCGCCCAGGGACCCCACGGCGCAACGCGGGCAGCTCTCGCCGTAGAGCGGGACCACGATGTAGGGGCCCGGCGGGATGCCGTAGAAGCCGAAGGTCTCGTTCGTGGTCTCGGGCGGCTCGATGTCGATGAAGCGATCCGAGAGCACGAAGAAGCCGGCGACCCCGGCGGTGGTGTTCACGAGGAACGCGGCGAGGTGGTTGCCCGCCCGGCGCCCCTTGCCCTGGAGCAGGCTGTTCACGATGTCACGCGGCCGCTCCAGGTTCTCGAAGAAGTTCTGGATCCGCTGCTGGCCCCACTTGGGGACGACGTAGTTGTAGCCGCGCGAGGCCGGCTCGAGGACGTGGTCGAACATCCAGAAGTTGAACTCGCGGCTGCCGCGGTTCATCGAGTCGAGCCACGAGTCGTCGTCACGGGCGTCCGGTGCGGGCGCAGCCGCGTAGGCATCGGCCGGGGCCGGCTCGGGCGCCCCGTCGTCGTCGCTCGCGGGGCCCGGGTCGGCGGCCCCATCGTCGTCGCTCGCGGCCGGGTCGGTCGCGGAGTCGTCCTGGGCCTGGGCCGGCGCGGGGGCGTAGTCGTCGTCGGCCTGGACGGGAGCGGGGGTGGCGGTCCCGAGGAGGGCGGCGAGGGCGAGGAGCCCCAGCCATCGGCTCGGTGCAGGCATCGGTTCCTCTCGTGGCCCCTGCCGGGCCGTCGCGGGCCGCATTGTACTCGGAGTTTCAGCGATCGACAGGGCCGACCGATGCAGGAGCGGGGTGGATTCCGGCCGACGGTGGCCGGGATTCGCGCCGTAGCTGCCGGCCGACGACGATCCGCGCCGCAGCCGCTCCGCGGTTGCGAGCCGGTCCGGCGTCGGACAAACTCGCCGCGCCTGAACACGTTGGCGGCCTTCCGGGGGGGACCAGGCCCGCGATGCTCTCGGGGTTCAATACCAACGTCCGTCACAAGGGCGTCCTGTTCCACGTCCAGACCGAGGACAGCGGACGCGATCACCCCCACGTGATCACCCACCTGTTCCACGGCGGGAACATCCTCGCCTCGGAGAAGCAGAGCTACGCCCATCTGCTCGAGGACGGCGAAGAGATCGAGCCCCAGGTCAAGCGTCTGATGGACGAGCAGCACGGCGCCATGCTCGATCAGCTGCGCAGCGGCGCCCACGACCGGGTGATCCGCGAACGTCTCGGCTCGGGCGCCGCGGCCACCGCCGCGACGGGGCCGGCCACCGACGCGACCGAGCCGCCGAGCGCGAAGCCGCCGCCGCGGCCGTCCGCGAAGCCCGCGCCGCGCCCCGCCGCCGCCGCGCCGAAGCCGGCCGCCGCCGCACCGGTCGAGGCCGAGCGCCAGCGGCCCCTCGACGAGGTCGTGCTCGACTACCTGCTCGAATCCGCGCGACAGCGCACCAAGCGGTGAGCCTGGCACACGGGACCTCGCGGCAACGCAAGGGCCCGGGGGACACGGCCGCCCCGACGCCCCGTCCGGGCGTCGGGCGCCATGGGCCGCCGACCGGCGACGAGGCCACCGGCAACGCGCTCGTCCGCCTCTATCACGTCTCCAAGTCGTACCTGCCCGGCGCCTACGCCCTGCGCGACGTGAACCTCGCCATCGGCAAGGGCGAGCTGGTGTTCCTCACCGGGCCCTCGGGCGCCGGCAAGACGACGCTCCTGCGCCTCCTGTTCGCGGCCGAGAAGCCCAGCGAGGGCAGCATCATCATCGGCGGACGCAACATCGCGCGCCTGTCCGAGTCGGCGGTGCCGACCCTGCGGCGGCGCATCGGCGTCGTCTTCCAGGACTTCAAGCTCCTGCAGCGCCGGACGGTGGAGGAGAACGTCGGCCTCACCCTGGCCGTGCGCGGCGAGCCGCCGCGGCAGGTGCGCTCGCGGGCGTTCCGCATGCTCAAGCAGGTGGGCCTCCAGCACCGGCGCCACCACGCGCCGGTGGCGCTGTCGGGCGGCGAGCAGCAGCGCGTGGCCATCGCTCGCGCGCTGGTCGGCGAGCCCGAGCTGCTGCTGGCCGACGAGCCCACGGGCAACCTCGACCCCGAGCTGACCCTCGAGATCATGGACCTGATCGCCGCCGCCGCCGCGCGCGGCACGACCGTCGTGGTGGCCACCCACGACCACTCGCTGGTCGAGCGCTACGCCCGCCGCGTGCTGCACCTGCAGGCCGGGGAGCTCGCAGAGGGCGCCCCGTGACCACGCTGTGGCGTGCGCTCTACTTCGTCCGCACCGCCGCCGACGGCCTGCGCTCGAGCCCGGTCACGAGCGCCGTCGCCGTGGGTACGATCGCCACCACGCTGGTCGTGATGGGCGTGTTCGGCCTCGCGCTGAAGCAGATGTCGGGGATCGTGGACCGCGTCGGCGAGGACCTCACGGTCAGCGCCTACCTGGCCGACTCCGTGGACGACGCCGCGGCGCGCGATCTCGCCACCCGCGTCTCCACCGTCGAAGGCGTGGCGAGCGTCGAGGTCGTGACCCGTGACGAGGCCCTGCGCCGCTTCGAGGGCGCCGCCGGCGACCGCGCCGGCCTGCTCGACGGCCTGGTCGAGAACCCGCTGCCCGCCTCCCTCGAGATCGCCCTCGCGCCCTCGGAGCGCAGCGAGGCGGGGATCGCCCGGGTGGTCGGCGCCATCGAGGGGCTGCCCGGCATCGAGGAGATCGGCCACGGCCAGGACTGGGTCGACACCTATGGCCGAGTGCTCGGAGGGCTGCGCGCCGTGGCCCTGGCGCTCGGCGTCGTGTTCGCCCTGGCGGCGCTGCTGATCGTCTCGAACACGATCCGCCTGGCCGTCTACGCGCGCCGCGACGAGGTCGAGATCCTGGCCCTGGTCGGCGCGAGCCGGGGCTTCATCGGCACGCCCTTCGTGCTCGAGGGCGTGCTCCAGGGGACCGCCGGGGCGCTGCTCGCCCTGGCCGTGCTGCTCGCCGGCTTCGAGATCGGGACGGCGCTTCTGGGCTCGACCCTCGCCTTCCTGATCGGGCACGGCGATCCGGTGTTCTTCGACGGCGCCGAGCTGGCGGCCTTCGTCGTCGCCGGCGCGGGCCTGGGCTGCGTGGGCTCGCTCTCCGCCCTGGGCTCCGCCTGGCGGGCCGCGGCGTGAGGGCGCTCGGCCGGGCGTCCGGCCGGGTGGGCCGCGGTGCGCGCACGGCGGCGGCGTTGCTGGTGTCGGCCGCGCTGCTGCCGGCGCCGGGCGCGGCGGCCCGCGACGACGCGGCCGAGCGGCTCGAGGCCCTGCGCGAGGCCATTGCCACCGGGCGCGAGCGCGTGGCCGGCTACGAGCGCAAGGAGCGCGGCCTGCTCGAGACGCTCGAAGCCCTGGATCGCAGCGCCGCGCTGCTGGACGAGGCCGAGGCCGAGTCGCGCGAGGCGCTGGCCGAGGCGCGCCGCGAGCTGGTCTCCCTCGCCGCGGAGGAGAAGAGGCTCGACCGCGAGCTCGCGCGCACGCGCCGGGCGCTGTCGGCGCGGGCGGTGTCGCTCTACAAGGCGGGCGAGCTCGGCCCGGTGCGGCTGCTCTTCTCGGCGGGCTCGCTGCGCGAGTTCCTGGCCCGCTCGCGCGCCCTGCGCCGCCTGCTCGAGCACGACCGCGTGATGCTCGACCGCCAGCGCGAGCAGGCGGCGGCGCTCGAGTCGGCGCGCGAGCGCAGCGCGGAGGCGGCGCTGTCGCGAGACCGCGCCCTGGCCGAGCTGGCCGCCCGCACCGAGGAGCTGCGGGCCGAGCAGGCCGCGCGTCGCACCCTGCTGGCCTCGGTGCGGGGCGACCGCGAGCGCGAGCGCGAGGCCCTCATCGAGCTCGAGCGCGCCGCCCGGGCCCTCGAGGACAAGCTCGCCTCCCTGCGCTCGCGGGGCCCGGCGGGCTCCTTCGCGGCCCTGCGCGGCCGGCTCCCTTCTCCCGTGGACGCCCCCGTGGCCCGGCCCTTCGGCCTCGAGGTCGACCGCGAGTTCGGGACCGAGACCTTCCACAAGGGCATCGACTTCCGGGTCCGGCGCGGGGCCACCGTGCGCGCCGTGGCCGACGGGACGGTGCGCTTCGCGGGGCGCTTCCAGGGCTACGGGAACCTCGTGATCCTGGACCACGGCGACGACTACTTCACGGTGTCGGCCCACCTCGACGAGGTGGCCGTGGAGGTGGGCGACGCCCTCGACGCCGGCGCCACCGTGGGCACCGCCGGCCAGACGGGCTCCCTGCGCGGGCCGGTGCTCTACTTCGAGGTGCGCCGGGGGGCCGAGGCCCTCGACCCCGCAGGCTGGCTCGCAGCGGGGGGAGGGAGCTAGACTCCGCGGGCGTCCCGGGGGGGGCCGCACTCGCTCCGAACCCATCGGAAGCGCACGGAGAATCATCCAGCACCGATCCGCATCCGCGGGGTGACCCGAGCTCCGGTCGCCCCGAACCACACCCGAGCCCCCGCGTCTCTCAGGAGAGAAGGCACATGCGCCGCCAACGATTCCGGTTCCTGGTCCCCTTCGCCTCGGGCGTCGCCGCGGCGGCGCTCTTCCTCGGGCTCACCGGCAGCGTGTCGAGCCTCGCCGCCACCCGCTACGAAGATCTGAACCTGTTCACGAGCGTGCTCAACCTCGTGCGCAAGAACTACGTCGAGCCCGTGGACGAGTCGGCCCTGATCGAGGGCGCCGTGCGCGGCATGCTCGACACCCTCGACCCGCACTCCTCCTACCTCGCGCCGGACGTCTACAAGGAGATGCAGGTCGATACGAAGGGCGAGTTCGCGGGCCTCGGCATCGAGATCGCCAAGCGCCGCGACGGCTACATCGAGGTCATCTCGCCCATCGAGGGCACGCCGGCCCAGCGCGCGGGCGTGCACGCGCGCGACATGATCGTGGGCATCTGCCCGACCAAGCCTCCGGACGACTGGAAGGAGCCGTGCCGCGGCACGAAGAACATGAGCCTCGTCGAGGCCGTGAAGCTCATGCGCGGCCGCAAGGGCACGAAGATCACGATCCAGATCGAGCGCGAGGGCTTCGAGGTCCCGCAGCCCTACACGATCGTGCGCGACATCGTGAAGATCGTTTCGGTGGATCACGAGCTGCTCGACGGCGGCTATGGCTACGTGCGGCTGCGCGCGTTCCAGGAGCGCACGGGCCGCGACCTGCGCGACGCGCTCGGCGCCCTGCGCAGCGAGCGCGGCAGCGGCGACCTGACCGGCGTGGTGCTCGACCTGCGCGACAATCCGGGCGGCCTGCTCGACCAGGCCGTGGAGGTGGCCGACGTGTGGCTCTCCGACGGCCTCGTGGTCTACACGAAGGGCCGGGTCGAGAGCCAGCGCCACGAGTTCCGCGCCCACCCCGAGGAGACCGAGGGGGGCTACCCGATGGTGGTGCTGGTGAACGCCGGCACGGCCAGCGCCTCGGAGATCGTCGCGGGCGCCCTCCAGGATCAGGACCGGGCGCTCGTGCTCGGCACGCGCTCCTTCGGCAAGGGCTCGGTGCAGACCATCATCCCGCTCGAGGACGGCTCGGGCCTGCGCCTCACGACGGCGCTCTACTACACGCCGGGCGACCGCTCGATCCAGGAGGTGGGCATCGAGCCCGACATCGTGGTCGAGGTGCCGCCGCAGACGGCCGAGCAGGCCGTCGCCGCCCAGCGCCGCCGCGTCCGCGAGGCCGACCTCGAGGGCCACTTCACCATCGAGGACGCCGACCCCAAGGCGGCGCCCGTCGAGAACGAGGGCCCCGCGGACGTGGAGGAGGCCCCCGACGACGAGGGCACCGAGGGCGAGCCGCAGGCCGACGCGCCGAAGGCCGAGGACCTCCAGCTCGCCCGCGCCCTCGAGGTGCTGAAGAGCTGGAGCTACTTCGAGCGCCTGTCCGCGGCCAACCGTTCGCGGAGCGCGCCCGAGGTGCAGACCCTCGCCAAGCCGTAGGCGTGTTCGACGCTCCCCCCGTCCGCAGCGAGCCCGGCAGCGTCGCCGGGCGCCGCGTGCTCGGCGTGGGCGAGCTGGTCGCGGGGCTGCGCGGGCTGCTCGAGGACTCGATCGGCCGCGTCTGGGTGGCGGGCGAGATCTCCAACCTCCGCCAGCCCGCGTCGGGCCACGCCTACTTCACCCTGAAGGACGACGACGCGCAGCTGCGCTGCGCGCTGTTCCGCGGAGCCGCGCGTCGGCTCGTCTTCGATCCCGAGGACGGCATGGCGGTGCTCGCCTACGGCGAGCTGACGGTCTACGAGCCGCGCGGCGACCTCCAGCTCATCGTTCGCAACCTCGAGCCGCGAGGGGAGGGCGCCCTCCAGGTCGCCTTCGAGCAGCTGCGCGCTCGCCTCGAGCGCGAGGGGCTGTTCGACGAGGCGCGCAAGCGGCCGATCCCCGAGCACCCGCGGCGCGTGGGCGTGGTGACGTCGGCGACGGGCGCCGCCCTGCGCGACGTCCTGCGCGTGGCCGCGGGGCGCCACGGTGGCACGCCGCTGCTGCTGGCGCCGACGCGGGTCCAGGGCGCCGGGGCCGAGGCCGAGATCGCCGCCGCGCTGGCCGCGGTGGGCGAGCGGCCGGGCGTGGACGTCGCCCTGCTCGTACGCGGCGGCGGCTCGCTCGAGGATCTCCAGGCCTTCAACCACGAGGCGGTGGCGCGGGCGATCCGCGCCTCGCGCGTCCCGGTGGTGTGCGGCGTCGGCCACGAGGTGGACGTCACCATCGCCGACCTCGCCGCCGACCTGCGGGCGCCGACGCCCTCGGCCGCCGCCGCGGCGGTGGTGCCCGATGGGCGCCGCCTGGCCGAGCGCCTGGCCGCCCGCAGCGCGCGCCTGCTGCGCGCCGCCGAGGCGCGCCTCGACGATGCCGAGGCGACGCTGCGCCACGTTCGCGCCACGCTGCGCGGCTTGTCGCCGAGCGCCCGGCTCGCGTTCCAGACCGCGCGCCTCGGCGCGGCCCTGGCCCGCCTGCGCCGCGAGGCGGCCGCCGTGCTCGAGCGCGGCGAGGCGCGGCTCGCCGCGCGCGCCGCGCGGCTCGACGGGCTCTCGCCCCTGGCCGTCCTCGGGCGCGGCTACGCCCTGGTGCAGCGCGCCGGCGACGGCGCGCTCGTGCGCGCCCCGGGCGACGTCGCCCCGGGCGACGCTCTGCGCATCCGCCTGGCGGAGGGCGAGATCGAGGCGGAAGTGCGGCGCCCCGGCGGCGGGGCGAGGCCCTCCGGAGGCGGCCGCGAGGGCTGAAACGCTTTTGGTTCCGGTAGGTTCCGCGCCGAGGCGCGATTGACGCCGAAACCGCCGACGGGTACGCTCCGCGCTACCCATGCCCCGCCGCGCGCGACCCGACGACCCTCCGGCCTCTCCCGAGGCCGCTCCCTTCGAGGCCTCCCTCGAGCGCCTCGAGGCGATCGTGGCCGAGCTCGAGTCGGGCGACCTCGACCTCGAGGTCTCCCTGGCCCGCTTCGAGGAGGGCGTCGCCCTGTCGCGGCGCTGCGCCGACCAGCTCGGCGAGGCGCGCCAGCGCATCGACGTGCTCGTGGCCGACAACGGCGAGCTCTTCGAGCGGCCGTTCGAGGGCGACGACGGCGCCCTCGACGAGCCCGACGCCTGATGGACGTCGACGCCTACCTGGCCGAGCAGTCCGCGCGCGTGGATCGCTTCCTGGAGGCCCGCGTGCCCGGCCCGGGCGAGCAGCCGGGCCGGCTCCACGCGGCGATGCGGCACCTGCTGTTCCCGGGCGGCAAGCGCTTCCGCCCCGCGCTGGCCCTGGCGGCCGCGCGGGCCGTGGGCGGCGACCCCGACGCGGCGCTGCCCGTGGCGGCGGCCGTCGAGCTGGTCCACACCTACTCGCTCGTCCACGACGACCTGCCCTGCATGGACGACGACGCCGTGCGCCGCGGCCAGCCCACCGTGCATGTCGCCTTCGACGAGGCGACGGCGGTGCTGGCGGGCGACGCGCTGCTCGCCGAGGCCTT
>Ga0102952_1000811_pt1 | contig 10954 bp, 9 predicted proteins | sample SalPon2A_C_D1_MG_FD_78506 | JGI IMG/M metagenome (GOLD analysis project Ga0102952, IMG submission 78506) | Soil microbial communities from South San Francisco under conditions of wetland restoration - Salt Pond MetaG R2A_C_D1_MG | ecosystem: Environmental > Terrestrial > Soil > Wetlands | place... | reverse complement strand
GTCCTTGACCGCGTCGGCCCGGACCAGCGCCGTGAGGATCACCAGGTGCTCGCCCGACGGGGCGAGGTCGGGGTCCGAGAGGGTCGGGATCGTGATGCCCGTCCAGCCGGGCCGCCCCGACTCGCTGGTCAGGAACGATCGGTCGTGGTCCCAGGTCGGGAACAGGAAGGTCTCGTGCCCCAGCCCCATCGACGGCAGGTCGAGGTCCGTCGCCGCGTACGCCACCACGGCCGAGCGCGACGGCTCGAGACGGTCGAGGCGCGCGAGGAAGCGGCGGGGAAAGGCCCAGCGGCCGACGAGCTCGTCGACGGTCTGGCCGAGATCGGCGTTCGAGATCACCACCGGCGCGGCGATCCGTTGCCCGTTCTCGAGGGTCACGCCGGTCGCGCGCCCGTCGGCCACGTGGATCCGCCGGACGCTGCTGCGGAGCAGCAGCTCTCCGCCCTGCTCGACCACGGCGTCGCGAAGCGCATCGGCCAGGGTCTGGAAGGTCCCCTTGCAGTAGTAGGCGCCGTCGAGCACGTAGCTCATCAGCATGATCGCCCAGTAGACGAAGGAGACTCGCGAGGGCGGCAGCCCGAGGTAGGGCCACGCGGCGGAGAACAGCGCGGCGAGCTTCGGGTCCGAGACGAACCGGGGCATCACCTCGCCCAGGGTGGCCCGCCGATAGCGAAGCAGCGTCGGGATGGCCGCCGGGAGGCGGGCGGGGGCCAGGGCGCCGCCGGTCGCCGAGAGCCGCTGGTTCTCGCCGTGGATCTGCGCGCAGAGGTCGACCAATCGCCCGAGTCCGGCCGCCTCGCCCGGGAAGGCCCGAGCGTGCGACTCGACGAAGGGCTCGAGGCCGCTGCGGACCTCGACGCGCGTGCCGGCGAGGTCGGCCTCGTAGAGCGGGTCGAGCCGCGAGAAGCGGCAGCGGTCGGCGAGCTCCAGGCCGGCCAGCAGGCGGTGGACGAGGCCGCCGTCCTCGGTCTCGGCGGCGCCGCAGCCGCCCACCATGTGGACGGCCGAGTCGAACCGGTAGGCGCCGCGCCGGAAGGCGTGCGCATACCCGCCGGGCCGATCGTGGCGTTCGACCACGAGCACGCTCTTGCCGAGCCGGCCGAGCAGGGCCCCGGCCGTCAGGCCGCCGATGCCGCTGCCGACCACGATCACGTCGTAGTCGGAACGCTGCGACTCCTGGTGGAACCTCATCGCGCGGGTCAGACGATCCGGTTGGCCGTCGGGTCGTTCCCGAGGAGTCCGTACTGGGCCATGAAGTTCACGAGACCGAGGCTGTAGCGGTTGGTCGCATCCTCGCCCGTGAAGATCCGCGGCATGTGCTTGCGGAAGTGGAAGTCGAGCAGCTTGCCGCGCCAGGTCGAGCGGACGACCTCGCCGACCTGGAAGAGGGTCAAGAGCCGTCCGTCGTAGAAGTGCTCGATGACCTGCTGCCACGCGAGGATCTTGCGTTGGATCGACGCCTGGTAGCGGTCGAAGGCCGCGTCGGTCCCCGAAAGGATGGCCGCCGACAGCTCCTCGGCCCCCTGGAGGGCGATCAGCAGCCCGCTCGAGAAGACCGGGTCGACGAAGCCGAAGCTGTCGCCGAGCAGCGCCCAGTTCTCGCCGACGCCGCGAGTCGCCACCCGCTGGTAGTTCGTGTAGCGGATCACGGGGGTGACGCGACGGGCCGGCTTCATCCAGTCGCGAAGGTGGGCGTCCTGGCGCAGGTAGTTGTCGAGCTGCTCCTCGGGAGTCGAGCCGAAGCCCTTGATGAACTCGGAATCGATCACGATGCCGATCGAGACGCGCCCCGGCAGGGGGATCCGCCAGCTCCAGCCGTGCTCCAGGCGGTCGGTGTGGATGTTGCTCTCGACCTCGACCTCGACGCCTTCGAGGTGGGCGTGCAACGCCGTGTCGTGGCGTTGGCCCTCGAGGATCTCCACGCCCTGGAGGCGCGCCAGGCTCTGGGCTCGCCCGCCGGCGTCGACGATCAGGTCGGGCTGGCCCTTCAGCACGTCACTGGCCCGCGCCAGGCTCTCGTCGTCGAGGCGCACCCGGTCGGACCCGTCCTCGCGCACCAGGCGCGCGAGGACGGGTCCGACCGGGTGCGCCTCGACGATCTTCGTGTGGCGCCCGGCGACGTCGAGCAGGGTCTGGTCGAAGCGATCGCGGGGGACGTTGTAGGAGTAGGGCGTCTTGGCGCCGCGAACCTCGTCGAAGAAGACGCTCAGCTCCTGCTCGCGGTTCAGGACGAACGTCGCTCCGCGTTTCAAGATGCTGTAGCTGGCCACCTCCTCCTCGACGCCCAGACGCGCGAGATAGGGGACGACGGCGGGGACGAGGGACTCGCCGACGATCAGCTGGGGCCGCTTCGGGCGGTGGAACAGCGCGACGTCGACGCCCGCCTGGCGGAGGAACGTCGCCAGGCAGGCGCCGGCCGGCCCTCCGCCGAGGATCGCGACGCTTTGGATCGGCCCGCGCGGCATGCCGGATTACGATATGCGACCGGTTTTGGAGAGGCAAGCGGCTCGGTCGGTCGGGCGCTTCGGGAGCCAGCGTGGCACCGCGTCGCAGTAGCGCCGATAGCTGTCTCCGAACCGCCGAGCGAGCTCCTTCTCCTCGAACCGCACGACGTAGACGTGGGCCAGCGCGGCGAAGCCGGCCGCGTACGCCGCCAGGGCCACGGACCCGAAGAGCAAGGCCTCCCCGACGAGGATCGCTTCGTAGGCGAGGTACATCGGGTTGCGAACCCAGCGAAAGAGCCCGCTCGACACGAAGGCGCGCGGCGGGTCGAGGGGCACGGGCGTTCCGTCGGCCTCGCGGACGAAGGTGGCGGTGGTCCGGACGATCACGGCGACGGCGGCGGCGATCAGCAGCGCCGCCGCCGTCGCCCACCCGCCGCCCCGCAAGGCCACCTCCCGGCCCGAGAGCCACAGGGCGAGCCCGGGGAAGCACAGCAGGAACCAGAAGCCGAACCACAAGAGCCCCAGGAGCGAACGCAGGCTGCGCGCGGCGACGCCGTTCATGGCGCAGCGGCGTCGGTCACGGCCGCGCCGCTCGCGACTGCTCGACGTAGGTCGCGTCGTAGCCGCAGGCGGGGTTCTCGATCCGGGTCCGCGGCTGCCCCTGGGGCGATCGGTCGGAGACGACGCGCGCGGCGCTCGTCCCGGCCGCGGGATCGGAGGGCGTGGATGCGTACACGCGGTGGAGGTCGCGCAGGACGTTCTCGCCTGGAACGGCCGGCGGCGGCCCGAAGTACTCGACCTCGACGTCCTCACCCCGTTGGGTCACCGCGAAGCGCTTGGCGCCGAGTGCGCTGAAGCCCACGACGCGCAGTCGATCGCCGCGCTTCTCGACCACGAGGGAGAGGGCCAGGTCGATCGCGGGGGACGCCGCGGAGATGCGCGCGCCATAGCGCGCGCTGAAGTCACCGGCGATCGCTTCGGGCGAGGCCAGGGGGCCGGGGCAGGGGTCGAGTCTCGGCCCCAGCGCCCCCGGCCAGGACGCGCACCCGGACGCCAGGGCGACGGCGGCCGCCAGGGCGCGGGCGCCGCGCCGCCGCCCACGCACGCCGGGCCTTCGCCCACGCACGCCGTGCCCCCGTTCACGCACGCCGGGCCTTCGCTCACGCACGCGGCGCCGCCGCTCACGCACGGCGCGCCTCCTCGCCGGGCCGCCCCAGCACGAGCAGGGCCAGCGGGCTGTAGAAGAAGGCGAGCAGGATGCCCACGCCGGCGGTGGTGCCGACGGCGCGGAGTACCGGTTGCGACGCCACCGCCAGGGTCCCGAAGACCAGGAAGGTGGTCAGGCACGAGACGAGCAGGCTCAGGAAGGTCACGCCGAAGTCGGTCCGGCCGTGGGCGGTGTCGACGATGAAGATGCCGTAGTCGACGCCCATCCCGAGGACCATGATCAGCGTCATCACGTGGAGCAGGTTCAGCCCGGTGCCCAGGAACGCGAATCCGTCGATGAGGGTCAGCGCGACCAGGATCGAGGGGAGCAGGGCCGCGAGGGCGGGCCGCAGGCGCCGGTAGCGCGCGAGGAGGATCGCGGCGACCAGCAGGCTGCCGACGACGATCTGCTCGGCGGTCGTCGAGCGGAACTCGGCGTAGACGTCGTTCAGGAAGGCGCGCTGCTCGAAGACGCGAACGCCTTCGAGCCCGTCGAGCGCCTGGGCGACGCGCGAGATCGATTCGATGCCGCGAAGATGGGTGATCACCGCGAGCTGCCGGTCGAGCGGGATCACCATCGACGAGAGCAGCGGGCCGAGGGAGCTGTCGCGCAGGTCGGCCAGGGTGAGCGGGGCGGGCGGCTCGGAGGCCAGGGCCTCGCCGAACGGCTCGAACGCATCCGCTTGGAACCCCTCCTTCGCGAAGGCTGCGACGACCCGGGGATAGAGGTCCTCCTCCGCGAGCAGCGCCCGCAGGTTGCGGCGTTGGAGGTCCTCGCTCCACAGCAAGGCGTGCAGCGAGCGCACGCCCGTGAGCCCGCCGTCGTCGAGCAGCGGCTCGAGGCGCTCCCGGACCCGCGAGTTCATCGCGATGGCGGTCTGCTCGTCGTCGGCGAGGACGACCACGAAGCGGCTCGTGTCGAAGGGCGTGACGCGGCTCCGCACGCGCTGGTCCTCCGCCAGCAGCTCGGGGTCGATCCGCGTCCAGGCGGACATGTCGTCCACCCAGCGGATCCTCGGGACGGCGAACACGAAGAGCACCACGCACAGTGCGGCGGGGACGCCCTGCCAGAGGAGCGGACGTCCCACGCCGTGCCCGAGGCCCCCGAGGCGCTCGGCCATCCGTCGGGCTCGCCGCGGGAGGGGGGGCGCGAGGTCGAGGAGCTCGGGTAGCACGAAGAAGGTCGTCGCCAGGGACGCCGCGAGGCCCACGATCGAGAACGTGCTGATCTCGCGGAACGCCGGGAAGGAGGTGAAGGCCAGGCCCACGAAGCTCGCGATCGTGGTGATGGCGCCGTAGAAGAGGGTGGGTCGCAAGCGTCGCAGCGTCGCCGAGGCGGTCTCGCCGCCGGTCGCCAGGCGATGGTGCACCAGGGCGTGCACGGAGTAGTCGGTGGCCACTCCGATCAGCACGGTCCCGAAGGCCAGGGTGAGCCCGTCGAACCCGCCGAAGAAGATCAGGCCGACGGAGATGGCCACCAGGATTCCGGTGAGGGTCGGCAGGAACACGATCACGAAGGCTCGCAGCGACCCCACCAGGGTCATGAAGACGAGGGCCACCCCGAGGAAGGAGAGCCCGCAGACCACGTAGACGTCGCCTCGGATGGCACTCTGGGCGTCGGCGGCGAAGCGATTGGTCCCGCTCTGCTCGAGGGTGAGCGGCACCTCGAGCTCGCGGGAGAGGTCGTCCACGTCGCGACGGATCTCCGCCAGCAGCGGAACCTGGCGACCGTGATCGAAGGCGGAGGCGCGCGTCGCGAGCATCAGGATGGCGTAGTCGCCGTCGAGGGAGACGAACCGGTTGCCTTCGAGCCTCAGGGTCGGCCGTTCGTCGCGAACCCGGCTCACCACATCGGCGAAGGCGCCGAGGGGGTCGGCCGCGGCGATTCGCTTGAACAAGAACGCGCCTGGCGAAGCGAGCTCCCGCTTCAGGGCGCGGGCCCGCTCGACCAGCGCCGGGGTCGAGAGGCGCAGCGGGATCTCGTGCTCCGGATCGTCCGAGAGGAAGTAGTGGCGTCGGGGGAAGTAGAGCTCGTAGAGGCTCTCGATCTCCATGGGATCGACGCCGTTGCGGACCCACTTCACCTCGTCGTTCTCGCGCAGCCGCGCGGCGAGCGCCTCGCCGGCCTCCAGGGAGATCGGCAGGCTGGGCCCCCGGATCGCCAGGATCATCGTGCGCGTCAGCTCGCTGTCGGCCAGCTGGCGCGAGAGCGCCGCGAGCTCGGAGCCGCCCCCGTCGGGCATGAACTTGGTGACGTTGCTCTCGAGCTGCATCTGCAGGGAGCAGAAGACGGCCATGCCGGCGATGCCGGCCAGGAGCGCGAGCGAGCGGGGCTTCAGGGAGATCCGCACGACGTCCGGGGGCCGAAGAGCTCGCGGAGCTCGTCGGGATCGAAGCGATGGTCGACCTCCACGGCCGCGAACTCGGTCACAGTCCGATCCCCGTCGGCTTCGAAGATCTCCATCCGGTCGATCGGCCCGCTCCGGCCCTCGAGGACGATCGATGCGATCACCGAGCGCACCCGCGCCGATCGGGGCGTCAGCGCGAGCCGCCATCCGTCGTCCCGTCCCCGGAACTCGAGGGCGTACTGCTCGCGCATGGCGGAGAGGTCTCCGTTGAAGAGCACCATGAAGCCGTCCACGAAGTGACGGGCGATCGGGTTGTCCGACAGGTCCAGGGCCTGGGGGCTGGTCTCGTCGCGGAATCGCACGCGCTCGCCTTCGATCACGAGCGACGACTCGCCGGGGCTCCGGACGTTCCAGACCATGCAGCTCGGCGGGACGAAGGCGAGCCGGCCTCGGCTCTCGACCGGCTCCTCGAGCAGGGCGAGGTGCTTGTGCTCCTCGAAGGTGGCGACGATCCCGGTCGTGCCCGCCATCCGGCCCATCAGCTCTTCGAGGGTCGCGGGCACGGCGGGCGGCGCCGGGACGTCGGCGCCCGCCGCGGCCCCCATCGCGAGAATCCACGTCGCGAACGAGGCTGCGAGCCTCATGGAACCCGTCGCCCGGCCGTCATGCGGAGTCAGGCGTCGGGCTCGTCGACCGGCAGGGCGCCCGACCGGTACGAGTCGAGAAGGCTCGCGATGTCCAGGTCCTGGCGACGGTCGCCGTCCAGCATCGGGACGGTCGTCCGCACCGCGGCATGGAGCGCGCGAGCGCGCGGCGACCGCAGCTCGCCCCCGCGCAGGTCGATCGCCTGGCACACCGCGAGCAAGCCGATGACGGCGACCGTCTCCGACAGCTCCAGGATGCGCAGGCAATCGCGCGAAGCGATCATCCCCATGCTCACCTTGTCCTGGTTGTGCGACTCGGTGCTGCGGCTGAAGAGGCTCGCGGGAATCGCCAGCTTGAGGGCTTCGGCCGTCAGGGCCGAGGCGGTGATCTGCATCGCCTTGAACCCGTGGTGGGTGAGGGCGGGGCCGTTCGGCGCGGGAGCGACGAGGTCGGCGGGCAGGCCGTCGCTCTGCTCCGGCGAGCACAGCAGGACCAGCTGGCGATCGAGCAGATCGGCGACGTTGGCGACGGCGTTCTTGACACCGTCCATGGCGAAGCACACGTGGCCCCCGTAGAAGTGGCCGCCGTGGAAGATCTCGTCGCTCTCGTCGTCGAGAATCGGGTTGTCGTCGACGCCGTTGATCTCGATCTCGAGGATCGCCTCGGCCTGCCGCAGCGCATCGACGAGGACGCCGATGACGTGGGGCGCGCAACGGATCGAGTAGCGGTCCTGGAGCCTCGCCGGCGTCGGGCCTGCGGCGTCGTGGCCGAGCGCCTCCCGGATCCAGCGGGCCGCCGCGACCTGGCCCGGGTGCGGCTTGAGCTCGAACAGGCGCGCATCGAAGTGCTTCGGGTTGCCGTGGGTGACCTCCACGTGGGCCGCCGTGACGGCCGCCGCCAGCCGGGCGAGACGGGACGCGCGGTCGAAGGCGAGGGCCGCCAGCCCCGTCATCCCGCTCGTCCCGTTCATCAGGGAGAGGCTTTCCTTGATCTCGAGGGTGAGCGGCGCGAGGCCGATCTCCGCCAGCGCCTCGGCGGCGGGCAGCACGCGCCCGCCGAGGGTCACCTCGCGTTCGCCGGCGAGGGCCGCCGCGAGATAGGACAGGGGCGTCAGGTCCCCGCTTGCGCCCACCGAGCCTTCCTCGGGAATGCGCGGGAGCAGCCGGTTCCCGAGCAGGTCGCACAGGCGTTCGAGGACGACCTCGCGCACCCCGGAATGGCCGCGGGCGAGGGTGACCAGCCGGACCGCGACGACGGCCGCCGCCTCGTCTTCGCCCAGGATGCGCCCGGTCCCGCAGCCGTGGAAGCGGAACAGGTTCCGCGGCATCTCGTCGCGATCCTCGGCGGGAATCCGGTTCCCGACCGAGGCGCCGACGCCCGTGGTGACCCCGTACACTGGCGTTCCGGCGGCGACCGCCTTCTCCAGGCGCTCTCGCGACGCGCGAAGGCGCGCCCGATACGAAGGGTCGGGATCGAGCAGCGGGGCCCGCTCGCCGCGCGCCAGCGCCAGGATGTCCGCGATCGACAGCGGGTTGCGTCCGATCCGACGGGTCTTGGTCGATCGCGTCGTTCGCCCTGTCGCTCCGCTCAACCCGAACCCCCCGTGCGGCCAAAGCCCGGGCGGAGTCTATCGTCAAGCGCGCAGGATTGGGAAGTGGCGCCGGATCCCGCGTCAGGCGCGGGCGCGGTGCCAGACGAATCGGCTCGGCCCGGTGCCGGTCTCGAGTCGCTCCTCGGACGAGAGCAGCCAACGAAGGAACTCGAGGGCCGTGGGCCAGGGGGGAGGCGAGGCCGGGGCTCGCCGCGGTGCGAGCTCGAATCGCAGCGCCGTCCCGCTCCCGCTGCGCGACAGGAGCAGTGCGAAGGCGTAGGAGACGGCGTCTTCGTCGACGAGTGGGGCGAACACGGCGTGGAGCGGGTGGTCGCCGACCACCAGCAGGACGTCCCGCTCCGGATCGCGGTCGAGGTGGGTCAGCGCTTCGATGAAGCCGCTCTCGAAGGTGTCGGCGCTCCCGGAGACGGAGCTCGACGGCTGCCGATTCTCGGCCGCGATCGAGAACAGGCCCGCCTGGACGTTGTGGACCGTGTGGCTGAACGCGGTGGGAGACAGCGGCTTGCGGAGCGCGAGCGCCTCGAGCAGCGGCAGCGAGTCGTTGATGCTGCCGTGTCGCGAGGCGAACACCGTGCGAGGCTCCGAGGCCGCATCGGCCTCGCAACCGTCGAATGCGGCGGCCAGCATGAGCCGGGCGAGCGGGTTGCAGCGACGTCGGAACATGGCCGGGAGGAACGAGACGTCGGGATGAGCGTTGCCCTTCGGCGCGACGGGCGCACGGGCCCAGTCGCGCCACGCCTCCTCGTCCCGATGGTCGGGCGCCCAGGCGGACCAGCGCTTCACGAACACCTCGGGGCTCACGGCGCGACCCCGAGCACGAGCGTGCAGTTGTTCCCGCCGAAGCCGAAGGAGTTGGTCATGACGAGCGCCTCGCCCGACACGGAGATCGACTGCCCCGCCTCGACCAGCGGGAGGTCGGGAAGCTCGGGATCGCGGACGCCGTCCCAGCGGTGGGGCGGCGGGCGGAGCCGACCTTCGTCGAGGTGCGACAGCGCGAGCCAGCAGACCGCGGCCTCGATGGCGCCCGCCGCACCGAGCGCGTGACCCACGATCGGCTTGGTCGAGCTGCACGGCACACCGTCGGGGAAGAGGCGGGCCACCGCCGCGCACTCCATGCTGTCGTTCTGGGGCGTCCCGGTGCCATGGAGGTTCAGGTACGCGATCGCGGCGGGCTCCACGCCGGCGTCGGCCAGCGCCGCCCGCATCGCGGTCTCGGCGCCTCGACCGCTCGGATCGGGGGCCGACATGTGGTGGGCCTCGCTGGACTCGCCGACGCCGCGCAGCTGGATGCCGCCCTCCTCGGGGGTGAGGAGGAACAGCGCGCTGCCTTCGCCGAGCGTCAGGCCCGATCGGTGCGCACTGCAGGGGTTCGTGATCCGATCCGACACCGCGTGGAGCGCGGTGAACCCGTTCGTGACGAGCCCGCAGAGCGTGTCGGTCCCGCCGGCCACGACCGCGTCGCACAGCCCCAGGGAGAGCAGCGAGCGGGCCGCCGCGAGGGCGCGCGCGCCCGAGGAGCAGGCCGTCGAGATCGTGTAGCAAGGCCCCGCCAGTCCGAGGTGCGCGGCGACGAACTCGGAGGTGCCGCCGAACTCGGCCTGCTCGTAGTGGAACGAGTCCGGGAAGTCGCCGCGGGCGAGGTGCCGGCCCACGGCCTCCTCGACGGCGATGGCGCCCGCGGTGCTGGTCCCCATCACGACGCCGACCCGCGAGCGATCGATCCCCGCCAGGGCGCGATCGAGCGCGGGCTCGATCGGCCGGAGCGCCGCGAGGGACATCGCGTTGTTGCGACAGCGGTGCGCCGCGAGGGTCGTGGGGATCTCGGGCAGCGGGTCCTGCACCTCGGCGACGATCAGGCTGCGATCCGGAAGGAACCCGTCGCGCGCGCGAAAGCGCGACTGGTCGCCGGCGCACAGGCGCGCCCAGTTGGCGTCGACGTCGCTGCCGAGGCTGGTCACGATGCCGAGAGCGGCAAGCCGACAGGGGACGCGTCGGGCCACGATCTTCTCCGGCCAGGAGGGCTGCACCTTCGCGCCGGGCCCGGGGCCGAGCGCGAGCGCCGAGTCTGCCATCGGCCCACGGGTCGGTCAATTTTGTCCCTGCCCGAGAGCGGGCCGCTGGGTAGAATCCGGCCATGTCGAACGTCGATCCGGGCACTCTCGCGAAGCGGATCTGGGAGATCCTGCGCGACGAGCTGCTTTCGGTGGGAAGCGACTTCTCGCCCGACTCCGACCTCGTCGAGTCGGGGCTCGATTCGCTCGCGTTGACCCAGCTGATGCTCTCGATCGAGGAGATCACCGGCGTCTGGGTCGACGAGAGCATGCTGACGCCGGAGAACCTGAAGTCGGCAGAGACGCTCGCGGCATGCGTCTGTGAGCACATTGAGGGCTGACCGCGCGATTCCGTTGACGCCGGCGGACTGCTTCCTGCGAGCCGTCGATCTCGAGATCCGTCGCTGCAACGGGGCCAGCCACAACTCCCAGCTCGTCCTGCGGCTCGGCCCCGGGTTCGACGCGAAGGCCTTCGCGTCGCTCGTGGGCGAGGCGGCGGCCAGCCATCCGATCCTGCGCGCCGAGATCGTGCGGCCCTTCGGCGTGGGCGCCCCCGTCTATCGCACCTCGGGCGCGCCTCGGCCCGAGCTCCCGACGATCACGATCCACGAGCGGCCGCCGCCGCACGCACCGGAAGAGGCCATGGCG
>Ga0102952_1000810_pt1 | contig 10958 bp, 9 predicted proteins | sample SalPon2A_C_D1_MG_FD_78506 | JGI IMG/M metagenome (GOLD analysis project Ga0102952, IMG submission 78506) | Soil microbial communities from South San Francisco under conditions of wetland restoration - Salt Pond MetaG R2A_C_D1_MG | ecosystem: Environmental > Terrestrial > Soil > Wetlands | place... | reverse complement strand
GTAGTTGATGCCGCCCATGATCGAGCTGGCGCCGATCAGGAACACGGCCAGCGCCCACAGCGTCTCGCCGGTGCCCTGCGTTCCTACCGTGGTGGAGAGCGTCGGGTAGCCGGTCCAGCCCGCCTCGGACGCGCCCATCGGGACGAACAGCGAGTAGAAACCCACCATCCCGCCGAGGAACACGGTCCAGAAGGAGAACATGTTCAGCTTCGGGAAGATCATGTCCCGCGCGCCGATCATCAGCGGGATGCTCCAGTTCCCGATGAAGCCGATCATCGCCGGGGTCAGCCCCAGGAAGATCATGATCGTCCCGTGCATCGTGAACAGCGTGTTGTACGTGGCCGGATCGATCACGCCGCCGGTCCGCGGGAACAACAGGCCGCCGACGACCGGCACGGGCGAGCCGGGGTTGGCGAGTTGCCAGCGGATGATCATCGCCATGATCCCGCCGATCGCCAACCAGATCAGGCCGAACCAGAGGAACTGCCTGGCGATGACCTTGTGGTCGGTCGAGAACACGTGCTTGCGCAGGAACGTCGTGGGCTCGGGATGGATGTGGTCGCCGCTCATGGTCAATCAGTCCTTCCAATCCCAGGCCCAGTGAGCCTCGGTGTCCTCGGCGTCGTAGGCGATCTCCGCCAGCCGACTGGCTTCCTGCTCCCAGGCGTCGAAGCGGTCCGACTCGAGCACGTACACCTCGCCGCCCATCATGTAGTGCGCGTAGCCGCAGAGCTCCGCGCAGAACAGGTCGAAGGTCCCGGTCTTGGCGGCCTGGAACCACAGCATGTTGATCGCGCCGGGGTTGAGGTCGCGCTTGACGCGCATGTCCGGCACGAAGAACGAGTGGATCACGTCCTTGCTGGTCAGGTTGAACTTGATCGGGCGGCCTTCGGGGATGTGCAGCTCGTTGATGGTCACGATGTCGTCCGCGGTGCCGAACTCCCCGTCGACGCCCTTGGTGCGGAAGTTCCAGGCCCACTGCTGGGCCAGCACTTCGACCTCGTACACTCCCGGTTCGTCGGCGGCGGGATACTTCCAGTGCGCCTCGCGCAGGTCGCGCATCGCGATCACCAGCACCCAGGCGTCGAGCACCACGAAGACCGTCACCGAGACCACCGCCGTGAAGCGCTTGTCGTGCAGGCTGTTGCCCCGGTCGTAGTGCGCTTTGCTGCCGGGCCTGGCGCGGAAGCGCACCACCGCCAGGAAGAGCATCACCAGCACGATCAGGAAGCTGACGCTGACCAGCGTGGTGATCAGCCAGAACAGGCTGTCGAAGCGGCTGCCGAAGGTCGACGCCGGCTCGTTGGGGCCCCAGCGGTCGGCGACCTCGCCCTGAGCGACGGCGGCCGAAGCGAGCAACAGCCCCGCCCAAGCCGTGCGTCCCCAGCGCGCCGCCAGGCGACCCGCGCGCGCGCCCCAGCCCTCGAAGTCGGTTCCCATGGTCGTGTCTCCCATCACTCGCCCCTCAGACCGGCCATGAAGGCGGCGCGATTACCCGGCTCGTTCTTGTATCCCTCGATCAGGCTCTTGACGTAGTAGGCCAGGGCCCAGATCTCCTCGTCCTTGAGGGCGTTCTTCCACTGCGGCATCGCCGTGCCCTTGATCCCCGAGGCGATCGTCTCGAACAGGTCCTGGACCGTGGTGCCCGAGCGCACCTGATGCCAGGTGAAGTCCGGCGGCATGATCATCTGCCGCTTGCCCAGCACGTCGTAGTCGGACTCCTTGAGCGCCGGGTAGGAGAGCATGTCCCGGTACTGCACGTTGTCCGCGTCGCCGCGGATCTCGCGCATCCGCTCGACGGTCACGTAGCCCGGGTGGCAGAGGTAGCAGTTGGCCTTGCCGTGGTAGATCTCCTCGCCCTTGGTGATCGCCTCGTCGCGGCGTCCGGACCAGGGGTCGGGGCTCGACTCGACGATGCCGCCGATCTCGGCGAACTGGTCGCGCCAGCCGCTCTCCTCCGGCGAGAGCGACTTGATGTACTGGATGATGTCGGTGAGCTGCTCCTCCGAAAGGTCCCACGGGTACATCGGCGTCCCCTGGAGACCGCGCTGGATCAGCCGCATCAGCGCCGCGTCGGAGGGCAGGTCCGCGGTGGTCTTGGTGAACTTGAAGTTGCTCTGCTTGAAGCTGCGCGGCGCGGGGCGCAGGTACTGTCCCGAGCGTCCGTACCCGTCGCCCTGGAAGCCGTGGCAGGAGGAGCAGAACTGCACGAAGTCGCGACGCCCGCGGGTGAGCTGCGCGGCGGAGACGTGCTGCCAGTAGCTGTAGTAGTCCTCGTCCTCGTCGTAGCGCAGCTCGTACACGCCCTGGGAGTCGACCCAGCCGCCCTCACCGTCGAACAGGCTGTCGTCGTGGGTGAAGCGGCCGGGATGGAGCTCGGCCTGCTGCTCGAACCACTCCTCGCCCGGAGCCAGCAGCCAGGTGTCCTCGGGGACGTCGAGCGAGATGGCGTGGGGCGCGTGGGCGTGCGGCGACTCGTCGGAAGCGGGAGCGTGTTCGCCGTGCCCCGCTTCCGCCTCGTGGCCCTCCTGGCCGACGTTCGCGTAGCTCACGAGCCCAACGGCCAAGAGCGCCGTGCCGACGCCTAGGAGCGGTGCTTTGCTCATCTATGGATGTGAGGTTGGGGACCTGGGGATCGGAGGCGGATCGAAAGCGAGCCCAGGGAGCCTGCCGCGCTGGGCGGTCCGGCTCCCCGGTGCTCTTGGGGGCTCCTCGAGATCCGTTCGCGGGCGAACGGCTACTCGAAGGTGACGTCGACGGTCTGGGTGCCGTCCTCGGCGACGGTGATGGTCTTCTTCTGCGTGCCGAAGGACTCGTGCTTGAAGGAGATCTCGAACGTGCCGGCGGGCAGCTTGTCCTTGAACTCGTAGTGCCCGGCATCGTCGGTCACCGCGAAGAAGGGCGTCTCGACCACGGCGACCCAGCAGCCCATCCAGGCGTGCATGTCGCACTTGATCTGGAACAGACCCTCGTCGCGCTTGAACACTTCCTCCAACGAGGGCGAGCCCTCGGGCTGGGCCATGTTGAAGCCCTTGTTCTTCTTCGAGAAGCTGTGGACGTTGTGCGTCGTCGGGTCCTCGTTGTGGATCAGCAGGGTCTGCTTCTTCATCACGCCGAGGACGTGGGGCACGTAGGTGCAGCCGTGCTGGGTCAGCACCGCGGGCTCGGCCGGCGCTTCGAACTCGTAGTCGCCGAGGCCGTCGGAGACCCAGACGAAGACGTTCTTCAGCCCGCCGTCGGCGGCGACGATCGCCGACTCGTCGAGCACTTCCATGTGGCACTTGGCGTCGCTCGAGGTGTCCAGCTTCGCACGCTCGGGCGGGGTGCCGGTGTACTTGATGGTGCCGGTCACGGCCGCCTTGCCCAGCGAGTCGTTCCAGACCGTCTTCCCGTCGGCGGTGAGCACGATGGCGGGAGCGGTGGCGGCGGGAGCCGGGGAAACGGCTTCGGTGGTGGCGGTCGTTTCCCCCGCGTCGGCCGCCTGGTCGGCGCAACCGAGGGCGCCCAGGGTGCAGATGAGGGGGGTCAGGGCTGAGAGCATCGGATTCTCCGTCGTCGTCAAAATGGGTTCCTGCGGAATGTGGCGGGGATAGTGACGCCCACGCGCGCGGACCTCAACCCCCTAGTGGTGGTCCATCAACCACCGTGCCAGGGATCCGCAGCGGCCCGCACGGGGGCGGGAACCCGGTTCCGGGGGCCGGGGAGGGCCCCTGGAGGCCCTTCGAGGGCACTGGGCCGCCCTCCGGCGGGGACACCCGGCCCCCGAGATCGAATGCGGCCGTCGAGCCCGTGGCTGCTGGACTCTCTAGGAATCCCCATTTGTATGGTCCGTTCGAGCCTCCGGCGCGGGGATCCGCGGACCCGGCCTCGAGCCGGCGCGGCCGGGACCCGGCCCGTCAGACCGCGGCCGCGGTCCCCAGCTCGAAACGCTCGCCTTGCAGGGGCACGTCGACCTGCGCGAATCCGGCGTCCTCGAGCCGGTCGGCGAACTTCATCGCCGCGTCCTCCTCGCCGTGCACCACGAACGCCTGACGGCAGGTCGGCGCCAGCGGACGCAGGTGTTCGAGCAACTCGGACCAGTCGGCGTGCGCGGAGAGGCCGTTGATCGTGCGCACCCGACAGCGTACCTCCATGCGCCGCCCGAAGATCTTCACGTGCGGGTAGCCCTCGATCAGCTTGCGCCCGAGCGTGCCCTCGGCCTGGTAGCCGATGATCAGCACCGTGTCCTCGGGACGCTCGAGGGTGTGGATCAGGTGGTGCAGGATGCGCCCGCCCTCGCACATGCCGGAGGCGGACACGATCACGCCGCTGCGCAGGTCGTTGAGCGCCTTGCTCTCTTCCACGTCGGCCACGAAGTGCACGCCGGGGAAGTAGAAGGGGTCGTGGCCCTGCCGGTACAGGGCGCGCGTCTCGTCGTCGAAGAGCTCCACGTGTCGGGCCACGACCTGCGTGACCCGCGTGCTCATCGGCGAGTCGACGTGGATCGGCAGCGGCTCGATCGTCCCCTCGCGGATCAGCTTAGCGAGGTACCACAGCACGTTCTGCGTGCGGCCGACGGAGAAGGCGGGGATCAGCACGCGTCCCCCCGTGCCGCGCTGCTCCTCGACGAAGGCCCGCACCTGGTCCTCGACCTCCTCCCGGCTCGGGTGCAGCCGGTCGCCGTAGGTCGACTCGGTGATCAGCACGTCGCACGGCGGCAGCGGTTGCGGCGCGCGCAGGATGGGCATGTTCCGCCGCCCGCAGTCGCCGGTGAAGCCGAGGCGCAGGGACTGCTCGCCGTCGTCGACGTCGAGCACGACCTGCGCCGAGCCGATGATGTGGCCGGCGTCCAGGAAGCTCGCCCGCACGCCGGGCCGGACGTCGATCGCCCGCCCGTACGGCGTGCGCACCAGTCGCTCCAGCGTGCGGTCCACGTCCTCCGCGTCGTACGCCGGCTCGAAGTGGTGCCCGCGCTTGGCCAACGTGCGCGCGTCGGAGGCCTGCAGGCTCGCCGAGTCCGGCAGCAGGATCTCCAGCAGGTCCGCCGTCGCCGGCGTGCAGTGGATCGGGCCCTGATAGCCGAGCTTGACCAGCCGCGGCAGCGAACCCGAGTGGTCGACGTGCGCGTGCGAGAGGACCACCGCGTCGATGCTCTTCGCGTCGAAGGTCAGGTCGCGGTTGAGCCGGTTGGCGATCCGCCGCGGCCCCTGGACCATGCCGCAGTCGAGCAACACCCGCTCGCCGTCGACCGCCAGCAGGTGCTTGCTGCCGGTGACCTGCCGCGCGGCGCCGTGGAATTCGAGCGAGAGGGTCATGTGCGCCGGGGCAGGTTAGCGCCCGCCGAGCCCCCGCGCCTCCCCCACGGGCCGGCGAACCGCCGGGCGAAGCGAATTCCCCGGTCATTCCGCGGTGGAATCGGGCGCCGTCGCGAACGATCCTGTGCATGGCAACGACGCCTCGGAGACCCCGGACGTGACTGAAGCGCAACAGGAATACATCCTCGGAACGGACCGCGTCGAGCTGGAGCGCCTGCGCTTCCAGCACCAGGCGTGGAGCGAGCAGCTCGACCGCCTGCTGCGCGCCGCGGGACTGCGCGAGGGCGACACCGTGCTCGACCTCGGCTGCGGGCCGGGCTTCACCACCTGCCGGCTCGCGCGCTTCGTCGGCCCCCGCGGCCGGGTGATCGCCTGCGACGAGAGCGCGGCGTTCGTCGGGTTCCTCGAACGCGCGGCGGCCGCTGCGTCCCTGACCAACGTCGAGGCGCGCGTCGGCCGGGTGGAGGACCTCGACCTCGCCGCGGCGAGCATCGACGCGGCCTACGGGCGCTGGATCCTCTCCTGGCTGCCGCAGGTGGACGGCGTGCTGGCCCGCGTCGCCGCCGCACTGCGCCCGGGCGGCAAGCTGCTGCTGCAGGAGTACCTCGACTGGGGCGCGATGAAGATGTTGCCCGCGAACGCCGCATTCGACGCCGCCGTCGACGCCTGCATGCGCAGCTGGGCGGCGGGGGGCGGCACGATCGATATCAGCCGCGAGCTGCCCGCCCTGGCGCTTCGCGCGGGTTTGACGCTGGAGTCCCTCGAGCCCGTCGCCCGCACCGGCCGGCCGGGCTCCGCGGTGTGGCGCTGGATCACGGAGTTCTTCGAGAGCTACCTGCCGCGGCTGGTCGAGCGCGGCACTTGGTCGGCGACCGAGCGCGACGCCTGCTTCGGCGAGCTCCGCCGGCTGGCCGCCGCGGGCGACGCCGTGCTGCTGGCGCCGCTGATGGCCGACACGGTGCTGCGCAAGTAGGTGTCCCTGTTGCGCAGCCGCCCCGCGTCCGGCGCCCTGCTACCGTGGTGCGCGCCGTGACCGCCCCCCGCACCGATCGAGACGCGAGCGCCGAGCCCGCGGCCCCGCCCGAGCGCCAGCTCGCGCGACGCGTGCTGATGATCCGTCCGGCGGCCTTCGGCCCCAACGCCGAGACGGCGCCGACGAACGCCTTCCAGTCCACCGCACTGGCCGCGTCCCCCGCAGTCCAGGAGCGCGCGCTCGCGGAGTTCGACGACCTGGTCGCGCTGCTGCGCGCGCACGGCGTCGAGGTCTGCGTCGTCGACGACGATCCGGCGACGGCGACGCCCGACGCGATCTTCCCCAACAACTGGGTCTCGTTCCACGCCGACGGCACGGTGGTGCGCTACCCGATGTGCGCGCCGAACCGCCGGCTCGAACGCCGGGCGGAGGTGATCGCCGAGGTGTGCGCCCGGCTCGGCGTCGCGGCGCTGCGCGAGGTCGACCTGGCCGCCGAGCTCGAGCCCCGGGAGCGCTTCCTCGAGGGCACCGGCAGCCTGCTGCTCGACCGCCCCGGCCGCGTCGCCTACGCGTGCCTCTCGCCGCGCACCCACCCCGACGCGCTGGCCGAGTTCGGCCGCCGCCTGGGCTACGCGGTCCACGCCTTCCACGCGGTCGACGAGCGCGGGCGCGCGATCTACCACACCAACGTGCTGATGGCGCTCGGCGAACGGTTCTGCGTGCTCTGCACGGAGGCGGTACGCGATGCCGAGGAGCGCGCGGCCCTGGTTGCGCGCCTCACCGCCGGCGGCCGCGAGCTGGTGGCCATCGACCCGGCCCAGATGCGTGCCTTCGCCGGCAACCTGCTGCAGCTCGAGAACGCCGCCGGCGAGCGCATCGTCGTCGGCTCGACGCGCGCGCTGGGCGCCCTGAGCGCCGAGCAGCGCGCCGCGCTCGAACGCCACGGCGCGCTGGTCGCCGCGCCCCTGGAGACGATCGAATCGGTCGGCGGCGGCGGCGTCCGCTGCATGCTGGCCGAGGTGTTCCTGCCCCCCGCCGCCCGTTAGCCTGCCGCCATGAGTACCACCGCCTTCGATCCGTCCGCGCTCGCCCGGGACCTGTTGCACTGCTTCCGCAACCAGAAGGACCTCGCCGATCGCGCGCTCGCGCAGCTCTCCGACGCGGCCTTCCTCGCTCCCGGGGCCGGAGCGGTCGACCCGATCGCGATCACCGTCAAGCACGTCGGCGGGAACCTGCGCTCGCGCTGGCGCGACTTCCTGACCACCGACGGCGAGAAGCCCGACCGCCACCGCGACACCGAGTTCGAGCTCGCCGCCGGCGAGTCGCGCGCCGACGTGACCGCCCTGTGGGAGGCCGGCTGGGCCGAGGTCCTCGGCACGCTCGAGGGCCTCGCTCCCGCGGACTGGACGGCGACCGTCACCATCCGCGGCGAACCCCACTCCGTCGCCCAGGCCGCGCTGCGCAGCCTCGCGCACACGAGCTACCACGTCGGCCAGATCGTCCAGTCGGCGAAGGCCGCCGCGGGCGACGCCTGGCACACGCTGAGCATCCCGCGCCACGGCTCCGAGGCCTTCCGCATCCGCCCCGCGCAGTACCTCGACGGCCCGAAGGACGATCCCGGCTCGCACGCCTGAGGGACGTCGTCGTCGAGGGCCGGGCCGCGCGGGACCCGAACCCGGGAGCAGGGCGGCAGGGCCTACTCTCCGAGCCCGCGCATCAGCAGCACCCGCGGCTCGGTCATCTCGTCCATCGCGAAGCGCAGACCTTCGCGGCCGAACCCCGAGTCCTTGGTGCCCCCGTAGGGGAAGTTGTCCACGCGGAAGGTCGGCACGTCGTTGATCAGCACGCCGCCGTAGTCGAGCTCGCGGAAGGCGCGCAGCGCGTGACCGACGTTCTGGGTGAACAGGCCGGCTTGCAGTCCGAAGCGGCTGGCGTTGCAGATGGCCAGGGCCTGGTCGAAGGTGTCGAAGGACTCGACCACCGTGACCGGGCCGAAGACCTCGTCCTTGCAGACGCGCTGGTCGGCGCCGACGTTGGTCAGCACGGTCGGCTGCAGGACCTGGCCCTCGGCCTCGCCACCGCAGTGCAGCTCGGCGCCGGCCGCCCGCGCCTCGGCGATCCACCCCAGCACGCGCTCGACGTGGACGGCCTCGATCATCGGGCCGACGACGGTCGCCTCGTCCATCGGGTCGCCGACGACGAGAGCGCGGGTCTCGGCGACGAACCGCTCGAGGAACGCGTCGTACAACGAGCGGTGCACCAGCACGCGCTGGATCTTGATGCAGACCTGGCCCGCGTGGGCCCAGGCCCCCATCACGATCGGCCCCATGCAGGCGTTCAGGTCCGCGCTCTCGTCGATCACGCAGGGCGCGTTGCCGCCGAGCTCGAGCAGCACCTGCTTGCGGCCCGCGAGACTCTTGAGCTTCCAGCCCACGACGTCGCTGCCGGTGAACGAGAGCACCTTGAGCCGGTCGTCCTCGACCATCCGTTGCGCCGTTCGCGGGCTGCAGTGCAGCACGTTGAGCGCGCCGTCGGGGAGCCCCGCCGCGGTCAGGAGTTCGGCCAGCAGGAACCCGGTCAGGGGGCACTGCGGGGGCGGTTTGAGCACCGTCGAGGCGCCGATGGCGACTGCCGGACTCAGCTTGTGCGCGATCAGGTTGAGCGGGAAGTTGAACGGCGAGATCGCCGCCACCGGCCCCCGCGGGATCCGCGCATAGAGGCACAGCCGGCCCTCCGAACGGGGCTCGAGGTCGACCGGCAGGACCTCCCCGGTCGGCCGGGTGGCCTCGGCGGCACCGAGCTCGAAAGTCTTCACCGCGCGGGTGACCTCGCCGCGGCTGAAGCGGATCGGTTTGCCGCTCTCCCGCGTGATCAGCGTCGCCACTTCTTCGGCGCGGCGCTCGAGCGCGGTCGCCACCCCGCTCAGGATCTCGATCCGCCGGTGGGTCGGCAGTCGACGCGTGACCTCGAACGCCTGCGCGGCCGCGGCGATGGCGTCGTCCATGTCCGCGTCGTCACCGACGCAGACCTCCCCCACCAGTTCGCCGTCGAAGGGATTGGTGATGGGGTCGACGCGCTCCGACTCGCGAAGCTCGCCGCCGATGCGCATGGGTTGGGGCATGACTGTGTCCGGGTCTGCGTGCCGCGCTGGGCCCTGGAAGGCGGGTGGGGACCTTTCTATCATGGTGCATCGCCGCCCCGCGCACCCATTCCGCTCCGGGGCGCGGATCCCCGGCACCGTTTCCCCGGCGGCGCCGCAGGGCGCAGCGGGCCGACGGTTCCCCTTCTCGCGAGTCGCGCCCATGAATGCATCCACGAAACTCCTAGAGCGCCGCCGGTCCGTCGTTCCGCCCGGAGTCGGGCAGTTCGCCGGCGAGACGACCGCCGTCTCCGGTCGCGGCGCGCACCTGATCGACGCGGACGGCAAGGAGTACCTCGACCTGGCCGGCGGCATCGGCGTGATCAACGTCGGACACTGCGACGAACGCGTCGTCGCCGCCATCCGCGAGCAGGCCGGCAAGCTGCTCCACACCTGCATCCACGTCGCGACCTACGAGCCGTACGTCGCCTTGTGCGAGAAACTGGTCGAGCTGCTGCCCCACGGCGGCACGACCAAGGCGATGCTCGTCAACTCCGGCGCGGAGGCCGTCGAGAACGCGGTCAAGATCGCGCGTCAGGCCACCGGCCGGTCGGCGGTCCTCTGCTTCACCGAGGCGTTCCACGGCCGGACCATGATGGGCATGACGCTGACCTCCAAGACCAAGTACAAGGTCGGCTGCGGGCCCTTCGCCCCCGAGGTCTATCGCGTCCGCTATCCGCGCCCTTTCCACGAGGGCGCCGGCCTGCCGGAGGAGGAGTTCGCCCGCCGCGAGCTCGGTCTGCTCGAGGAGACCCTCGCCAACCGCGTGGCCGCCGAACAACTGGCCGCGATCATCATCGAACCGGTCCTCGGGGAAGGCGGCTTCATTCCCGCCCCGCTCGCCTACCTGCGCGGCCTGCGGGAGCTCTGCGACCGGCACGGAATCCTGCTGATCTGCGACGAGGTGCAGTCGGGATTCTGCCGCACCGGTCGCTGGGCCGCCTACGAGCACGCGGACATCGTCCCGGACCTCTCCACCTGGGCGAAGTCCATGGGCGGCGGCATGCCCATCGCGGCGGTGGTCGGACGCGCCGCTGTGATGGACGCCGCGCGGCCGGGAACGATCGGCGGCACCTACGGCGGTAACCCGGTGGCCTGCGCCGCCGCACTGGCCACGATCGCGGTGATGGAGGACCTGAACCTGAACGAACGGGCGTCGCGAATCGGCGGCATCGTGCGCGAGCGCTTCGACCGCCTGGCGGCGCAATCCGAGCTCGTCGGCGACGTGCGCGGCCTGGGCGCGATGATCGGACTCGAGCTGTGCCACGGGCGCGATCCGCGCCGTCCGGCCGGCGAGGCCATGGCCGCGGTGGCGGCGAGTTGCCGCGAGCGGGGCGTCCTCGTCCTGCCCGCGGGCCGCGACGGCAACGTGCTCCGCGTGCTCTCGCCGCTGGTGATCACGGACGAGGACCTGGATCGCGGGCTGACGGCCATCGAGGAGTCGGTACTGGCCCTGACGGAGACGACCACCGCATGAAACCCTTCGCCATCGCCAGCATGCAGCTGGAGCTGTCCGCCATCCACGAGAACGTGACCCAGATGGGCGAGCGGC
>Ga0102952_1000809_pt1 | contig 10980 bp, 10 predicted proteins | sample SalPon2A_C_D1_MG_FD_78506 | JGI IMG/M metagenome (GOLD analysis project Ga0102952, IMG submission 78506) | Soil microbial communities from South San Francisco under conditions of wetland restoration - Salt Pond MetaG R2A_C_D1_MG | ecosystem: Environmental > Terrestrial > Soil > Wetlands | place... | reverse complement strand
TGAGGTCATACTCAGCGGTGGTGATCCGCTGCTGCTGACGACCAGCCGCCTGCAGAGCCTGACCGACCAGTTGGCGACGCTCACCCATATTAAAAGACTGCGCCTGCATACCCGCTTGCCTGTCGTGCTGCCGGAGCGCATCAATAACAACCTGCTGACATGGCTGGAAGCGCTGCCGTTTCAGACGGTCATCGTCATCCATGCCAACCATCCCGCCGAGATCGATGACAGTGTTATCCATGCCCTGACCGCAGTCAAACAGCACCGTATCACGCTGCTGAACCAGGCGGTGCTGCTGAAAGGTGTTAATGACGACTGCGATATCCTGGCCCGGTTGTCCGAAACGCTGTTTGCTGCCGGGGTTTTACCCTATTACCTGCATCAGCTTGACCGGGTACAGGGTGCCGCTCACTTTGAGGTCGCCAACGACGTCGCTATTGAACTGCATGATCAGCTGCGCCGACGTTTACCCGGCTACCTGCTGCCGCAACTGGTCTATGAACAGGCCGGAGCGACAAGTAAATTACCGTTGCGCGTTACTCCGTAACACACGCCCGGCCACAGCGAATAACAACACGCCAGCTCTCTGCTGTGTTATACTCGATGATCTTTAACCAGTGAGCCAGACCGACTTCAGACCAGTAGTCGCGCTGGCCCTCCAGCGGACACCCCATGTCAGACAATCACCAGACACCGATCAGCTTCAGTGACCTGAAGCTCAGTCAGCCCGTGATGACGGCGCTTGAGCGCGCCGGCTACGAGAGCCCATCCCCGATTCAGGCCCAGACTATTCCTCTGTTGCTGCATGGCCATGATGTCCTGGGCCAGGCCCAGACGGGGACCGGCAAAACCGCAGCCTTCGCCCTGCCGTTGCTGTCGATGCTCAACATCAAGCAGAAAACCCCGCAGGTACTGGTGTTGGCACCGACCCGCGAGCTGGCGATCCAGGTTGCCGAGGCCTTCCAGAGTTATGCTTCGGCCATAGACGGCTTTCATGTGCTGCCCATCTATGGCGGCCAGGATTACAAGGTGCAGATATCGGCCCTTAAACGCGGCGTCCAAGTCGTCGTCGGCACGCCGGGCCGGGTTATGGACCATATGCGCCGCGGTACACTGAAGCTGGCGGAACTCAGCTGCCTGGTCCTGGATGAGGCAGACGAGATGCTGCGCATGGGTTTTATCGATGACGTAGAATGGATACTGGAACAAACCCCCGCACAGCGTCAGATAGCGCTGTTTTCAGCAACAATGCCGGCGGTAATCCGCAAAATCGCCCAGAAACATCTGCACAAACCTCATGAGGTCGTCATCAAGACGCTGACCAGCACCGCGGAAACGATCCGCCAGCGCTACTGGCTGGTCCAGGGCATGCACAAGTTGGAGGCCCTGACCCGGCTACTCGAGGCCGAACCCTTCGAGGCCATGATCATCTTCGTTCGCACCAAGACGGCAACCGCCGAACTGGCTGAAAAACTGGAGGCACGCGGTTATGCGGCCGCGGCACTGAACGGCGACATCGTGCAAAAACAGCGCGAGCGCACCGTCGAAAACCTGAAAAAAGGCAAACTCGATATCATCATCGCCACCGATGTCGCCGCCCGCGGCCTCGATGTCGAGCGCATCAGCCATGTTATCAACTATGACATCCCTTATGATACCGAGGCCTATGTGCATCGTATCGGCCGTACCGGACGCGCCGGGCGCAGCGGTGACGCCATCCTGTTTGTCGCCCCCAGGGAACGACGCCTGCTCAATGCCATAGAAAAGGCCACCCGGCAAAAAATCGAGTTACTGCAACTGCCTTCGACCGAGGACATCAATGACCAGCGTGTGGCGCGCTTCAAGCAACGCATCACCGATACGCTGGCGACTGAAGAACTGGAACTGTACACCCGGATCATCGAACAATATCAGCAGGAACATGATGTCCCGGCCGTTGATATCGCTGCCGCACTGGCCAAACAGGTCCAGGGTGACATCCCGTTATTATTTACCAAACCTATCAAGCAGCGTATCGATACACGACCGGGCCGGAGTGGTTCTGCAGACAGAACAGCGCAAGGCCGCAGCAGGAGCGAGCGACTGCGCGCCAAAGGCGGCACGGAGCGCAAGCGGTCGGTGCGGACAGAACGTGGTCCGCAGCCCGGCATGGAACGCTTTCGCATCGAGGTCGGTAATGATCATGGCGTCAGGCCCGGTAATATCGTCGGCGCAATCGCCAACGAGGCCGGACTCGACAGTGAATTCATCGGTCACATCGCCATCCATGAAAACTATAGTTTCGTCGACCTGCCCGAAAACATGCCGGATGATGTATTCCGCGACCTGAAAAAAGTCTGGGTATCAGGTCAGCGGCTGAAGATAATCCGTACAGCAGGATCACCCGCGGATAAGACCAGGACCAATAAAACAAAATCGGGCAAGGCCAAAGCGGGCCATTCTAAAGTCGGCGTTCCCGGTAAAAAACGCGGTACCGGGAAACACGGCAAGCCGGCTAAAAAGAAAACCGCAAAAAAGAAGTCCGTTGCCGAGAAGAAACCCCGTAAGAAACTGGCCTTGAAAACGGGGCCTAAAAAACGGGTCGCGCGCGACACGGGTTGAACATTGCGATACCGGTTGCGCACATTACCTGCAGGGGTGAATCAAGCCGATCTGAAACAATGGTAATATTTGTCCTTAATCCTGTCTATGGCAGGAAAATGGACTGGAGCGCATGATCGAGAGAAGTCCGGCTAAATCCGCTGCCAGAAGCCCTTGCTATTTAAATTAACAGTCAGATCAGAATTTGGTCAGCAGCCAGGATAACCAACCAGCTCCACCGCATGCGCCAAGCCTGACAGGCTTGATTTGCTTTTATTGTGGCATTTTCGGCATTTCCCACCATGGTCCATCAGGACCATCATGCATAAGCCGAATGGGGCCTGTATAAGTCTTCTTACTAGGCGTCGCTTGGCCCCCGCCGAAATCTATTTTGTAGGCCATATCGGGATAGCCCTTTCTTTCCATGCCGGTCCAGAATGCGATTGAAGGGGTCCCCGGAAACACCACCAGGTTCACGCGGGGATTAAAACATTGTCGCTCAACTATAGATGCCAGCTCTGGAACATACGGTAGTCTCCAAGTGCTCACTCCCGCGTATTTCGCTTTATTCACTTCAGAGACAGCAGCCACCGCTTTTTGCCAGTTATACCTGTTAGCTTTTCCTGTACAGGTATGGCCATCCCATTTTTGACCGAGTGAACAACGCATCCAGGTAATCTCTGTTTCTTTATCCGTTACCGTACCATCATCGTTAAGGACATAACGAGAGGTCGGCGCCGATGCCTGGATTGAATTACTACGACATGTCTGCGCCCCTGCAGGGGTCGCCAGTACGATAACGGTAACAAAGACGGCTATTGAATGAATGGTAGTTCGCATAATATCCATGCTCCTTAGAGATAATCATCATCTACACGCGCAGCAACGAGACGAAATGAAAGATGATCAAATGGCCGCTTATGGTTGACTTCCGCTAGCCGGAAAACGTTTTAAATATTATTACACACGGCTATCTCAATAAAACCCACCCGCAGGGTTCGTCCTGCAGGTGGGTTTCGCCTCATACACCAGTTATGGGCCTAGCGATTGCCTTCATCGTTGGTGGGGTATCCGGGCCCACTTTTAACGACCGGAGAGGTCTGCTTGTTCATACCGGGGTTGAGTACAGCACCACGATTCATGTAAGTCGCATAGGCCTCCATCGCAATCATCTCCTTGCTGTCCAGTGGAAAACCCTTCCCTTGCTGGACGACCTGCATGCACCAGTTGAACATCTCTCTCATCGTCCCTACCTTACCCAGATTGGTCTGGTACTTTGGCCAGGATTGTGGTTGGGTAGCCGACGCATCAGGGTGACAATTAGCGCAACCCAGCCCGTTAGTACTGAGGTTTGAGGGCCCCCCGGACTCACCGGTGTGCCACAACTGATCCCCGTAGGCGACGGCCTCCATGAGCTTGTCGAAATCGGCCGCATCATTCAGCGGTTCTTTCGTTAAAGCCGGAGCGCTAATCAAAAGGCCGAGGATACCTGTAGCTACTGCCAAGGCACTTGCTTTGGCAAAGCGATTCTTTCTCTTAATCTTCATTCTCCTATCCTCCTTCAATTGATTAGAGTTTCACGCCACGTGCCACAGCCGGGGGCAGCATGCTCGGATTAAAAGGATCGTAGTGCATCATGCCTGAACCATTACTCGCGACCTCGACGTGGTGGACTCCCATACCGTCGGCGAAATCACCGGGATCAAGCCGGTTATGGCGAATTTCAGGATAGGGCAATTCAACAGGAGGATATGGCCACGGCCATGATGTAGAAGACGTTCCGACAGAACTGATATTTCCAATCTTGTTGAATACGACCTGGTGGACATGCCCATGAACTGCCATGACATTATCAAACTTCCGCAGGATACTCCTGATCTCTGGTGCATCCTTGGTGGCAAAGTTCCATCTCGGGTAGTAATCCCACAAGGGTGAGTGTGAGAAAAAGACAATCGGCGTGCCGGGGCTGACTTTCTTGACATCTTTCTCAAGCCAATCAAGTCCCTCCGGATCAACACCCCATGGCCCGCAGGAATTACACTCGAGCTCCAGTACCCTGCCCATTCTTTCTGTGGGGGTCAGGCCCGGACCTGTCCAGAAGTCATCGATCTTGATGGAGTTCATGCCGATGATATGCGCTCCATTATGGTCCATGGACCAGTTCTCGGCACCGAACATGCCTCGCCAGGCCTTGCCCATATCCAGGTACCAATCGTGTTCTCCCGGGATGACCTTATAAGGCATCTTGAGTTTATCGAGCATCCGCTTGCCTTTCGCGATTTCCACTTCCATACCGGTTTGACCGATATCACCGCAATAAATCACCATATCCGGACGGGGACGCATTTTATTGATCATATTAACGGCATCCATAAACATGCCGTCGAAGCGATGATTCTTGATGTTATACAGATGGCCGTCGGTCATTACGGCAAAGGTGAAAGGCTTGATGCTCTTGGTCTTGGCCTCCGCCACACCACCCAGACCAACCATGCTCCCGGCACTCGGTGCAAACACACCCGCTATCATGGTGGCGGCGGCCCCCTTTGATGCCACGCCTAGAAAATCCCTTCTTGATATTTTCTCCCGATCAGAGAAGGTATCTATTTTGTCATCATTTTCCATTTTACTTCCTCCTGTTTGCTGTTTTTACGTTCACGTTAATCCGAGCAACATGGCTACCTGTATAGTCCCGAGGAATAGTCTTCTATTTGAAATTTTATCGAGTTGTTGATACCCCTTCATGACCCATGGAATTGTTTTTTTAGTTGAAATATTTCTTACATTCCATTAATTAAGATTTTTTCCTAATAAGGAAACTATCTTAATTGATAATGTACGTCAAATTTTATATAGTAATTGATACTAACAGAGAATCTATGCCTATTAATATTTATTGTCAACTTGACGAACATCGACTATAATTTCAGCCATGAAAAATAATGAAATTAGAGACTTACTAAAGCAACACGGTCTCAGGGCAACCCCGCAGAAAATGGCAATAGCGAAACTTTTGCTAACGGAAGATTGTCACTGTACCCCCCAGTCTTTATTTGAAGAGCTGAAAACCAGCTTTCCATCCATCTCGCCTAATACCGTGTACCTGACCCTCGGACAGTTTGAAGAGCTGGGGATCCTTGAGCGTATTCATGTCGGCGGCATGACTGTCTACGACAGCAATACCACTGATCATAATCATGCCTTCTGCACACAATGCGGGCTTATCATGGATATTGAGCACACAAACGCCAAGTGTTCACCTACGGCACTGAACAACTGGAACATCAAGGGCGAACGAAGTATCTGGTATGGTATGTGTGACAATTGTTGCAAAGAAGAAAGCGCACTGCCGCAATAAAATCATACCAGTCTAATGATCGAATAAGACGGATTGAGTTCTTTTGTGGGAAATCCAGACGCCCCTGCCATAACTCCGGAATCAAACAAAGACGACATTCGCCGTCTATTGACCAGCACCATGCGCGCACTACCCGAGGCGCAATTGTATTTTGAGCAACACCTGGAAGATGGCGAACTGTTGAATTTATTATTTGAGTTCGCCCTCAGCGATGATTCCGATTCGATTCGATTACAGTCCTGTTATTGTATTTCACAATATCCTGCCCATCTGTTGAGCACACACGAAGACAGCCTGCTGGAACTTCAGGCTGAAAAGTGGGAAGACCTTTCCGATACCGCTACGACGGCATTGGCAAAAATACATTCGGGCAAAGGCCTGAAGCATTTGATTGACAATCGCATCGCACCAAAATTATCCTGGGAAGCCAGATTACTCCGTAAATACCTCGAAGATTTATTATCGGACTAAGCTGGATAATTCCACTTCGAAAGTAGCGACAACGCCTGGGTTAAGGTTACGCTTCCACTAAACCGTCAGCCCTCACTCCTCGCGCAAGGCCTCGATCGGATCGAAGTGGGCAGCGCGCAGGGCCGGCAGAACACCCGCCAGCAGGCCGATGACGATGGCCAGGATTTCGGCCAGGACGACATACAACCATGGCATATGCACCGGCAGGGCCGGCACCAGTAGATGCAGTAATTCAGCCCCACCAACACCGATGATCAGCCCGGCCACGCCACCGAGCGCAGCCAATACCATCGCCTCACCGAGAAACAGACCGAGTATCTGCTGACGGCTGGCACCGATGGCGCGGAATACACCGATCTCACTGGTGCGTTCGGTAACGGCTATAGTCATGATAGTAAAGATGCCGACGCTGCCAACCAGTAATGAAACACCACCCAGCGCAGCCACGGCAAAGGTCAATACATCCAGTACCGAACCGAGTACATCCATCATCTGCTGCTGAGTCGTTATGGTGAAATCGTCACTGCCATGCCGGGACGTCAGTATCCTTTTGATGCCGGCCACGACCTCATCGACCGGCGCACCTTCGCGATAGATCACATCGACTTCCATCAGGCTGTCGCGATTGAACAAGGATAATGAACGACCAGCGGGGATGAAGACACTATCGTCCATATCCACACCCAGAATCTGTCCCTTGGAGGCCATACTGCCAATGATGCGGTAACGATCGCCACTGATGCGCATTATCTGTCCCAGAGGATTAGTGAACGGAAACAGTGCCTGGCGTACGGTACTGCCGAGTACGGCAAAGGCGCGTGGTGAGGTCGGATCATCGGCAGGCAGGAAACGGCCGGCGGCCACCTCGAGATGAAAACCGCCCGGGAAATCCGGGCCGACACCATAGACTGTCGTGCGCCGGCTGAGACCATTGGCCTCGACCTCGGCATTGCCCTGCACGGCCGGCACCACCGCCACTGTATACGGAACCCGGCGCAATGCCTCGCTGTCGTCGATCGTCAGTGGCTGGACACTGCCGAATATCCCGACGCTGACACCATGGGTCGTCGCCCGGCCCGGGTTGATACCTATAATGTTGGTGCCAAACTGTGAGAACTCGGACAATACAAACTGGTGCACACCCTCGCCGATCGATGTCAACAGCACTACCGCGGCAATACCGATGGCGATCCCCAGCGCGGTGAGAAAACTGCGCAGTCGATAGGCCAGAAAGGCGCTGATGGAAAGACGACTGAAATCACGAACCAGCATCGTCAACTACCGCCGCATCAGTGCCTGCACAGGATCCAGACGGGCGGCGCGGCGCGCCGGCATGACACCGAACACCAGCCCGGTGACCAATGACACCAGCAATGCGGCAAAAATTGCCCACAGCGGCGCGGACATCGGAAAAGCCGGATAGGTACGGCCGACAAAATAGTTACCCAACAGTCCCAGTAACAATCCGAGAACGGCACCCAGTAACGACAACAATGCCGCCTCGGTCAAGAACAGCCGCCGGATCTGAGCCGGTGCAGCACCGAGCGCCTTGAGCAGGCCGATCTCGGACAGTCGCTGGCTGAGACTGATCAGCATGACGTTCATGATCAGGATACCGGCCACAGCCAGGCTGATGGCGGCAATTCCGGCCAGTGTCAACGTCAACGCCTGCAGGATGCGATCAAAGGTCTTCAGGACCGCATCCTGGGACACCACGGTCACATCTTCCTCACCCTGGTGTCGTTCACTCAGGGTCTTCAGGATATAAGACTCGATCTGCGGCAGACTCTCCCGGTTTTTACCCTCGATCAGAATCCTAAACAGCGTGGTCGTATTGAATAACATCTGCGCCGAGGCAACCGGGATGATGACAACATCCTCCGGATCCAGTCCCATAGAACTGCCCGTCGAGGCCAGCACGCCGATGACCCGAAAGCGGCGGTCACCGATGCGCAGCCACTGACCCAGTGCCGGTTCGGCGGCAAACAATTCCTTGCGGGTATTACTGCCGATGACACACACCGGCTGCCCCCGATCCAGGTCCGATTCGGGCAGGAATCGGCCCTGCGCCATCGTCAGATGACGCACCGTTAGCAACTCGGCGCTGGAGCCGAAGATCTGCACCTCGCGCTCGCGCTGTTTCCGGGACACCGCCGCGGAACCGAGACTGACCGGGGCCACGCGCCTGACCAGCGGCAGGCGTTTTAATGCCTCGGCATCCTCGATAGTCAGGTCCCGGGGTGTTTCACTGACCATAAGCGCCGCTCCCATGCCGGCTGTCTCGGTACGACCGGGCAAAACAATCAGTAGATTGGTGCCCAGCGAGGCAAACTCCGCCATGACATAACGACGTGCACCGTCACCGAGGGCGGTCAATATCACCACAGCCGCAACCCCGATGGCCATGGCCAGTAATACTAAAGCGGTGCGACCACGCTGGCCATTGATCGCACCCATGGCAAAGGCCAGCATGTCGGCCAGTCTCACGTACCCTCCTGATGGTACTGATCGTCAGCGATACGACCATCGACCATTTTCAGCTGACGGTGGGCCCGCCGCCCCAGCACAGGGTCATGGGTAACGACAACGAGGGTGATGCCCCGTTGCTGTAACTTTTCCATGATATCGATGACCTCCCTACCCGACTGGCTGTCCAGGTTGCCGGTCGGCTCATCGGCCAGCAGCAACATCGGCTCCATGATCGTGGCCCTGGCAATCGCCACACGTTGTCGCTGGCCACCCGATAACTGATCAGGTCGGTGTTCGCTACGTTCGGACAGGCCCACCGACGCCATCACCGCCTCGGCCCGTTGCCGCCGCTCATCAACAGCCACCCCGGCGAGTAGTAACGGCAGTTCGACATTCTCGATCGCGGTCAATCGCGGCACCAGGTGAAAAAACTGGAACACGAAGCCAATCCGGTCACGACGTATTTTAGCCTGCTGTTGATCGCTGAGATCGGTAACATCCTTGCCGTCCAGGCGGTAATGGCCGCTGTCAGCCCGATCAAGCAGGCCAAGGATATGCAACAGTGTCGATTTACCGGAACCGGATGGCCCCATGATGGACAGATATTCGCCCTGAGCAATCTGTAACGTCACCTCGTTCAGGGCGTGGACTGTTTGCTCACCGACCTGGAATACCCGGGTTAAATTTTCCAGTTCCAGCAGCTTGGTCATCGCGGCGAAGTATTATCCTTGGCGGGACTTTCGGGCCGCGCAGGCTGGCCGGCCTTGACCCCGGCCCGTTCGACAGAAACGACAACCCGTTCACCCTGGCTCAGACCGGACAGTACCTCGGTAAATTGCCAGTTACGCAAACCACTCTCGAACAATCGCTCTTCAAGCACCCCGCTGGCGGGATAAACAAGCACCCGATTCCCCTCCAGTACCGCCTCAGTCGGTATACGTAACACGACATCATGACTGGCAACAATAATCTCGATATCGGCACTGTAACCGGGGATCAGGGCCTTGTATTCATCAGGGTTGGCGAACAGGGCTTCGACCTCGACCGTACGCGCCTGTTTCTCCGTTTCCAGAACATACGGTGCAACACGGTCAACGGCGCCGAGAAAATGGGTATTTGGAAAGGCATCCAGCGTAATCCGCGCCAGCATGCCGGTTCGGATCTGCGGCGCATCGACCTCATCGATCGGCGCCGAAATATACAGGCAGCTGGTATCCACCAGGTCAATAGCCGGCGGTGTGGGAATACCCGGCGGTGACGGCGTGACAAACTCACCCAGTTCACCGTTGACCTCGGCGACATAGCCAGCGAACGGGGCCTTGAGCAGGGTCCGTTCCAGTGCCGCACGAGCCGCATCGACGCGTGATTCCGCGACCTTGATCTGAGCCTGGGCGCCCTGACAACTGGCCCTGCGGGCCCGGGCTTCGGTATCGGCGCGATCGGCACTGCCTTCGGACACCTGGCCCGTTGCCTTCAGACGCAACTGCCGTTTGGCCTCGCGCTCGGCCTCGTCAGCCTGCAGGCAAGCCTGTTTGGCACTGGCCCGTACAACCTTGACATCACCCTGCGCCAGTTGCATCTGGGCCTTAAGATCATCGTTCCACAGCGTCAGCAACACCTGTCCGGCCTCGACGCGATCACCGATATGGACCTGCATCGACGCAATCTGGCCACCGGTCGGCGGTGCCAGCAGGGCGCGCCGGCAGGCCTTGACGGTCCCGGCACGGGTATTAGCGACAATCGATTCGACTTTACCGCGATCTATCGACTGTAATAAAACCGCGACCGGTTTGGGACGTGACAGGTAATGGTACAGTCCGGCCAACGCCGCAACCACGATCAAGGTAATGATCCAGCCCCGCTTGTGTGCCAGAATTGACACCGTAGCAACCTCCTTCATCATCAATATTGCTGAGCATACTACCTCGCATCAACCAGGCGCACCAACTATCGGTCACCATCAGCCCCGCTGTCGAGGCCGACAACCCGGACACTTAGGTCATCACATCCCTATCGGGGAACATCCTGGTGATGTATGGGATACTTCAGGAAGCTAAAGGCTTGTATCATTCATTTCGCCGGGACGACAATCCGGCCGACCC